>CEQG01036020.1_pt1 | contig 31773 bp, 26 predicted proteins | sample 350301 | NCBI WGS metagenome assembly CEQG01 (sample SAMEA2621242, study PRJEB7988) | marine metagenome | isolation source: saline water (ENVO:00002010), including | reverse complement strand
CAAGCCGCTCTTTTTTTGTAGTTATAAAATAACTATTATTCTTTAAGCAGGTTTCTCGAAATTACCAGTTTCTGTATTTCGGTAGTACCCTCGCCTATAGTACAAAGTTTAGAGTCCCTGAAGAATTTCTCTACAGGATAATCTTTGGTGTAGCCATACCCTCCGTGTATCTGTATTGCCTCTGTAGATACTTTTACACATACCTCTGAAGCATACATCTTGCCCATCGCACCGGCTACAGTTACTTTTCTGTTATTGTTTTTAAGTGAAGCTGCCTTATGGAGTAAAAGCTCAGAAGCTTCTATCTCTGTAGCCATATCGGCAAGTTTAAAAGCAATGCCCTGGAAGTTGCTTATCGGCTGGCCAAACTGGTAACGCTCTTTACTGTATTTTAAAGAAGCTTCATAAGCACCTTTGGCAATACCAAGAGACAGTGCACCAATAGAAATCCTGCCGCCGTCAAGTATCTTCATGGCCTGTATAAAACCATCGCCTACCTCCCCAAGCCTGTTAGAATCCGGGATACGGCAGTTATCAAAAATAAGCTCGGCAGTTTCGCTGGCGCGCATACCCAGTTTATCTTCTTTTTTACCGCTTGTAAAGCCTTCCATGCCTTTTTCAAACACAAAAGCTGTCATTCCGCGAGAATCGCCTTTTTCGCCTGTACGAACAATTACTACAGCAACATCGCCCGATTTGGCATGTGTAATAAAGTTCTTGGCACCGTTAACAATCCAGTGGTCGCCATCCTTTACGGCTGTAGTGTTCATACCACCGGCATCAGAACCTGTATTGTGTTCTGTAAGGCCCCATGCGCCAATATGCTCGGCAGTGGCAAGTTTAGGAATCCATTTTTTCTTTTGCTCCTCGTTACCAAAGGTAAGTATATGGTTGGTGCAAAGAGAGTTATGTGCCGCAACCGACAAACCTATAGAAGGGTCAACCTTCGAAATTTCTTCAATAACGGTTATATATTCGTGATAGCCGAGGCCTGCCCCGCCATATTCTTCAGGCACAAGCACACCCATATAACCCATTTCACCGAGTTTTTTGAAAAGATCTACCGGAAAATGCTGGCTCTCGTCCCACTCGCGCACATAAGGGCGAATGTTCAGTTCTGCAAAATCCCTGATTGACTGTGCAATCATGGATTGGGTTTCGCTGTATTCGAAATTCATTTTTTGATTGTTTTTTTAGAATTCCAAATATAAGGCAATTATTTTTACTTTATCAACAGGAAATTGATTAATTTTTATTAAATCCTCAACATTGTTTAACCTGCCCTGCATGCTGCGGCGGGTTACTATGGCTTTAGCTATATCCCTGTTAAAGTAAGAAAAGTAGGTAAGCTGGCTTAAAGATGCCGTGTTGACATTTAATTTTGTAACTGTTGGGTTAGTGCCCACGTAAAAAGCCTTTTTTAACCCTGTAACCGCTTCAGGAGAGAATTGTTCAAATTCGTTCATCTGCTCCATGCTTACAAATGCACCGAGCTTTGCCCTTTTGCGGAGTATCGCTTTTGCATAAGCAGGGCCGATACCATAAACTTTTACCAAATCTTCTTCCACAGCTTCGTTTATGTCAAGCTGCACTATCTTCTTTTCTTCTTTAGCAAAAGGCTTATTAGTATATGAATCTGCAAAGCTTTGGTTACTTTGTTGCTGCTGCGCCTGCTTTTTTATAACCCAATCCGGAAATTTAAAATAGGGTGATATTGCTGCAAGCAGGCTATCTGATACCTGTGTTACCTGCTGAAATTCTGCCGCGCTGTTTACGTATTTATTCCCTTCGCGGAACTTGTGCAACCTGTCAATCTCCTGTACTGACATGCCAAGCGTGTAGCCTTTATAATCAGAAATAAAATTAGGGTTAAAAGGATATATGGTAAACTGCTTTTTTGCCTGTGCTGCTTTAAGGGCGTCTATCTCCGGCTGTAGTGCAAGCCATTCCTGCTCTTCCTTACTGGTAACAGTAGTTTTTTTGGTAAAATTATTTATGATAAAATAACCTGCCTGTAATAGTATTACAAGAATAAACAGTGCCAGCACACCTTTTTGCTGCTGCTTTGTAAAACGGAAGAAAAAATGCAGGGGCTTCATGAGGCTAAAGATCGAAAACAGAACTGCGCTTTGTGTATATCATGTCTTTCAGCTTTAGCCAGAAAGCAAGGGTTAGATATACGCCAAACCAAAGCCCAACTGTTACAAATGATATATAAATGAAAAAGAGCCTAACGTTGGTAGCGCGCATACCCAGCCTGTCGGCAAGTCGCGATGAGACATGAAACCCATGCTTCTCGAAAAAATGACGTATGTTAGTTACAAAAGACATTGTGTATGCTTTAGCCATTACATTTTTCAAATGTAAGTAATCCTTTTTATATGTGGTTATTTTTTCAACAATTCCAAACCAAAGGCGCAATGCATACATCGCTTGTTGGCACAATATTCATTTTTAAGCTGCAACAGTGACTGCGTGTCATAAGCTGATACCGACGGCAGTTTAAAAAAGCTGAACTTATCAATAATGCTGTTCTTTTCGGGAGGGAGCTGTTGTAAAAGCTGTATAAGGCTTTCGCTAATTTCGTTACCCGTTGCTTTTGCATAAACAAACCGAAAGGGTACAACAGTATTTATTATCAGCAAATCTATAAAAGACTGTGTGAGTGCTTTCCTCTTTTTAGGGCTTTCTTTATCAAAACGGTAGTGTGTTTCCCAGTATGCTGATACTTTCACAGAGAAAAGACTCCTGATTTCTTCCAGGCTATCGTTAGCTATTACTTTAGAAAAAAAGTTTTGGTGCGTGTGGTACAATTGAGACAGTTGCGCCAACCTTATAGTAGGGAAGTTGTCCGGCCTGTGCCTGAAGAACTCTAATGGTGCTGCATGCGAAGGTTCAAGCCTGTATTTTGTTTTTATGTAGGCATAGTGCTGTTTAAGCTCCTTAGGGTAAGTTTCTTCATAGTCATCCTCAAGCAGCCCTGCCCTTCCCAATAACAATGCTTCTATATTTTCTATTTCAAAACTTTCTTTGCGTACTATGGCAAACGGCACCGACTTGGCAATATCTAAAAATGCCATGCCGTTGGTATTAAGCCCAAAGTTTTTAGCAAGGAAACAAAATAAAACTGCCTCCCAATCGCTGCCCGTTTCTTTGGCAAGTTGTAAAATAGGTTGTGCCTTTCGCTCCAGCCTTTCAAAGAATAACCTTTCTTTCCAGTTCTCTTTTACAAATGCATTAAGGTGCTCCAGCTCCTTTTCACAGTAAATCCATGTTTTTTGAGATGCAAGTGCGTTATAGCTGTTCAGCAGGTTTTCATCTGTGTAATGCTTTAATTCCAGAACAGGTATTTCGGTATTATCGGCACGCATTACTTCCGTATCATGCTCCCACACCACGTGCAGTATCACATTATCATAGGCAGCATCCCGCTCATGGCTATGCAGGTACCAGTCAGACGACTTTATATGTATTTCCACATTCCCCGCCCAGGTTTGATTACCAATGCGTAGTTGTGCATTAAAAAAGTCGGGGCCCGATTGTTGCAGGTACTGCCCCGCACTTATTATCTGCAAGGGTTCGCCCTGCACGGTCTTTAAATCCTGCACCTTAAACTTTTTAAACTGCCACACATGGTGCAGAAAGTCTTCTTTCATCATTTTCAGTTGGTATGATTTATTACAGCACAAGCTTTACCTGCAGTTGGTGCAATATATATAATTTCGCACACGCTCGCGCATCAGACAATGCATCGTGATGGTTTAGTTCTATACCGTGCCTTTCACTACAGGCTTTCAGGTTGGCTGGTTTGTAGCCTTTAGCCCTGTATATCCGGCAGGTACACTCCCACCTGTCGGCTATTTCAAGTTCATCATAATACAGGCCATACCAACGCATGGTTTTTTTCAGCACATTACGGTCAAAAACTTCGTTGTGTGCCACTATAGTACGTCCGTAAAGCCGTTTGTGTATCTCGGGATATAAATAATCAAACATAGGCATATCTAAAGTTTGAACGGGCTTAATGCCGTGAACCATAATATTACGATACCAGTATTCATTATCGGGCGGTTGTATCAGTGTATAATATTCATCTGTAATAATACCCTGCTGTACCGTAACAATACCAACAGCACAGGCACTGTGCGGGTGGCCTGTAGCGGTTTCAAAATCTATTGCGGTAAAGTCCATATCCTGAGCTAAAAAACAAATATAAATAAAAACCCCTGCCGTGGCAGGGGTTCGTGTTATTTTATGGCGCTTATGATATCGTGTTTTGTTATTATGTGGTGCCTGCCATCTCCCAAATCAACCAGTACTGCCTGGTTGTCTTTGTTGATAAGCTTTGAGACTTCCTCTACGGGGGTATTAGCCTGCACAACCGGGTAAGGCTTACCCATTACATCCTTAATCGGCTTTTCTGAAATATCCTTATCTTCCACATAACTGCGGAAAAGGTCTGTTTCATCAACAGAGCCCACAAAGCCTGTTGTGTCTATTACAGGTATCTGCGATATTTTATATTTGCGCAGGCGCTCTATAGCATGCGATACCAGCTCCTCAGTACGTACCACTACAAGCGGCTTATCAATATGTTCTTTAATAAGGTCTTCTGCCTTAGTTATTTCTTCTTCTAAAAAGCCGCGCTCGCGCATCCAGTCATCATTAAACATTTTACCAACATACCTGCTGCCGCTGTCGTGGAAAAGCACTACAACAACATCCTCGGGCTTAAAATGCTCTTTTAGCTGTAATACACCTTTTATTGCCGCTCCGGCTGAGTTACCCACAAAAATACCTTCTTCAAGGGCCAGCTTGCGCGTATATACCGCAGCATCTTTATCAGTAACTTTGGTAAAGCCGTCGATTAATGAGAAGTCAACATTTTTAGGAAGTATGTCTTCACCAATGCCTTCTGTTATGTATGAGTAAATTTCATTCTCGTCAAAGACACCTGTTTCATGGTACTTTTTAAATACCGAACCATAGGTATCTATACCCCATATTTTAACGTTGGGGTTGCGTTCTTTCAGGTATTTTGCCACACCTGATATAGTACCGCCCGTACCTACACCGACTACAAAATGGGTAATTTTACCTTCTGTCTGTTCCCAGATTTCAGGGCCTGTCTGCTCGTAATGTGCAACCGCGTTAGACGGGTTATCGTACTGATTTACATACCACGCATTTGGCGTTTCGGTAGCCAGGCGTTTTGATACAGAGTAATATGAACGTGGGTCGGTCGGCTCAACGTCGGTAGGGCAAACCACTACCTTAGCGCCAACAGCCCTCAGTATATCCATTTTTTCTTTAGACTGCTTATCTGATATAACGCAAATCAGCTTATAGCCTTTTACGATTGCCGCAAGGGCAAGGCCCATACCTGTATTACCCGATGTACCCTCTATAATAGTGCCTCCCGGTTTTAGCCTGCCATCAGCCTCGGCATCCTCTATCATCTTCACCGCCATACGGTCTTTTACAGAGTTGCCGGGGTTAAAGGTTTCCACCTTAGCCAGCACCAAAGCATCAATCTCTTTCGTGACTTTGTTGAGTTTTACCAAGGGTGTGTTACCAATGGTTTCAAGTATATTTTTTGCGTATTTCATTACAGCAGTTTTATCTGAATTATAATTTCAGGGCAAAGATATTGCGAATCCTTCAGATATAATAGTTAATTGTGCTTTTAGGTAAAGAAGTCCCATATTACACCAAACCTGATTGTAAAATCGCGGTATGGGTAATTAGGTGCACTGTAGAAATTCGGGTTGCTAAAACCGGAATTAAAGTGTTCCGCTTTCAGGAATAACCTGAACTGCCGGATTTTTGCATTTATGAAGAAATCAAACAAAGGATAACCACCTATTTTTTTACGCTCCTGCACATAAAACTCACCAATAAGCGGATTATAGTCATTACCATAATATTCGGTAAAGTACTGGAAGGTTACACCCGTTTGAATGTAAAGAGCTTTTTTAAAGAAAGCGTCTGAAAAATATAAGGTATTACGGGTTACAAAATCCGGAACATTAAGAATATTATCATCCTGCCCTACCTGTTGATACAGCACCGTGTTATCGAGCGCCAGTTTCCAGAAACGGAACTCTTTATTCAGCTTTACCGAAAAGTAATTTATAGTATTGCTATATTGATCAGGTTTGATGAGTAGCAGCGAATCTAAACCCTGCTCATTAACAAGTGTGTTGGTATTTTTAAAATATAGATGGTCGTTAAGTATAGTATATTGTGCTGATGCAGAAACCCATTTTGTTACAGCTTCGGCTTCAAAGCTGTTTATCTTCTCATTCTTATAGTTGTTGCTCCAGTTGTAATTGGCATAATCACTTTGATACAACCTGAAATTGAGGTTAGGCAGCTTATTCATTTTCTGATAGCGTAATCTGATGCTGTTATCTTCGTCAAGTTTATATCTTACAGCACCCTCTATATTAGCAAGCGACTGATCGGTTATTGAGTTAGATACCAAAAGGCTTCCTTTCCACTTTCCTTTCTGGTAGCTGTAGCGGGCACCATAGGTATTTATTCTGTCGCTAATGGAGTTTGGTATGGCTATAGTTCCATCTTCAGCTAAAACAATCCTGTTGTAATAATAGTTATAATTAAAATCTTCAAGGTAAAATTCTAAATCACCAATATCCTGATTAGAGTATGCAGCACCAACCATATTGTACATACGGTTATATCGGGTCTTATCATATATCCTGTTGGTAAAAGCATCGCCAAACCTGTCACTAACGGTGGCCTGTGTATAGTTGAAGAATTTATTTTCGTAATTAAACCTGTGGTGCAGTACTATACTGTTTGAGTTATCTTTACTCAGCCTGAACGTATGGTCTACAAAATAACGGTTACCTTTTAGTAAGGATGTTGCATCATTAAAATATACTTCAAGTCGTTCCCTTTGCGTGTAGGGCTCTTCGCCACTTTCAAAATTTTCAAGGCTTACTATACCGCCATTCTCCTGACTCGAAAAGTCCTGCGCAGTAATATGGAGTTTCAGTATATAGCGCCTGTCGGTAGTGTTATAGCTTGTAATAAACCTGAAGTTACCATTACTAACAATAGAGTTTATATACTTACCTATAGAGCGTATACCTTTATACCCCACCGCAAAGTTAAGATTGGGTGAAGTATTCGCAGTAATAAATGCGTCCATTATTTGACCCTGCTGCAATACAGATCGGTAAAAAAGATCCGTAAATGGTGTTGCTACATTATAGTACCTGATATCATCAACTTCCATATAAGCAAATTGCTTAGCCCTGAAGCCGAACTGCGGGAAAGGATCATACTCAACCTGGCTGTAATCAAGGATATTATAGGTATGACCTATGTTATTGAACGGCAATAAGCCGAAATTATCTTTACGTAAATAATTAGCTTTATATTCTGCTTTAATGGTAAGCGATGTATCTACATAGGTAGTATCACGATCTAAAGTTACAATCTTATACATATCAATTGTAGCAATAGAATCAGATGCGGTTTTTGCTGCAGGTGAAGCATTAAAAGCCCTCCTTGACGTACCGGTTGTGTCGATAGCACTGCGGCTATCGGCTTTACTTCGCAATACCTGTGCATCTGCCCCGGCAGATATCAGAAAAAAAATAAAAAGAAGTATGAGTTTCCTAAACATATCCTGCAATAATGTGCGGTAGCAAATATAAATTTTAAAAACTACTATTCATAAAAAAACCCGCTTATAAAGCGGGTTTTTAAATAAAAATATAGTAAAATTTATTTTGTAAAAGTAAAATTAATTGGTCCTATAGAAGATGCTTGACCAGGACCGTAACGGAGTTCTCCAACTATATTAATTGTACCATCACATGCTGAATATGTACCAGAAATACCATTAAAATATATATTCCCTACAGATGAGTTACTGAATAAAAAATTCTCAAGAATAGGTTTGAAAGAAACTGTTCCGTCAGGATTTAATATGAATGTTGTTTGAGACTCACTATTTTCGCCATATATATTTGAAACAACAATTTCATTAGTATTTGCACCTGAAGTAGCAATAGATGTATAGTTATAAACCTGTGGATCACCTACTTGCTGTTCTTCAACTGCTAAAGGACCTAAAAAGATGTCATTACCGGTTACAATTCTAACTGTACGAGCGACTTCGCCTGTGTTTTCAGCATTTCCAAAATATATATTATCCCTGCTTACATCAGTTACTGTTACTAAGAATTCCAATGTATTGGTTAAGTTATCCGGAAAATTAATAACAATGTCGGCAGAAAGCTCACCGGCAGGTATAACAACAGAGCCCTGTTGCTCAATTAAACCGGCAGATGAACCTTCTACATCTACGATGGTATAATTAACAGTGAGGCCACTGCTGTTAGACGGATTTGAATAAACATCAGTAGGAGGAAGAGTAAGCGATATAGGCAAAGTTACGAATGTATCACCTCCGCAACCGGAAATAGCAGTAGTAACATCACCTGTTGTTTCGTCTTCAACAAAATTAAGAATAGCCGTATCGGAGTCACCACCGAACCTACCATCATTAGGATTGATCTCATCCTTATCACACCCCACAATCGAAAGGGTGATAAGTGCTAAGAAACTATATAAGATTTTTTTCATAATTATAAATTTCAAAATTAATCGTTACTCAACTTTTGTAAATTGGTATGTAATATTAGCAGGTGCTACACCACAAGGTGATTGAGGGTTTGTCCTGATAACAACGGTAAATGAAGAATCATCGTTAGGATTATAGGTACCACCAGTTGTTGGTGCAACACCAACATACTGTTCTGGAGCACTACCACAAGCTAAACCTGTAGTGTAGGCAGCAGATAGCGTAGTATTACCGCATATAAAATTAAACTCTATCTCAGAATTACCCTGAGGATATCCTGGAGAATATGGATTAGCCGTTAGCACACGAGAAAACCTTGAAGATGCAGTAATTTCATAAATACCATTAGGAATAAATCTGCTGTCACCTACAACCGGATCCGCAGCACTTGTTACCTGGTATGTACCTGTAAATTCCGCTTCAATATTACACACCTCATAAATACGCACTGTTGATGTATCAGAGTCTACACTCTCGTTTGTAAAGCCGCTTAAGGTTATTGTAAATAAGCGTGCATTACTATCAACCAAACCATTATCTACACCTGTAATTGTTAAAATACCCTGATATTCATTAGCAGGTATGGTAACAGTAGCCGGAACAGTAAATGTTTCAGGTATTGCTGCATTTTCAGCATCAGTTACATTTACAGTCACTGTATAGGTTCTAGCACTTGTTGATAAAGTAGTTGTATTTACAACCACATCAACAGATCCTGTGCCATCTCTTTCAACTTCGAGGTTATAACTATCTCTAGAAAACCCTATAAGTGTTGGGTTCGAAGAATCAGCACCGTTAAATACTGTTGGTTCAACATCTTCACACGAGGCAAAAATGATTGCCGTGCTTAAAACTAAAAATTTAATTACTTTTTTCATATCCTTTTTTTTAATAGCCTTGATTTTGTTGAATTGTAGGGTTTGCATTAATTTCAACAGAAGGTATAGGCAGCGTGAACTTATAATCATTTGGTGCAAGTGAGCAGTTTTGAGCACTAAATGATTCACAGTCAGATGCAGCTCTGTCTATGCCTATGTTTACTTCAGACCCTAAACGCTTTAAATCTAAATACCTGTGTGCTTCAAAAGCAAGTTCTTTTCTTCTTTCTTCTAATATATCAGTTAATGCCTGATTTAAAGAGCTGTAAGTAAATGGAGTAATATTACCACTTACTAATCTTCTTTGCTGAAGTTCTCTAACTAAATCAGCAGCTACGTCTAAGTTGCCATTTCTTGCCGCAACTTCAGCACGTATTAATTGCATTTCAGAAGACCTGAAAACTTTAAAATCGTTAATTGTTGGCCCATCAGCACTTCCGGGATATTTACGTAAAACATTGTATTCAGGTAATTCAGAAGTATATACTAAAACACTCCTTCTAACATCATTAGCATCGTAAAGAGCTACAAGTTGATCAGAAACTTCAAAAAATGGATTACCAGTAAGATTTGGCGAATTAAAGAACCATAAATCAGTTATTGCAGCATCACCAGTTACTCTGGATAATGACCAAATAACTTCAGTACCGGCAAGTTCATCATCTGTAAAAATTCCTGCATACTCAGCAAAAGGAGACATCGGATAATCAGCAACAAGCTCATCAGCTAAATTACCAGCTTCAGTATAATTACCCTGATATAAATAAACCCTTGTACGAATAGCTTTGATAACATCCGGATTTATATAATAACGGATATTTGTTGAAAAGAAGTCCTCCCAAGTATCATAAGTATCACCCATTAAAGCTTGTGCTTCGTCAAGATCATTGTTGATAAATTCAAATACCTCACCAACAGTATTCCTAGGTAATTTGTCTTCTATTGAAGGTACGAAATCCACTATTGCAACAGCTAATGTGCTTTCATTATAATCTTCAGAAAAATATTGAAGCATCTCGAAATGCGCTAAAGCCCTGAAAGCTAACAATTGCGCTTTAATTTCATTAGCACGTTCAATTTCAGCCTCATCTTCTAAGCCAGGAACAATTCTGTCCCAAGCTCTTAGTACCCTGTTAGCATAATTAATAACAGCTAACCTATTTGAATAGATACTTGTAACAGTAGGATCGCTCGGCTGAAGAACAAGGTTAAACAAGGTAAAACCTTGGTTATTACTATCAACACCTTTCTTAATATTATCAGTAAAAAGATCATTAAATAAAAGTGTATTACCAGAGTTTGCACCTCCGCCGTCAGGACTATAAGCAGCATAAACACCTATAAGCCCTCCATTTAAATCTTCTACATTACGAAACGCCTGATCATCTCCAAGTTCTGACACCTGAGTGATATCGGTTGCATCATCACACGACGCTACACCAAGTAACAGTACGAATAAACTGTATTTAAAAATATTCTTCATAGTTTTTTTATTAAAAGTTAATTACAGCACCAAGTGTATAAATTTTTGGTGTAGGGAAGTTACCCCTGTCAACAGTTCTGAAACCTGCTTCAGCATCCCATCCCCTGTATGATGTAAAAGTAACCAGGTTCTCACCTTGTACAAATAATCTTAATCCTGTTATAAATCCTCCCATGCTTTCAAGAGCTTTAGGTTGGAATGTATATCCTAATAAAACATTTCTTAAACGCAGGTAAGATGCATCTTCCAGGTATCTGTCAGTTTGATTGATATAGTCGATAGAATTGTATGGGTTACCTATTCTTGGTACACTGGTTATATCTCCAACTTCCTGCCAAGCATCAGCAGCAGTTACAGTACGGTTCCATGCATCACCAACTACACTTGTTTCTTCAAGCTGAGCATAATCAAGGTTCATCCTCCATATATCAGCAACATAAGCCCATTGAGTACTAAATTCAAAACCTTTATACCTAACATTTGTACCGAAACCACCCTGCCAGAAAGGATAGATAGATTTTCCTGTACGAACTCTGTCATTTTCGCTAAGATCTTCCGTAATACCACCATCTGCAGTATAGAAAAGAGGATTACCGTTAGCAGGGTTTACACCTGCATAACGCACTAAGTAAAAAGTTTCTGCAGGCTGACCTTCAATATAAGTAGTAGGACCTCCTTGAGAATTAAGTATTCCATTAAATTCTCTAGGTAAATCCCTTATAGTATTTTTATTATATGAAGTATTGGCATTTACAGATATATTCCAGTCATTTTGATCATATATTGTATAATTAAGCTGAACCTCTATACCCTTATTTTCTAAAGTACCAATATTATCTTGTATACTAGAAGTAGCATTTATAGGAGATATAGGCCTGTCCTGAAATAAGTCAGTAGTTAATTTACGGTATACATCAACTGTACCGGATAATTTATTGTTCCAGATACCAAAATCTACACCAACGTTAGTTTGCTCCGTTGTTTCCCATCTAAGTCCAGTGTTAGCAATTTGAGATGGTACAGTACCCGGTGTACCGTCATAAGAAGCACCGGTTACATTATACAGGTTACGAGTAAAGTTAAGAGCACTATATTGAGCATTAAGGATACGCTGGTTACCCGCAGTACCAAAAGATGCCCTTAATTTTAGCCTGTTTACAATACTGTTTTCCATAAAAGGAGCAGTATCTAAATTATACCAACCACCAACAGAGAAGAAAGTACCCCATTTATTATCATCAACAAACCTAAAAGAAGCATCACGCCTTACAGTACCGGTTACACCCACTACGTCTTCATAACTATAATCAACGTTAGCAAAATAAGAGAATAATCCTTCTTCAAATTTTTGTGCACCAATAGTAGGTATATAAGGATAATAATCCGGACGCTCCTGTGTATCACCAGGAATAAAAGCGGCTCCAGAACCTAAAACCCTCTCATCTAAACCTGCTTGTGTAAAATTCATTGAATCATAATGCGCTTTGTTATACTCAACAAAAACTGATGCGCTTACATTGTGCTTAGCCGCAAAGGTGTTAGCATAGCTTAAGCTAAACAGCGAGTTGAATCTAAAATCTCTCGTAGATTGCTCCTGCTGAAGACCACCAAATTGGGTAGTATTAGTACCATCAGCCTGAAAAGGACCTAAAATACTGTTTGGGTGCAGTAATTCAAGATATTTAAATTGTGAATAATCCATACCAATCTGCATTGCTGCAGTAAGATTTTTAGCAAAGTTATAATCTGCATTAAATCCAGCAATCATTTTAATTTGGTCTTCAACGTCTCTATTTAACTTAGAAGCATTTAAAAGAATTAGTGGAGCATTTTGAGGTAATACAGCGTTATCATCGCCCGGAGTAATACCACCGTCAAGTGTAATATTTCCGTTAGCATCGTATGGAGAGATATAAGGCAAACCTCTCATAGCTGCGTTAAAAGGCGCAAAATAGGTTTGGTTACTTCCTGCACCGTCAATTCCACTTTGCCTCGAAAAGTTCATAGTTAAATTTAATGCATAATTAAATTTTTCATCATTAGACCTTCCGTTAAAGTTATTCCTTAAGCTGAAACGTTTAAGATTTGTGTTGATAAAAATACCATCCTGCTCAAAATACCCAAGTGAAGTATAATTCCTTGTATTAGCAGAACCGCTTGATATTGCAAGGTCATGAGACTTAGTAACTCCTTTTCTAAAGAAAATATCTGACCAATAAGTATTTGACTGCCTTGCTAGAAGGTCAATTTCAGCATCTGTAAGTGTAGATCCTAAACCACTACCGCCTCTTTTTTGGAATTGAAGTATTTGTCGAGAATTCATTAACTCTATCCTTAGAGGCTGCAATTCAGAAAAACCGAACTGGCTTGTGTACCTAAAACCTAATTTTTCTCCGTAAGAACCCTTTTTAGTTGTAATCAAAACAACGCCATTAGCACCCCTGTTACCATAAATTGAAGTAGCAGAAGCATCTTTCAAAATGTCAATCGTAGCGATATCGTTTTGGTTAAAACTTCTAAAATCGTCTTCATTCACAGGAATACCGTCAATAACAAACAGGGGCTCAACATTACCATTAAGTGAACCAACACCCCTAAGAAGTATTGTACTGTCTGCGCCCGGCTGCCCTGAACCTGTACCAATATTAAGACCTGCAACCTGCCCCTGAAGGTTCTGAAGAACAGAAGGGTTAGCCCTATCTTCAATTTGCTCAACAGTTATCGTTGTTATAGCCACAGCACTCTTTCGAGGTGTCAATGTACGATAAGCATCTTTGGTAACCCCCTGAAGTTGAATCGCATCCTCTTCAAGAACAACATTGATAACATTAGAAGCACCTACTGTAACAGATTTGTCTGCAAAACTTACATAAGAGAACACAAGTACATCTCCTACGTTTACATTAATGGAATAGTTACCATCAATATCTGTCTGCACACTTCGTTGTGTCCCCTTTACAAAGACACTTGCATTTGGTAACGGCCCTGATTTATCAGACACGACACCGGTTACGGTTTTCTCCTGAGCATAGGAGAAACCAAATGAAAACGCCAGCAACAGCGTCATAATCCAAGTAAACTTCGATCTCATACTTTATTAATTTGAGTTAGTTAGGGCAAACTTCTTAATAATTTATTAATAAAACAAGTATTACCTCGGAATAATACATGTAATACTACAGTTAAAACAGCAAAAGTCCGGAACATTTTGTTTATTAAAGATGAACAAATATTAAGAAGGTTGCGTAGAAAGTTAATTTATTTATCTGTTAATTACAATTTTTTTAGTTTCACTATAGGTTCCGTCATTCAATTTAATGTTTAGCATGTATATTCCGGAAGTTAAACCAGAAACATCTATTTTATCAATAAATGTTTTATAATTTCTAACAAGCCTGCCCTGGGCATCGTATAAGCTTAATTCTGCATCACCAAAATCAAGTGAATTATTAAGCGTTAAATTAACCACATCTGAAGCCGGATTAGGGTAAACACCTATTGTTGGTTTTTCTTTGTCTGATACACTATTAACATCTGTAACGCCTGTAATGATTAGAGTATAGTTTTGAGAATTAAAACCCTGTAGTGCGCCTTTGTGTGAAACAACTATGTTATAAATTCCACCAGCTACAGGATTGGCAATCTCGATAACTTCAACATTATCAACTTCATTATCCTGCTGAATAGGAGCTTCCTCCACAAGAGGATTAAGCCTCCATGGAAAATATGTGTTCCCGTCTTTATTTACCCTTACATCAAGATCGTTAGTCAATACCGGGGTAGAAGAATTATTGGTTCCGTTATTTATTGAGTTAACCCTTGCAGGATCAGTCCAGCATATGGAAACCTTAAGCTTACCTGCTCCTGAAGCTGTTACTGGTTTAGTGTAAGTAGTACCGGGAACTAATGCCCTCTCTTCTATATAAGCATCAATCTCATTATGTGCACCGGTTATAACCTGAGCAGCAGCAGCACCATTTAACAAGCCCCATCCAAACCTATGATCGGGACCATCAAAGTACCCCGCTTCGGTAGCAGTATGTATCACAAGCCCCCTTAAAGTTGCTGCGCGCATAAACTCACCTTTAAGATTACTATAATGCTGTTGCAACAAAATTAATGTACCCGCCGTACTTGGCGAAGCCATTGATGTACCACTTTTAGTTGTTAATGAAAAATCATTTAAAGAATGGCATGATAACAGGCCTACTCCATCGGCTGCAATATCCGGCTTAATCCTTCTATCATCTGTCGGCCCATAACTACTAAATGAGCTCATTCCAATTTGAGAAGGAGTAGGATTACTTGTAGATATAGAGGTTGCAGCGGCTACTACCAGTACATTTTTAGCTGTAGCCTCTGCAACAAGCCAATCACGGCTTTCACCAACGCGGTCATTACCGGCAGCAAAAACAGGCTGATAATAAGGAGCCTGGTTACAAACTACATCCCAATTGTAGCTATCATCTATATAAGCCCCTCTTTGCCAACTTTCAATAAACTGAGCATTGGGCCCATAAGAGTGATTACTTACAAGCAACGGACTTGTAGCATCCTGCGCGGCGGCAAGTGCTTCAGAAACATCGCTGAACGAGTTATATGCAAAAAGATTAGCCTGATATGCAAAACCTCTGGCATCATCATTAGAAACGCCTCTTCCTATTAATGTTCCGGCAACATGGGTTGCGTGGCTATTGTTGTCATTGTCCCCGTTAAATGTAGAGCCATCCTTAACAGTAACGGCTCCAGAAAGGTCTACGTGTGTAGTTCTCACGTTTCCGGGTTCCCAGATACCTAAAAGCATTCCTTGACCAGCTAAATTCAACCCCATACTGCCTCCAGGGTGAATCATGTTCACTCTTGCAGTAAAAACAGAATCATCATTATAGGGTTGTATGTAAATAGGCGTATCATTTGAGTTTACACCAATTAAAATTGATTCATAGCCATCTTTTTTTATTGATAGAGGCCATCCATTAGCATTTGCAAGTTCAAGAGCCCTTTGATAGCTCTCATTGCTCTTTTGTGCAAGTTGTTCTATAATAACCTTTCCCTCCTCAAGATTATAATGACTCAGGATTTTTGCTGCCTGCTCTTTGGTTTGGGAGTAAGCAGTTAAGCTGCCCCCGATGGCAAATGCCAACATGAACAACTTTACGGTATTTTTCTTCATTTCTTAAATAATTAATAGTTAATAGCGTATTTCCTTCGAAAAATTTAATTTATAACATTTTCCCAAAAAAATGATTAGCAAAAATATAAATTAAAATCATTCTACGTATGTTAATTTTTTAGTTCACACCATAATACATAGATTTGTACGTTAAATATGCAAAGCGGGTTTTATGCTGTTACTTAATCATTCGGGGTTTAAATATGAAACAGGTACTGACGAGGCAGGCAGGGGTTGTCTTGCAGGGCCAGTTACTGCAGCGGCCGTTATATTACCGCCTGATTTTGAAATGGAACAGCTTAACGATTCTAAGCAATTAAGTGAAAAGACACGCGACAGGTTGCGCCCGTTAATTGAAAAAGCCGCGCTTTGCTATCATGTAATCAATATAGAACCCGTTATAATAGACGAAATCAATATACTTAACGCTTCTATTCATGCTATGCAGGAATGTATTAAAGCACTCAACCCGGTTCCTGAATACATCATTGTTGATGGCAATCGATTTAAGCCCGTAAGTAATATTCCGCATAGTTGCATTGTTAAAGGCGACAGCAAATACCTAAGCATAGCCGCTGCTTCTGTACTTGCTAAAACCTACCGCGATGAGTATATGAATAAGATACATGAAGAATACCCGATGTATAACTGGAAAAGCAACAAAGGATATCCTACAGCCGAGCATCGTGAAGCTATCCGCAAATACGGCACTACAAAATACCACCGCATGTCTTTCCGACTTTTGCCGGAGCAACTTGAGCTCGAGTTCGGTTCTGAGAGTTTAGTATAATCTATTTTCTTCTTCCTGTACTAAATGCGCTTCAAAAAGCATGCTAAAGTGTTGCAGTATCTTGTTTTTAACATCATCCTCATCTACATAATCCCTTCCGAGCTCAACATTTAAGGATGTTACCCCCTTCCCTCTTATCCCGCATGGAATGATATTATCAAAGTAGCCAAGGTCGGCATTTACGTTAAAAGCAAAACCGTGCATGGTAACCCAGCGCGAGGCCCTTACACCCATAGCACATATTTTGCGGGCAAATGGCGTGCCCACATCAAGCCACACCCCTGTTTCGCCCTCACTCCTTCCGGCTGCTAAGCCATAGTCAGCCATTGTTAAGATAATACATTCCTCAAGCAGGCGCAGGTATTTGTGTATATCTGTAAAAAAATTTTCAAGGTCAAGTATCGGATAGCCCACAACCTGCCCGGGGCCATGGTAGGTAATGTCTCCCCCACGGTTTATCTTATAAAAAGCAGCTCCCTTTTCTTTAAGCTGTTCTTCATTAAGCAGCATGTTTTGCGCATCACCACTTTTGCCTAATGTATATACATGCGGATGCTCTACGTATAGAAAATAATTCGGTGTGGGTTCATTAGCCTCTTCCCTCCTGTTCTTTATTTTTACATCGAGTATACCTTTAAAAAGTTCTTCCTGGTAATCCCAGGTTTCTTTATAATCTTTCCTTCCCAGGTCTTTATATAAAACAGTTTTGTTCATTTGAAAGTAATATGAAACACAAAGATACTAAAAGTTTGAGCCACGGTTGCATTTAACAGGCTGTGCATTACAAAAACCAAATTGCTTATTTCTTAATATTCACTATCTTTGCGGGCTTATAAAACAAAATAATCATGCAGCTTTCAGAACAAGAAATCATTCGTAGAGAAAAACTGGATGCGCTCAGGAAACTTGGCATCAATCCGTATCCCGCTAACCTTTTCCCTGTTGACCATACTGCCAAACAGGTGAAAGAAGATTTTTCTGAAGGCAAAAAGGTGGTCGTGGCAGGCCGCATCATGAGTTTCCGCATACAGGGCAAGGCTTCTTTTGCCGAGCTGCAGGACAGTACCGGTCGCATTCAGCTTTACCTGAACCGTGACGAAATTTGCCCCGGCGAAGACAAAACAAAATATAACGAGCTTTTTAAAAAACTGATAGACCTTGGCGACTTTATTGGCGTTGAAGGCGAACTTTTCACCACACAGGTGGGCGAAAAAACCATTAAGGTTACCGATTTTTCGCTGCTAAGCAAAACACTCCGCCCGCTACCATTACCTAAAACAGATGCAGACGGTAAAGTGCACGACGGCTTTACCGACCCTGAACTGCGTTACCGTATGCGCTATGTAGATTTAGTAGTAAACCCACAGGTTAAAGAGGTATTTGTAAAGCGCACTAAGCTTTTCAATGCTATGCGCAGCTTCTTTAACGACAAAGGTTATTTTGAGGTAGAAACACCTATACTACAGCCTATACCGGGTGGCGCGGCGGCAAGGCCGTTTGTAACGCACCACAACTCACTGGATATTCCGCTTTATATGCGTATTGCTAACGAGCTGTACCTTAAAAGGCTTATAGTAGGTGGTTTTGATGGTGTTTATGAATTCTCTAAAAACTTCCGTAATGAGGGTATGGACAGGACGCACAACCCAGAGTTTACCGCTATGGAAATATATGTAGCCTATAAAGACTACAACTGGATGATGGAGTTTACCGAAAAACTGCTTGAGCATTGCGCTATTGCCGTTAATGGAACTACAGAGGCTACTTTTGGCGAGCATAAGGTTGACTTTAAAGCGCCTTATGCACGCGTTACCATGACCGATGCCATTAAGCAGTTTACAGGTTTCGACATTACAGGAAAAACAGAAGAGGAAATATTTGAAGCTGCCAAAGGCATGGGTATAGAGGTTGATGCAACTATGGGCAAAGGCAAGCTTATCGATGAAATATTCGGAGAGAAATGCGAGGGCAACTTTATACAACCAACCTTTATTACCGACTATCCTAAAGAGATGAGCCCGCTTTGCAAGGAACATCGCGACAACCCTGAGCTTACAGAGCGTTTTGAGCTTATGGTATGTGGTAAGGAAATTGCGAATGCCTACAGCGAGCTTAACGATCCTATTGACCAGCGTGAGCGTTTTGAGGCCCAGCTTAAACTGAGTGAACGCGGCGATGTAGAGGCTGCGCAATTTATTGACTCTGACTTTTTACGTGCGCTTGAATATGGAATGCCGCCAACATCTGGCCTTGGTATTGGTATGGACAGGCTTATAATGTTCTTAACCAATAACCCGTCGATACAGGAAGTGCTTTTCTTCCCGCAAATGAGGCCGGAAAAAAAAGGACCTGAATTAAGCGAAGACGAAAAAGCTATTGTAGAGATACTGAAAGCCAGCAGCCAGCTTGCCCTTGATGCGCTTAAAAATCAGGCAGGGCTTAGTGGTAAAAAATGGGATAAAGCATTAAAAGGCTTAACATCTAACGGAATTGTAAAGGTTGTAAAAACCGATGACTCGTTAGAAATACATATGCTGTAACTATCTTTTACATAAACAAAAAAAGGAGCGCTAATGGCGCTCCTTTTTTGTTGTTATTTCTTCTTAATGAGTTAATTGGTAAAGAAGCTGAGGATTTTCATCAAGCTTGCCAACCTGGTCTTGTGGCAAACCAGACCTTAGTTTTGCTTCTATAGCTTCAGAAATAGCATCCCTACGTTCTTTGTTAAGGGTTTTATCGGCAAGAGCCTGGTGTTTATACTCAAACAGGCCTTTAAGGTTGGTCAACTGACTGTCAGAGATCTCCATATTTTCAGAAAGAGCAGTTATGTCTTTCATTACAGCTTTTTTAAGCGCCTCTCTATCAATAGTTTCCTGCTGTTGTGCAGGAGTAGCAACTTTTTTCTGCTGCGCATTGGCGGTGTAGCCAAAGGCAAGCATCATAGCGAATACAGCAATTATTTTTTTCATGGTAAAACTAATATTTGTTTAGTGTTTATGAATTCAAATCTAACTAAAAATAAAAACACAACAAAACTTTAACATTGAAATTTTATCGTCTCTCTTTTTTTTTAATTTTATTCGCTCTTCTTGCTACTTTTTCTTTTCGCTCTTCCCTCATTTTTTTAAACTTTTCGAACTGCTCCGCTGTAAGTATCTTTTTCATTTCTTTTTGCATTGCAATTTCATCATCTAGCCTTTTGCTTTGCATTTCATAACGTTCATCAGCGGTGGGTTTAACACCTTCTTCCTTCCGGGCTTTTACGGTTGCTTTTACCTGTTCGTGTTTCTTGCTCTGCTCAATAAGCAGTTTTTTAACTTCGGCCTGTTGTTTCTCATTCAGGTCAAGGTCAAGGGTCATTTTCTTCAGGTGCAGCTCAACCCTTTGCTCTGGCGTTAGCCTTTCCATACGTTCACCTCTTCTTCCCTGTGCATTAGCGGTTAACCCTAAAGCCATAACTATTACTAACATCAACATTCTCATAATTCTGATTTTTTACGATTATAGTAATAAGACGATAAACAAAACAAAAGGTTTAATTAATGTTACAAAAATTTTTTTAGATGGGTTTGTGGTGTAGCTTTGCAGCGTGAAAAACGCTATAGTAATAATTGCATTAATGTTGCTTGTAAAGCCTGTTATTCCGGTTTTAGAGTACATTATCAATTATGACTATATAGCTAACGTGCTTTGCGAAAACAAAGAAAAGCCGGAGCTGCACTGTAATGGCAAGTGTCATCTTATGAAAGAACTTGCCAAAGCATCTGAAGATGAAAAACCCGTTTCAGGAAAAAAATCTTTTCATCAGGAAACAGAATTGCTATTTATTCAGCCTTTGCACAACATAAGTTTCAGGGTTTTTATTCTGCCTGAAAGCAATAAAGTTGCCATTTTGTGCAACAACAATTATTCACTACTGGCGGAAACATCTATCTTTCACCCACCCGCTTTTATTTAAGTTAATTTGTTGTATCGCAGCAATTTATGCTGCTCTTTTATCTCCGCTTCTTTTTAAAAGCGGCAGGATGATCATGATATATTTTAATCTTAAATAAAACAAAATAATGAAATCTATATATATAAAATTTGCGGCTGTTGCTGCGCTTTCTTTCCTTTTTACTTCTTGTTCTGATGATGATAATAATCCTCAAACTATAACAGGTACTTTTGGCGATGCTGAATTGTATTTTGACAATGGTGTAAATGGTGATGCCCTTATTTTAGGAAATACCTATACCAATTCAAATGGTGAAAACCTTACTATAAATCGTCTTAACTACATTATAAGCAATGTGGTGCTTATTGATAACCAAGGCAATGAAATAATTTATCCTAAAGAGCAAAGCTATTTTATTGTTAGTGAAGAAAATAACATAAAAACTGTTCATCTTGAAGGCATACCTGCAGGTGATTATAAGTCGGTAAGGTTTGGTATTGGCGTAGATATGCAGCGTTACCTTCAGGGTGAAACGGCACAGCAAAGCTTTTGGGATCTTGCCAGCCAGAACCAGCTAACATGGACCTGGAGCACAGGTTACCGCTTTATTAATTTTGAAGGCACCTACACATCTGCTAACAATACTAACGCGATACCTTTTCAGGTACACCAGGGAAGTAATACCGCTACTGACAATTATAGGGAAGTTACCCTGCAACTACCAACTACAGCAAGGGTAAGGGAGAACGAAACACCAAGCATACATATTGTTGCTGATGCAAATGTGCTGCTTGATGGCGATACTAAAATTTCGCTTTATCAAAACCGTAACCAGGCAGGTACTGCAACCGCAATTATGGGTGGCGAGAACCTTATTACAATAGCGGCAAACTCGCTTAAGATGTTTGAGGTAGATCACGTTCATAATGGTTCAGGCAGCCATCACGAATAATAGTTATGCCTGCCCGAAAGGGCAGGCTTTTCAATTATGAGAAAGATACTATTAGTGGCATTTGCTGCATTGTTGGCAATGTCATGCAGTAACGATGATGGCTACGAAGAGGTTAATCCGCAACTGGATTTCAAAGTGCCAGCCAATTTCCCTGCCCCCGCGCAGGATGTAGCACTTAATCATCCCACAAAAAAGGGTTTCGAGCTTGGCCGCAAGCTGTTTTATGATGGCAGGCTATCGGCAGATAATACTATTTCATGCGCTTTTTGCCATGAGCAGGGCTATGCCTTTACACACCACGGGCATACTTTTAGCCATGGCATTAATAACCTTGAAGGTACGCGCAATGCGCCCACTGTGCAGAATATGGCTTGGCAGTCAGAGTATTTTTATGACGGTGCTTCTAACAGCCTCGAAATGCTTTCTATAGTGCCCATACATAATCCTAAAGAAATGGATGAGACGCTGGAAGGTATAGCGGCTAAATTAAAGCAGGATGAAGAGTATGTAAGGCTTTTTCGTGAGGCATTTGATGGCGGCAGTGTTACCAGCGGTAATATATTAAAGGCATTGGGGCAGTTCATGACTATGATGATTTCGGCAAACTCACGCTATGATAAATATGCCCGTAACGAGGCTGGGGGTAATTTCACGGCACAGGAAGCACAGGGTATGGTGCTTTTTCAGCAAAAATGCGCTGCGTGCCATGCTACAGATGTGTTTACCGATAATACTTTTCGGAATAATGGCTTACCACCCAACCCTAACCTTAATGATTTAGGAAGGGAGCTGGTAACTGGCTTTGCTAAAGATCGCTATAAGTTTAAAGTGCCCAGCCTGCGTAATGTGGCACTTACGGCACCTTATATGCACGACGGGCGCTTTGGTTCGCTTGAATCGGTGCTTAATTTTTATAGTTCGGGTATGGTTCATTCAGAAACTATAGACCCTTTATTAGATAATAATGGTATTTTGGGAATACCGCTTTCTGAAAATGAGAAGCAGGCAATTATAGCTTTTCTTAAAACGCTGACTGATGAGGAGTACATCAATAATCCGCTCTTTTATCATAAAACATGATTAAATGAAAAAATATATAATAATAGTATTAATTGCCGTTCAGCCCTTGTTTGCATTCGCGCCACCACCAGATTTTAAGCAATACCTTTCGCTGCTGGATGACTGCGACGCCTGTGGCTGCTCTGCAAGTGGCGGGGGTATGGGCTTCAGCTCTATGATAAACCAGAACTTTGCCGGGGTAAGGTATTTTTACCAAAGCTACTCCAGCCGGGATGGTGTTTTTAATGATTCACCATGTATTGATGAAAATTTTAATACAGTTCAGCTTTGGGCACGGATACCGCTATCTGAAAAGATACAGGTTACTGCGTTGCTGCCCTATCATTTCCATAACAGGGAACTAAGCACAGGAACGCAGCAACTTAGCGGGGCAGGTGATGTAACTGTACTTGGCTTTTATAAGCTGTACCAAACACAGAAGGACTCGGCAGTATTTAACCATATGTTGCAGGCAGGTGCGGGTATAAAAGCACCAACCGGTAAGTATGACAGCACTAATAATGGCAGCGTTAACCCGAGTTTTCAGTTAGGAACAGGCAGTTGGGATTACCTTTTGGCGGCTGAGTATATAATTACGCATAAAAAAATGGGGCTTAACACTATGGTTAATTATACCATAAAAACAAAGAATGACAAGGAGTACCGCTTTGGTAACCAGTGGAATTATGCTGCCACCTTGTTTTACCTGATAGAAAAACCACAGTTTACAGTAGTGCCGCAGACAGGTATTGCAGGCGAAATTTATGATGCAAATAAACAGTATGGTGAAGAACTGCCGGACACTGAAGGCAGGGCGTTATTTGGTAAGTTGGGTGTAGAGGCGAGATATGATAAATTCTCTGTCGGGCTTAATGCAATGCTGCCCCTGAGCCAAAACCTTACAGGTGGTAAAGTAGAAGCAAATTACAGATGGAGCGTAAACATTAACTATAGCCTGTAAATAATATCTAAAGATATGTTAAGCTTTTGTAGATTTGTATAAAAAGCTTTATGAGAAAATTACTGTCTGTAGTATTGCTGCTGGTTGCGTATTTGTCTTTTGCCCAGCCTGCAAACAAAATTTCGGTTTATATATGCCTTAACTCAGGCGCATCTGTTAATACGGTTTTACAACCTGTAACAGAACTTGCTGACGCTGTTGTGGAGAAGGCAGTACAAATGCCGCAAGACCGTTTGGATTACCTTAAGCAACAGGCTGAAAAGATACAGGGCAACAGTGCTGCGGTTGAAAAACTGGAAAGGATATACAAAATTACCTTTACAGGTAAAGACGAAGCTTTTATAAAAAGTGTTACAGGCAAACTCTCTTCATTAAATAGTGTAGCTTATGCCGTAAGGGAACAGCAGCCTGTACAGCCTCCAATTGATATTTTACCGGTTACGCCCGATTATTTTCTCTCCCAGGAATATATACAGGGCAATCCGGGTGTGAATATGCAGTATGCGTGGGATTTGGGTTACGCAGGCTCCGGCGTTAAAGTGCGTGATATAGAATATGGCGTTAACGTAAACCATGAAGACCTGAGCGAAAAGAATGTCTCTATTGCTGCGGGAATGACCGTTTCACCCGATGCAACTGTAGCGTTTACAGAGCATGGCACAGCAGTTATCGGGGTGGTTTATGCCGATCATGGCACTTACGGTATCAGCGGCATGGCACATGAGGCTGAAGAGGCAGTATTGTATCCTGAATGGACAATACAGAATGGATATAACCGCATTTATGCCATTACACAGGCAATAGCCGGTTCTGATACAGGAGATGTAATTATTTATGAAATGCAGGTGCCCGCATTTTCAGAATTTGACTTTGTCCCTGCTGAATATGACCCATTAGTTTGGGATTTAACCAAAGCAGCTACAGATGCAGGTATAGTAATAGTTGCCGCTGCAGGTAACGGCAGCCAGAGCCTTAACTCGACAGCATTTGCTGAATACAATAATCGCGGAGACAGTGGCGCCATAATAGTAGGCGCTGGAACGTATGATACCAACCACGACAGGTTAGGCTTCAGTACATATGGCGACAGGGTTAATGTGCAGGCATGGGGCTATAATGTTATGACAACAGGCTATGGCGATTTGTTTGCAATAGGTAATGATTTTAACCAGTACTACACCCTATTCAGCGGAACAAGCGCTGCTACACCCATAGTGGCATCATGTGCTGTAGTGTTGCAATCCTACTATTATGATAAGACAGGAAATTATTTAACCAGCCAGCAAATAAGGGACATACTGGTGCAGACAGGAATACAGCAGGGCTTCTTAACCCAGACACAACCCATAGGGCCGCTGCCTGATATGCAGGCGGCAATAGCATTTATAAGTGCTAACCTGTTAAGCAGCCGTGACTATATTGCAGATGCTGATATGGTGCAGTTATACCCCAACCCTGTAAATGATAAGCTAAGGATAGCAGTTAAAGATGATAGTGACAATTTTAAGATTAATATCCATAACACGTTAGGCCAGGTAGTTTACAGTGTGGACAAAGTAATTAGCAATGCTGATATTGACCTTTCTGGCTTAGGTAGTGGTATTTATATTGTTGAGGTAAAAACAAAAGCCAAACAACATACTAAACGCATTATAAAGCAATAACAAAAAAGGAGCGCCAATGGCGCTCCTTTTTTGTTGTGTAGATTATTATTCTTTTGCCAGTTTCTGTACGTTAGTCCCTTTTTTAGTGGTTACTTTCACAAAGTAAATACCCGATTGCCTTTGGGTTATATCCACTGTGGATGTTTGAGTTACTTGTAATAGCCTGCCTTGCATGTCATACATTTCTACTGACTCTATTTCAGTTGCTGCTGTTATGGTTACTATGCCTGTTGCAGGGTTAGGATACAGCTTTATGCTGTTGTCTTTTGTATGGATGCCACTGCTCAAGGTTTCAAAAGTGGTAACGGCTTCATTGGTCTGGATGGGCCAGTTGTAGTCGAAATAGATATTGGCTTGTTGTGCCACATCATCATTTACCTGAAGGGTGTTGTTTGTTTTTATTTTGTATACTACGTTGCTTTTGCCGCCGTTGGCTGCCAGGTTGATGTCACCAAAGTAGAATTCCAGTTCATTGCCGCTAAGGCGGGTTTCCACATCGTGGCTGGCATAGAGCAGTTGCAGGGTGCTTAAGTCGAACTGCTCAGGGTTAAGGGTGTTTTTTACAGCAATGAATGTCGCTGGGGCATTACCGGTATTCTCGAAGTTGATGTTGTAGTGCAGGTATTCTCCTATCAGTTCCGGTATAACACTTTCGCCTTCAAGACAGGTGATATCATTGGGGTCGTAAGAGCCGGTAACAACCTGGTTTAAGGTGAAAGTATTGTCTACGGGGGTTTCATCGCCTGCTGTCGGGGTAATGGTTGCGGTAAAGTTCAGGATGTCATCAATATTTATGGCAGGTGTTTCCATAGGGCTGTTTACATTCAATACTGCTGCTAGCTGCCTGCTTTCGAAGGGTTGCAGGTTGCTGTAGCCCCAGCTTATGGTACCGGCTGTATCTGTACCGCCATTACTAGCGCTGATGAAGTCTAAAACGGTATCATTGTAAGTCAGGGTTATAGTGCCTGAGAGTTGCTGGTTACCTTTGTTTTTAAATGTTACGGTATAATAGGCATCAAAGCCGGGCTGGGCGCCGCCTGAGGCTACTACAACTTCAAGGTCGGGGTGTATGCCGTTTGCCGTTATGCAGAAGTTTTGGGCATTAATGTTATTATTGTCATCTGTAAATGTAACTGATGCGGAAGATGGCGTTGCAATAAACCAATCGTTTTCAAATTCAGGGGTTAGTGTGAATGTGCCTGCTTCAGTATAGAAATTATAGTTACCATTACTATCACTAAAAGTTGAAACATTTTCCGTACCATTATATATATTTATTTTTACCATATTACTATGGCTATCTTCTGCACCGCAACCGTTATTATCTTCATCAAATGTAAAATTTCCGGTTATTGTATTATAATCGCCCCCGGGCATAAAATCACAATAAGAACTTATATAAATGTCAGGATTATTTACTACCGCACCAGAGAGCAGGTTTTCATTACCTTCATCTATACAAACGTAAACGGGCTGGTAATTCGCATCCGTGATAATTACATTAAAAGAATCATAACTGCTAATACCGTTTTTCAAATTTAAATATCTGAAAGGAGCATTAAATGTGTGAGCATAAGACAGAAATAAAGTATTTATAGCAGTACACCCACTAAGATCGAGTACAGCTACATCACTAGAACCGCTAAGAGATAAATCAATTTTGCAATACGTTAAAAGAGGCTTGTATCCCAGATCAATTATACTTCCCATATTGCTGATATCAAGATAATTCAAAAACTCGCAAGCTGTAAGGTCTATAGTAGGAATTTCTGTACTTTGTAATATAGCTGATTTTAAGGCAGGTAATTGTGTAAAGTCAAAATCTGCCTCGAAACCATTAAAATCAATATTTTCAAGGGAAATTAACCCTTGCGAATTAACCGTTTCTGAGATTTCAAAACTATATAGTATCTGCAAATCCTTAAGGTTTGTCAAGCCATTTATTTGCAGGCTGTCTATCCCTGTAGATGTAATAGAGAGTTTTTCAAGGTTTATAAGTTGCGTTAGATTTACCTGCTGTACACCATATATATTATAAATCTTTAGATCATGGAGATTTGTAAAAGCTTCTATACCCGATATCGAATTGGCATCAATAGTTGAAATAACAAGCTCCCAAACAGCCAGAGCCTCGCTAACCTGTATTTCATTATCCTGATTAGCATTAATAAGGATTGTTTGCCCTGTACTGTTTTTTCCCTGAGCTGCCAACAAATAGCCTTTGAATTCAGCATCCGGAATAGTTACAATCTGTGCGTTTAGTCCTGCAAATACTAAAAGCAATAAAAAGAGTAATTGTTTTCTCATGTCAATTTTATATTTGGAAGGTTTTAACCTGCTAATATAATACTATATTCTTACACACTGAATTTACGGATGTTAACATTCAGTTATTCATAAAAAAAGCCCCTGCTTTTGCAGGGGCTGTAATTCTATATTATAGTATTATTTTTTTTGCGGAGGGTACTCCTTTAATATCTCGGTAACAAATTCATTAATCCGTTCCTGTTTTTTCTCCCTGTCCAGCGTTAATACACCGGTACCTATACCCTGCCATACCAAATCTTTTTTAGCGGCATCTATAATGTCTATATACAACGTGCCCTCGGTAGATGTATTTACTGTGGTGTAGTTGCCTCCCCACATCCATGGGTTCCAGCCCCAACCCCAGCCCCAGCCGTAATTGTAGCCCCAGTTATTTACATTTACCTGCTCGTTAGAGCGTGTAAACAGGTTTATCAGCATATCCGGGTTTTCACTTTTGGCGAAGCCTTTTCGCTGCATTTCGGCATCTATGGCACGCATAATACGTTTTTTGTCAAGGTCAGATATTTCAGCCTTATCTATGCCCTCTTTAAAAAAAGCATAAGTTTTGTAGCGGCTGAAATCAGCGGCATCATCATAATCGGAAGCTATGCGAATGGAGCTGCACGATGAAACAAGGGCCGTTATGAATAGTACTGATAGCAATTTTATTGTTCTCATAATCCCAAAGTTAATAGTTTACACAGCAATTATGCATCAACAGCCAACAATTAACGCCGGGTTAACTATCAGCCTAACAGCGCATCATCTACTTTATTGGGTAATGTAACTTTGAGGAGCGGCTGGCTGTCCATTGCCCGTTTTATAGCAAATATAGCCTCGTCATTCCTTGCCCAGCTCCTGCGGGCAATACCGTTATTAACATCCCAGAAAAGCATTGATTCTAAGCGTCTTGATGCATCTTCAGAACCATCAAGAACCATACCAAAGCCCCCGTTTATAACCTCTCCCCAGCCTACGCCACCGCCGTTATGAATACTTACCCACGTTGCCCCGCGGAAGCTGTCGCCAATAACGTTGTGTATAGCCATATCGGCTGTAAAACGCGAGCCGTCATAAATGTTGCTGGTTTCACGGTAAGGCGAATCGGTACCACTAACGTCGTGGTGGTCGCGGCCTAAAATTACAGTGCCTATCTCGCCGTTCTTTATAGCCTCATTAAATGCCCTTGCAATGTTAATACGCCCTTCAGAATCGGCATACAATATACGTGCCTGGCTGCCCACCACCAATTTGTTTTGCTGGGCACCCTTTATCCAGCGGATGTTATCTTCCATCTGCTGTTTTATTTCGTCAGGCGCTGTTTTAGCCATTTCCTCCAGTACATTGCTGGCAATTTCATCTGTTTTTTGCAGGTCTTCCGGTTTGCCTGAAGCACAAACCCAACGGAACGGCCCAAAGCCATAATCAAAACACATTGGCCCCATTATATCCTGCACATAGCTTGGGTATTTAAAGTTGATACCATCTTTCGCCATTATATCGGCCCCGGCACGGGATGCCTCCAATAAAAATGCATTGCCGTAATCAAAAAAGTAAGTGCCTTTAGCTGTGTGCCTGTTTATGGCATCGGCTTCGCGGCGCAGTGACTCCTGTACTTTTTCCCTGAAAAGCTCCGGGTTTTCGGCCATCATACTGTTGGCTTCTTCAAAAGAAAGCCCTGCCGGATAATAGCCCCCTGCCCACGGGTTATGCAGTGATGTCTGGTCGCTGCCCAGGTCAACATAAATATCTTCCTCATCAAAACGCTCCCAAACATCTACAATATTACCCTGATAAGCGATAGAAACCACTTCTTTGTTTTCTTTAGCCCTGCGCACGCGGCTTATAAGTTCTTTTATATCAGTAACCACCTCATCTACCCAGCCCTGGCTGTGGCGTGTGTGTACTGCCTTTGGGTTTACTTCTGCACAAACAGTTATACAGCCTGCAATGTTTCCTGCCTTTGGCTGAGCGCCACTCATTCCGCCAAGCCCTGAGGTCACAAACAGCTTACCTTCCAGTCCTTCCCCGTTCTTAGCTATCTTCCTGCCTGCATTAAGCACGGTAATGGTTGTGCCGTGCACTATACCCTGCGGGCCTATGTACATATAGCTGCCTGCCGTCATTTGTCCGTACTGTGTTACTCCAAGCGCATTAAATTTCTCCCAGTCGTCCGGTTTGGAGTAGTTGGGTATCATCATGCCGTTGGTAACCACAACACGCGGAGCATCTTTATGCGAAGGGAACAACCCCATAGGGTGGCCCGAGTACATAACGAGTGTTTGCTCATCTGTCATTTCACTCAGGTACTTCATGGTGAGCCTGTATTGCGCCCAGTTCTGGAATACCGCCCCGTTACCGCCATAAGTAATCAGTTCGTGCGGGTGTTGTGCCACGGCATAATCCAGGTTATTCTGTATCATCAGCATTATGGCTTTAGCCTGTCCTGACTTGCCCGGATATTCTGATATTGCCCTTGCATACATTTTATAATCAGGCCTAAGGCGGTACATGTAAATCCGCCCGTACTTTTCCAACTCTTCGCTAAATTCTTTTACCAGCTCTGCATGGTGCTGCGGCTCAAAATAACGTAACGCATTGCGCAGCGCAAGCTTCTTTTCCTCTGCCGAAAGTATTTCTTTGCGCTTCGGCGCATGGTTTATGTCGGTTTCATAGGGTTTTGGCTGTGGCAAAACCGACGGAATACCTTCCTGTATCTGTTCCTGAAATGTCATTTGTTTTATTGGTATTTAGGCTGGCATGCGCAAGCAAATTGGCTTGCGGTGCACAGATAACTGTTACTTTTTCTTAATTTCACCTTTATTTTTGTCGAAACCATAAGGGCAGTGCCGGCAACCGCTCTTGCAGCAGTAGCCGCGCTTTAAATGATACTTTTCGGTAAACACTTTATAGCCCTCGGGCGAAAGGTAATAATCTTCACCTTCAGTTAATTTATCAGGTTTTTGGCTGTACATGCCAACAAATTTATGAACTTTACAATTAATGATAATAATAACATCTAAATATTTAATTCCGAAAGGGTATGCAGCAATGGCGCTGTTTCCGTTTCTGCTGCTTAAGGATAAAAAATACAACAGTAACCGTGTGCTGCTCCAGCATGAAAAGATTCACTTTCGGCAGCAGGCAGAATTACTGATACTGCCTTTTTATATTTGGTATATTACAGAATATTTTATCAGGCTCGTTATCTACAGAAATCATCGTAAAGCCTATCTCAACATCTGCTTTGAAAGAGAGGCTTATGCCAATGAAGCGACCATCAACTTTTTAAGCAGCAGGCCGTTATGGAATTTTATACACTATCTTTAAATACTGACAAATGTTAAATTATGTTAATTAATTTATACATTTGCTGTAATCACCAAACAAAATTTAGCACATTATGAATTTTACAGCAGTACTTGTAGCCGCACTGTGCACCCTGCCGGTAGGCTTTATCTGGTTTAACCCAAAGGTGTTCGGCACCATCTGGATGCGCGAAAGCGGCATGACCGAGGAAAAAGCGAAAACAGCCAATATGTTTAAGGTTTTCGGGTTTGTAATACTCTTTTCTATTATGGCTGCGTTTGTAATACAGTTTCTTGTAATACACCAGCTTGGCGCACTGGGCATGGTAGGCGGGCCGGATCTTGCGCTAACGGCAAAACCTTCTTACAATGAGTTTATGACCGACTATGGGCATGCTTTCAGGACTTTTAAGCACGGCATGCTGCACGGGTTTATGTCAGGGCTTTTCCTGGCACTGCCTATTATTGGCACAAATGCTATGTTTGAGATGAAAAGCTGGAAATACATTTTTGTAAATGCCGGCTACTGGATTGTATGCTTTACCCTTATGGGTGGCATCCTTTCTGCATGGGAATAAAAAAATAACTTATACCTTTGGGGGCTGTCTCAAAAGTGTCATTCTGAACGAAGCGATAGCGAA
>CEQG01127428.1_pt1 | contig 31970 bp, 9 predicted proteins | sample 350301 | NCBI WGS metagenome assembly CEQG01 (sample SAMEA2621242, study PRJEB7988) | marine metagenome | isolation source: saline water (ENVO:00002010), including | reverse complement strand
TCGCCAGATCGAGATCGGCCTCGCGCCCGCCCCAGTCGAAGATGGGGAGCGAGATGCTCGGGCCGAAGCTCCAGCCTAGCCCGTCGGAGGAGAACAGCCCGTCGAGGCTGTTGGACGAGAAACCCGCGTTCCCGGTGAGCGAGATCGTCGGGAAGAATGCCGCCCGCGCCGCGCCGATATTGGCCCGCGCTGCGCGCAGCTGTTCCTCGGCTGCGATGATGTCGGGTCGCACCAGCAGCAGGTCCGACGGAAGCCCCGCGGCAAGGCGACGCTTGTCGCCTTGTTCCGCCAGCGTGCGGCCTTCGGGCAATCCCTCGGGCACGGTCCCGCCGACGAGCACGGCAAGTTGGTTGCGCAACTGCGCGAGCGACAGCTTCTCGTTCGCCAGCTGCTGCTCGGCCTGCGTCAGCAGCGTTTCCGCCTGACGGTACGGCAGCGCGGACGTCACTCCGGCATCGAGCCTGAGCTTGGCGATCCGCAAGCCTTCACGGCGGCTCTGCGCGGTCGCCTCGGCCAGCGCGATCTGTTCCTCTGTCTCGACGATCTCGTAATAGGTCGTCGCGGTATCGGCGATCAACGACAGGTAGAATGCCCGCTGCGCCGCGACAGTAGCGAGGTATTGCGCCCGCGCCTGCTCGCTCAGACTCGCGATGCGGCCCCAGAAGTCGAGTTCGAAAGCGCTGACGCCCACGCCGACCTCGAACCGGTTGGAGGTGATCGACGCCGGTGCCCCCTCGACATCGCCCGCGTTAACCGCCGAATTTGCTCCGAGTGGCTGCCGCGAACGGGTCGCGCTGCCATTGGCAACCACCATCGGCAGACGGCGGCTGTCCTGGATGCGGTAGCGCGCACGGGCCTGCTCGATCCGCGCGGTCGCGGCGAGCAGATCCCGGTTGTTCTCCAGCGCATTGCCGATCAGGCCGACCAGCCGGGGGTCGGTGAACCATTCGCGATAGGACAGCTCGGATGCGACTACCTCCCCATCGGGCCGGTATTCGGGGTCGAACGCGGGCGCGGTCGCCGCTTCGGGCCGGACGTGCTCGGGCGCCATGCTGGCACACCCGGCCAGCGCGGTGGACAATAGTGCGAGAGCCATGAAGCGCTTCATCAGGCTTTCTCCCCTTCGGCCTCAGCGCCGGGTTTGCTGTCTTCCGGCTCGTCCAGATGCCCCGCGGCGTGCGGCTGCTTGCGGCTGATGTTCCGGCGGACCAGCAGGTAAAGCATCGGGATCAGGAAGATGCCCAGCACGGTCGCGGCGATCATGCCGCCCATCACCCCGGTGCCGACCGCGATACGGCTGGCGGCACCCGCGCCGCTTGCCAGCACCAGCGGGACCATCCCCATGGTAAAGGCGAGCGAGGTCATGATGATCGGCCGCAAACGCAGGCGTGCAGCCGCCTTGACGGCATCGATCCGGCGCAACCCACGCTGTTCTTCCTCGATCGCGAATTCGACGATCAGGATCGCGTTCTTGGCGGCGAGACCGATGATAGTGATCATCCCGACGTTGAAATAAACGTCCGCCGACAACCCGCGCAGCATCGAGAACAGCACCGCACCCAGCACACCCATCGGGACGATCAGTAGCACGGCGAGCGGCACCGCCCAGCTTTCGTACAGCGCAGCCAGCACCAGGAACACGACCACGACCGACAGGCCGAGCAGCAAGCCGATCTGCCCGCCTGCCTGCTTTTCCTCGTAGGAAATGCCGGTCCATTCGTAGCCGATGCCGGGCGGCAACTGGGCCGCCATCTCTTCCATTGCCGTCAGTGCAGCGCCAGAGGATTTGCCCGGTGCCGCCATGCCCGACAAGGTCATGGCGGGATAGCCGTTATAGCGCGACAGGCTGGCTGGCGAGGCCGACCAGTCCGCGCTGGCAAAGGCGCTGAAGGGCACCAGTTCGCCTTCCGCATTGGGAATGCGCAGCGCGAGCACGTCTTCGGGCGTCATGCGATAAGGCGCATCCGCCTGCACGAGGACTTGCAGCACGCGGCCATCGCGGTTGAAGTCGTTCGCATAGGCCGAGCCGAAGGTGATCGACAGCGCCGCATTCACATCGCTCAACGACAGGCCGAGCGCGCGCGCCTGCACGCGATCGATGTCGATCTCGACCTCGGGGCTTGGCCCTTGGTCCTCGGGCCGCAAGTTGGCGATCATCGGATTCTGCGATGCCATGCCGAGCAACTGATCGCGCGCAGCGGTCAACGCTTCACGGCCAAGCCCGCCGCGGTCCTGCAGTTTGAGAGTGAAGCCACTCGCCTCGCCCAGCGACTGAATCGCGGGTGGCTGGATCACGAAGGCGAGGGCGCCGTCGATCTGGCTGAACCGACCGGTCGCGTCGGCCAGCATTTCGCCCGCGCTGCTGCCTTTGCCGGTTCGTTCGCCCCACGGCTCGAAGGAGGAGAACATGATTGCATTGTTCTGCCCCTGACCGAAGAAGCTGAACCCGCGCACGACCACCAGGTCTGCCACCTCTTCGCGCGCCATCCAGTAATCCGTGACCTGTTCGAGCGACTCGTCGAGGCGTTCCGTGGTGGCACCCGGAGGCGCTTGAACGGCCGTGATCAGGTACCCCTGATCCTCGGTCGGCAGGAAGGCGGTGGGCAGCCGCATGAACAACAGCACCGTAACCAGGCCGAGCGCGAGGAACACTGCGAAGGCTCGCCAAGGGCGCGACAGGATGCGATCGTTCGTGCGCCCGTACTTTTCACGCATCCGCGCGAACCAGCGATTGAACCCGGCGAAGAAGCGCGCGGCCTTGCCCCGCGCGCGCGCCAGACGCCCACGCCAGCCGGGCTGGGCCTCGGCCTCTTCGTCGATCTCGACCTCAGCCTCGTCGTCATGACCCTTGGTAATCGGCTTCAGGAAGGTCGCGCACAGCGCGGGGGTGAGCGACAGGGCGAGGAACGCGGAGAAGAAGATCGCGATAGCAAGCGTCACGGAGAACTGGCGATAGATTCCGCCCGTCGACCCGGGGAAGAATGCCATCGGGAGAAACACTGCGACCAGTACCAGCGTGATGCCGATGATCGCGCCGCTGATCTGCCCCATCGCCTTGCGCGTGGCCTGCACCGGCGGCAGGCCTTCCTCGCGCATGATCCGCTCGACATTCTCGATCACCACGATCGCGTCATCGACCAGAATACCGATCGCCAGCACCATGCCGAACAGCGACAGCACGTTGATCGAAAAGCCGAAAAGCCACAGGCCAAGGCATGCACCGGCGAGCGCGATCGGCACGACCAGCGTCGGGATCAATGTCGCACGCCAGTTCTGCAGAAAGAGGAACATGACGAGAAACACGAGGAACATCGCCTCGACCAGCGTCTTCACCACTTCCTCGACCGATGCCTCGACGAAGGGCGTGGTGTCGTAGGGGATCGACCAGGTGACATCGCCCGGCAGGCTTCCCTGGATTTCCTCCAGACGTTCCTTCACGCCTTCAGCCGCCGCAAGGGCATTGGCACCGGTCGCGAGCTGGACCGCCATCCCCGCCATCGGCTTGCCGTTGAGGGTGGTCGACGTGGCATAGCTCTGCGCACCGATCTCGACCCGCGCGACTTCGCCCAGCCGCACCACCGCAGCCCCATTGCTGGCGCGCAAAATGATGTTCTCGAACTCTTCGGGCGTCGTAAAGCGGCCATCGGTGGAGATCGTCGCGGTGATTTCTTGTTCGCCACTGACCGGCTGCGCACCGATCGAACCGCCTGCGGTCTGCGCGTTCTGTTCGCGGATCGCGGCGAGAACCGCGCTGGGGGAGAGGTTGTAGGAAGCGAGCGCGTCGGGATCGAGCCAGATACGCATGGCATATTGCGATCCGAACAACTGCACGTCGCCCACGCCGGGCACACGCCGCAACTCGTCGATCACCTGCGTTGAGGCGATGTTGCCGAGATCGGTCGTGTCGTAAGCGCCGCCCTTGGACGTCAGGGCAACGATCAGCAGGAATCCATCGTTCGCCTGCCGCACGGTGATACCTTGTCGGCGAACCTCTTCGGGCAGCCGCGCTTCGACCGTGCTCAACCGGTTCTGAACCTCGGTCTGCGCGATATCGATGTCGGTCCCCGCTTCGAAGGTCAGCGTGATGCTCGCGGTGCCGTTCGAAAGGCTGGACGAGGACATGTAGAGAAAGCCCTCGACCCCGTTGAGCTGCTGCTCGATCACTTGGGTGACGTTTTCCTCCAGCGTCTCGGCATCGGCGCCGGGATAGACCAGGCTGATGGCAAGCGATGGCGGAGCGACATCGGGATATTGCTCGATCGGGAGGGCGCGCAGTGCCATGAAGCCCGCGAGCAGAATGCCCAGCGAGACGACCCAGGCGAAGATGGGCCGGTCGATGAAGAAGCGTGCCATGATTTACTCGGCTCCGCTGGTGCGTGCGGTCTGCTTGTCGGCGGGTTTCTTGGCTGCGGGCGTCTTGCCGGCCGGTTTCTGACCTGTCGGAGCATTGGCAATCTTTACCGGCGCGCCGGGGCGAATCTTCTGCAGGTTGCTGACGATGACCTTGTCACCCGGCTTCAGACCGCTTTCGACGATCCAGTTGCCGTCGACCATCGCGCCCAGCTTGATCGGGCGCATGGCAGCCTGTCCCTGCTTGTCGACGACATAAACCGTGCCGCCTTCCTTGGTCAAAGATACGGCGCGCTGTGGCACGGTGAGGCCGTTTTCGATCTGGCCTGCATAGATTTGCGCACGGACGAATTCGCCGGGCAGCAACAGACGTTCGGGATTGGGGAATTCGGCGCGCAGCTCGACCGTGCCGGTCTGCTGGTCAACCGAGAATGCGAGGAAGTCGATATAACCGGGGATCGGGTATTCGGTGCCGTCCGAGAAGCTCAGCCGCACCTCGATCTGGTCGTTATCGTCGAGGTCCACATCGCCGGCGGAGATCGCACGGCGCAGCTTCAGGACCTCGCTCGCGGCCTGCGCGAAGCTGACATAGACGGGCGAAATCTGTTCGATTGTCGTCATCAGTGTGCCCTCGCCCTGGCTGACGAGCGCGCCTTCGGTCACTGCCGCACGGCCCGCACGCCCCGAAATCGGCGCACGCACGGTGGTGTAACCGAGCTGGAGCGAGGACGCCTGGAGCTGGGCGCGAATCTGCGCGACGTTGGCTTCTGCCTCACGCGCCGCGGCAAGCGCGGCGTCGTATTCCTGTCCGCTGATCGCGTTCTCCTCAACCAGCGGGCGATAGCGGTCGACCACGGCGCGCGCATTGGCGGCTGTGGCCCTCGCACGGGTCAGCGCGGCCTGAGTCTGCGCGTAGCTGGCGCGCAATTCGCGCGGGTCGATGCGGAACAACGGCTGCCCCGCCCGCACGTCGGTCCCTTCCTCGTACAGGCGTGCCTGCACGATGCCGGTAACGCGGGCACGCACCTCGGCAGTGCGCACCGGCTCCACCCGTCCGGGCAGTTCGATGACGTTCGGGACCGCCTGGCGGGCGACGGTGACCGTCTTGACCGGAACGGCCTGGGGTGCCGGAGGCTCTTCGCTGGACGAACACGCCGTGAGCAGAAAACAGGCAGCCAGGCCCGCGAGGATCGACTTCATGGGGGAAGCTTTCAGTCAGCTATTGTGCAGGTGCGAAGGTGTAATAGCGATTACACCCTTGCCCCGCAACCCGTAATGCTAGAGATTCGCAAATATGACCGACGTGCCCGAATTCTGCCGCTTGGATCGTCGAAAGCGGGCGATTATCGACGCTGCGCGGAGCCTTTTTGTCGAACAAGGCTTCGAGCGCACGACCTTGGGCGAGATAGTCGAGCGCGCAGGAGGCTCCCTCGCGACAGTCTACAAGGTGTTCGGGAACAAGGACGGGCTGCTGGAAGCCGTCGTCTTCGAAAAGGCGGCTTCGGGTGAACTCATCATCCAGCATGCGTTCGCCCAGGGCGGCTCCCCCAGCGAAGTGCTTCATCGCGTCGCGCAAGGTCTGCGCACGCATTTCCTCGACCCCGAAGTCGTCGCGCTGGTGCGGATCGTCATTTCACGCAGCGTTCAGGACGTGGACTTCGCGCGGAACTTTTTCGAACGCACCGCAAAACGCGACCACGCTTCGCTCAAGACGCTTTTCGCATATTGGCAGGATCTCGGCATTCCGATGACCGGCACGCCGGACATGCTGAGCGACATGTTCCTCGACCTGTTCTTCAGCGACGTCCACACCGATGCGATCAGCCACGGTGCCGGGCTGGACCCTTCCCCCGAACGCCTGCGCACGCGGATCGACTTCTTTATCAGGGGGGCGGGCCTGGAGACCGAGCAGGTTCCGCAGGCCAGTGCTTGACGAATGCGTAGGGGAGCACCCCTTGAGGACGCTCCCCACCCGATAGGCCCCAACGAGGATTCCTTCGCCGGGGCCGTCATCGGGAATGCTTCAGGCGGAAAGCCCGTTCGATCGCGGCCCTTCCATCGCGGCCGGAAAATTGATCTGCGGGCGCAGCTCTTCTTTCCGGTCAGCCGGTCGTGAGACCGTGATGCTCGCATTATGCGGCTGGTGCATGGCCGGAACGATCCCGACGGCGGGCGCCGGTGTCGCGGGACGCTGTGCCGGAGCGCGATCCTGCAATACGCCGGCCTCTTCGGCGAGCATTGCGAAGCGGGGATCGGTGCGGACGATCAGGCCCATTAGATCGAGAACTGGCGGCGTTTGCCCCGGACAAACAAAAAGCGGCCGCCGGTTAGAACCGGCGACCGCCTCTCTTGGTCGTTACAGGATCGTCAGAAGGCGATCTGGACGGTGATCTGGCCCGAGTGATCCTGCCACTCGCTGCCGATGTGGCCCGCATAGCCGGCACTGGCGGTGACGGGGCCATCGCCCAGTTCCAGACCCAGCAGCACCTCTGCGGCGTCTTTCTCGATCATCGGACCGAAGGTGGTGAAGCTGGACGAGCCCGCGAAGGCAAAGGTGTTCGCGGTGTCGCGATCGCCCCATGCATGCCGCCAGCTAGCCGAAGCCATCGGACGAACCTTCGCACCAACGCCCTCCAGCTTGAACCCGATCGAGCCGTAGGTGACGTCGCGCTCGGTGGCGCCGGTGGTCAGCGCCAGCGCCCCTCCGGTTTCGCTGAACCCGTCGACCTCGGTACGCACGTAGCTCAGGCCTGCCGTAGGCCCGACCGCGAGCGATCCGCCGATCGGGAACAGGAGATCGACCTGGCCATAGGCCATCAGACTGGTCGCATCGTAGGTCGCCATCAGGCTGTTATCGATCACCCCGAGAGCCGCGCGACGCTGAGTTTCGACGTCGTGCCACGTGTAGCTTGCGCCGATCTTGGCCGAGAGGCCCTTGCCGTTGTCGAAGCCGGCCTGCCCGATGAGGAAGGTCGAGGTCGCATCCGCAGTGCCGTTCTGTTCGAACCTGTCGTCCGTCACGCCGCCACCGATGCGGGCCTCGAAGCCGCCACCGCCAATGCCGAGGCCGCCCATCAAGCCAACGGTCCGGGTCTTGAGATCGGTCGTGTTCGAGGTTGCATCGGCACCCCCGAAGCTGCCGATCATCGAACCCCAACCGAACGCGCCGTTCGTCCGTGCGGACGGTGCCTGCAGCATCTGACGACGCAGGGTCTGGTTGGTTTCAACGAGGGCAGAGGACACGGCCGGGTGCAACTCGCCGGTCGCAGACTGGAAGCCGGTCTGCGCGCTGGTGTCGGTCAGCAGGAGAACTTCCTCGAACACCGCATTGCCGACGCCGAGCGATTCGAGCGCAGCCGCAACGTTTTTCTGGTTCACGTTCGCGCCCACTGCAGCGAAGTCGATATCGTTGCGTGCAAGCGTAAGCGTGACGTCGGTGCCGGAGTAGCTGAGCGACGGGGTCAGGAAGGCGAGATTGCTGGTGACGGACCCAAAGGTGCCGTTCAGCCCGCCAGCCGCGCTCAGGATCGTGTAGTCGGTGCTACCGCCATAGCGGCCGTTTGCCGCCAGAACGCTGACCGTCGCACCGCCCAGCGTGGCGGTGCCGGTTACGTTGGCACGGTCGTTCTGGCCGGCAGCGTTGACTTCGACCTCGTAGACCGACGTGGCATCGAGAACGAGATTGCCTGCAACCGTGATGGTGTCGATCGAGTTACCCGGCGCGAAGGTGCCGCCGTTGATCGTGACCGGTCCCAGGGTCCCGTTGCCGCCCAGCGTGCCGCCCGAGTTGATGACGAAAGTGGCGTTGGAATAGTTGCCGTTTACCGACAGCGTACCGCCCGAAACCGACGCCTCGCCCACGTAATCCGGCGAGTCCCCTTGCAGCTTCAGATCGCCCGTACCGGTCTTGGTGAAGGCACCGGTGCCCTGCAGCGAGCCGGTGAAGGTGGTGTCGCCATCCTGGGCAACCGTCACCGAGGTGGTGCCCAGTACCAGCGTACCGCCGCTGCCGGTCAGTCCGGCAAGGGTCGCACTGCCGCCCGAAACCTGGCTGAGGTCGAAGGTTGCCCCGCTCGACAGGTCGATGGTGGCTTCGGGATCGATGGTACCCGACAGACCGATCACGCCGTTGAGGACGGTCGTAGTACCGGTGAAGCCGTAGGCGCCGCCGAAATACAGCGTCCCTTCGCCATCCTTCACCAGCGAACCCGAGCCGTTGAAGTCACCCAGCATTTCGTAATCGTCGCTGCGATTGAACAGGAAGGTGCCGTTGTTGGTCAGGTTTCCGGTGTAGTCTCCGTCGGTCCCGCCGGCCCCCAGCTGGAACGTGCCGTCGCCGGAGGTCGTGATATCGCCGTCGTACTCGGTGGTGAGCAGCAGCGTGCCGTTCTCCACGAAGGTGCCGCCGGTGTACTGAAGGCCGGTCGCATCGTCGACCAGCAGGGTCGCCGGGCCCGAGAGGACGACCGAACCGGCGCCGGCGATCACCAAGCCGGTGAGTTCGCCAGCTTCGGTATCGCTGGTCAGATCAAGATTCAGCGTACCATCGAGTTCGACCACGGGCGCGGCTACCGCGAGATAGCCGTCGACCTGTGCAACGATCAGTTCGGCTCCCTCTTCGATTTCGATGAAATCGTAGAGCGAGTTGCCCGTTTCTGCACGCCAGGTGCCGGTGTCTACGTTCAGGCCCTCGACGTTGACTGACGCTGCCACCTGGCCGATCGCGCCCTCTTCCGCTTCATCATTGAAGTCGAGCGTCAGGCGGTCTTCCCCCTCGCCCAGATCGACGACGCCGTTGACGACGGAACGCTCGGTCAGTTCGAGCGTGTCCGACCCAGCGCCGGTATAGACGGCGTAGCCGCTCGTGCCGGTAAGGGTGCCGTCATTGAGCACATAGACGTCGGCGAACAGACCGCTCTGTGTCGGGTTGGAGTAGACCGCGGCGCTGCCAGAGATCGAACCCTCGTTGCGAATATAGACGGTGTCGGAAAAGCCTGGCGAACTGTTAGTGATTGCGATTGCCGCGCGCGCCGCCGTGATGCTGCCACCTTCGGACACGGTGATATCCGACGTTTGGGCGAAGCTCGACACGCCGATGCCGGTAGTCGAGCTGAGCGACCCGTTGACGGTCATCATGGCGGTTCCGCCAACACTGCGCAGGTTGACCGCATTGCCCCCGATCGACACGTCGCCATCGATGGTCAGATCGACATTGGTGGCCGACGCGTAAATGCCGACAGACGTCTCGCCGGTGGCGGTGATGTCATCCACCCGCACCACTGCGGACCCGCCATTATTGGCGATGGCGTAGAGAGCTGCGCCATCATTGCCGGACATCTCGATCGTCTGGCTGTCGATGTTGACTGTACCGCCTGGCGCATTGCTCAATCCGTAGACAGCAACCCCATTCTCCCCGGAGGTCCGGGCGAGGGCGCTGTTAATCGAGACATTCTTGCCGATACCGACAACGGCGCTGCCACCAAAACCGGCAGTCGAAGCATCCTGGCTGGTGATGGTTACGTCGCCGCTGTTGGATTGCGCAAAGACCGCATCGGCGGTGTAATTGCCAAAAATCCCCTCTGCGGTGAGCGTGGTGGTGCCCGCATCCACCGTGATGTTGCCCGAGCCGCTGCGCGCCACAACGCCGGAACCGCTCATGCCGTTGGCGATCAGCGTGTCGCTGGTCACCGTGACGTCGCCGCTCCCGCCGAGGATGAAGATGCCCGAGGAATCGGCAGCCTCGTAGGCCAGAGAGCCTGAGGTGACGTCGATCGGTCCATCGCTCTGCGCGTAGATGCCGAAGCGGTGGTCGCCCGACACCGTCGCATCGGCGCTGTCGATCGTGATCGCTCCGTCGGTGATCGCGACGATGCCACCCTGGCCCTTGCGGAAACCGGTGGTTTCATCTGCGCCTGGGTCCGCGCCTTCTCCGGAAAGAACGACCGAGTTGGATGTGATCGAGATGTCGCCGGTGGCAGTGGCGTAAATAGCGCTGCCGGTTCCTGCAGACGCGGCTGCGGTGCCCGCGTTATCGATTGTCACTCCGCTCTGGCCCGCAGCCAGGAGGCCGCGATCCACACCCGTGCTGGTCGTGCCCTCAGCGGTCGTGATGTTGGCCACGTCGCCCCTCGCATAGACAGCGTAGCTCAACCGGCCGTTGTCGTAGTTCCCGCCTGCAGCAATATCGCCCTGAACGTCGACGCTGGCGACATCGGTCGCATCGGCGAGCACGCCGAAGCGACCGGCAGTGATTGCCCCGGTGGTGATGGTCACATCCCCGTCGAAGGTCGATCCGATAACGCCCGAACCGTTGATACCGGCAACTGCCGTGCCCGAATTGATCGTGATGTCACCGGCGTCGCTGCCGCCGTAGATGCCAGAACCCAGGTCCGAAACGACCTCTGCGCTGGTGATCGTCACGTCGCCGGAACGGGTGCCGGCATACAGTGCCTGCGAAAATTCGCCGTGCGAGATGGTGGTGTCGGCAGTGATCGAAATATCGCTTGCCGAAAGAGCCACGATGCCACTGGCAGCAAACCCGTAAACTTCGCTCAGCCCGCTATCAATCGTGATGGCACCACCGGTGTTGGCAAAGATACCTTCGGCGTACAGATCCGCCTCGACATTGCCGCCGCCTTCTGCGGTGTTGATCAGGCTTTCGCTCGTAATCGAGACGTCGCCGGACTGGCTGATCGCCTCGATACCCTTCGCCGAGACACCGTCGTTGACGATCGAACCACTTTCGATCGTGATCGCACCGCTATCGGTCTGCGCCCAGATGGTCGAGAATTCGTCCGCCTCGTGGGTGATCGTTCCGCTGGTGACGGAGATACTGCCCTCACCAATGGTGTCGGCCGCAATACCGTAGCGTTGCTGACCGCCAACTTCGATGCTGTTCGAAGCGATCGAAATGTCGCCCCCCATCAGGCTGGCCGCGTTGATGCCGCCGGACTTGAACTGGCCCGAAGGCGCAGTAGCCCCTTCGACCGTGACGATGTTGGAGACGATCGTGACATCGTCACGGGCGGTGACGCCGATCCCGCTCTCGGTATTGCCGAGCCCGACAACGGTGCCATCGTTGGTGACGCTGGCGCTGCCGCCGAGGGCTCCGCCCGCAATCACCGACGTCCCGTTTCCGGTTATGGTCGTATCGGCTGCGGTGGTCACCGTGAAGCCGCCCTGGCTGGATATGCTGATCGCGTTGCCTGACGTTCCGGTGACGTCGCCGGTGGTATTGATGGCAATGTCTGCGCCGTTGGGCGTTTCCGCGCGGATGCCCCGGGCACCAGTTACGGTGCCTGCGTTGATCGTGACGCCCGTAACGCCCGACTCGGCCGTGCTCCGGCCCAGAACGGCGAAGGAGTTGCCCGTTTGGGTCACATCGCCTGCATCGATGTTCAAAATGCCGCCGCCGATCACATAAAGCGCAACAGCGTCGTTTTGCGCCGTAATCAGACCATTGTTCTTAACAGTCGCGTCGTTGCCCGCCTGGACGTTTACGGCGGACAGGTAGGTTCCGTTATTATCGGCACTGTTGGGCGCGGTGCTGGACACCGTCGTACCTTCACCGATGGTGAGGTCGACGTTCAGGCCCCGAAGGTCGATCGCGGTGGTGTTGGTCGACGAGATGTCGCCCGTAGTGACCAGCTTGACGGTCCCCTCGCTCGAATTGCCATAAATCCCGACTCCGCCGACATTCACCTCGCCCGAAGCAATGTCGACCCCGTTGCGTCCACGGGCGAAGATGCCGAGCACTCCGGTTCCCGCACCTGTGATCGTCCCGCTCTCTACCGTTGCCACGCCGTTGTCTGCGATCGAGTCGATACCGGCGCCGCGGACGCCAGTCATTTCGATCGAGCCGCTGATGACCAGTGCGTCGCCGTTATTGCTGCCAGCATACAGCACGACGCCCTGGTCCCCGCTGGTCGATGCCGATCCGCTTTCGACTCGTGCGCCCTCACCGCCGAGCGCGACGGCGACGGAACCATAGAGGGCGTCCGTGTGGCCCTCGTCGATCGATACATCCGCCATGCCGCCTGTGACGGCAACAAGACCGTCACCAGTCGAACCGCCAAAATCTCCTAGGTTGGTTCCGGCAAGGTTGACGCTTTCGGCTGCGAGGGAGATGTTACCTGTTTCGCTTTGTGCGATCACGCCAGCCGTGAAATCCCCAGCCAGATCGATGGTGCCGACATCAACATCGATGTCTCCAGACCCGCTTTGCGCGCGAACGGCGAAAACTTGTCCCGTCCCGGTCGAAGTGATCGAACCGAAGGTCGCGTCGATGGCCCCACCCGAGGTTTGAAGCGAAATGATATCCAGCGTATTATCGGGATCCGTCGAAGTCGCAGTCGTCGAATCCACATCGGCGGTGATGCCGCCCTCGTTGCTCTTGAGGACCAGCGCCTCGGGCGAGCCTTCCAGCGTTTCCGCAGTGTAATCGATGGCTTCGTCCTGGTCGATTACGACCGGCTCTGCGGCGAATGCAGAGGACGCGAAAGTGAGGGACATCGCCGTGGAGACCAGAAATCCCTTACGGAGGCTGGTGTGTACTGCCGCGGACGAAACCATTTTGCTGCTCGACATGAAGACTTTCCCTGACTTGCGAAAACACGAAACGATATTAATCACTTAAGATCGCGCGCATCGGCTCTCGGGCCGGCGCACGGGCAAATATCTGCTATTTCTGATTTAGGTTCGCTGGGCCCGATGGGCGACTACAACGCCCAGAGGCGTTGGGTAGCGGCCCAACGCAAGACAACACTACTTCGCAAGCTACGCCACTTCGAAAAGTGTACGCGCCCGAAAGTCCTCTCTTGGGCAACTGATCATCCCCCCAGAATCGCTGGAATTTTTTTATTGAGCCACCCCAAGTGGCACAACCCCCATTTGGGGTAGGTTTTCAGGTCTGGACATTTTTTTCTGACCAACGCACTTCACACCCGCAACAGGGGGGATGTGACAGTGCCGACAAAGGCAATCGACGAAGCGTTACATCTGATTTCGCGAGCTGCGTTCGGGCTCGCCGCCTGGGATGAAGCGATGGCATCGTTCGCTGCGGCGACGGGCAGCCGAACCGGGCAGCTTATCGGGATCGGGACGCCCTCTGGCATCCAGTACAACGTCATGACCGAGACGGACCCGGCTGCATTGGCGACGTTCGTCGAGGTCGGCGGAGCCGATCCGCACATCAATTCGCGGATGCGGGTGGGTCTATTCGCGCCCGAGATGGTCGCCTTCGACGACCACTCCCTGACGCCCGACCTCGATGCCTCCCGTTCACCGGAGTTCGGCGCATGGATCACGGACAACCGGATGGGCTATTGCAAGCTCATCAACATCCGCAAGGACGAGAACCTGATCATCGGTGCCGGCGTCATACGCGATCCGGCGCAAGGCGAAATGTCGCGCGAACAGGAGAAGACCTTCGATCTGCTCGCGCTCGCCCTCCGCAATGCTGTGGATTTGCAGCTCGCGCTCGAAGGCGACCAGATCCAGCTGGTTGCGCAGAGCTTCGAAAGTCTCGCAAAGCCGATCTTCATCTGCAATGTCGGCGGTCAGATCGTGGCAATGTCTCCGCAGGCAGAGGCGATGCTCGCCGAAGGACACTGGCTGACAGTCCGGCTTAACCGGCTTCTGCCTGCCTACGCGAAGGACGCCGGCCAATTCGAAAGCGCGTTCCAGCGCGCGGTCGATCCGCTGGGTTCGGGCAGCAGCGTCGTCATTCACGATGCTGGCGGTGCGCCGATGCATGTCCTGCTTCGGCCCCTCCCTGTCACCGAGCGTCTGCGACTGACGCGTGCGGTCATCGTCGTGCCAAGCGTGGTGAGCGACCAGACCGAGCGGCTCGCCACGCTCGCGCAGCAGGTGTTTGCCCTGACGAAGACCGAAAGCCGGATCGCGGCTCTGATCGCGCACGGCCAGTCGCCGAACGCCATCGCCAAGGCAACCGGCATCGCGCCCAGCACAGTGCGTTCACACCTCAAGCGCATCTTCGCCAAAACCGGCGTTCATGGGCAGGTTGAGCTTGGTTCGCTGCTAAACAGCCTGCGCTAGGTAACGCCATCCAGCAGGCGGGTTGCCGCCGCGCGGACCATTGACCGGCGCATGGGCATGTCGCGCCAAAGCGGATTTTCGCGGTCGCGGCCGGACGGGTTCACATAAAGGACCCCTCGGCTATGCACGAAGTGCCCCGTGCGCTACCGCAGTGGCATGGAAATGCAGGACCTCTTGTTGCGCTATTTCGGCACCGTGGATCTGGCAGAGGTAGACCCCGGTGCGTTTCCCGCAGGGATCGATCGAATGCTGGTCGACTTTGGTCTGGAGCGCGACCGGGGTCGGCGCTTCGCGCTCTGGACGCTGCTCTACATGCTCGACTCGGCCCCCGATCTCGATGTCGCCTTCGAAGACCCTGCCGACAGGGATGCTGCCCGCAACATGATGGACATGATCGCTGCCGCCAAACCCGATTGAAGGGGTGAGGATGCGAAGCGCCAGATTACTCTGCGAATGAGCCCGGCTTTCCCGGCAAAGCCGGGCCGCCCGTCGTCACCGATCGGGCGGCCCGAAATCGCCCGCCTCTGGGCGGACGGGCGATGATCTGACCCTGAAGGGACTTGGTCAGAAGCGGATACGTGCGTGCATTTCCACGGTGCCCTGAGTGACGCGCTCTCCAACGCGCGCGCTTGCGCTTGCACCGATTTCGAAGCGATCGTTCGGCCGCACGTCGAAGCCTGCGCCGACGACACCTACCGTCTCCTCAAGCGGAGCACCGATGATCCGGAACGAACCCATGTCGCCCGCAGCACCGGCAAACTTCATGTCGCTGACCGCGCCCCGGTCGCCCCAGTAGCGCTCGACCCCGCCAGCGAGGTACGGCTCGAACGTCCCTCCCCCGACAGGGGTTACCGTGCTCAGGCGCAGTTGTGCGGTGCCGTAGGTGACATTGCGCGTTTCTTTCGACACCTGCAGGTTCAGGGGGGCCGCCCCGGTTTCATCAAAACCGTCGCGCTTGATGCGGATGTTGGCCACACCCACCATCGGCGCGAGGACGAGGCCCCCGCCAACCGGCGCACGATAACCCGCAAAGCCGCCAAGCGTGCGCCCCTCCATGTCGATTTGCGCCTGTGCAATGAGCGGCGAGCTGTTGGCCGCAGCGACCGAACGCGTGCTGTCGACGTCGCTCTTCTGATAGGCGCCGAACAGCCCCGCGAAGGCTGCCTCGCCCTCGTAACCCAGGTAGCCACCAACATGCACTGACTCACCCTGCATGCTCGCCCCGAGCGACCGGACGTCGTAGCTGCCGTCGGTGTAGCCACCGGCGACGCCTACCTTGAACACGCCGTAGCGCGCCTCGATACCACCGGCGAAACCGCTGGCGTCGGTGCGCAGGTCGCGCGTCACCGCGTCTCCATCGAGCTGCGTGGCACCGCCGAAGCCCTGCATCCACATCGAGACCGAGGCGATGTCCGGTGCGGACAGGGCATTCGCCTCGCCCGCCCGAACCGGTGCCAGCGAGCGGGCTTGCGTGGGACCATTCGTGTCGGCCTTCATCAGTGCCTTGGAGTAAATGCGCTGGGTCAGTAGGTCGGCGAAACGCTGGCCTTCGATGAAGGCGGCAGTCGTTGCGCTGGTCAGGCTTTCGCCCCCCATACTATCGAACGCGCGCAGCTGATCGGATTCCTCCAGATCGCTCAGCGGCAGGATCGCGTCGGAGAACGCATCACCAATATCCAGCTGTCCCTTGCTGAGCGTGGTCGCCACCGCGATCTGGTTGGGCGTCCGGCCCTCGCTTAGATTGGCGGCGAAGTCGTACGTCCGCCGCACTTCCAGCGCCACGCCATTTTCGACAAGATCGTAGCGCAGGCGCCAGAACAGCTGCGGCTCGCCCTCCATCTGCTCGAAGCTATCGCCATTGGCGAAGGTGCCGCTCAGGCTGTTGCCCTGCACGATCGCGTACCGCTGGACTGCCGGGAAGCTGGTGCGCGGGTCATCGCTGGCGATCGACACTTGCGTGCCCGAGATGGTGATCGCACCGCTGGCCAGCAGCATGTCGGCCCCGCCGCCGGATACTGGCGAGCGGAAGTCGAACAGCGCCGTTCCTCCGGTCAGGTCGATCGTCTGCGCAGTGATGACGCCTATCGGTGCATCCGCGATGCCCGGGGAGATCGTGCCACCCGTCATCGTAAGCGCGGATGCAAAACTTGCATTGCCCGACAGCATGCCGCCCGAAATGAGCGCTCCGCCACCGCTATTGCCGACGAACCGCAGCGTGCCGCCCTGCACTTTGAGATCGCCGGTCCAGCCCTGCTGGTCACCCAGCAGCGTGAACATGCCGCTGCCAGTCTTGGCCAGCGTCCCGGTGCCGGTGAGCAGCCCGCCGAAGCCCGAGTCGAGCCCGGTGCCGCCCAGCGTCAGTCGTCCCGCTCCCAGATCGAGCGAACCCATCCCGTAGAGCGCGGCAATCGTCTCGCTCGTCCCGGCAAGGTCGAACGTTGCGTTCTCGTCGACCTGCACACTCGCGCTATCGGTGAGCCGCTCGTTCGCCCCGAGGCGAAGCGTGCCTGCGCCGATTGCGACGATGTCTGCCGCCGACGTCCCGCCGAGTACGGACGTGCCGCCGGTCTGGAAAAGCGCACCCGTGCCGAGGTTGGCATCCACCTGCGCGTCGGCAAGCTGGTATTGAGCTGCGCTCAGCGTCCCCGAACCCGCCAGGACGCCATCGACCAGCTGGACCATGCCAACGGTATCGGAATGACCTTGCAGATCAAGCGTCGCGCTTTGAACCGCCACCGCCGTGTCGTCCGCAAGGACATTGTCCGCGCCGAGGATCAGGGCACCGTCCGTCACCCCGGTGATGCCGGTATAGGTGTTTGCGCCGGTGAGGGTCAGCGTGCCCGCCCCGGCCTTCACGAAGTCGCCGGTGCCCGAGATGACGCCGCCGAAGGTCGTATCGTCGCCGTTGACGCCGGCGATCAGGCTATTGCCGCCAAGTGCGACAGTGGTGGCCGCTCCGCCGTCGAGGGCGCCGATCGCTTCGTCGTCGGCGATTTCGAACCGCGCATCCCCACGCAGGATGACGGCGGAAGCGTTCGAAACCGCCGCGCCGCCGCTCGCGCGCAGCGTTCCGTCGAGGACCGCAATGGTGCCGGTCAGACCCTCGTTATTGCCTGCCAGCTCGAGCGTGCCCGCGCCATCGACGATCAGGCCCGTTGTCGGGGACACACCCGCGATTCCAGCCTCGATCCGCGCGGTGTTGTTCGCATCCGCCACCGTGATCGTGCTGGCGATGCCGCCCTCGCTGCTGGCAATGCCTGCAAAGACGTTCGCAGCGGAGCCGTTCGCGCCCAGAACTGGCGTAGCGCCGTCACCGGCGTCGGCGATGACGTATCCGTTCTCGTCGAAGCGCATCGCGCCGAAGCCGATATAGCCCGCGCCGTCATCGACCGAGACCGTGCCGGCCGTTCCGCCGAAGACCGCGGTGACCGGAGGGTTGGCAGTTCCCTGCCACGAATTGTTCAAAGTGCCGGTCGCGACGGTCCAGTTCGTCCCGCCGGGTGCATTGGTCCAGACGCCGGAACCGCCATCGATGGCTCCATTGCCTGCGTTCGCGCTGCCATCCCAGTACTGGGTCGAGAGGAAGCCGACCTGCACATTGAGGAACTGCCCGCCGCCGGTCGTGTAGATCCGCGAGCCCTCTGCCGCGTTGACGAGGTCGTAGTCGCCGATTGCGATACTGCCCGCACCGCCTGTGTTGACGAGGCGATAGGTGCCCGCGCCCGCGTTGTTGAGGTCGAGCGTGCCGCCGTCGATGACCACGCTGCCCGCGGCAATCAGGTCGTTGTCCGCGCCGCCGATAACATCCGCAGTAACAAGATCGTAGCTGGCCGTTCCGCCAAGCCCGAACACCCCGCCAATGTCGAGCGTCGCCGCACTACCCACGGTTCCGGGGGCGAAGGTGGCATCGGCGAGGATCGTCACGTCGCCGCCAAAGCTGCCCGCGCCGGTCACGGTGCCGCCGCTCGCGATGAGGTCGCCGGTTACGGCACCATTGTTCGTCAGCATTCCGGCCGACTGCTCCAGCCTGGCCGCGAGAGTGCCGCCGAGCAGGATCTCGCCGCTATTGGCGACCAGGTCAGCCGCCAGCGTGCGGCCCTCCGCAATCGTCAGCCCAGCGTCGCCGCCTGCGCCGGACGATGCGTTGAGCAGCGTACCGACCCCGGCGAGGTTGCCCCCCATGACGGACAGTACCGCAGTGCCGAGGTTGCGGATGTCCGACCCGTTCGATGCAAGATCGCCGGTGACGGTGAACCGCCCAGCCCCTTGGTTGGAAATCGTAGCGTTCGCAGCGCCCTGTGCGTTGAACGTTCCTTCGTTGACGACCGCACCGCTCAGGGTGCCGCTCGACGAAAGGTTCGCTCCGGCGAGGTTGCTGACGCTCCCCGAAACAATACTGGTCGTATCCAGGATCGCGGTACCTTCGTTGACGAGGCTGGCCAGCGTGCCGCTGTTGTCGAGCGTGCCGGTATTGCCAACGTCGCCTGCGATGCCGCTGTTGGTAAAAGCTGCGCGGTTGATCACGGCTGAAACCGTGCCGCTGTTCGCGAGCGTACCCGCCTGCACGTCGATCGTGCCTGCATAGGTGTTTGCGGCCGTCAGGCTGAGGGTGCCGCTTCCGATCTTGGCCAGCGTACCGCCGCCGGAAACTACGCCGTCCTGCGTGACGCTGTTTGCGCCGGTATCGAAAGCGACGGTGCCGTCGAGAGCCACCGCGTTGGCAATGGTGAGATCGGCGACGAAACCGATTGCTGTCCCTTCTTCCGCGCTAAGCGTACCCGTTCCCAGCGCCTTGTCGCTGCCCAGCACCAGCGCGCCGTCTTCCAGGCTGGTTCCGCCGGTGTAGCTGTTGTCGCCCGACAGGACGAGCGTGCCGAGATCGGTTTTGATCAGGCGGGTCGCCCCCGCGATGTCGGCCGCGATGGTGGTGGTAACGTTCGCACCGCTTGCGGTGCCATCACCCACGCGGATGATCGATTCCGCACTACCGGTCAGCGTCAGCGTGTCGCCACCGATGACGTAGCCATCGGTCACGAACTGCGCGCCCGAAGCGGTCACATCGCCGAGCGAGGTATCGATGCTGACCGTCCCCGCCGCGCCCTGGAAGATGGCGTAGGTACCGTCATCATATGCGCCGTTGGAGGCACCGTTCGCCCCGGTCCAGTTGAGGTTGCCCGTGCTGTTCTGCCAGACGCCGTCGCCGCCGTCGATCGTGCCGTTGCTGGCTCCCGCAGCGCCATCCCAGAAGCCGAAGGTCATCCCGGTGGTGTTGATCAGGTTGACCTGGTTCGCGACCGAGGTCTGGATGTACAGGTTGGCTGTCGGCGCCGACCCGAGCATGAGGCCGTTGTCGGTCAGCGCGCCGTCGTAATTGAACACGCGGTAGACGCCGGCTCCGAAAGTGCCGCCCGCCGTCCTGCTGACGTTGAGCGTGCCGTCGAGCGTCAGGTCGCCACCCACATTGACCAGATCGTTAAGCGAACCGCCCGCGACTCCGGCCTCTCCGAATTCGAAGTTGAGGATCGAACCGCCCGAAAGCGCCAGGTTGCCGTCGATGGTCAGGGTGCCCGGGCTGGTGCCCGGGTTGAGCGAGGCGCCATCGGCCAGCGTGACATCGCCGCCGATCGTACCATTTCCTCCCAGCGTCGCGCCACCGAACACGCTCGTCTGACCGGTCGCAGCGCTCTGGTCGCCGTTTACCAGCAGGGTGCCCGCAAGAACGTCCGTGCCGCCAGTATAGCTGTTGGCACCTGCCAGGGTGAGCGTGCCAGTGCCGGTCTTCGCAAGCGTGCCGGTCCCCGAAACTACGCCGTTTTGAATGACGCTGTTTGCGTCTGTGTCGAGTGCCACGGCACCGCTCAAGCCAATCGCGTTACCGAGGGTGCGGTCGCCGATGAAACCGATCGCAGTGCCGCCCGCCGCATTCAACGCACCCGTGCCGAGCGCAGCGTCGCTGCCGATGACGAGCGCGCCCGCGTCGAGGCTCGTGCCGCCGGTATAGCTGTTCTCGCCCGTCAGGGTGAAGGTTCCCCCGCCGACCTTGGTCAGCGCAAGGCTGGCACCGTCATATTGCGTCAGCGTGCCGGAAAACGTGGTGGAGCTGTTATCGCCACCGAGGGTGAGGCGACGGTCTCCGCCATAGGACGTCACTTGCCCGCTGCCCGTGAGCGAGCCGATAGTCTCGCCCGCCTGCGCTACATCTACAGTTGCGCCCGCGTTCACCGTCAGGCGCGCCATATCGCCGATGGTGCTGTCGCCGTCGCCCGCGCCCAGTTGCAGGGTGCCGCTCTTGACGATCACATCGCCGGTAAAGCTGTTGTTGCTCTCGAGCGAGACGAGACCCGCATCTACGATCAGTGAATGGGTGCCGATGGCAAGATCCGATCGGATCAGGGTCGTTCGCCCGGTAATCGTCAGGTCGTAATCGCCCGTGATCCCACCCAAGAGGGACAGCGCGGCATTGGACGCGATGGTCGTCGCATCGGTCAGGGTGAGCTGGCCGCCGACGGTATTGATCCCGCCATCGGCGCGCAGGGCTCCGCTGCCACCCACTCCGCTGCCAGCCAGCGTGATGTTCTCCTGCACATTAAGGCCGAACAACCCGGCCAGCGCCAGCGTCGCGCCGTTCTCCACGATCGTGCCGCCTGCCGTGGTGCCGAGAGCATCGTTGCTCGTCACCTTCAGCGTGCCGCCCGCAATCGTGGTTGTGCCGGAATAGGTATTGTTGCCGGTCACGGTGAAGGTGCCGGTGCCGTTCTTGGTGAGCGAGCCCGAGCCGGTCATCACGCCGCGCTGCGATGCGCTGGCGCCGGTTTGGTCGAAGCTCACCGCGCCGGTCAGATTCACCGCATTGTCGATTGCTACACCGTCGCCATACACCACCGTGGCGCCGTCTGCGGCACTCAGCGCCCCGCTGCCGAGTGCATTGTTGCTGCCCAACGCCAGCGCACCCTCAGAAAGCGTAGTGCCGCCGGTATAGAGGTTGGCACCCGATAATGTCAGCGTGCCCGTGCCCGTCTTGAGGAGTGAACCGGTGCCCGAAATCTGGCCCGACAGCGTGGATGCGCCAGCACTTTCGACGGTCGTCCTGCCACCAAGTCGCACGGCGTTCGCGATAGTGAGTCCGTCGGCCAGCGAAACGGTCGTGCCGCCAGCGGTCGCCAGCGAGCCCGTGCCGAGCCCGGCATTGTTCCTCAGCGTCAGCGCGCCGCCGCGCAGGCTCGTGCCGCCCTGGTAGGTGTTCCTGCCCGACAGAGTGACCGTGCCCGAACCGTCGAGCGTAAGAGCTCCCGTACCCGAGATCGTCCCGGAGATGTCGGCATTCCAGCCGAAATCGTCGATGATCGCCTGAGAGCCGTTAAGTGCGATGGTGCGCGATGTGCCCCAATCGCCGAGCAGGCGCAGCGTGGTCTGTCCACCGGCAAAGGTCAACGCACCCGATGCCGCACCCAGCGACTCGTCACGTTCGATAGCCAGCGTGCCGTTGCCGATCGTCGTCCCACCGGAATAGCTGTTGAAGCCAGTCAGATTGAGATACCCGAAGCCAAGCTTCTGCACCGATCCCGAGCCCGAAATACGACCGTTCTGGAAGGCGTCGGCCCCGTCCACTGCGAAGTCGACTGCGCCAGTCAGTTCGATCGCGTTCGCGATGCTGACGATGCCCGTAAGGCTGCGATACTCGATTTGTGTTCCATCGGCAGCGCTGAGCGTACCTGTGCCAAGCGCATCGCTGCTGCCCAGAACGAGGGTGCCGTTGGCGAGGCTGGTGCCACCGGTATAGGTGTTGTCGCCGGAGAGGACGAGCGTTCCCAGATCGGTCTTCACGAGCTGCGTCGCGCCCCCGATGTCAGCCGCGATAGTCGCGGTGACGCCCGCGCCGCCTGCGGTGCCGTCGCCCACGCGGATCGTCGATTGTGCACCGCCTGTCAGCGTTAGTGTGTCGCCATCGATCACATAGTCGTTGGTCACGAACTGCAAGCCCGATGCGGTTACATCGCCTAGCGAATTGTCGATGGAGACGTTGCCCGCCACACCCTGGAAGATCGCGAAGGTGCCATCGTCGTATGCGCCGTTGATGGCACCGTTGGCACCGGTCCAATTCGCGTTGCCCGAACCGCTCTGCCAGACGCCGTCGCCGCCATCGATCGCATCGTTGTTCGCCCCGGCAGCTCCGTCCCAGAAACCGAAGGTAAGGCCCGCTGAGTTGACCAGGTTGACCTGGTTCGCGACCGAGGTCTGCACGAACACGCTGTCGGTCGGCGTCGAACCCAGGTCGAGGCCATTGTCGGTCAGCGTGCCGTCGTAGTTGAACACACGATAAACGCCGGCGCCGAAGGTGCCGCCTGCCGAGGTGGTTACGTTGAGCGTGCCGTCGAGCGTCAGATCGCCGCCGACATTGACCAGATCGTTCAGCGAACCGCCCGCGACACCGGCTTCGCCGAACTCGAAGTTGAGGATCGAGCCGCCCGAAAGCGCCAGGTTGCCGTTGATGGTCAGCGTGCCCGGGCTGGTGCCCGGGTTGAGCGACGCACCATCGGCCAGCGTCACGTCGCCCCCGACAACGCCTTTGCCGCCCAGCGTCGCGCCCCCGAACACGCTCGTCAGACCGGTCGCAGCGCTCTGGTCGCCGTTCACCAGCAGCGTGCCCGCCTGTACGTTCGTGCCGCCCGTATAGGTGTTCCTCCCCGTCAGCGTCAGAATGCCTGTGCCGGTCTTGGTCAGACTGCTGTCGGCACCCTCGATAAGGCCGCTTTGCGTCGCAGAGCCGAGGCCCTGGTTCATAAAGACGCCGCCCGTCAGACCCACGAGGTTGCCGATCGTGACACCGTCCGCATAATCGACCGTCGAACCTGCTCCGGCCAACAGCGTGCTGGTACCCAAAGCCGAATCGTTTGCCAGGGTAAGCGTGGCGTCCACCAGCCCCGTATTGCCGCTATAGGTATTGGCCCCCGACAGCTGCATGGTCCCGGAGCCCATGATGAGAACCATTCCGGCGCCCGAGATGCCGCCGTCCACCTGTGCATTCGTGCCACCGATATCGAGCGTCAGCCCACCCTGAAGATCGATCGCGTTCGACAGCGCGATGTCGGCTGCGCCGAAACCGATTGTTGCGTTGCGAGCGGTGATCGTCCCGGTGCCAAAGGCACTTTCGTTGCCGATGACGACGGTCCCGGCATTGAGCACCGTTCCGCCGGTGTAGGTGTTGTTGCCGGTCAGGGTCAGCGTGGCCCCGGCGTTCATCGTCAGGGTGCCCGCCCCTATCTGCACATCGGATGCAATGTTCACATCGCCTCCGATTGCAAGGTCGTGGGCACCCGAAACACCGCCGTTCAGCGTGAGCGTGCCGGAGTAGGAAGCGATCGTGGATGCTGCGTCGAGCGTGATCGAACCGTCGATGCCGACTTGCCCGCCTCTCTGTTGCAGCGCGCCGAGGCCGAGCACACCCGTGCCGGAGAGATGGAGCGATTCGGCAAGGTCGAACGTGCCATTCAGCGCAAGCGAGGCGCCGTCGCGCACGATCGTGCCACCCTCCGTGCTACCCAGCGCAGACGCACTGGTTGCGGTAAGGGTGCCTTCGGCAACCACGGTATTGCCATAATAGGTGCTCGCCCCTGACAGGACCAGATTGCCCGCGCCTGTCTTCGTGAGAGAACCTGTATCGAACTGGGTGATCCCCCCAGCGAAACTTGCGTCGCCCGCGGACTGATCGAACACGATATCGCCCGTAAATTCGAGATCGTTGTTCAGGCCCACGGCGCTCGCGAGGCTGATGGTGGTCGCGTTGTTGGCGAACATGTCGCCGGTTCCGACAGCCGAACTGTTCGTCAACACGAGCCTGCCGCCGTACAGGTACGTGCCACCCGAATGGGTGTTGGTGCCCGAGAGCGTGACGGTGCCCGATCCGAACAGGGCAAGCACGCCACCACCCGTGATCGATCCGGCGATATCGGCATCGTAGCCGAAATTGTCGATCTTGGCGCTCACCGCGTTGATGTTGATCGCGCGCGAGGTGTTCCAATAGCCACGCAACTGCAAAGTGGCATTATTAAAGCCTGAGAAGGTAAGCGCACTCGATGCAGCGCCCAGCGATGCGTCGGATCCGATTGCAAGCACGCCGCCGCTGATCCGTGTCCCGCCGGTATAGGTGTTCGCGCCGTCGAGCAGCAGCAGGCCGGTACCGACCTTGTTCAGGGTCCCGTCGCCCGAAATCAGCCCGGTCTGTTCGGAAGTACCAGTGGTGGGACTGAGCTCGACGACGCCGTTCAGTGCGATCGCGTTGCCGATCGTTACGCCGTTCGCATATTCGATCAGCGTGCTGTCGGAAGCGGTCAGCGCTCCCATGCCCAGTGCGCCATCGTTTACAAGGCGCAGCCCGCCCGAGGTGAGGAAAGTACCCCCCTCGTAGGTATTCGCTCCCGAAAGGGTCAGCGTTCCGCTCAACTCCTTGGTGAGCGAGCCGCTTCCCGAGACGACCCCGCTCAGCGTACCCCCGGAGAAATATGTTCCGACGCCGAGATTGCCGTTCAGCGTAACGTCGTTCGCAAGATTTGCAGGGTTGTTGAAGGTCAGCCGGGTGCCATCGGCAGCGGTCAGCGTACCGGTACCGAGCGCGCGGTCGGACAGCACGAAAAGCCTGCCCGCATTGAGCAGCGTGCCCCCTGCGAAAGTGCTGTCTCCACCCAGGGTAAGGTTGCCGGTGCTGTTTTTCGTCAGCACGCCGGTGCCGATGTTCAGCCCGCCCTCGATTATGGTGCTGCCGCCTCCGGCGATCGCAAGGTCGTGATCGCCGGTGATACCACCGGTAATCCTGAACCCGGATACCTCCGACCCGATCGTCGCTGCATCGGCGAGCGTGATCGGTCCCGAAACCGTTGAGTTGAGGCGCGTTGCGCGCAGCGCGCCCGTGCCGCCCAGGCCTGCGCCCGAAATCGTGACGCCTTCGGTCAGGGTGGTCGCATCCAGAGTGAGCGACGCTCCATCCAGAACCCTCACGCCGCCGTCGGTCGTGCCCAGGGTTCCTGCGCTGACAAGCCTCAGGCTGCCGGCGGAGACCAGTGTCTCACCTGTGTAGTCGTTCGCGCCGGAAATGTTCAGCTCGCCGGACCCGGTCTTGGTAATCCCGCCAGTTCCAGAGATCGCATTCCTGAGTTCGGCAGTGCCCCCTTCCTGTTCGAAAGAGACCTGGCCGTTGAGTGTCATCGCACTCGTGATGCGCAGGTTGTTGCCGAAGGAAAGCAGCGTGCCGTCCGCAGCGGTCAGCGAGCCGGTGCCCAGCGCGCTGTTGTTGCCGAGGAAGAGCCCGCCCTGCGAGAGCGTCGTGCCGCCGGTATAGGTGTTGGCGACCGACAGCCGGATGGTCCCACCGCCGATTTTAGTGAGAGCGCCTGAGCCGGAAACGACGCCGCTTTGCGTCGCGGTGCCGAAGTCCATATTTGCGCGAACATTCCCGGAAATCTGAACCGCATTGCCGATATCATACCGGCCGTAGGTGATGGTCGTGGCATCGCTGGCGAACAGCCGGCCGGTGCTGAGTGCATCACTGCCGTAGATCCCCAGCGTGCCCTCGGTCAGGAATGTATCGCCGCCATAGGTATTGCCTTCGAGGAGATTGAGCGTGCCGGCACCCTTTTTGGTGAGGCTGCCCGCGCCCGATACGTAGCCGTACATGAGCGTACTGATATTGGCGTCGGTATCGATGCTACCCGACGCATCCAGTACGATGTCGTGATAAAGCGTGAATTCCGCTGTCGTCCGCAGCGTGCCGTTCGGGCCGGTGATGCGGATCGCTCCGCCCTCGTCCCCGAGCGCTGCATCGGAACCGATCGCGATCGTTCCTTCGAAGATCTGCGTGCCACCGGTATAGGTGTTCGCGCCGGTCAGCACGAGCGTGCCGGGATCGACCTTTGCGATTGCAGCCGCGCCGCTGATGACGCCCGAAACGGTCGCTTCGCCGCTTCCTCCGCCGAAGACCAGATTGCCCGACGCATCGCCGGTCAATTCGATCGCGTTGGCGACGTTGATACCGTCGGCAAGGAGCAGACTCGTATCGTTCGCCGCCTGGAGCGTCCCCGTGCCCAGCGCAGTGGACGTCCCGAGAATGAGCGTGCCGCGCTCGAGAATCGTGCCGCCGCTATAGGTGTTATCGCCCGTCAGCGTCAGCGCGCCGCCACCGGTCTTGGTCAGCGACAGGACGCCGATGTTCTGTTCGCGCAACCGCCCGCCGAAGGTGGTCGACGCATTGTTGCCACCGACAGTCAGCCGCGCGATCCGTCCGCTGGTAAGAAAACCGTCGATGTAGACATCGCCATTGCCCGAGAGCGAGCCGATCGTCTCGTCGCTCTGCGCCAGCCGCCAGGATGTGCCTGTGCCAAGCGTGAGCGCGGCGGTATCGTCGATGGTGTCGTAAACGGTCCCGTCGTCCGCGCCCGAAGTCAGACGCCCGCCGTTGACCGTGACGTCTCCGGTGAAGCTGTTGTCGCGCTCCAGTACCACGATGCCCGTGCCGTCGATGGTCAGATCGCCATCGCCGATCGCAAGGTCGGAACTGATATACATGATCGCTGCAGCATTGACGGTAAGATCGTGATTGCCCTCGATCCCGCCTCGCAGCTCAAGCGTCGATGGACCCGATCCGATCGTGGAATCGGCGGCCAGGGTCACGCGTCCGTTGAGTCTGGCGTACTGGTTGGAATTGCGCAGTGCCCCGGCGCCGTTCACGCCGGTGCCCGAAATCGTGATTGCTTCCGACGTCGTTACGCCCTGCAGGTCGAGCGTGGCGCCATCTGCGACGATGGTGTTGCCGACCGTGCTGCCGAGCGAGAAGTCGCTGGATACGGCCAGCGTGCCCTCGGCGACCGTCGTAACCCCGTCGTATGTCTGAATGCCCGCAAGCGTCAGGGCTCCGGTGCCGGTCTTGGTGATCCCGCCGGGCCCGGTGATGGCGCCCGAATGCGATGCGCTGCCACCGGACTGGTTCAGCGTGAGATTGCCATTGGGCACGATGTTGTTGGTGATGGAAATGCCATCGGCGAAATCGAGCGTCGTGCCGTCGGCGGCAGTCAGGCCATTGGTGCCCAGCGCGCTATTGGCACCGATGCGGATCGTTCCCGCGTCGAGCGAAGTCTCGCCGGTATAAGTGTTTGCGCCGGTGAGTTCGAGCGTGCCGGTGCCAGTTTTGGTGAGGCTGCCATTCCCGGACACGACGCCGGAGAAGGTGGCGGTGGTATCGGCATCCGTCTCGAATATGCCGCCGCCAGTCAGCGAGATATTGCGGGCGCTGCTGAGGTCGGCCAGCGTCCGTAGCGTTGCGTCCGCGCCGTCGAACGTCAGCGCGGCGGAATCCGCGCCCAGGACCCGATCCGCCGAAATGGCGAGCGTACCGCCCGCAATGGTGAACCCGCCCAGGAATGGGTTGTTCTGGAAGTTGGAGGCACGCGACAGCGTCATCGTGCCCGTACCGGTCTTGACCACCGACAGGGTGCCGCCCCCGGTGATGAATTCGCCGCCGAAGCTGGTGCTGGTGTTGTCTCCACCCAGCGTCAGCACACGGTCTCCATTCCCGGCGGAGATGAAGCCGCTGGAGCCGGCAAGCGAGCCGATAGTTTCGTCCTGGTAAAGCGTCAGCCGCACGAACCGGCCCGAAGCGGTCATCGTCAGACGCGCATTGTCGTCGATCGTGCTCGCGCCACCTGCCGCCAGTTCCAGCGTGCTGGAATTGATCCTGACGTCCCCGGTGAAGCTGTTGCCGGCGTAGAATGCCACGGTGATATTGTCGGCGATCACGTCGTTGTCGCCAATATCGAGATCGCTGCTGAAGGCGACCACACGCTGTAGGTTGCCGAGCCCGTTGAGCGTAAGATCGTAATCGCCGGTCACGCCCCCGCGGAAATTGATCCCGCCTTCGTTCACGACGACCCTGCTGTCACCCGTCAGCGTGACGAGGCCGTTGAGCGAGGTATCCCCGTTCTGCAGCCGAAGGGCCCCTGCCCCCGAAGCACCGGTGCCCGTGATGCTGATCGCGTCGGCGATGTTGAGAACCGGCGCATTGAACGCCAGCGTCGCCCCATCCTGTACGATGGTGCCGCCATCGGCCGTGCCCAGGGCGCCATTATTGGCAACGGTCAACGTGCCTTCGGAAACCGTGGTGGTGCCCGTATAGGTATTCGCGCCCGACAGCGTCAGACTGCCCGCGCCCGTCTTGGCAATGCCGGCCGCGCCCGAGATGACGCCTGCGATGGTAAGCGCGCCCTGACCGACCCCGATCACGGATTCCCCGGCGAGGGCAACTGCCCCTTCGATCCGCGAATTTCCGCGCAGATTTTGCAATGCGCCCGCGCCCGCCGTGCCTCCGCCCGTAATGCTGATGCTCTCTGCGGTTGTGACATCGTCGAGTGCCAGCGTGGCGCCATCCTGCACGATGGTGATGCCGGCAGGGGAGGGATTGGGACCGGTACCGGTCACCCCGAGAGCGAACCGATGGGCAGCCGTCAGCGTTCCTTCGGCAACCGTGGTCGTTCCCGAATAATAGTTGCTGTTGGCAAGGGTCAGGTTGCCACTGCCGGTCTTTACGACATCCATGCCGGTAGCAAAAAACTCTGCTGCCTGCGTCGCGCTACCGCCCGACTGGTTGAGCGTGACCACTCCGTCGTCGAAGTTTTGCAATCGGTTGGTGATCGTCACGCCATCGACGTAATCCAGCGTGGAGCCGTCCGCTAATTCGACGTATCCGCCCCAGGCGTTCGAGGTGGCCAGCCGCAGGGTTCCCTGGTTAATTACCAGAAAATCGTTGATACTGCTGTTATCGCCGCTGAGAACCAGCGTGCCCGAACCTGTCTTCTCAACCTGAAACGCGGAGCCCGACAGCGTGGAGGCCAGCGTCAGGGTGGTTCCCGCCGAAATGTCGAAAATCGGGGCCCCGCCCAGGACGATATCTCGCGCCATCGCGACGTCGGCATCCGTGCGCAGCGCAGCGGTCCCGCCGAAGGTCAGTGCGCCCGAGCTATCGCCCAGCGCCGCGTCGCTGGTAATCGCCAACGTGCCGGCAGTGATGGTCCACGGTGTAAGCTGCGTCGTCGTGCCGGTTAGGGTGAAGACCGAGGTACCTATTTTCGCAAAACTGCTGAAACCCTGATAGGTCGACCCGAACTGGCCGACATCGAAGCTGCCGTTGTTCGTGCCACTGAGGCGGAACAGATCGTTGCCATCGCCGACCACATTGCCGGTGACGCTGCTACCCGCCTGGTATTCGAACACATTCGCGCCCACGCCGAAGGTTACGGCGTTCGCGCGTGTCACACCGTCACCGGACAGGCCACCACTGATGCTGCCTGCGTTAATGACCTTCATACTGGAGCCATACACGCCGGATCCGCCGGAACCGGCAAGCCCTTTCAAAGAGGGAATATTGCTAGCTCCAGCTGCGCCACCGGCTCCACCGGTAACCGCGCCAGCATTTGTGAAGATCGCGCCGCCACCCGCTAAATAGACGCCGACTCCGCCGGTACCTCCATTGCCAGCGTTGGAAAAACCAGCATCGCCGCCATTTCCTCCCGCACCGCCGTTGATCGAGGAATTTGTCGAAAAGAGCAGGCCGGTATTGGCACGGAAAACCACGCCATAGCCGCCTTCGCCGCCGCCGCCGCCGCCGCCGTAACCTACACCGGACGATCCACTGCCGCCTGCTCCACCGGCACCACCTGTGACAGATGTGTTTACAAGCGAACCGTTCAGATCGGTAGTGGAAATGCCATGCGCGCCGCCGCCGCCGCCGCCTGACCCGTTGTCGAAGTTTGCTGCATCACCTGCTTGCCCGTCGCCACCGGGGCCCGTCCCGCCAGCGCCGCCTGCTGCCCCAGGCCTGGGGATATTATTTGCATCACGCCCTGCGCCACCGGCGCCGCCATCGCCGCCGCCGGCACCGCCGCCGCCGCCGCCGGCACCCTGGGCAGACCCATTATAGACTCCAGTCTCTCCATCCGCGCCATCCTGCCCATCGGGCCCAGCCCCTCCTGCGCCGCCAGCACCGACATGCCGACCATTGCCGCCACTACCGCCACCATCCTGTGCAAAGGCGGGCGCTGCGATTGTCAGCGCGAGGGCTGAGGCCCCGCCGATCAGCGCAGCTCGGCGCAGCGTGCGGGCCTTGCGATTGACGGAATTGCCGTTGCCACCGCTTTGCGCGACCGTGAGACCCATCGAAATTTCCCCTGTGATACAGCGAGTTGCGCGGCATCGACTCGTGGAGAATCTTCGCATGCGCAGGTATTTTTGCCTGCGCGGTCAAGCAGTTGGGTTGGAGAGTCACAACCGCGGAAATTCAAATAGGACATATTTGAATGGCGAATACTAACCGCCGTTTACCCTTAAGACACTTGAAATGAGGGAAAAGTGGACGCATGGGCCCGTGCATATCACGTCGATTATATTTCGAAGGCGAATAATGGACGACACAGCGCGCGAGCAACGCCATCGGGAGAGCCGCGATCTGCGCAAGCTCGACCTCAACCTCCTGATCATTTTCGAGACGGTCTATCAGACGGGCAGCGTCAGCCAGGCGGCACGCGTTCTGGGGATGAGCCAGCCGACCGTCAGCAATGCTCTGTCGCGTTTGCGCGCGCATTTCTCCGACCAGCTTTTTGTCCGCGTGGATCGGGGCATGAAGCCCACTCCCAAGGCGATGAGCCTGCTGCCCCCGGTGACGGATGCACTGGGCGCGCTACGCCGGGGCCTGGCCTACGACAGCGATTTCGACGTCGCTACGGCCAACAGGCAATTCCGTCTGCTGCTCCACGATTTCAGCGTGCCGTCGGTACTGCCGCCATTGGTCAGGGCTCTCGACGAAGCGCAGTCGGCCTGCTCGCTCGAGGTCGTCACGCCTAACTGGGGGCGTCCGCACGAGGCGCTGACCAATGGCGATGCGGATGTCATCATAGACAATTCGCTCCACGAGCAAAACGGCGTCACGCTGGAGCCCCTCGCAGACGCTGAGGCGGTCTGCGTGGTGCGCGAAGGCCATCCGCGGATCGGCCACGAATTGTCGCGCGAGGAATTTGCGGCCAACGGACATGCCGCCCTGCAGAAACAGATGCGGCTGCACCTCCCCACAGCAAGGCAAGTGCGCGCGGCAGCCATCGATCGGCGGATGGTGGTAACCCTGCCGAATGCGGCAAGCCTTGCGGTGACCGTCGCGACGACCGATCTCATCGCTGTCGTCCCGCGCCGCTACGCAGAAATCGTCGCGCCGATCCACCGCTTGAGAATCCTGCCGGTGCCGTTCGAATACCCCAAGTCGAAGATTTTCCTCGGCTGGGCGACGGAGAAGGGGGACGACGCGGGCCTGCGTTGGCTGCTCAACCAGATCCGCTCGACATTTTCGAATTGAGCCAGCCGTTCACCAAGCCAAACTCAAGGTCAGATGCCGCGTCTACCGCGCCCTTTTTGAGCAGTCCCCGCCAAGGCAACCACTGACACGTAGATGTGCAGCGAAATAACGGCTGGCCGCGAATAAGATGCTTCTAATCGGATGGCGGAGCGGGAGGGATTCGAACCCTCGATACGGGGTTACC
>CEQG01153782.1_pt1 | contig 32159 bp, 27 predicted proteins | sample 350301 | NCBI WGS metagenome assembly CEQG01 (sample SAMEA2621242, study PRJEB7988) | marine metagenome | isolation source: saline water (ENVO:00002010), including | reverse complement strand
AATAAACCCATCTGGGACCAGTGGATGCGCGACCCGTATGTGCGCCGCGATCCTGACGGGACCTGGCACATTCTCGCTACTGGCGGGATGGGAGAACTTGATAAAAATGAAGTTGGCCCCACGTGTTTGTACGCCACTTCTAAAGATTTGATTCACTGGAAGGCTGAAGGGTCTTTGCCACTTATGAAAGAAACTAAAGAAAACGGGGCTTTCGCCAAAAATATATGGGCTCCAGAGTGGTTTTATGATGAGGAAAACAACGAATATGTTCTCGTGTGGTCATCGTCTTTTGATGAGGCCGGCTGGATGAATAGTCGCTTGTGGTATTCCCGCACGAAGGACTGGGAGAGCTTTACACCGGCCAAAGTGCTTTTTGACCCACCATATTCTGTGATTGATGGCACGATTTTAAAAGAAGGTGGAAAGTATTATCTGTTCCATAAAGAAGAAGAATTTGGTGCAAAAACGGGCGAGCGCCGCGCAATACGACTAGCAGTTTCAGATAAGCTGGAAGGTCCTTATGAAATTGTTGAAGGACACCTAAACAACGGGCAGATCGTGCCCGTAATCACTGAAGGTCCCAGCGTGATCCTGGACCCGTTTGAAGATGGTTATTTGTTGTATTATGACTTTTGTATGACAGACCGTTTTGGCGTTTCTTATTCTGATGACCTAACGAACTGGGAAATCGAAGATGACGCTAATTTCCCCGATGCGGCAAGGCATGGTACGGTTTCCATTATTTCTTCGGCGGAAGCTGAAAAATTATTGAAGGCCTATCCCAACCAGGAGTAATCCTAGTTTTTCTTGAACAACGCTTTAAAGGTGGTCGCATCGTTATCCTCCTTGGGCTTTTGCTCATAAAACATCTCCAGGAAATTTGCAGTGCTTGTCCATGAGGTGTGCAGCATCCCACGGTAATGTTCTTTCATTGCCGTTGTGGCACCTTCTCTTAAATCCTTGAGCATCTGCTGTTGCTGCACGGCAACATCCGGATTTCGCCAGGAGCAGGTCGCGACATCCAGGCCGTTCATGGCAAAATAGACCGCTGTGGGGTCTGGCCTCTCGTAATGCCAATCGCAAATCATGACGTCTTTTGGGATAAGGTTTATCGCCTTGTAAGTATTGTTCATACTGGCTTCCCAAAGACCGATTCCCGTGGTCTTACCATCAATGAGACGGTCGCCCCAAATCCAAAGCCGTTTACCATCTTGTGCCAGGTGATTCCTGATTTTAGTGACCTCTCCGGCAAAAAGTTCGGCCTTGTCCCTGCCGCTACAGCGCGGGCACTGTGGCATCCCGATGTAAAACACCTCATCCATCCCGGCATGAAAAGCGTCTGCCTTGAAGGCCGTTGTTATCTCATCAATAAGGTCAAAAACGACATCATGGACCTCAGGATGTAATGGACAGTAACTTTTACAATACAGGCCATCTGCATTGGGCCACTCATAGTCTTGGGGCAGTTCTACATCTGGTGTTTCATCAAATTGTGGATAGACGGTAAGTAATTTGCCCAGTGAACCGTGCCAGGATTGATGGCCAAAAAGATTGATTTGGGGGATAATCTCGATATTGTTCTTGGCGCAAGCCTCAACAATCTTATACACATCCTGTTGTGTAAGTCCATCTTCATTTGCCAATTCGGGATGGGATGTATACTTAAAATCATAATCCACCCGAAGCACCAGCGTATTGATGTTTCTAGGCCCCAGCTCTTCATTGATAAACTTTACAAACCGTGAAACGCTAGCTTTATCTGGTGCCGCGACTGCCAGGCCACGCAGGGGGAGGTCTTCTTGTGCAAAGAGCAATGTGCTTGCAAAAAGGGCAAGCAGGAAACAATGGTTTTTCATGGTTGTTGAGTTAAGGAGCTTTTGAAATTTACTATTTAAAAAACAAAAAGAGGAAAAACCAGCATCAGCATTTTCCTCTTTCAAGTTATTTATTTGGCTACACCCAAAACACCTATGGTGCAGGATTGGGGATTTTTTTGTGAACAGCTTCAATCTCTTCCAGCACTTCTTTATCCAAGTTTACATCAATACTTGCGATATTCTCCTTGAGTTGCTCCATGGTCGTGGCCCCAATGATATTTGCTGTGATAAAAGGCCTGCCGGTAACAAATGCCAGCGACATCTGCGCAAAGTTGAGCCCATGTCTTTGTGCAATGTCACGGTACCTTCGCGTTGCTTCAAAACTTGGCTCGCTGTGATAACGCGTGTACTGCGGAAAAAGGGTCACCCTTGAATTTGCCGGCTTTTTGCCATCGAGGTATTTTCCTGCAAGTGTGCCAAAACCCAAAGGGGAATACGCCAATAGGCCAACATTTTCACGATGGTAGATTTCACTTAGACCCACCTCGTCCTTCCTGTTCAATAAGTTGTACGGGTTTTGAACGGTGCGCATTTTTGGGAGGTTGTTTTTTCTGGATTCTTCCAAAAACCGAAACAGTCCATAGGGAGTTTCATTGCTGAGGCCCACATGCCTTATCTTACCCGCTTGTATGGCGCCCTGAAGCGTTTCCAGGACTTGCTGAAAGTTGTCCTGCCATTGCTCACTATCATCGTGGGTGTAGCCCAGTTGCCCAAAGAAATTTGAATTTCGTTCTGGCCAGTGCAACTGGTACAGGTCTATATAGTCTGTTTGCAGGCGTTTTAAGCTTTTGTCTATGGCGTCGTTAATCTCGTGTGGTGCATAGCCACCGGTACGGATATGTTTGGTCATTTCTGCGGGACCAGCAATCTTTGAGGCTATCACCAGGTCATCGCGCTTGCCGCGCTTATTGAGCCATGTGCCTATGATGCGCTCTGTGCTTCCTTGTGTTTCGGCTTTCGCCGGCACTGAATACAGTTCGGCCGTGTCGATGAAATTGATGCCCTGCTCAATGGCATACTCCAGCTGCCGGTGGCCATCTTCTTCTGTATTTTGTTGTCCCCAGGTCATGGTGCCCAGGCATATCTTGCTTACTTTGATATCAGTATCGGGAAGTGTGGTATATTTCATTGTGGTTTTTTGCTTCTGGTCAAAGTTAGCCCATGTACAACAAAAAACCTGCGGGGTTGACGCCCAGCAGGTTTTGCTTTATTTTTTTTGGCGGAAGCCTATATATCGTTCAACAGCTTGGTCACCTCATCCAGTTTTGGGGTTAGGATTACCTCAATCCTCCTGTTTTTTGATTTACCTTCTGAAGTTTCATTAGTGGCGACGGGAGCAAACTCACCACGACCTGCGGCCGTGAGGTTTTGAGCCTCTATGCCGGGCGTTTGCAACAGGATTTCCACGATGGCGGTCGCCCTTTTTGTCGAGAGGTCCCAGTTGTCCTTTAACGGCCCATTTCCGCCGTAGGGCACATTATCTGTGTGGCCTTCTATAAGGACCGCAATGTCCGGGTTTTGTGCCAGCACGCTGCCCAACTGGTTTACGGCCTGTTTACCTTGTGTCCCCACGGTCCAGCTACCGCTGTCAAACAGTAGCTTGTTCTCTAGAGAAACATATACCTTGCCATCGCGGTGCTCCACGGTGAGGCCCTTGCCCTCAAAATCAACAAGCGCCTTGCTTATCGCATCCTTGAGCGCGCGCATCTTGGCATCCTTTTGTGCAAGCATGTCTTCTAGCTCATCCACGCGCTGCGACCTTTCGGCAAGGTCTCTTTGCAGTTTTTCAAGCCTTGAGCGTTCTTCGGCCAGGGCGGCCTGTTTTGTTTCAAGCTCGGTGAGGAGCTCGCGGTTTTTCTTGCTGTTTGCGGCAATGGTGGCGCTGCTGTTTGCTTCAAGCGCATTGTAGCTCTCTTGCAGGTTGTCAAGATTTGTCTTTGCTGCCGTGTACTTGCGTTGCAGGTCGTCACGTGCTGCCGTGGCAGTGGCCAGTTCATCTTGCAGTCTTTTTGAGTCGTCCTCAAACTTTTTCCATTGGCTTTTGGCTTCAGCCAAATCCTGCTTGAGGTCCTGGTTTTCATCTTTTAGCGAGCCATACTTTGATTCTAGGTCTTTGTACACTTTCGCGGAAACGCAAGAGGCAAGCAAACTTCCTGCGAGGATAATGGTTAGGATTCTTTGTATCATTTTAATGAATAGGTTGTTGTTAATTTATTTCTACCAGGTGCGGACAGTGGTCACTGTGCATGGCATCAGGTAATATAACGGCTCTTTTTATTTTTTCTTTTATGGGGTTGCTCACCATATTGTAATCTATGCGCCAGCCCTTGTTGTTTGCTCTGGCATTTGCCCGATAGGACCACCAGGTGTAATTATGGGGATCCTTGTTGAGATGGCGAAAAGAGTCAGTAAAACCACTATCTATAAAATTGCCAATCCACTCCCGCTCTACGGGCAGAAAACCGCTCACGTTTGCATTGCGCACCGGGTCATGGATGTCTATGGCCTCATGGCAGATGTTATAATCCCCTCCTATCACCAGGTTGGGTCGTTCTTTTTTTAAATTGTCAATATATTTTTGAAAATCATCCATGTACATTAACTTGTGGTCCAGCCGGGCAATGTTGGTACCAGAGGGTAAATACAGGCTCATGATGGAAATATCGCCAAAATCAACCCTGATGTTCCTTCCCTCAAAGTCCATGTAATCCACGCCGGTACCATATTCCACATGGTCTGGTTTTTCCTTAGTGAAAATGGCAACCCCGCTGTAACCTTTTTTCTCAGCGCTGAACCAGTAACTGTGATACCCGGCCCCTTCAATGAGGTCCAGGTCAACCTGGTCTTTGTTTGCCTTGGTCTCCTGCAGGCAAAGCACGTCTGGCCGTGCTTGTTGCAGCCATTCTATCAGGCCTTTTCGCATGGCCGCCCTAATTCCGTTTACGTTGTATGATATGATCTTCATGAAAATTTTACAATTTGCGCTAAATTAAGAACTGTATCCCAGTTTATCTTGATTTGGCTTAAAGCCAAAAGTACTATTCTTATCTTTCGCCAGGCCCGGGATACTTTTTTTATACCTAATGTTGTTACTATCTTGATGCGAAACAGTACGTTATTCTTTCTTCTATGGCTACCCATCACCATGCTGGGGCAGGAAATAAACAATCCTGACCAAAGAGAGAAACGTCTTGCCGTACGTGATACCATGGTGCTGGATAGCGTAAGTATCAACAACTACCTTTTTACGGTATATAAAAAAAATGGAACCGCCCTGGATACGACCGCGTATTCCATAGATTATGGCAGGGCGCTTTTTATCCCAGAGGCTTCAATCCTGGAAAAGGAAGATACCCTCTTTTTTAAATACCGGGCCTATCCTGAATTCCTCACCAAAAAATACTTTCTCTATGACCCTGACAAGGTAATAAGCAGTAGTGGTGGCCTGGAAAAGGTCTATGCCTTGCAACAGGAAACAAACTCACAGAGATTTGTGCCCTTTGATGGACTACAAACCTCGGGGAGTATCGTGCGCGGGGTAACTGTGGGCAATAATCAAAACAGCACCGTAAACTCTGAACTTGACCTGCAAATCACGGGAAGGTTGAGCGACAAGGTAGGGATACGGGCGTCTTTACAGGATGCTAATATACCACAAACCCAATATGGCTATTCACAACGGCTGGATGAATTTGATCAGATTTTCATAGAACTCTACAGCGATAGCTGGAACATACGCGCGGGAGACATCAACCTTGTGGATACTGAATCGTATTTTGGCTCATTTACTAAAAAAGTACAGGGTCTATCACTCAATGCCAATATTGAATCAAACGGAAGCAATACCCATGTCTTTGCCACGGGAGCTATTGTAAAAGGTGTGTACAACAAAACCAATATCCAGGGACAGGAAGGCAACCAAGGACCTTACAAACTTACCGGCCCCAATGGTGAACTGTACCAATTGATAATCTCTGGCAGCGAGCGTGTGTATGTTAATAGCGTGCTGCTCGAGCGTGGGGAAAACGAGGATTATGTCATTGATTACAATGCCGGTGAATTACGTTTTAACCCCACTTTTCCCATCAACAGCGAGATGCGCATCGTGGTTGAATATCAATACAGCGAGCAGAACTATACCCGCATCATTGCCCATGGCGGTGGAAGTCATGAAACGGCAAACGGCAAGTTCAGGATACGCGCAAATGTCTACTCAGAAAATGATGCAAAAAATCAACCCTTGCAGCAAAACCTCAATCAGGAACAGGTGGATGTTTTAACACAAGCCGGTGACAACCCATCTTTAATGGTAGCTCCCAGCGCCGTGCTGGATCAATATAGTGATAACAAGATTCTCTACCGCAAGGACCTGCTCAACGGTCAGGAAATTTTTGTGTTCTCAAACAATCAGGATGATGAGCTTTACAACGTTAGATTTACCCAGGTGGGAACCAATCAGGGCAATTACATCATTACAAATACTACGGCCGTAAGCCGCATCTATGAATATGTCGCTCCTATAAATGGCGTTATGCAAGGAGATTATGAACCCATTGTCCAGCTCATCGCGCCCACTAAACTGCAACTCGCCACCATAAGCAGCAGTTATGACCCTTCAGAAAAAACACACCTGGCCTTTGAACTTGCGGGCAGCAAACGGGACCTCAACCTGTTCTCTGGGGTGGATGATGATGACAACAACGGGTTTGCGGGACATTTTGAAGCTCGCCAACTTATAGTAGGATCACGGGATAGCACACATCTTGAAAGTTATGCAAGCCTTGACCATGTGGATTCCCGTTTTCAAAACATAGAGCGTAATTTTAATATTGAATTTAACCGTGACTGGAACCTGCCCACCCAGGCAACAAGTGTAAATGGCCTTACGCTGGGCACCGGTGGATTCAACTACAGCACCACCCAACTGGGCAACTACAATTATCAATTTGAACACCTGAACTATGCTAATAATTACGCTGGGAGCAGGCATACTGTACATGCCGCCATCAATAGGAAGAAAATTAATGGCTTCCTCAACGCGAGCTATCTCAAGACACACTCAGACACGCTCTCATCTGCTTTTTTAAGGCTCAGCGCGCGCACGGTAAAAGGGTTTAAAAAAACATGGGTGGGTACCAAGTTTCAAACAGAGAACAATGAAAGACGGGATACTTTCACCAACCGTAAAGACAGCCTCACCCAGCGCTTTTTTGCTTATGAGGCTTTCGCCGGAATAGGAGACAGCACGGCCGTTTTTGCAGAGGTGGGTTACCGCCAGCGTTTTAATGACAGCCTGCGGGGCAATGACCTGCAACGCGTCAACCACAGCAATACCTATTACCTGAAATCACAACTCATAAAGTCCAGGAATACCTCCCTGGGCCTATACGTCAATTATCGCACCCTTAAATATGAGGATAAAGCACTTGAAGATGAAAATTCGTTGAATTCACGCCTTATCTATGATCAATACTTGGTCAACAGGCTCATCCGCTGGAACACGGTCTATGAGACAAACAGTGGCACCCTCCCACAGCAGGAATTTTCATACCTACGGGTAGATGAGGGCCAGGGAACCCACACCTGGATAGATTACAACAACGATGGCATACAGCAATTGCAGGAGTTTGAGGTTGCACAGTTTCAGGACGAGGCAGATTATCTCAAGGTATTGCTGCCCAATCGTGTTTTTGTGAAGACGCATCAAAACAAACTGAGCCAGATACTTACCCTGAACCCACAACAATGGAGCGGCCAGGAAGGCATAAAAAAATTTCTTTCTCACTTTTACAATCAAACCAGCTACCTGCTGGACAGAAAGATCCTGCGGGAGGGCAGTAGCTTTGACCTCAATCCCTTTAACTCCACAGATGATGAACTGGGGCTCAACCTCAGCCTGCGCAACACTTTTTTCTATAACCGCGGCAAACAAAGATATACCACCAGCTATACCTACCTCGCCACCTCCACAAAAAACCTCTTGACCATCGGCCTGCAAGAAAGTAAACTAAGAAGTCATCAGGTCAATTTTTTGCACAAAATAAAAAACGGCTACATCTTCAACCTCAGGGCAGAGGTGGGCTATACACAAAGCAATTCACAAAATTATGCGTCTCGCAATTATAAAATTGACAACCAGGGCCTTAACCCTAAAATTTCATATCTTATCAATGACCGCTCGCGCATAGAGGGTTTTTATGCTTTCGCCAAAAAAGAGAATACGCAAGGAGGCGGTGAGAAACTCAATAAGCACGACCTGGGCATTGCCCTTGCGTATGCAAATGCAGGTAAGATTTCGCTCAATGGCGAAATCAAGTACATCAAGAACGATTTTGAAGGAAGCAATTTTACACCGGTTTCCTATCAAATGCTTGAAGGCCTGCAGCCCGGTTCAAACTTTACCTGGAGTTTACTGGCACAAAAAAGGTTGACAAAGTTTCTTGACCTGAATGTGAATTATTTTGGCAGGAATAGTGAAAATACACGTACCATACACACGGGGACGGTGCAGTTAAGGGCATTTTTTTAAAAAACATTATATCATGAAAACACTACCGCTTTTAATACTTGCAAGCCTGCTTGCATTAACATCCTGCAAATCCTCAAAACAGGAAAACGCAGCTCTTGAAAAGAAGAAATTTTTGCCCACGATAGAGAAAAACGTGAACAATACCCAGGCAAACACCTTGATACAAGAGGGATACACACCCGCCGAAGTGGTGATTGACAATGAAAAATCTGCCACCTGCTCAATGATGCTTAAGATTACCACTGGGAAAGCTGTTGCACTCCTCGATCCTGTGGAAATGGATAAATCTTCGCTGGTCAATGGGGATGTGCTTTATGTAAAATATAGACGTTTGCGCATGCGCAATAGATGTGGTGAGGCTTGGCCCGTTGCGATAGAATCTTTTGAGAAAGTGCAAAAATAAAAAAAGCCGTCCTTGATATTCAGGACAGCTCTTGGGTTTTTTTCGCCGTAAGGCAATGTTATTTTACAATAATCCTCTTTGTGGCCGCACCATTCTTGTCGCCCAGCCTCACGATATACACTCCAGATGATGCATAGGACATATCCAGGTCATAGGTGTATTTACCGCCTTCACTTGAGATCCAGTTTGAGACCAGGGTTTGCCCCATGAGATTATAGACCGCAAAGTGTAGGTCGTCCATGCGCTCCGTGGTTCTCAACGTAACAGAAAAATGGTCTGTTTCTGGCTCTATGATCTCCAGGTTTGCTCCTGCAAATCTGCTTTCTTCCACACCCAATGATGAGGTTACCCTCAGGGTGTAATCATTGGTCCTACCAAATTCAAGGTCTGAACAAGGATCAACCACAGCGCCAAGACCGTTGACCAGATCAGCCCCACGCACGCGCATCAAGTAATCGCCCACGGGCAGGTTTAAGGGTAGGGTGAACAGAAAATCAGTATCTGTTTCTTCATTAGGTACAAGACCGGTAGAAACGAGCTCAGAGCTTTCAAAGGTCTGGTTTTGATTTGCATCTATAAAAAATGCAAAGGTGCTGTTGTCATAACCCATTTGCAATGACCCCAAGATGGGGTTGCCTGCAATATCAACAGGGACAATCATGTCTGTATTATCTGTATAACCTGTTGCGGAACAAGAGGGTTCAATGGTGGTTTCCCCTAGGGTAAAGCTTATAACACCGTCATTGTAATCTTCACAGTTAGAAACCGGAATACAGGCCTGGCGTTCTATGGTAAGGGAATAATTATCATTTGATGGATTTGCGTCTGTATCCAGTAACGTGCCGGTAATCAACTCATACGTGCCTATCTCATTGATATCAATGGTTTGATTGAAGGTAAATGAAACCGTGGTCAGCGCCGGTAATATTTCTTCAAAATCCTCAATGACCTGTGCGCCGCCGTCGAGGGTGAAGAACACGGGAAAATCCTCTTGAGCCGTATCACCATAATTTGTGATCCTTACCGTTACCATGGCCTCGGTGCTGCCTTCAGGGTATTGTTCAGGACTCAAAATTTCTGACACCCCTATATCATTTGAAAAATAATTCTGTACCTGCTTTGTCACAAAATCATTACCGGTATCTTCATCTTCCTGGAGGTTGACATCTGCCATAATATTGTAGAATTCACCGTCACTGGACAAGTCTGCAAGCGTGCTGAAAGTAAAATCAGTACTTTCATTAAACTCAAGCGAGCCTGTAAAGGTTTCGGCCACGACCGTATCATCATTTATTTTATAGGTGACTTCAAAGTTGCTCTGGGTCGCAGATCCATTGTTCCTTACCCTTATCGTTACTTCTTCTGCACCGTCCAGGTCTCCAGTTTCTGGGGTTAGGATATCCGTGACCATCAAATCATTAACGCTATCAGGTTTTAAGTGAAATTTTGATACCACATCTGCCCTATTGGGATTAAAATATTCTGTGATGAACCAAAAATCTGTTTCATTCGTTGGGTCTAGGGTCATGTGGGTATAATCAGCATAGCGTACAGATGAGCTGTTGCCAGAACTGTTGACAATAGTGGACTCTGGGACACTCATTACCCCCAGTGGGTCGTTAGCATAACGTCCTGTAAAATTTATACCCACGCTATGTGTGGGGCTCACCGTGGTATAGCCCAGACCTATATTGCCTTCATTATCCATAATCATGCTTCCTGCAAAAGCATTGGACCCAGAAGGGGAGAGATAGGTGCCTTCTTGGTAGATGGACCAGGGTTGTCCCTCTGCATCCTGCCTCAGTTCATACCATCTAATCCCTGCACGTTCTCCTTCTGGACTTCCATCAGCATCTACCACAAAATTGAAGATGGCCGAATTGTAGGTAGGGAATTTCCTAAATTGTGCCTGGTTCATTATCGTGGCCTGAAGAACATCGATGTCAACGCCATTGGGCTGGGTGAGGTTTGCAAAGTCACCTCCATCAAAAACTCCATTAAAATCTGCCGTGGTCAATTGTGCCGGTTCAGAAATTGATGAGTTCTCCATGTTTTGCCAGTCCATGGTAACTTCCCAAAGCTTGAGGTGGTCATCATCGACACCTGACCATGAATCATCTTGCATGTAGACCACGGTCGCGGGCCCTCCAGCTGGCAAGGTGGGATTACCTGCATTAAAGAACTGTGGGCTGTAAAAACCATTTCTTCTTATCCCGGTCAACGGGAAACCCACAAACCTGGCCTCCTTGCCCAGTAAAAGACTATCCCGCTCCATCACAAAGACTGAGTTGCCCGTGGCCCCTATACCACTGGTGGTAATGTTTGCGGTAACATAATATCCATCATGCCATACTGAATATTTTGGGTAGTCGGGAAAATTGCCGGTATCATAGGAGGTATAGATATACCATTCATCATTTACCGGGTCAGGACCCGCGCACACGGCAATATTCAATCCATTTTCACTATCAAGGCCATCATCTCCATCTTCAAACTCCGTGATGATAAACCTATCTGCGGCTGCATCATAGATCACAATGGGGTCCCCCGCCTCGTTACCATCAAATAATGTTCCCAGGGAAGCTTCGGGCATAAGGGCGTTGCCGTTTTTGTCAAAAATTTGAAAACCCACGTTCCATGCAGAGACATAATGGTTGGGGCCCACGGCTCCCGTGGGGTCTGAAGGGGCAAATATAAAATCATCCTTAGCATCAAAAACCAGGTCAGGTACCAAGGGTTGATAAGACCTGCTAGAGCGTTGCCTGGCTTCGTTTATCAAGGGGTCATCCCCTTTGGGAAATCCTTTTCCCGGCACCACATTGTTACCATGCCTACGTTTTGGGTTTATTTCTTTCTTCTCGCCTTTTTCTGGTCTTTCAAGCGTGCCCCTGCGCATCTGATCTGCAAGGCTGGGCACTGTTCTGACCAGTTTGAGCTTGGCTATTTCCCTGGGGGCTTCTTTTTGTGCTTCCATTTGGGTTAAACCCAAAAAAAAGAAAACACAAACCATCAATGAGGGGTAGATCTTGTTCATAAGGAAAGTTTATAATTCACGGTATATTATGGTGTTGCCCCCTAAAATAGCATAAATTTCAGTACAGGAAATAAAAAAGCCCCAGAAGATGGGGCTTAATCGTTTTATTTTATCCAGTGTTTTAAATCCAGCTTGTCGTGCAGGATTTGAGAAAGTCCTGCAATGGGCACCCGTTTTTGTTCCATCGTGTCCCTGTCTCGTATTGTCACACTATTATCATCTAACGTGTCATGGTCTACCGTGATACAAAATGGTGTCCCGGCCGCATCCTGGCGACGGTACCTTCTTCCCACCGCATCCTTCTCATCATAATCCACATTAAAATCCCATTTGAGGTCATCCATTATCTTACGGGCAACATCAGGCAATCCATCTTTTTTGACCAGGGGAAGTATCGCAGCCTTAACCGGTGCCAGCACCGCGGGAAGCTTTAAGACCGTCCTCGTACTGCCGTTCTCCAGCTCTTCATCTACGAGTGACTGTGAAAAAACGGCAAGAAACATACGGTCTAGGCCTATGGACGTCTCGATCACATACGGTACGTAACTCTCATTGAGTTCTGGATCAAAGAACTGTAGTTTTTTTCCAGAGAACGCTTCATGGGCCTTAAGGTCAAAGTCCGTACGGCTGTGTATACCTTCCAACTCTTTAAATCCAAATGGAAAATTAAATTCGATATCTGCCGCGGCATTGGCATAGTGGGCCAGCTTATCATGGTCATGAAAACGGTAGTTTTCTTCTCCCAGTCCCAGTGACAAGTGCCATTTTAAACGCTGTTCCTTCCAGTGTTCATACCAGGTGAGCTCTTCGCCTGGACGTACAAAAAACTGCATCTCCATCTGCTCAAACTCCCGCATCCTAAAGATAAACTGTCGTGCCACGATTTCATTTCTAAAAGCCTTACCCGTCTGCGCGATACCAAATGGTATCTTCATCCTCCCGGTCTTTTGCACGTTAAGGAAGTTTACAAAGATTCCCTGTGCCGTCTCTGGACGCAGGTATAGATCAGTCGCCGTCTCGGTTGATGCTCCCAGTTTTGTGCCAAACATCAGGTTAAACTGGCGTACATCTGTCCAGTTTTTAGAACCAGTGTCCGGGTCTGCAATGCCCAGCTCCTCAATCAATGCCTTGACATCGGCGAGGTCTTCAGCATCCAGTGAGCGTGCCATTCTCTCAAGCACTTCGCGCTGATCACTGCGGTAGCGCACCACACGCGGGTTTGTGGTCACAAACTGCTCCTCGTCAAAGCTCTCGCCAAAACGTTTCCTGGCCTTGTCGATTTCCTTTTGCGCTTTCTGGTTGAGCTTCTCTGCATAATCCTCGATAAGTACATCAGCGCGGTACCTCTTTTTAGAATCCTTATTGTCAATAAGTGGGTCATTGAAGGCATCAACGTGCCCAGAAGCCTTCCAGGTCGTGGGGTGCATAAAGATGGCAGCATCAATACCCACGATGTTCTCGTGCAGCTGCACCATCCATTTCCACCAGTAATCACGTATGTTCTTCTTGAGTTCGGCGCCATTTTGACCATAGTCATACACCGCGCTCAGGCCATCATAAATCTCACTGCTGCTAAAAATATATCCATACTCCTTAGCATGGGCGATTACCTTCTTGAACTTATCATCCTGTTGTGCCATTCTAAAAATTTAGTTTAGGGCGGTAAAAATAACAAAACCCTTGTAATGCGTCACTTTTTGAGCAAGATGTATTTATGGCTTTCGCCAAAAAAAATCCCCCCGGTCCACCTCTAGCCCACAAGTTGTTTCATTTTTAGAAAAACCTTACCTTATTATCATGAAAGCCCTGTTAAACCTCTTTTATCCAGATCTTTGCCCCGCATGTACAGGGATCCTGTCACAGGGTGAACGTTTTATTTGCACCCCATGCAGGCATGATTTGCCCCTTACCGGTTTTCATGAGTTGCAACAAAGCCCCATCCACAAGCTATTGATGGGCCGGGTGCCGCTGGAACAGGCGGCCGCGCTCTTTTATTTTGAGAAGAAGAGCAAGGTGCAGAACCTCATCCACAACCTGAAATATAGGAATCAGGAAAAAATAAGTGGGCAGCTGGGCAAATGGATGGGAGAAGAGCTACGGCACAGCGACCGTTTTAATGATATTGATGGCGTGATGCCCGTACCGCTGCATAGATTGAGAAAACACAAAAGAGGTTATAACCAGGTAGATGGTTTTGCTCTTGAAATCGCAAAAGCGCTAAACACAACGGTCGTCAAGGACGTGCTCTACCGCAAGAAGTCAACCTCCACGCAGGTATTCTTGAAACGGGAATCCCGCAGCACATCCGTGTTGAAATCTTTCGCCGTAAGGCAACCCAATACACTATGCGGCAAGCACATTTTACTGGTGGACGACCTCATCACGACGGGAGGGACCGTTGAGGGGTGTTACCTTGCCCTTAAGCAAATCGAGGGCTTGAAAATAAGCGTGGCATTCATGGCGATGGCAACCGGCTAACGGCTGCACACGAAAACACAAAAAATTGTCGTTATTTTGCCATGTTTATGAAAAAGAGGATCCTTAATCTTTTATCTGTTTTAGCATTGCTGCTGCTTGTGGTAAATTGTGCAAAGCGCAGTTCGCCCACGGGTGGCCCCAAGGATGAAGACCCACCGGTCTTTGTCAATGCAAACCCGCCCAACTATACCACAAACTTTGAAGAGGATGAGATACGGGTATATTTTGATGAGTACATCAAGTTCAAGGACCTGCAGAAACAGCTGATAATCTCACCCCCCATCAACCCAAAACCGCTTATCACACCACTGGGTAGCGCTTCAAAATATATATCTATCACCGTTGAGGATACTGCACTTGTTCCCAATACGACCTACGTGTTCAACTTTGGCAGGAGCGTGGTGGACAACAACGAGGGCAACCCCTACCCCTATTTTAAATATGTAATGTCCACGGGAGATTATATAGACTCCCTCAAGGTGCGCGGTGAAATCAGGGATGCCCTGCTTGCCCTGCCAGATGAATATGTGACAGTTATGCTATATGAGGTTGATAGCACTTACAAGGACTCTGTGGTCTACAAGGACCAGCCACGCTATGTCACGAATACGCTTGATAGCACGACAACCTTTGAACTCACCAACCTAAAAGCAGGAAAATATAGACTCGTCGCCTTGAAGGATGAAGATGAGAATTATACTTTTCAACCGGATAAGGACAAAATAGGTTTTGTTGACGATTTCATCACCTTACCGCGGGACACGGCAAAGTTTCAGACCCTGACATTGTTTAATGAGATACTCCTGACCCAGGTTGAAAGACCACGTCAACCCAAGGCGCAGCGCGTTAACTTTGCCTATGCCGGGGTTGCTGACAGTATTGACATCAACCTGCTTTCTCCAAGACCCGAAGGTTTTGAATCGCTCATTACCTACCGTAAGGATGAGGATACGCTCAAATACTGGTACAAGCCAAAAATCGAAACGGACTCCCTGGTGTTCAACGTGGTGACCCCCACCCAAAATGATACCCTCGTGCTGCGCAAACGGCCTGTGCGCAACGATTCACTTATATTTTCGCCCGAAACCAGAAATGCAATCGCGCTGGGGAGCAACTTCAGGGTAAAAACAAACATCCCCATAACCGGTGTTGACACCACAAAAATCACGATTGCAAAGCTTGATTCAACCTATGTCAATGATTTTAAGGTAGTGCTCGTGCCCAGGGAATCCAGATTCAGCATTGATTTTGACACCGAAGAAAACCAGACCTACACCATAACCGCACTTCCGGAAGCCTTTACAGATTTCCTGGGGCATAAGAACGATACATTAAGGTTTGCCCCCAGGACCGCACAATTTTCAGATTTTGGGGACTTTGAGATTACTTTGGCCGCAGCCAGGGACAGTACTGCATACATCGTGCAGCTCACCACGGATAAGGGCGAGGTAAAACTTGAGCTGGCAGGCGAACCTGGGCAAACGGTGTTTACCTTTAACACGGTGGCCCCTGCCCAGTATTTAATCAGGGTAATCGAGGATGCAAACGGAAACGGGAAGTTTGATACCGGAAATTTTTTAAAAGGCCTGCAGCCTGAAAAGGTGTTTTATTACCCTGAGATTGAAGACATAAGGAAGGGATGGTTCCCCAAGAAGATTTTTACCTTGTCACCCTCTGCTGAGGCTCCACTTATTGAAGAACAAACAAATCCTGATCTTCCAGAAAATTAAGTTTTCTCCTAGTCTCGTTTATGTGTGATTTTGATATGGTGGCCGTGATGATGGCCTCGTTTTCATTAGCAAAAGCTAACGTTTGCCCCAGTGCATCATATATACCGCTGTGGCCGGTATATTCATATCCATCACCATCTATGCCCAGCCTGTTGACACCTATGCAATAGGCCATGTTCTCGATGGCGCGGGCACGCAACAGGGTATCCCATGCAAGGATGCGTGTTTTTGGCCAGTTTGCTACGTAGAGCACTGCATCATAGCGCATGGTGTTTCTTGAAAATACGGGAAACCTAAGGTCATAACAAATTTGCAGAAAAAACTTGAACCCCCTGTAGTTTACCGTTACGGGACCTTTACCCTTGGTGTAGGGTTCATGCTCGCCGCCCAGTGTAAAAAGATGGTATTTATCATAGGTCGTGACCTCACCACCCGGCTCCACAAAATAAAACCGGTTGTAATAGTCAGTGCCATCCTGTACCATGAGGCTACCGGCAATGGCCATGCTTTTTTGGGCGGCCTTGGAGAGCATCCATTGCAGGGTTGCTCCATTTTTATCCTCGGCTAGGCCTTGTGGCCTCATGCTAAATCCCGTTGAGAACATCTCTGGCAGGACAACAAGGTCTGCCCGGGATATGGCATCAATCCTGGCATCAAGATACTCACGGTTTGCGGCTGGGTCTTCCCATGCCAGCGCACCTTGTATTGCGGCTACGGTAAGGGTATTGTCCATGTAGGGGAAAGTTACAAAATGAATTCTAGCTTCATCAAGATGATCTTTCGCTTTAGCGAAATAAAAAAGCCCCGGTGGGACAGGGCTCTAGACAATTAAAATATAACTCAATATATTTTAGTCTTGGATCACGCGCACTTGTGCGGCTACCATACCTTTTCTTCCTTCTTCTTCAATGTACTCTACCTGGTCACCTTCTTCAAGCACTTGACCGTTAAGGCCTGATGCGTGAACAAAGATGTCTTTACCGGTGTCGTCATTAGTGATGAACCCAAAGCCTTTGGACTCAATAAAGAATTTAACTGTACCTTTCATTTTTGCAATATAAAAATTTGATTAGTTACAAAACTACATTAATTATCAACACGACAAACTATTATCCTAAAATATATTGTGGTTGAAAGCTATTGATTATCAGTATCTTTACTTTCATTAAAATCGCGCATCTTTTTTATATTCTCTTCACTTAGCATATAATCCCTTACATTTCTATCCTTCCACCTGTGGTATAAAAACAGGGGCATGAGCACAAAAGCCCCGCTAAATATTGCAATGCCCATCACCTTGTCTCCCAGGGCAAAATCCTTTTGCGACCTTAAATAAAATCCCACTGCCATGGCCGCAACAATGGCAAAAAACAGGACGATCATTAATATGCGCCTTACCTTTTTCATATTATATCTTTCCTGAAACGCGTAGTAATTGCCTCCTGTAAACGGTGAGTAATTTTGATTTTGAGATGAATCCCAGGTATTTTCCATCCTTGATCACAGGGAGGTTCCAGGCGCCGCTACCCTGAAACTTGTTCATTACGGCTTTCGCCGAATCGCTCTCGAGATAGATATATTCTGGGGCGGAGTGCATGAGGCTTTCTATGATGACCTTGTCATATAGTTTTGAGTCAAACATGATGTCCCTGATGTCGTCAAGCGTGATCACGCCCACCAGTTCATTTTCATCATTGACCACGGGAAAAAGGTTGCGCGTGGATTTTGCAACAGCATTCTTCACCATTTCGCCCAGGGTTGTTTCCGGTTTGACCGAAATGAAATTTGTCTCTATCACACTATTGAGGTCCATAAGGGTAAGCGCGGCACTGTCCTTGTCATGGGTGATGAGTTCCCCGCGCAGTCCCAGCTCCATGGCATAGACTGAGTGAGGCTGAAAATAGCGGTTGATACCGTACGCAATGGCGGCGGTGATCATTAAGGGCACAAAAAGGCCATAACCATTGGTGATCTCGGCAATGAGAAAGATTGCCGTTAAGGGGGCGTGCAAGACGCCGGCAAGAAGTCCTGCCATGCCCACGAGGGTAAAATTACTTTCGGAAACATGGAAGCCCAGACCTAGGTTGTTTATGATTTTAGCCACGCAATTCCCCAGGCAGCTTCCCGTGAAGAGCACGGGGGCAAATATACCTCCCACGCCACCGGCGGCAAACGTAAATGAGGTGGCAAAAACCTTAAAGATCACAAGACCGGCCAGCAGGGCGATGATGATCCAGATGTTATCCATATATGCCGAGAAGAATGTGTCGCCAAATGCTTCCAGGTCATTGCCCGCCAATAGATTGTTGATAAGGTCAAAACCCTCACCGTACAATGGTGGGATGAGAAACACAAAAAAACCAAGGGCAATTCCGGCGAAAGCCAATTTTTTATAGGGTGACTCCCATTTATTGAAGAATTTAAGGAGGCTAAAGTAACTGCGGCAAAAATACACCGAACTAAAACCAGCCACTACCCCCAGGACCAGATAATATGGAAAATCTGCAATTGTAAAACCATCCTTAAGAGTAAATGGCAAAATCGTATCATACCCAAAAAAGAAATGTGATGTGAGCACACCACATATGGATGCCAGTAGCAATGGCACCAGTGAGACCAGGGTAAGGTCTAGGCTAAACACCTCTATGGCAAAGATTATCGCGGCGATGGGTGCCTTAAAAATACAGGACATTGCCCCTGCTGCCGCACACCCCAGCAGCAGCAACCTAGTTGCCTGGTTTACCCTAAAAAACCTGGATATGTTTGAACTAATGGCCGTGCCCGTGATAACCGTGGGGCTCTCAAGACCTACTGAACCCCCAAAACCCACGGTAAGTGGTGCGCTTATTGCCGAGGCAAACATTTGATACCTGCGCAGGAGGCCCTTGCGTTTTGAAATGGCCCTCAAGGTACTGCTGATCCCGTGGTTTACGGGATGCCTCACAAAGACCTTGACCACAATGAGCGTCAAGACAAGGCCTATGACGGGAAAGACAAAATAAAAACCCAGATGGGATTCTTCAATCAACTTTCCTTCTACTAGCCATTGAATAAGGTAGGTCAGGTTTTTTATAAAAACTGCTCCCAGTCCCGCGGCAAGACCCACGATTATGCTTAGTATATATATGAAGTTCTGGTTAGAGATATGTTTATACCTCCAAATATGAAAACGGTGAAGTAGCGGCTTGTTGTGTGACATTATGGTGTATTACCGTTCAAGGCACAAAAGTAATGAGATACAGGTGAAGTGACCTTCAATCAAGGCAAAAAAAATCCCGATCAATCGACCGGGAAAATATGCTTGGTTTTATATAGCTCAACAAAACTCGTTGAATGCATCAACAAGGTTATCTGCAATCATTTCTGCAGGGCGTCCTTCAATATGATGGCGCTCTAACATGTGCACCAGTTCGCCATCTTTAAACAATGCCATAGAGGGCGATGAGGGTGGAAAAGGCACCATAAAACCACGGGCAAGGTCAGTGGCTTCCCTATCAACCCCTGCAAAAACGGTATACAGGTTATCTGGGGTTTTCTCATTGCGCAGGGCAATTTTTGCTCCCGGGCGTGCATTTGCGGCCGCACAACCACAAACCGAGTTCACAACCACAAGGGTTGTGCCCTTCTTCTCCATGGCTGCCCTTACATCATCAGTAGTATGTAATTCTGTAAAACCTACCTGTGTAAGGTCTTCACGCATAGGTTTTACTAATTCTGGTGGATACATAATCAATATTTTTAAGTTACAAAGATAAGATATATGTCGTAGAGCAGGTTAAAAACCTACATGTAAACCCATTATTCTTGTACGCAAACGTTGTAATTGTTTATGGGAATAATTTACTGTAACAAATGCATTTATTGTTTGACGTATGTGATGTTGAGACATTATTTTTGCAGCCACATTACTTACAGAGACCCACTTAAATGATCAAATGGATAGGAGCCATCGTAGGAATGATGTATCGCGGCTTGCCGGGTGCCATCATAGGGTATCTATTGGGCATGCTCCTGGACAACCTTCTCTCTACAAAAACCCCCACGACGGGCACTTCTAAGTCAAGACAATATAACTCGGTATCGCCAGGGGACTTTGAATTGAACCTGCTATCGCTTTGCTCCATAGTCATCAAGGCTGATGGACAGGTAAGCCAGCAAGAACTGGATTATGTGCGGGCCTATTTTGTACAGGCGTATGGCAAGGACAGGGCAAATGCCACTTTCAGGACCTTTAACGATGTTATAAAAAACAGGCAGGTCGATGCCGCCAGGATATGTCAATACCTGGTGCAGCGCACCAGGTATGAGGTGAGGTTGCAGATCATCCATTTTCTTTTTGGCATTGCACAGGCTGATGGCCGTGTATCAGAATCTGAAGTGAACCAGATTGCACAGATTGCCGGCTACCTCCGGCTCAACCGCAATGAATTTGAGAGCATCAAGGCCATGTTCTTTAAAAACGCCGATAGCGCATACAAAATCCTTGAGATTGACCGCAGTGCCGGTGTCGCCGAAATCAAGCGTGCTTACCGTGATATGGTCAAAAAATATCATCCTGACAAGCTACAGCACATGGATGAAGTGTACCGCAAGGGTGCCGAAGAAAAATTCAGGCGGGTGCAGGAAGCTTATGAGACCATCCAAAAAGAAAGGGGTTTCTAGAATAACATTGATGACAAATCGTGATTGTTGCGATGAGATAACATAACTCAAACCAAACAATCATGAAAATCAAAAACCTTTTACTTTCTTCAATCTTACTTTTTACCATGTTTTCCTGTAGCAAGGACGATGGTGACAATCCCCAAGAAATCACCCAGGAAGAAATTGAGGCACAGGTAGAAAACTTTGTGACCCCAGACCTTATTGACGCCCTTGAAAATCTGGGCTACACCTTTAATGACGGCATTGACACCCCAGATATCTCCGGCAACTTTAGATTTGAAAAGGTCATACTGGTAAAATCTAATATTGAAGATGATTATGCCCCCGGCTCGACCTTTTACAACATTACCATGAACATCACCAGTCTTGACAATGGCAAGAGAACCTTCAATTTTACGGGAACTGAGGGTGATGGCGCAACAACCCTGGGCAACCAGACTGACAGTTTCTTTTCTGGACGTGGAGATAAGTTTTCGGCTTACGCCAAATTAGAAAATACCATAGGTGAAGAGACCGCCATCGTTCTTTTTGCCATAAGTGGAACAATAACTGATGAAGGTATCTCACTAGCCCAAGTGGGCGTGCTCATGCTTGATAACAATGATAACCCCAACGGTACCTTTATCGCCAATGGCGATGGCAGACTACTCAAGGATGAGGATGGCCTGGCAAAAAGGTTATGATCCCAGGCACTGCCCACAATACATATGACCCCGCCCGCGCGGGGTTTTTTATTTAAAAAGGGCTTTTATAAAGGGTGTTTTGGGAAGGCTAAGGATGATTTTTATTTCTTCGGTAAGGGTTGACTCCCCATCCAAAAACCTGAAGATTTGACCAATGGGGTTCTTCATGAACATAGATGCAAAGAGGTCTGCACCCCGACCATTATCGCTATAAAGAACTTCAATAAATAATTTATCATACCATCTAAAACGGCTGTTTATGTTAAAAGCATCCATGGGTTTTCCTGATTTTAAATGCTCTATCAGCTTGAGCGAAAGCTTTGCAGAATAACTAAAGGTATATCCTGTGCTTCCACGCGTCCATCCCCCAGCGGTACCTATATGGATGATGTTTTTAGAATTATGTTTCTCAAAAGGGTAAGCCGTCATGGGGATGACACCATGCTCTTTTTTTATGATTTTATAGTCATCAATCTGCCTTTTGGCCAGATACTCCTTGATGGCCGCCTCGTACGCCGCGGCACTTAGGGTTTTTTCTGAAAAAAGGGTATACTCCACAAGGGCTTGCTGAGCGGTTGTGGGAAGTACATACATAAACCGTGTATTACCGTGCTGGTCCACGTTAAAATCCATAAAGGTTGCAATATCCTTGTCAAAGTGTGGTAGTGAGGTATGTATCTCCCATCCCGTAAAATGTTGCTTTAAGACAGGGAAACGGTTTTGTGCTTCAAGTCTTTTTTTGGGGAGCAGGCTGGTCATGAGTTTTGGAGCCGTGTAGGTACCTCCTTCGGTCTTAACCTCAACGTGATTGCCCTTATCCATAAAATCCTTAACGGCCTCCTTTTTAAAATCCATGTTCTGCGCCTGGGAAATCTTGGCGAAAGCCCACGCGTAAAAGTCATGGGATCCTATCTTGTAATAAGCATAGGATTGTAACGTGATGGTGCTTGTAAACCGGGGTGAGCCAAAGTAAATCTTGTTCCATGACCGTGAGGCAAGAGGCAAAAAACGTGAAGTGCCCGTATCCCAAAAACACCAAGTCCTGTCGTTTTTTTGTTTTTCATCCTTGTCCAGGAGCAGTATTTTCTTCCCGGTAAAAAAATCATCCTCCAGCATTGCCGTGGCCATCATAAGGCCAGAGAGGCCAGCTCCTAGAATTATATAATCGTATTTTTTCATAGGCTCTTAAAGCGTTGACAAAATACATATTTAGTGTAAACTTCAACCCTTTAATCGATGGAATATCGCAGCCCCAGAAAGCCACGGATGCCTTGATTAGGCGCATATACATAACTGGGGTCAAAGGTGAGCGCATAAGGATTGTCTGCCGTGGACAGTGCATTGCCTTGAGTATCAAATTGCACGTTTTTGTCGAAGGGGTCTTGGCTGCGGGCAATAATAAAGCGATTGTTCTTGTTTGGGGTCCAGTTGAGCAGGTTCTTGACGCCGCCGTAGATTTCAAGGCCCGCAAACCCTTTGTACGTGATCTGTATATTCTGTATGCTATATAAGGGCGAATATTCTTCCCGGGGATCCAGGTCACCCAGCAAGGGCAAGCGCATGGGGCCATAAGCGTTGCCTGTATAATCAATACTGAGATTTGCCGCTTGCCAATCATAGTTCAATGACCATACGCCCATAAAGCTTTCTGTAAGGACTTGTTCTGTTTTTAAGCCATTTTCTTCCCTGCTTACATCTTGATAGGTCGCCCCCACCCTGCCTTTAAAACCGTTCAATAAATTAAGGTCAAGGTTGACGCTCACCCCCTTGCTTATGGCTTTTCCATCAAGGTTTTTATAGATGATTTTGTTGGGGTCTGTATCATAATCTGGTAAAATGGCATTTGAAAAATGGGTGTACCAGGCTGAAGCTTCCAGGGTAAAAAAGAAATCCCTGAAATATATTTTCCCCAGATAGTTCAGGTTTACGTTAAATGAGCGTTCCGGGCGCAAGTCTTCAAGTATGGTTACCTCCCGCGAACCCGTGAGGGCAGCATGGTCTTCAGTAAATAAATTGACGGCCCTAAAACCCGTCCCACCATTCAAGCGGATGCTATGATCATCATTGAACCCATGTTTATAGGCAACCCGCGGGGTAAAGATACTTCCATGCCGGGGATCATGGTCATACCGTGCACCCAGCAGCAACGTGTTCTTTACATCCAGTTGCCAGTTGTCCTGCACAAGTATTGAAGGTATGACCACCTCATCGCTGGTCTTGGTGGCAGGTGTATTGTCATTATAAAAATTATAACGTCCCGCAGTACCCAGTAGCAAGGTATGCCCCCCTACTTCTTTTTCCCAGGTCACCTGCAAGAAGCCTATGCGCTGTCTTGCCAAGTATGGCACGTCCCCGTACACGGAATTCTGGTCATGGTCAGTATATGAAAATTGAGCAAAAATAGCTTCGCTTACCGGTAATTGATACTTTCCTATCAGTTCATACCTAGTGGTGTAGATGCTCTCTCCATAAATGCTGTCACCCCCGCGAAAACGTGGTTCCCACTGCATCTCCCCTCCCCACCGGTCTTCATAAAGAAAACGGCCGGCGAGATAGAACAGCTTGTTTTGCCTTCTTTTAAAATCCCATTTATTAAAAACCGAAATCCTATCCTGAAGTGTCAAGTCTGTAAAATTATCGTTGTTGTCATCGCGCGCATTGCCGTAGTTAAAATAATTGACTCCCAGCAATGAGATTGCCTTGTCACCTAGTTCGCTTTTCAGCGAAAGGTCCATATTTACCTCGCCCCAGGAAGACCCCATCACATCTGCGACAACGGCATCACTACTCAATGGATTTTTAGTGATGATGTTTATCAATCCACCCACGGCCTCAGTACCGTACAAACTACTTGCCGGCCCCTTCACGACCTCCACCCGCTCAATAAGGGCATTGGGTATCCCCGAGAGTCCATAAACGGTTGAAAGTCCACTTACGATGGGCATCCCGTCAATAAGTACCAGCGTGTACGGCCCCTCCAGGCCATTGATGTGGATATCGCCCGTATTGCACACGTTGCAGTTGATCTGCGGCCGGACCCCATTGACATTCTGCAGGGCTTCAAAAACATTGGGCGTGGGGTTTTCCCTCAAAAATGACTGGCTATAAATCTCAACCGGCACGGGGCTCTTGGACCGGGTCATGGCCTTCAAGGTCCCAGACACCACCACCTCATCCAGGCCAGACCCCTGCTCAAGGTCAACATTCAAGGTTTGATGGCCGGTTATATCGAGCCTGATTTCCTTTGGCTTAAAGCCCAAAAAAGAAAACCTCAAGGTATGGATACCCTCAGGGAGCATAACTTCATAGCTGCCCTCATCATCAGTTGTAGCCCCTTTAGAAAGAGCAGCAATTGACACATTTGCATAGGCCAAGATGGCATTACCGCTGGTTATTTTTCCGCTTACGCGAAAGTTTTCCTGCCCCAATGCCTGTAATCCCATGAAGACAAACGCAATAAGCAATATATTTTTCAAATCAAAAAAATTATTTTTAGACAAAGCTAAAAATTATATTTGAAAAATTTATATTATTTTTGGGCAAGCTTAAATAACATGACCCTTTCTGAAGAAAACTATCTAAAGGCCATTTACTCACTGCAAAAGGAATATCCCTCTGGCGTGAGCACAAATGCCATCGCTGAGCACCTGGAGACAAAGCCCGCCTCTGCAACAGATATGATCAAGAAGCTCAATGACAAAAAACTGGTGCATTACAAACCCTATCAAGGGGTACTGCTCAATGAGCAGGGTAAAGGGCATGCCCTTAAAATCATAAGAAAGCACAGGCTGTGGGAGACCTTCCTGGTTGAGAAGCTCAATTTTGGCTGGGATGAAGTGCATGAAGTCGCTGAAGAACTGGAGCACATCAAATCTGAAAAATTAATCCAGGAAATCGATAAGTTCCTGGGTTTTCCCAAAACCGACCCGCACGGGGATCCCATACCTGATAAGGATGGCGAGATCACCACCATCAAGAAGAAGACCCTAGCATCTTTTTCTAAAGATGAACACGGTATCTGTGTGGGTGTAAATGATTCTTCGGCCTCTTTTTTACAATACCTGCATAAAAATGACATTACCCTGGGCAAGGAGATTACCGTCACGGGCATTGAAGAATTTGATGAATCCATGCACATCCTCGTGAACGGCACCCCCCTGACAATTTCAAATTTTACCGCAAAAAACGTTTACCTAAAACAAATGGGCATTGAATAAGCCGGGGGGACACAAATCGCTGGGTGAGGTTCATAACTCTATTGAAACCACGGGGAAAAAATCCAGGTGGAAGCGCATTCTTGCATTTTTGGGACCTGCCTATCTAGTGAGCGTGGGGTATATGGACCCCGGCAACTGGGCCACTGATATTGCTGGGGGAAGCCAGTTTGGCTATGCATTGATATGGGTACTACTCATGTCAAATATCATGGCGCTCCTGCTGCAAAGCCTGTGTGCCCGGCTGGGTGTTGTGCGGGGCAGGGATTTAGCACAAGCTTCGCGCGAAACGTACTCGCCCTTTGCAAATTTCATTCTCTACCTCTTGGCTGAGATTGCCATTGCGGCCTGTGACCTTGCCGAGGTGATAGGTATGGCAATAGGATTGAACCTACTGTTTGGCCTACCCATGATTTGGGGCGTTTCCATCACGGTACTAGATAGTTTTTTACTGCTTTTTTTGTTGAACAAAGGCATGCGCAAGATGGAGGCTTTTGTCATAGGGCTCATCTTTGTCATCGGCCTGTCCTTTCTTTTGGAGATATTTTTTGCCAAGCCGGATATGGGCGAGCTCATCAAGGGCTTTGTCCCTTCTTTACCGGGTAATGGAGCCTTGTACATCGCCATAGGCATCATAGGGGCCACCGTGATGCCCCACAACCTCTACCTGCACTCCTCACTGGTACAATCCCGAAAAATAAAGCGCACAAAACACGGTATCAAACAGGCGCTGAAATTCAATTTTATCGACTCTGCCATAGCATTGAACCTGGCTTTCTTCGTGAACGCCGCGATATTGATTTTGGCGGCAGCCGTATTCTTTAAAAACGGCATGTATGAGGTTGCCGAAATACAGGACGCCCATAAATTGCTGCAACCGCTACTGGGCAATGCCCTTGCACCCACGCTATTTGCGCTAGCGCTTATTGCCGCAGGTCAGAGCTCAACACTTACCGGCACCCTTGCCGGACAAATCGTGATGGAGGGTTACCTCAACCTGCGTATTCAACCCTGGGTGCGTCGCCTCATAACGAGACTACTGGCCATTATCCCGGCATTATTGACCGTGATTTACTACGGGCCGGGCGCGACGGGAGATTTACTTGTCTTGAGCCAGGTAATTCTCAGTTTACAGTTGGGCTTTGCCATGATACCCTTGATCCATTTTGTGAGCGACAAGAAAAAGATGCAGGGTTTTCATATACGATGGCCCATGCGCATAGCTTCATGGCTCATTACCATTGTTATCGTGGGGCTTAATGCAAAATTGGTCCATCATGAAATCAAAAGCTGGCTTGCAACTGCAGCACACCCCATTTATATCTGGATTTTCATCGTGCCCCTGGCAGTTGCAGCAGCAGTTTTCCTGCTCTATATATTGATACATCCCCTTGTAAAATCAAGGGAGGTAGATAGAAGTCATGTGCCGCACACTGCTGGCCAGGTCCTGGGGAATATAGAGCAGGCCGAAAATTATCAAAACATTGCCATAGCCATCGACTTTTCACTTTCTGATAAAAAGACCATTGCCTCTGCCATACAAATAGGGGGGGCGGCTGCCCGCTATACACTTATTCACAGTGTGGAGACGCCCGGGGCCATGATCTATGGCAATTCCATTCAAGATTTTGAAACGCATAGTGACAAGGCCTTTCTTGAATCTTACCAGCAGGAACTGGCGCACCAGGGTTATAGAATTGAGGTGGAGCTGGTTTTTGGCTCGCCCAAAAAAACCATTCCCAAGGTGGTCAATGCCGGGCGGTTTGACCTGCTGGTCCTGGGCGGGCATGGCCATACATTTTTTAAGGATTTATTATTGGGAACCACGGTTGACAGCGTTCGGCATAGGGTGGATATCCCCGTATTCATAGCATAACACATATATTATGGAATCAATTGTAGCTTTTTTTAGTAGGCTTGACCCTGTACTTGCAGCCTTTTATGCCACCCTTTTCACGTGGGGCGTTACCGCACTGGGGGCCAGTTTGGTCTTTTTCTTCAAGGGTATGAACAGGGCCCTTTTTGACACCATGTTGGGCTTTACAGGTGGGGTAATGGTCGCGGCAAGCTTTTGGAGCCTCCTTGCGCCAGGTATTGAAATGAGCCCGGGAGAAGGTTTTGTAAAGGTAATGCCCGCAGTGGTGGGCTTCGCGCTGGGTGCGGGGTTCATATTTGGCCTTGATAAAATATTGCCGCACCTGCATGTCAATTTCCAGATGAAGGACAAAGAAGGACTCAAGACCCCTTGGCATAAATCCATCTTGTTGACCCTAGCCATAACGCTTCACAACATCCCCGAAGGACTTGCCGTGGGTGTTCTATTTGGGGGGGTTGCCGCAGGGTTTGATGGGGCTTCCATAGGTGGTGCGGTCGCCCTGGCACTGGGAATAGGATTACAGAATTTTCCTGAAGGCTTTGCTGTGGCCATGCCCTTGCGCAGGCAGGGACTTTCGCGGTTAAAGAGCTTTAACTATGGGCAACTTTCTGCAATTGTGGAACCCATCGCGGCGGTACTGGGTGCCTATGCGGTACTTTCTTTTCAACCCATTTTGCCCTACGCACTTTGCTTTGCTGCTGGGGCCATGATATTTGTGGTGGTAGAAGAGGTCATCCCAGAAACCCAACAGGGAAATTATACTGACCTGGCCACGCTGGGCTTCATCGGGGGGTTTATGGTGATGATGACGCTTGATGTAGGTTTGGGTTAATGCAACAAAGGTGCTACCTTTCAGTACTTAATGAAAAAGGAAATGATGAAACATCTTGTATTGGGCTTACTGATGGTTTGCAGTGGAGTGGTTTTCGCGCAAAGCGAAACAGATACCACCCAGGCTGGTAAGGGACCTGCCCACCCCCCCACGATTGTCGTCAAGGCTCCCCTGGGCCAAAAGATTGAACTGGGAAAGTATAGTCTTGTGTTTAAAAAGGTGGTAGACAGCCGCTGCCCTGCTGATGTGACCTGCGTGTGGGCGGGGAATGTGAAGGCCACAATCGATACTTTTATGGATGGTAGATTTTTAGAGACCAAGGAAATTACCCTAGGCGCAAGGTCTGGTCTTAATGATATTTTTTCAAAAGGGGATTTTCATGTGAAGGCGCATTCTGTGACGCCTTACCCTAAAACGGCCAGTGGCAAGATTGCCCAGGAGGATTATATCCTCAACCTTGTTTTGCCACTTTCTGATAATAATCAATGACAACCACAGTTATCATTACCACAGGAGCTTTTATTTTTTCCACTGCTGAGAAACGCGGGTTTCCAGATGAATTTTGTGATGAGATAGGCTGTCGCCAAAACAAATAAAATCACTACCAATACCGTCTGCATAATCTTTCTATTTTATTTTAAGACCTGGTAGGCCACTAAAGCTACAATATACGCAAAACCACTCATAAACACTAGCTGAAGCATGGGCCATTTCCAGGTATTTGTCTCTCTTTTAACAATTGCAAGGGTACTCATGCACTGCATGGCAAAGGCATAAAAAAGCAATAGCGATACCCCGCTGGCCAGATTGAACAAGGGACCCCCCAGTACTGGGTTGATCTCTCCCGCCATCCTGTTCTTGATGGTTTCATCTTCATCGCTCCCCACACTGTAAATGGTGGCCAGGGTTCCCACAAATACTTCCCTTGCGGCAAAAGAGCTCACGATGGCGATACCTATCTTCCAGTCATAGCCCAGTGGCTGGACCATGGGTTCTATACCCTTGCCCATATAGCCTATGTAGCTGTTCTCAAGCTTGTATGATGCGATATGCCTTTCCAGGTCTTCTTGTGGAAATTTACCATTGTTCATCTCCTGCGTCATGACCTCACGTGCCTGGCTCAGTTTATTGCCCGGGCCATAGGAGGCAAGTACCCACAGGACAATTGAAATGGCCAGGATAATCTTACCGGCATCCACCACAAAGGACCTGGTTTTTTCAATAACGTTATACGCCACGTTCTTGAACATGGGCAACTTATAGTTGGGCATCTCAATGACAAAGAATGACCTGCTTTTTATATTAAGCACCTTGTTCAATATCCAGGCCGCACCTATGGCCGTAGCAAAACCTATGATGTACAGCGCCATAAGGACAAGGCCCTGGAGGCTTATAAAGCCCAGCAATTGAGTATCGGGGATCACCAGCGATATGATTATCAAATATACCGGCAGGCGTGCAGAACAGGTCGTGAACGGCGTCACCAGGATGGTGATCAAACGTTCCTTCCAGCTTTCAATATTCCTGGTGGCCATGACTGCGGGTATCGCACAGGCCGTACCTGAAACAAGTGGAACGACACTTTTTCCACTTAGGCCAAATTTTCTCATACTCCTGTCCATCAAGAATACCACCCGGCTCATATACCCGGTCTCTTCAAGTATGGAGATAAAGAGGAACAAAAAGGCAATCTGCGGTATAAATATCACGATACCGCCCAGGCCGGGGATAATACCTTCTGAAAGCAAGCGGGTCATAACACCATCGGGCAACAGGGTATCTACCTGTTCACTCATCCAGGCAAATGCCGCATCAATCATATCCATGGGATAGGTCGACCAGTTGAAAATTGCCTGAAAGATGATCAAAAGGATTGCAAAAAAGATGATATAGCCCCAAAACTTGTGGGTCAATACCCTATCTAGACGGCTGCGCAAATCTTTCGCGGAAGCGTGGTCGATAGTCAATGTTTCTTTTAAGACACCATTGATGAACTGATAGCGCAGTATGGTTTCCTTTTGCTGCAAGCGCTTTAGGTTGCTCTTGCTCTCTGTCTTGAAGGTCTCGATGCCGGTAACCTCGTTCCTGTCCAGTTTGCCAAAATTTACATCCTGGGTTATCACGAGCCACAGCTTGTAGATATCCTGTTTGGGGAAGGCGGCCTTTAAGCGTTCAAAATATTGTGGTGCGATGTATGAGATATCCACATTGGCCTGGACGGAGAGGCTCTTGTGCTCTGCAATAAGTTCCTTGAGGGTGTCAAACCCGGTGTTCTTGCGCGAGCTTACCAGGGCAATCTTTGTGTTGAGCTTTTCCTGAAGAGATTCTACATCCAGGCTTATGGCCTTGCGTTCCATCCTGTCTGCCATGTTGATGACCAGGATGGTGGGTATTTTAAGGTCCTTTATCTGTGTGAACAACAACAGGTTGCGCTTCAGGTTTTCCACATCGCTCACCACCACGGCCACATCTGGGTAATCCTTGTCGTTCTTGTTGAGTAGCAGCTCGATGACCACGTTCTCATCTAGCGAACTGGCATTGAGGCTGTAGGTGCCGGGAAGGTCGAGTATATGGGCCTTTACGCCCCGGTCGAGCTTGCAGATGCCTTCTTTTTTCTCCACGGTGATCCCGGGGTAGTTGCCCACCTTTTGGTTAAGGCCGGTCAAGCGGTTAAAGACTGATGTCTTACCGGTATTGGGATTTCCTATGAGTGCAACGTTGATCTGCTTGCTCATGGGACAATCTTTTCTATGGCGATGTGAAAGGCGGTCTCCCTGCGTATGGCCACGTGGCTGCCATTGATATTTAAATAGAGCGGGTCCTTAAAGGGCGCGATTTGCACGAGTTCTACCTCATTGCCGGGCAGGCAGCCCATCTCGAGCAGTTTGAGCGGTACATATTCTATCTCAAATTCCTTGATGATGGCCTTTTCGCCGCGTTTAAGATGTGCCAGGGAGGTGCCCAATGTTTATTTAGATTGATTTTAAACAGGGCAAAAGTAAACCAAACAGGGGGATTGAAAAAAGATTTGGGCTTAAAATACATGCAGGATGGTTTTTTGGCTTAAAGCCAAATAAATCACGCCGGGGCCACACTACTTTTTTTGCGCTTTGTTATACTGGGCAATCCTACGTTCTACACGGTCAGTAAAAAAATTACCAAAAATCCCCGATGTTTCCATGGTATAGTTTGCCATATCGATACCAAAGGATTCTCCAAGGGTTTTCTCGATACTTTTCAGTTGCTCTGCAGATACGCCTGGATGCTCTTGTATAAAGGTCTTAAGCTCTCTCTTGATATATTTCTTTAAATCTTGATCCAGTGTATCAAGTTGACTCTTGGTGGTAAATTTAGAAAGGCTTTCGGTGAGGGTTTCATCAATATAGCGTGTCAAAATACGCAAGCTCGTTTCCAACACCTCAGCCTTGACTTCTTCCTGATGCTGTTGCAAGGCCAGTTCATGGAGTTGTTTGTCGTGATTTTTCTTAAGCCTTTGTTTTTCCAGCTTGTTTTCCCGTCGTATTTGCTTGTTCTTGTGTATCAGGTTTAAGATGGCCGCAATAAGTCCTAGAATGGCGGCAATAAATGCGATAAATGTGGTGTGCTCCTGCATAATCCAAGATATTTATATCATTGACATATATGTAGTTAAGTTAAATATTATCGAGCTAATGCCAAGCTATGCAGCGTTTTATTTAAGTGATAATCACCCTCCTTGGTCAAGTTATAAATCCTAATTAAAAAGAGACACTTCCCCATATAAAGTGGAGTTATCTGTACAATGCGCTGATTTAAGGTTGGGTTTTCTTTTTAGCTTAAAGCCAAAAGATTTACTCCG
>CEQG01092066.1_pt1 | contig 32562 bp, 33 predicted proteins | sample 350301 | NCBI WGS metagenome assembly CEQG01 (sample SAMEA2621242, study PRJEB7988) | marine metagenome | isolation source: saline water (ENVO:00002010), including | reverse complement strand
CCTTTGGCAGGGAAGACTTGATCCCCGGGATGTTCACACAGATCATCGCAAACATCCAGCAAAATTTCCCCGACAGGGACCTCACCCATTTTAAATACTACTTTGACCGCCACATTGAACTTGATGGTGATGAGCATGGCCCCATGGCCCTTAAGATGGTTGAAGAATTGTGTGGCCACGACCCCAGAAAATGGAGCGAGGCAGAAACCGCCGCAGTTACGGCCCTGAGGCATAGGATTGAGCTTTGGGATGGTATCCTTAAAGAAATCAACACAGAGATTACAGTATAGATTATCAATGGGAAAAAACTATATTTAGTACCTTATAGTTTTTTTTCATGGATATCAAACAGCTACCCTTCTATCTTACGCTATTATTTTTATTGGCATGCGCCGATAACAATCAACCAGAACCTTCTTATACCACCTGGTCGTCCTACCTGGGCGATGCGGGCAGGAACCACTACACGCAACTCAGTCAGATTACTCCTGAAAATGTATCTGAACTGGAAATCGCATGGACCTACAAGACTAAAGATAGCGGGCAGATGCAAATGAGCCCCATTATTGCAAATGGACTGGTTTATGGTACATCACCCGTCAATGAACCCTTTGCCGTTGATGCAAAAACGGGGGATGAAATCTGGTCCTTTTCGCCGCAAGGCAAAGAATACCGAGGTTCCCACCGCGGGGTTTCTTATTGGGAAGATGGTGATGACAAACGCATTTTTTGTGCAATAGGTCCTTACTTATACGCACTGGATGCCATGACGGGAGTGCCGGTTGCGGGTTTTGGCAATAAGGGCAAGATTGACCTACATTCAGGCTTACCCCCTGAGGCTGAAGATAAATATATCTCTTCAACGACCCCGGGAGCTATTTTTAAGGATTTGATCATTATGCCCATCAGGCTCTCGGAAACGGCCGATGCCGCACCGGGCGATTTACGCGCCTTTAGCACAAGGACCGGTGAGCTCATGTGGACCTTTCATACCATCCCACATCCAGGTGAGGTGGGTTATGACACCTGGAAAAACAAGGATGCATACAAGAACACCACCGTGGGCGGCGTTAACAACTGGACGGGCGTGGCCGTTGACACCCAGCGTGAAATGGTATTTGTGCCCCTGGGTTCTGCCGCGCCAGATTTTTATGGCAAGGATAGAAAAGGGCAAAACCTTTTTGCAAACTCACTCGTGGCACTTGACGCAAATACGGGCGAATATATTTGGCATTTTCAGTTCACACATCACGACCTCTGGGATCGTGACCCTCCAGCCCCGCCCAATCTCATTACGCTTACGCGAAATGGGACCTCAATTGACGCCGTTGCCCAGGTCACGAAGCAGGGGTATGTTTTTGTCTTTGACCGTGAGACCGGCAAGCCACTTTTTGACATTGAAGAAAGGGTATTTCCAGGATCTAGGGTAGAAGGAGAAGAGGCTTCACCCACCCAACCCATCCCCACGAGACCATTGCCCTATTCAAGGATAATAGACTCCATAACCGCTGATGATATCACGCCTTATTCTCAAAAGCAAGACTCCCTGCGGGAAGTATTCAACACCTTGAAAAAAGGAGAATATCTACCCCCATCAACTGATGCACAGCTCCTGCTGCCCGGTTATGATGGAGGTGCCGAGTGGGGCGGTGCGGGTGCCGACCCAGAGTCTGGAATACTGTACGTAAACAGCAATGAAATACCCTGGATCTTACAATTAGAAAAAACCGAAACCAATGCAAATACCTCTGCCGGCGAGTCACTCTATACCCAATATTGTGCCGTTTGCCATAAGGCTGACCGCTCTGGAAACCCACAGAGCAATTATCCATCGCTTTTAAAACTACATAAGAAGCTTAAAAAAGCTGAAGCAAAGAATATCATCGAGGCCGGAAAGGGCATGATGCCTGGCTTTACGTTTTTAAGCGACGAGGAGGTCAACACCCTTCTTGCCTATGTTTTTGAAGAAGAACAGGGCGATAAAAAAGAGGTGGGCGGCAGCAATGCATCACTGGCATACAGGCATATGGGCTACCCTAAATTCCTGGATGAAAATGGGCTACCTGCCATTGCACCTCCCTGGGGCCGTCTCAGTGCGATAGATTTGAACAGTGGCGACTATCTATGGCAAATCCCACTGGGGGACACCATGCTGCCCGGCAATACTGAGAAAACAAACACAGGCACCCAAAATTATGGAGGTCCCATCATAACCCAGAATGGACTTGTGCTCATCGCCGCTACAGAAGATGGATTCTTTAGGGCCTTTGACAAGGAACATGGGAGATTATTATGGGAGACAAGATTGCCTGCCGCGTCGTTTACCACACCTGCCACCTATATGATAGATGGCAAGCAGTACATTGTTATGGCCTGTGGGGGAGAAAAACTGGGCACGCCCAAGGGCAATCAAATCATCGCCTTTGCCCTGCCAGATTAACACCCTTTACAGAACTGATCTTGTATGTTTTGCGTAAATAGATATATGAAAAACATCCATTTACATTATAGTTTATTCCTTGCGGTGCTGTTGGTTTTTAATCTGGCTTCATGCCAAAACGATACTGATTATACTTTTGAACCCCAGCAGGGCAATCAAGATGACACAGGTACTAATACAGAAGACCCAGACCCGGATGCTGATGTTGAATATCTTGCCCTGGGCGATAGTTACACCATAGGACAAAGTGTATGTGAAACCTGCCGTTTTCCAGAACAGTTGAAGGCAAAATACAACCAGGATTCAGATAAAAGACTCTCTGTAGATGTAATTGCGCGCACGGGCTGGCGCACGGAAGATCTACTCAATGCGATTGACCAGGCAAAACCCTCTGATCAATATGAACTGGTCACATTGCTCATAGGTGTGAACAACCAGTATCAAGGACGGTCATTTGAGCAATATGAACAGGAGTTTCCCAAATTATTGCAAAAAGCCATAACATTTGCCCATGGTGATAAAGACAAGGTCATTGTGGTTTCCATTCCTGATTATGCCTATACGCCCTTTGGACAAAATTCTTTCAATCCGCAGATAACTTCACAGGAAATCGATGCTTATAATGCTTTCGCGAAAGCTACCACTGAAGCAGCCAGTGTAAAATATGTTGACATCACGGATATCACACGCCAAGGCCTGGACCAGCCCACACTTGTGGCCAGTGATGGCCTCCACCCCTCTGAATTGGCGTATGCCAGGTTTGTGGAGCGGTTGCTGCCTTTGGCGAAAGCCATTTTAAACAATGATTAAGACTCTGGGGCTAGCTTAACCTCAAGGCCATTAAGGTCTGGGGTAATGGGGATTTGACATCCCAGGCGGCTGTTATCTTCAACATAAAACGCCTCAGAGAGCATGGCTTCTTCGTCGTAGTTCATCTCATTGAGCTTATGCTCACTGAGCACATAGCACTGGCAGGATGCACACATGGCCATGCCGCCGCAGGTGCCCTCCACGGGAAGTTCATACATCTTAAAAACCTCCATAAGGTTGAGGTTCATATCTGTGGGGGCCTCAAGTGCATGCGCAACTCCCTCCCTATCAATAACAGTTATTGTAACGTCCTGCATATCCTAGTAATTCGGTAGGCAAAAGTAAATCATCAAAATTCTATCGCCAACAAAAGAATGGCTTATCTACACATCACAAATCTGCACGCCTTCCTTAAGTGCAGCAATCTTATCTTTATAGGTAGGGATGAACTCCTGGGCCACATAGCCCTTAAAACCAGTCTCTACGATGGCTTTCATGATTGCCGGGTAATATAGTTCTTGTGAAGTATTGATCTCGTTACGGCCAGGAACACCGCCCGTGTGGTAATGCGCGATATAGGGATGATGTTCTTTGATTGTCCTGATTACATCGCCTTCCATGATCTGCATGTGGTAGATATCATAGAGCAATTTAAAATTGTCGCTGCCCAGGCGCTTGCAAAGTTCAACGCCCCAAAGTGTATGGTCGTTTTGATAATCTTTATGGTCAACCTTGCTGTTGAGCAGTTCCATGATCAAGGTAACCCCTTCGCTCTCGGCAATATCAGCAAGTGGTTTGAGGCCTTTCACACAGGTTTCCCACCCTTCTTCATCAGTAAGTTCGCGCCTGTTGCCCGAAAACACGATCACATTGGGCACACCATCTTTTGCAGCTTCCTTAATCAACCCTTCATATTGCTGTTGCAATCTTGAATGGTTTGCCCCAACATTGAATCCATTCTGGATATCTGCAAAACTTTCAGTTCCCACGGCACATTTTATACCCTGCTTTGCGGCGACCTTCCATTGTGCCGGGGTGAGTAGATCGATTGCCGGCATCCCCAGCCTAGCAACTTCTTTGGAGAAATCCTCAATAGTAAAAGAGTTATAGCACCAGTAACATACCGAGTGGTTGATGTTTCCTTTTAGCGGTTGATCCTGGGGTTCTTTGGCTTCCGCCAAAGGTTTTTCTCCTTGATCTTTACAGGCCAGGGCCGTCATGCCCAGGGCGACACCCGTGGTGCCCAGCGCCATGTTTTTTAATGCGCTTCTACGAGAAGATTTTTTACTCATGTGTGCTATTGATTTTGACGAATATAACCTAAATCATTTTATTCTCTATCCTGCACACACACTTCAATATTTTAAAAAAACAATACAAAACCTAATCAATCGCCTTCACCACAGCCTTGGGCGCTTCTTTTTTACTTCCGTCAAAACCCTCTACCCCACCCACGGTGGTATATTTCATCACATAACGCTTATCTGGATGAATCCTGGCATAGGCGCTCTGGCACATCAACGTGGCTTCATGAAAACCGCAAAGGATGAGCTTTAACTTACCTGGATACGTATTGACATCTCCTATGGCATAAATTCCGGGAACATTTGTTTGATAGTCAAGTGTATTATCCACCTTGATGGCATTTTTTTCAATCTCAAGACCCCAGTTTGCGATGGGTCCCAATTTTGGCGAAAGCCCAAAAAGTGGAATAAATGCATCTGTTTTAATGTCAAGTGTCTCTTCACCTTGCTGAATGGTAAGAAGTTCAAGGGTGCCTTTTCCACCCACGCCGATGACCTCGGCCGGGGTAATGAGATTGATTTTTCCTAGATCTTTGAGCTCCTTTACTTTTTCTACACTATCCAGTGCCCCACGAAACTCATTGCGACGGTGAATCAAGGTGACCTTGCTGGCGACATCAGCAAGAAAAATGCTCCAGTCCAGGGCAGAATCACCACCCCCAGCAATCACGACATCCTTATTACGGTAGACCTCAGGGTCTTTTATCATGTAAGCCACGCCCTTATCCTCAAAATCACGAATGTTGGGAATGGGTGGCTTGCGCGGCTCAAAACTTCCCAGTCCACCCGCTATCGCGACCACGGGCGCATGGTGTTTTGTCCCCTTGTTTGTGGTAACGATAAAGGTACCGTCTTCCAGCTTTTCAATACTATCAGCACGTTCGCCAAGGGTAAACCCAGGTTCAAACGGCTTTATCTGTTCCATGAGATTATCAACCAGCGAGCCCGCCAGGACTTCTGGAAAGCCAGGGATGTCATAAATGGGTTTTTTGGGGTAGATCTCGGCACACTGCCCACCAGGTTGTGTCAAAGCATCTATCAAGTGACATTTCAACTTTAGCAATCCTGCTTCAAATACCGTAAAAAGTCCTGTAGGACCGGCTCCTATGATTAATATATCTGTCTTGATCATCTATGGAAAAGGTTATGTTTTGGCTTAAAGCCAAAAATTAACAATGGCGAAGAAACCGCCCGATACGAAAAATCCAGGCCTGCGCACTGGCCAGCGACAAGACCCATACACTCTTCATAAAAAATTAGTTCATCACGTTGATGACCTGCGTGATTTGTGGGGCGTGTTTTTTTATGGTCATCTCCACCCCGCTTTTTAAGGTCATCTGGTTGACGCTGCAGGAAACGCAAGCGCCCTCAAGCTGTACCCTTACCGTTTCGCCATTCTCGATGTCAAGTAACGCGATATCACCCCCATCACTCTGTAGGAACGGGCGGATTTCATCTAGTGCATCCAGCACTTTTTGTTTTAATTCTGCTTCTGTCATGGTCTACTTCTTTACGGCACTACAGCCGGCCATTGTGGTAATTTTTATCGCCTCGGTGGGTGGCAGGGCCTTATTGCGCTTTACCAGCTCTCTCACCGTGTTTCTTGTGATTTCTTCAAAGGCTTCTTCTAGGGGGGTTGCCGTTTGTAGTGCTGCGGGGCGACCCACATCACCTGCTTCACGTATGCCCTGTACAAGGGGAACCTGCCCTAGAAACTCGACACCTAGGTCTGCCGCAAGGTTCTTTGCCCCATCCTGGCCAAAGATATAATACTTGTTATCTGGCAACTCTTGGGGTGTAAAATAGGCCATATTTTCCACGATTCCCAGTACGGGAACGTTAATACTGTCCTGTTGAAACATCGCAACACCTTTTCGGGCATCGGCCAGGGCCACATTTTGTGGTGTACTTACCACAAGCGCACCCGTTACCGGCATGGCCTGCATGATGCTCAGGTGTATGTCACCTGTTCCTGGAGGAAGATCTATTAACAGAAAATCAAGTGTTCCCCAGTCAGCATCAAAAATCATCTGGTTCAATGCCTTGCTGGCCATGGGCCCGCGCCATATCACGGCCTGGTCAGGCCTTGTAAAAAACCCTATGGAAAGCACCTTTACACCATAATTTTCCACGGGTTTCATCTTTTGCTTTCCATCAACCTTCACGGCAAGGGGGCGTTCATACTCAACATCAAACATCATGGGGATTGACGGCCCATAGATATCAGCATCCAGCACACCCACCTTAAAGCCCATCTTGGCAAGGGTCACTGCGGTATTTGCCGTGATGGTAGATTTACCCACCCCGCCTTTACCAGAAGCAACAGCAATTATATTCTGAATTCCAGGAATGGGTTTTCCCTTGATTTCATTTGTGGTTTTTTCAGGCGCTTCGACCTTTACATTTACCTTGATCTTGGCCTTTTCATACACTTCCCGGTGTATGCACTTTAAAATCTCGACCTCGGTCTTTTTCCTGGCCTGTAAACTGGGATTGTCTATGGTCACGTCTACAACGACCTCATCGCCAAAAACCATTACATTAGTCACCGCCCCGCTCTCTACCAGGTTCTTGCCCTCACCGGGTGCAGTGATTTTTTCCAATGCCTTCAGTACATCCTTCTTATCTATCTTCAAAATTCCTTAATTAGATTCATTCTAAAATACAAAGATACAGTGAAATTCAGGAATAGGAAAGTTTTTCCCTTTTTGGCTTAAAGCCAAAAAAACACTCCTTAAATATCCTCGAGCCCCAGTTCTTTGACCGGGTCCCAGTAATGTTTCTTGAACTCAACAATCTGGTCATCCTTTACCACCATGCCCTCGCTTTCCAGTAATTGCTGCATCAATTTTGTTCCTGGAAAATGATGCTTGCCCGTCAGGACCCCATTGCGGTTTACCACACGGTGTGCAGGTACATCCTCGCGCATGGAGGCACCATTCATGGCATAACCCACCATACGGGCACTCTTTGCGGCTCCTATGGCCCGGGCAATTGCCCCGTAAGAGGTTGCACGGCCATAGGGTATTTGACGTGCAATGGCATAGACCCTTTCAAAGAAGTTATCATTTTTATGAGCTGACATAATACATCCTTATAAGAGTAAGAATTATGAGCACGACCATCAAGGCTGCCATAAAATAGTTTGAGTACTTGGTAAAGGAGCGTGCCTTTTTATCAATCTTGTTGAAGAAAATAACATAGAGATAAAGCGCGGTAAATGTACCGGCAGCTGCGGCAAGGATAAATACTATGGTTTCAAGCGGTGCATCTGTAATATCGCCACTGCTTATCTTAAAAGTACCGGAAAGTGCACAAAAAAACGGGATGGGAAGCACGTTGAGCAATGCGATGGCCATACCCTTGCCCAGGCTCTTTAAACCTTGATGGTCAGGAACCTTGACCTTTTTTACCTGCTCTTTTTTTGCCTTGATAAAAAAATATACCGCCAGTATCCCAAAAATCACCAGCCCCGTCCTGAACAACATGTTGCGCACAAAGGGATGGCTAAAGATATACTGTGCCAGCAGCACTGCAAGAAAAGCCTGGAAAACCACCGTTATTGAAGCGCCCACGGCAACCAGCAAACCATTGTGCTTCCCTTGATGGAGGCAGGTCTTTGCAACGCTCATATTCACCAGGCCAGGCGGTATGACGCCTATGAACGCAGCACCGTAAACGATAAGGAAGAGCTTGGTAATTTCCACTCAGGTCAATTGATCTTGAAATTGATATAGGTTATGGGCTTTCCCTGCTCAAGATACTGTTTTTCATAAAATGTCTGTATTCCGGTCACTTCTTTTGGAGAATATGCATTTTTATATACATCATGGTGAGCATAGATAATCTCATGACCTTGCCCCTGTAGAAGGCCCAAAGTGTACCCATGCATAAACTCGCTGTCAGTCTTAAGGTGGACCACACCATCTGTGCTGAGCACGTTTTTATATTTCTGCAAGAACTCTGGGTTTGTCATGCGGTGCTTGGTACGCTTATATTTGATCTGGGGGTCTGGAAAGGTAATCCATATCTCGCTCACCTCGTTTTTTGCAAAAGCAAGCTCAATAAGCTCAATCTGTGCGCGCAGGAACCCCACATTTTCAATCTTTTGCTCAACCGCGGTCTTTGCACCCCGCCAGAAACGGGCCCCCTTTATGTCAATACCCACAAAGTTCTTGTCTGGGTTGGCTTGCGCCAAAGCTACCGAATATTCGCCCTTGCCACATCCAAGTTCCAGCACCAGCGGGTGGTCATTCTTAAAAAACTCCTGAGCCCATTTTCCCTTATAGGGAAAACCACCATCAAGCAGTTCATCCCTAGAAGGTTGAATAACATTGTCAAAAGTCTCGTTTTCGCGAAAGCGTTTAAGTTTATTCTTACTTCCCAAAGTTTTATCTTCTTTTTACTTGTAAATCAGCGTGTTAAATATTTATTTTTGTTCTTTTTTTTACAAAACTGCGCAAATTACTGCAAATTCCTTAACCTAGACCGTACCAAATGACGTGATTTTTAAACATTTGGTAAAATTAAGGAAACTTTCAGCATCTATTGAAGCGCCATCTTTGTACCATGCAAAAAAAGAAGACCATCTTGGTTGCCCCCCTCAACTGGGGCCTGGGTCATGCTACGCGTAGCATCCCGGTCATCCATGCCCTGATGGCTGATGGTTTTAACGTGTTGATAGGGAGTGATGGCGCTGCACTGAACTTGTTGAAACAGGAATTTCCGACAGCAGACTTTCTTGAGCTTCCCTCTTACCAGATTGAGTATTCAAAAAACGGCAAGAAATTTATGTGGAAGATGATCTTGCGCAGCCCCAAGGTTGCCAAGGCCATCCATGAAGAAAATAAACTACTGAAAAAAATGGTAAGGCAGGGCGAGGTAGATGGTGTCGTTTCTGATAACAGGCTGGGGCTTTACAACAAGCATATACCCACGGTTTTCATCACGCACCAGCTACAGGTGCTCAGTGGTAATACCACTAAGCTTACCTCTGCACTGCACTATAGATACATCAAGAAATTTGATGAATGCTGGGTTCCAGACTATCAGGGCAAACCCAACCTGAGCGGAAAACTAGGCCATCCCAAATCATTTAATATCCCTGTTAAATACCTAGGGCCGCTCTCGCGCTTGAACAAGAAGGAATGTGATAAGGAATATGATGTGCTCGTCCTGCTCAGTGGCCCAGAACCCCAGCGCAGCGAGCTGGAAGAAATACTCTTTTATGAGTTTAAAAAATTCAAGGGCAACGTGCTCTTTGTAAAGGGAGTTGTTGAAGATGAGCAAAAGGTAGAGCGCATCAAGGAGATGAAGGTGGTAAACTTCATGGAGAGCACAGAGCTTGAAAAGGCAATAAACAGTAGTGACATCGTGGTATGCCGCAGCGGGTACACCACCGTTATGGACCTGGTCAAGTTAAATAAAAAAGCATTTTTTATACCCACACCGGGACAAACAGAACAAGAATACCTTGCCCGTAGGTTTAAGAAAAAAGGATGGATACCCTGTGCTAACCAAGAAAATTTCAAGCTTAAGGATTTGAGCAGTGTAGAGGTCTATAAAGGTTTTAGGCCTTTAATTGACCAGGTGGGATTCACCCAGGTTACCTTCGGGGAGCTCTTCGGCCTTTTCAAGGGTGAAAGAGAACTCAGACCCCACACCAAAGTCGCTTTCTACATAAATCTTTTCATCATGGGCCTCAATAATGTGTTTGACGATAGAGAGGCCAAGTCCTGAACCTCCCTCCCTGCGGCTACCACTTTTATCAACACGGTAAAACCTCTCAAACAATCGTGGTATGTGCTCTGAGGCTATGCCCTCGCCGTTATCTGTCACCCGCACGATCACCTTGTTCTGTATCAAATCTTCAATCGAGACTTCAGTGGTTCCATCTTGCTTACCGTATTTTATTGAATTGACGATAAGGTTGGTAAGTGCCTGCTGGATACGTTCTTTATCTGCATTTACATAGATGGGCTTTTCATAGATCCTGTCAAAGGTGAGGGTGATGTTTTTCTTGCCGGCCTTCATCTCAAGCAGTTCAAAGGCGCTTTCAACCAATTGTACAATATCAAAATATTCATACTTAATATTCAGGTCACCTACCTCTAGTTTAGAGATCATGTCCAGGTCGCTCACAAGATATATTAACCGCTCGGTGGCCTTCTCGGCCCGTTCCAGGTATTTTTTGCGAACGCTTTTATCCTTTAAGGCTCCGTCAAGCAATGTAAGTATATATCCCTGTACGGTAAACAAGGGTGTCTTGAGTTCGTGAGAGACATTGCCCATAAACTCCTTGCGGTACTCCTCGCGTATCTTGAGGGACTCTATCTCAAGCTTTTTGCTCGCGGCAAAACGCTCTACCTCTTTGGTAAGTGTACTCATATCCGTGGTGATCTGACCACGTTTTAAGGTCGTGCTATCCAGCAGGGAGACATTGTCATAGATTTTCTTGACCCGCTTGTAAATAAATATCTCCACCCTATATTGTAGGATAAAAAAGCAGAAAACATAACTTACCATAGCAAAGCCCAGCGGCCGCCACCATTCAAAAATATCTGAAATCAATAAAAAAACGCTCAACATGAGCGTAAGGAACAGGGTTATGTATAGCGAGGAATATGCCGCAAAAGAGTAAGACTTCTTAAAACTGGCAGACATATCAAATTACAAATTTGTATCCCACGCCCTTGATGGTCTTAAAACGTTTATCGCCTATTTTTTCCCTTAGCTTTCTAATGTGCACGTCAATGGTACGGCCACCCACGACCACCTCATTGCCCCACACCTTATCCAGGATATCCTCACGTTTAAAGACCTTACCGGGCTTTGAGGCCAGGAGCGACAAAAGCTCAAACTCCTTACGTGGAAGGATGATTTCCTTTTTGTCCTTGATTATCTTATACTCCTCCCTGTTGATGACAAGGTTGCCTATCTTGACAGAAGTATCAGCCTCGCTCTCATCCTTAAGCCTGCGCAGCAGGGCCTTGACCTTGCTCACCAGGACCTTGGGCTTTATGGGTTTTGTAATATAATCATCAGCACCGGCATCGTAGCCTGCCACCTGGGAATAATCCTCTCCCCTGGCGGTAAGAAATGCGATTATCGTATTTTCATTTTCAGGATTCTTGCGTATCTGCTCACAGGCCTCAATACCATCCATTTCGGGCATCATGACATCTAGGATGATTAGGTGCGGCTGAAATTTCTTGGCCTGTTTCACGCCTTCCTTGCCATTTTCGGCGGTAATTACTTGATATCCTTCATTTGAGAGGTTATACCCCACGATCTCCAGGATATCCGGCTCATCGTCAACCAGTAGTATCTTGATGTCCTTTTTCTTCATGTTTGCCTTAATTTAATGAAAGCGTAAATATATGATAAACTTATCGCGGTTGTTAAAGGTAGCAAAAGCATAACGTTTTTATAAACTTCCCCCGTGATAAATATTATTTGGCTTATGCCAAAGTCATTGCCCCGCAATACATCTTTCAATACCTTTGACCTGTGATGAACCCCTACGACATCTTTAAGATAGACTCACAGAAAGCCTTTACAGGTGCGGCGTTGCAGGCCTTTGCATTTCAGTATGCGCACAACCCGGTGTACCGTGAATTTTGTGATTTGCTCAAGGTGTCACCACAAGGCATGAAAAATATAGAAGGCATACCGTTCCTGCCCATACAATTCTTCAAGGAAAAAGAAATCCTTACCGGCAAACAAAGGGCAAATACCGTTTTTACCAGCAGTGGCACCACCGGGATGACCACCAGCAAGCACCTCGTGGCCGATGTTAACTTATATGAAGCCAGTTTTACACATGCTTTTGAGATGTTCTACGGCCCCGCTACTGATTATTGCATCCTCGCCTTGCTACCGGCCTACCTGGAGCGCACGGGCTCCTCCCTAATCTACATGGTGGATAACCTCATCAATACAAGTAAACATCCTGATAGCGGGTTTTACCTTGATGATCTAGAGGCGCTTTCGCAAAAGCTGAAAAAATTGGACAGCAAGGGTCAAAAAACCCTGTTGATAGGTGTCTCATTTGCATTGCTTGACCTGGTAGAAACCTATGGTTTCAACTTAAAAAACACCATTGTCATGGAAACGGGTGGCATGAAAGGCCGCCGCAGGGAAATCATTCGTGAGGAACTTCATGAAATCCTGTGCAAAGGTTTTGGCGTAAGCCAAATTCATAGCGAATATGGTATGACCGAGCTACTCTCCCAGGGCTATTCCAAGGGCAAAGGTATTTTTAGGTCCCCGCCCTGGATGAAAATTAGGATTCGTGATACAGAAGATGCGTTATCGCATGTACCAAGGGGCAAGACGGGAGGTATTAATGTTATTGACCTGGCAAACTGGTATTCTTGCCCGTTTATCGCCACACAAGACCTGGGCAAGGACCTGGGTAATGGAAGTTTTGAAATTCTTGGACGCTTTGATACTGCGGACGTTAGAGGGTGCAACCTTATGGTGCTATAAGAAAATATTATAGCAAATCGTGTAAGAAATTTGCTATTAACACGACTGAATGAGTGTTCTGCTAAGAACAATGTTCATAATTGGTTGGTTAGTTAAGTTGAACACCCGGCGTACTATATGATAGGCGCCGGGTTTTTCATTATAACTATTTGATATGCAGTATAAAAAAATAATATTGCAATATTACTTTTTTAATATTTAAACAATTATTTTTAGACCTCGTGTTTTTCCTCGATTACTCGGTAACGTGGATAATAAAATAATTCTTCTTACCGCGTTGCAGCAAGATATAGGCATTGCTTATCAAATCTTGGGTGGTAATGGTGTAATCATCAGTAATCTTCTCCTTGTTAACGGCAATAGAATTTTCCTTGAGCGCACGCCTGGCCTCACCATTAGACTTTAAAAAACCGGTTTTTTCAGCGAGTGCCCCTATAATATCAAGACCTACCTCAATCTCGCTGAGTGCCACCCTGGCCTGGGGCACTCCCTCAAAAACATCAAGAAAGGTCTTCTCATCCAGTTTTTTAAGATGTGCGCTTGTGGATTTGCCAAAAAGAATCTCAGAAGCCGCGACGGCATTTTCAAGGTTTTCAGCACCGTGCACCATGGTGGTCACTTCTTCAGCAAGCCTTTTTTGCAAGGCTCTTTGATGTGGGACTTCCCTATGGTTTACGATAAGGCTTTCTATTTCTTCCTTAGCTATAAAAGTAAATATCTTGATATATTTTTCAGCATCCTCATCACTGGTGTTCAACCAATATTGATAGAATTTATAAGGAGAGGTCCTTTCGGCGTCAAGCCAAATGTTACCTCCCGCTGTTTTGCCAAATTTAGTGCCATCAGCCTTGGTGATCAATGGACACGTCATGGCATACGCCTTGCCCCCCCCTATCCTTCGTATAAGTTCTGTACCCGTGGTAATATTGCCCCACTGGTCGCTACCGCCCATTTGCAGGGTACAATTTGCCTCTCTGTACAAATGTAAAAAGTCATAGCCCTGTACCAACTGGTAGGTAAATTCCGTAAAGCTCATGCCCTCTGCAGACTCAGATGACAAACGTTTTTTCACAGAGTCCTTTGCCATCATATAATTTACGGTGATGTGCTTGCCCACATCACGTATGAACCCCAGGAATGAAAAATCCTTCATCCAGTCATAGTTGTTGACCAGCTTAGCGGCATTGGGCGCATCACCATCAAACTCCAGGAACCTGGACAGTTGCTCCTTTATTGCTTCTTGATTATGGTGCAGTGTTGCTTCATCAAGCAGGTTACGCTCATTAGATTTGCCCGAGGGATCACCTATCATTCCCGTTGCGCCGCCCACAAGGGCATAAGGCTTATGACCACACTCCTGAAAATGCTTTAACATCATCACCCCTACCAGGTGGCCTATATGTAGCGAGTCTGCAGTGGGGTCAATGCCCACATAGGCGGCTCGCATTTCTTCCATAAGGTGCTCTTCTGCCCCAGGCATGACATCATGAATCATTCCTCGCCACTGTAACTCTTCTATAAAATTCTTCATCAAGGTCAAGTAGTTTTTTGGGTTAAACCCAAATTTTTAAAACAACGGCAAATATAAATATTCTCTTTTGGCCTAAAGCCCGTGATGCCAAAAAGAAATAGGTATCTTAGCATTATGATTCTAGTGACCGGAGGAACAGGATTTGTAGGTTCGCACGTATTGTGGGAACTAACAAGGCAACAGCCCGAAAAAATCAGGGCAATTTACAGGGATGATTCAACAATAAAGGGTGTCAAAGACCTTTTCAAATACAAGCACAAGCTCCACGGCACCCCCAAAAAACCTTCAGAACTACGCTCTAGGATAGAGTGGGTACAAGGTGACGTCAAGGATATCCCATCACTCACACATGCTTTTAAAAACGTGACACAGGTCTATCATTGTGCGGCCATCATAAGCTTTGACCCCGGTCGTTTTCATCAATTACAAAAAACCAACATCGAGGGCACGGCAAATGTGGTCAACCTCAGTATTGAGAACGGTATTGAAAAGTTATGCATGGTGAGTTCAATAGCAGCCCTGGGCGAAACGGTAGATGACACCCTGATAACCGAAGATACACAATGGGACCCCAATAAGGACAACAGCGTGTACAGCATCTCTAAGTTTGCCTCTGAGATGGAGGTATGGCGTGGTACACAAGAAGGCCTGGATGCCGTGATTGTTAACCCAGGGGTTATTTTTGGTGAAGGCGCATACAAAGGAGGCACAGGTGCGTTCTATAGAAAAATAGATGAGGGCCTAAAATATGCCACGCCAGGTGTAACGGGTTTCGTGGATGTTACAGACGTTGCACGGGCCATGGTAATGCTCATGCAAAGCAGTATAAAGAACGAGCGTTTTGTTCTTGTGGCCGAGAACACCGGCATAAGGGAGGTTTTCGCGACCATTGCCCAGAGTCTGGGTCAAGCCCAAAAGATAAAACTCGTAAAGCCCTGGCAGATCAACATCGCCTGGAAAGCCGACTGGTTCCTGTCACTTTTTGGCAAAAAAAGAAAACTTTTTAAATCCATGGCAAAAAGTGCCGTGAGCACGACCCGGTACGATGGTGGTAAAATTGTAAAAGAATTAGGTTTTAGCTACACACCATTAGCCACGACACTTCAACGTGTTGCCAGGCATTATCAAGAATTTTACAAAAAATCCTAGAGGATGGAATCATTCTTGGGCGCTTGCTGTAGAACAGGTGCGATTTTACGGGCAACAGTATCCTGACCATCAATTTTATTTTGCTCTCGCAACCTTTTTTCACGGTTGATGCTGTCATTGACCTTTTTTACTTCCTGAACAGAGTCCAGTTGAAACTGCATACGGTCACGGATGCTCTCCCACATGCGGTTGTAACGGCTAAAATCTACTGAATAATAGGCAATGCTCTGGGCCACCTGGGTACTATCAACCCCATATTTATCATAGATAAATTTTTCCGGGTCTATACCAGATGTTTTTAAACGGGCAGTATTTGCGGTGCGCAGGCCATTGATCAAAGAAATATCATAGAGGATGCTGGTCATCTTTTTCTCTGGGATAAGATTATCTGGCTTATCTGGTTTTGCAACGCCGCTGCATGCAACCATAATGCAAAGGACAAGTAGGGCTATAAACTGTTTCATCTATCAAAAGTTAAACGCTGGCCAAAGTGCTCATCGTATACCTTGAAGTTTTTATAGGCCAGGCGACCGTTTACAAAAGTGTGTGTCACACGGGACCTGAAAGTATTCCTGTCAAACGGTGACCACTTGCATTTATATAGAATATTGTCTGCATTGACGGTCCAGGGATTGTTAAGGTCCACCAGCACCAGGTCAGCATGATACCCTTCACGTATGTATCCACGTTTGTTGATGTTGAACAGGATTGCCGGGTTGTGACACATCTTTTGCACAATGGTCTCCAGGCTTATACGGCCGCGGTGGTACATCTCGAGCATCGCTGGCAGTGCATGTTGCACAAGCGGCCCTCCACTGGGCGCTTTTGTGTAAACGTTTTTCTTTTCTTCAAGGGTATGCGGCGCATGATCTGTGGCGATGACATCGATGTGGTTATCCAGCAAAGCTTTCCATAGACCTTCTTTGTCCTTTTCTGTCTTTACGGCTGGGTTCCATTTAATAAGTGTGCCCTTTTCTTCATAGTCCATATCTGTAAACCACAGGTGGTGAATACAGACCTCGCTGGTTATCTTCTTGTCCTTAAGTGGCTTTTTATTATCAAAAAGGGCCGTTTCCTTGGCCGTGCTCAAGTGAAAGACATGTAGTCTTGCCCCGGTTTTCTTTGCGAGCGCAACGGCTTTTGACGAGGAGAGGTAACAGGCTTCTTCACTTCTAATAATGGGATGCATGTTTATGGGGATGTTGTCACCATACCGCTCTTTGTAGATCTCAAGGTTTTTCTTTATGGTGGCTTCATCTTCACAATGGGTGGAGATTACCAGCTCCGTGGATTTAAAAATATCCTCGAGCACTTTTTCATTATCCACCAGCATGTTGCCGGTAGAACTGCCTAGAAATAGCTTTATGCCTGCTGCTGCACCTTTATCAAGTTTCTTGATTTCTTCCAGGTTGTCATTTGTACCGCCAAACATAAAGGAATAGTTTGCAAAGCTTGATTTATGAGCTATGGCAAATTTATTTTCAAGCTCTTCTATGGTGGTGGTCTGGGGGATGGTATTGGGCATCTCGATAAATGAGGTGATCCCTCCCGCGACCGCAGCACGTGACTCGGTTTCTATGGTAGCCTTATGGGTAAGGCCGGGCTCCCTAAAGTGTACCTGGTCATCGATGACACCGGGCATGAGGTAGTTGCCCTCGGCGTCAAATATGTTCACATCTGGACCCTTTGCACTGATACTGCTATCAATTTGTGCAATCATTCCGTTTTCAATGTAAACATCGCCGTGGGTGATCTTACCCTCGTTTATAATCTTAGCGTCCTTGATAAGGATCTTTTCCATAGTTAAGCAAGATAGTTTTTAAACAAACTCCTGAATTTCATAACAATAACACCAAAAACCGCCTCAGAAATAATCCCGCTGCTCATCTTACTGGTCCCTTTTGTCCTGTCCACAAAAATAACTGGAACTTCCTTGATGACAAAGCCAAAAAGATGTGCCTTGAACTTCATTTCTATTTGAAACGCATACCCTATGAACTTTATGTTATCCAGGTTGATGGTTTCTAGCACATCCCTGTGGTAACACACAAACCCTGCGGTGGTATCGCTGATGTCCATCCCGGTGATCCACCGTACATATTTTGATGCGCAGTAGGATAACAGGACGCGGCCCATGGGCCAGTTAACAACATTCACGCCAGTTTTGTACCGGGACCCTATTGCTAGCTGTGCCCCACCTTTCGCGCAAGCGTTATACAATCTATTGAGGTCATTGGGCGAATGCGAAAAATCTGCATCCATCTCAAAGATGTATGTAAAATCATATTGCAGGGCCCATTTAAACCCGGCAATATAGGCCGTTCCCAGGCCTGCCTTCTCCCTGCGCTCAAGCAGGTGCAGGCTGCCGGTAAGCTTGCCCTGCAGTTCCTTGACAATGGCAGCGGTGCCATCTGGCGAATTGTCATCTACAACAAGGACTTCAAAATTACGCTGTTGCGCAAAAATGTTACGTATAAGCTTCTCGATATTTTCGGCCTCGTTGTACGTAGGCACTATAACCAGCGACCTCGCCATTTTTAAAGAGCAGTTTTGGCGGCAAATGTACCTATTTTGAATCTTAAATAGTAACCATACCGAGGTATAAGTGAATCTTTATAGTAATTTTAACCCCACAAAACAAGGTATGATACAGGCGGTACAGAGAACATTTGAGGCACGTGACTGGCTTACGGTGATCATCATGTCCTGCCTTGTGCTGCTTGTTGTGGCAAAGTCGCTCAACGAGGTGCGCTTTAGGGATTTTCTTGTACTGGCCTTTAACGACAGGCAGGTGCTCAAATCCAGAAAAGACAAGAAGCATGGCAGGTCAATAAACCTGTTGCTCTTTGCCGTGCAGCTGCTCATGGTCGCCCTTTTTGTCTACCTGGGGCTTGCAAGATGGGGAGTTTATGAGGGGTTGAGCCCCATAATACTCTATGTACGGGTACTGCTCTTCTTTGGCCTATTTGTGGGCGTTAAATATTTTATCGAGAAGATGATGGGCGTCCTGTTTGAGATTGAGGAACCCATGGAGCGTTACCATGATAAAAAACTGGCCTACCGCAATTACATAGGCCTTATCCTATTGCCCGTGAATGCCCTGCTCATCTATGCATTTGAGCCGGCAAAAATCGTGTTTTGGATCATGGGGTGCATCATTTTAATACTCAACCTGGGGAGCCTTTTTAATATTTTCAAAAGGAATGAAAATATCATATACGACAATCCATTCTATTTTATTTTGTACCTTTGCGCTCTCGAAATAGCACCATATCTTATTTTATTTAAGATAATTGTGCCACAAACGGGAACTTAAATTTACAATTTCTATGAAAGTGAAGACGATTTTGGTTTCGCAACCAGAACCTAAAGTAGAAAACTCACCTTATTTTGAACTTCAAGAAAAGAAAAAAGTAAAAATCGACTTCATCCCCTTTATTCATGTTGAAGGGGTTCCCGCTAAAGAGGTAAGGGCGCAAAAGATTGATTTAAAATCCTATTCTGCCATCATACTTACCAGCCGTAATGCAGTGGATAACTTCTTTCGCATCGCCGAAGAAATGAGGTACAAAGTGCCGGATACATTAAAATATTTCTGCCAAAGTGAGGCCGTGGCCTATTACCTGCAAAAATACGTGGTGTACCGCAAGCGTAAGATCTATGTGGGCAAGCGTACCTTTTCAGAGATGGCACCCATACTCAAGAAGTACAAGAACGAGAAGTTTTTACTCCCATCCTCAGATGTGCTCAAGCCAGAAGTACCCAACGTGCTAGATGAGCTTAAGTTGAACTGGAAACGCGCCATATGCTACCGCACCGTGGTAAGTGACCTCTCACACCTCAAGGATGTGTACTATGACATCCTGGTATTCTTTAGCCCCAGCGGTATCAAGTCGCTTTTTGAGAATTTTCCAGACTTTGAGCAAAAGGATACGCGCATCGCCGTTTTTGGCAACAGCACCGTCAAGGCCGCAAACGAGGCGGGACTCAAGATCAATATCCAGGCACCCACGCCAGAAACTCCATCCATGACCATGGCCCTTGAGAAATACATCGACGAGGTCAATAAAAAATAAGATTTAGCTTTCGCCAAAAGCAAGACGCCTCCACCACGGAGGCGTTTTTTTATACATATCACTTTCGCCGGAAGGCTACTTCTTCAAGAACCTGACCAACAAGAATATCCAGCAGGCAATCAATACCACGCCACCTAGGGGCGTCACAAAACCCACGGCACTGATATCAATACCCGTGGCAGCCTTGGTGCTCAACAGGTAAATACTGCCCGAAAAAAGCAGCACCCCCACGAGCAACAACCAGAATACCGTGTTTTTAACCCCTTCAGACAGGTTGAACAAGCCACCCGCCACAAAGGCAAGAAAAGCATGGTACATCTGGTAGCGCACCCCGGTCTCAAAAGATGTAAGCGATTCTGGAGTCAATGTTTCTTTCAATCCGTGGGCACCAAAAGCACCTAGTATAACGGCGGTCAAGCCAAAAATAGCCCCAAGTACATATAGTTTTCTGGTCATCTGTGTTCTGATTTTAATGGTCAAAATGATTACATTTAGCCATATTGCATTCAAAAATACAACAGCAATCGCTATGCGTGAAATCTTAATCATCGGCATTGGAAAATCCACTCCCGCCCTCATAAAATACCTGGTCAAGAACGCAGTAAAAGAGCAGCTCAACATCACCCTGGCCGATAAGGATTTGGCGCAAGCCAAAAAATTCTTGTCGCATGACCGTATCAAAACACGTGTTCTTGATGTATTTGAAAAAGCCAGCCGCGAGCAGGCCATTGCACAGGCTGACATCGTAGTAAGCATGTTGCCGGCGAGATTTCACATTGAGGTGGCAAAAACCTGTCTTGCCCTGGGTAAAAATCTCGTGACCGCAAGTTATGTAAGCAAGGAGATGCAGGGCCTGGACGAGGAGGCAAGGTCAAAAAACCTCATTTTCATGAACGAGTGCGGCCTTGACCCCGGCATCGACCACATGAGCGCCATGCAGGTCATCAACCGCATACGCGAAGCAGGCGGTGAGGTTATCCTCTTTGAGTCCTTTTGTGGTGGCCTGGTGGCCCCTGAAAGCGATAACAACCTCTGGAACTATAAATTTACCTGGAACCCGCGTAATGTAGTGCTGGCCGGTCAAGGCGGTGCGGCCGAGTTTATCCAGGAAGGAACATATAAATACATTCCATATCATCGATTATTCAGGCGAACTGAGTTTCTGGATGTGGAAGAATATGGGCGGTTTGAAGCGTATGCCAATAGGAATTCGCTGCACTACCGCAGTATTTATGGTCTTGACGACGTCCTTACGCTTTACCGCGGCACCATGCGCCGTGTGGGGTTCAGCAAGGCATGGAACGTCTTTGTACAGCTGGGCATGACAGATGACAGCTACACCTTACAGGATACGGAAACCATGAGCTACCGTGAGTTTACTAATTTATTCTTGCCCTATTCTCCCACAGACTCAGTAGAGCTGAAGCTGCGCCACAACCTCAAGGTTGACCAGGATGATTTACTGTGGGACAAGCTGCTGGAGCTTGATATTTTCAATAGTGGTAAAAAGATTGCTTTGGCACAAGCCACACCGGCACAGTGCCTGCAAAAAATCCTGGAAGATAAATGGACATTGCAACCGGATGATAAAGACATGATCGTGATGTATCATAAGTTTGGCTACACGCTCAATGGCGAAAAGAAACAAATAGACGCCACCATGGTCTGCGTGGGGGAAAATCAAGTGGATACAGCCATGGCAAAAACGGTGGGATTGCCCCTCGCCATGGCAACGCTGGCAATCCTGAATGATGAAATCACAACCCCTGGGGTACAAATACCCATTGCAAAAGAAGTCTATGCACCCATATTGAAACAACTTGAGCAAGAAGGCATAATCTTTAAGGAATATGAGGTCCCCTACATGGGGTACAACCCAAACAATGTCGCGGGTTAGTTTATTTTATAAAGGTTTTGAGCTATTTTTGGTTAAAACCTGAAACCTATGAAGGTCGTAAACCAGCAAATAGAAATCGATGGGATTGACAAGATCATCCTGCGCCAGCTCATGGAGGATGCCCGCAAGCCCATCCTGGAAATCGCCAGAAAAGTGGGCATTTCCGGAGCTGCGATTCATCAACGCCTGCGCAAGCTAGAAAAAAGCGGACTCATTGCCGGCTCCCGCGTGATCATCGACCCTAAAGTCCTGGGTTATTCTACCATGGCATTTATAGGTATTTACCTGGACAGGGCCATGAGCAACCCTAAAGCGGTCAAGCAGCTCCAGGACATCCCAGAGGTTATCGAGTGCCACTACACCACGGGAAACTGGTCTATCTTCATCAAAATCTTGTGTCAAAACAACGAGCACCTCATGCACCTGCTCAACAAGAAAATCCAGGCCATTGAGGGGGTCTCCCGCACGGAGACCTTTATCTCCCTCAACCAGCAGATAGAACGTCAAATCCAGGTATAGCCACAGATCAAACCATCTCGAACATGAAAAAAATACTACTTCCACTCGCCTGCCTCCTTGCAATCCACATCCAGGCTCAAAAGCTTTCGCGAAAGGAAAAGCAAATCATACAATTTGTAGAACAAAACCATGCTGCCTCAGTGGACTTCCTGGAAAAAGTGGTCAACATCAACAGTGGCACCATGAATTTTGATGGGGTCAAGCGCGTGGGAGACGCTTTCGCGGAAGCGTATCAAGAAATAGGCTTTGACACGACATGGATGGATATGAGCGCCGCCGGAAGGTCTGGTCATCTATTTGCATCCATTGACGGCGACAAGGGCAAAAAAATCTTGCTCATAGGGCACCTGGACACCGTGTTTGAAGAAGACAGTCCGTTTCAAACTTTTAAGGTGCAAGACACCATTGCATACGGCCCAGGCACCAACGACATGAAGGGCGGCGATGTCATCATGTTATATGCTCTCAAGGCATTGCAACAGGCGGGCGCATTAAAAGACCGCCAGGTTATTGCTGCATACACTGGTGATGAAGAAAGCACCGGTAGCCCGTTGATGACCACGCGACAACCCTTGATTGATGCTGCCAAAAAAAGTGACATTGCTCTGGGTTTTGAGACCGCAACGGGATTTGACTATGCCACCGTGGCCCGCCGGGGTTCAAGTGGCTGGACGGTTGAGGTAACGGCCAAACGTGCACATTCCTCAGGGATTTTTAGTGATTATGTGGGTGCGGGTGCCGTTTTTGAGATGTCCAGGATCCTGAATGGTTTTTATGAGGATGTGCGCGGTGAAGAATTTTTGACCTTCAACCCGGGAGTGCTTCTGGGCGGCACCCAAATAGATTTTGATGCAGAGCACAGCAAGGGGACGGCTTTTGGCAAGAGCAATGTGGTGGCGCAAACAGCCGTGGTCAAAGGGGGATTACGCTTTATAACCGAAGAACAAAAGGACAGCGCACGCGAAAAGATGAAAGCCATCGTGGCGCAAAACCTCCCCAAGACCTCAGCAACCATAACCTTTACCGATTCATATCCCGCCATGCCACCCACAGCGGGAAACCAGGCCCTGCTGGAGGAACTCAATACTGTCAGCATAGACCTAGGCCAGGGTGGAGTTAAGGCATATGACCCGGGAAGACGCGGTGCTGCAGATGTTTCCTTTATCGCACAGTATGTTGATGCCCTTGACGGACTGGGCTCCATGGGCAGTGGCTCACACACGCCCGAAGAAACCGTTGACCTACGCACCTTTAAGGACCTGACCAAAAGAACGGCATTGTTAATTTATAGGTTGACGCGGTAATCTCAAGAAGGTGAATCATTCAAACCCTCGCATAAACAAGTTGATAAGTATAGTGGTCATGCTGCTTTTAGGGTTATTTTCTTTTGGTCAAGAGTTTAAAAAAAATAAATACACACATCAACTGGAGCTACGGCATGACAATGATTTTTTTGTCTTTCTGGACCAGTATTACACCTCTGGGCTGTATTTAACCTATCGCAAATCCCTCAATAAGGGTATTTTCTCAGAAAATGCTGAGCAAATCTATTTTACCTTAGGGCAGGAAATCTACACCCCCAGTCAAAAAGAAACCATACAGACCAGCACTTTTGACAGGCCCTACGCGGGGTTTTTAGGCTTACATTCGGGTTGGTCAATGGTATGTAAAAATCAATTTTATGAGGCAAAACTGCTACTGGGATACACGGGAAAATTCAGTGGTGGCGGTGGTTTTCAACGATGGTACCACAAAATGACGGGTTTTGATTCCCCGTTATGGGTCAAGGAACTCAACACCACGTTTCACACAAATTTGTATCTGGCCTACGCCAAAGAATATATGGCTCCCTTTGGCGCAAGCCTAGCCATACAACCCACACTTGCTGCTGGTTCTCGTGATATTTATGCCGAAAATGGTGTTGCACTTTTTCTGGGCACAAGAAATACAATGCAAAAAAGTAACGCATATCACCGCTGGGGCGGTGCTGATGACGAACTATTTGTCACCATAAACCTTGCTTACCGCTATGTTTTTTACAACGGCCTCATAGAAGGTAATCTTTTTGGAGATGATTCTCGTGTGTTGAGAACCCCAGAAGAGAGCGTTTTTAAAGCCGGAATAGACCTCAACCATCAGCATAAACGCAACAGCTATCATGTGGGCGTACGTTTTAACACTAAAGAGACTCCACGAGCAAAAGCGCATGCTTATGTGCAAGTTGCTTATGCGTATGCTTTTAAATAAAAAAGCCAGACGGATCGCCTGGCTTATATACTTTATTCAATATCTACTTACCTCCTACTTCCCAAGATCTGCAATGCAAAATATAGTAAGGTAGCTAATGAACCCAAGGCTGCAACCACATAGGTTCTTGCCGCCCATTTCAGGGCATCTTTCGCTCCGTCATGTTCCTGCTGGGTCAACATGCGCGAACTCTCCAGCCAGGCCAGTGCGCGGTTGCTCGCATCATATTCCACCGGAAGGGTGATAAAAGCAAACAACGTACCCATGGCATATAAGCACAGGCCTATAATCGAAACTATCATCCCAAAACCGGTCATCGCCATCAATATGATACCCCCCATGATCACAAACATGGACATGCGCGATGCCACGCTCACCACGGGAACCAATTTAGAACGCATGGTCAGCCAGGAATAGGCCTTGGCATGTTGCACGGCATGGCCACACTCGTGCGCTGCGACTGCCGCTGCGGCCGCATTGCGCTGGTGGTAGACGCCCTCGCTGAGGTTTACGGTCTTTTTTTGCGGGTTGTAATGATCGGTGAGCTGGCCAGCCACTGAAATCACCTTCACATCATTGATCCCGTTATCATGCAGCATCTTCTCGGCAATCTCTGCGCCGCTCATGCCGTTTTGTAAATGCATTTTTGAGTAGTGCTTAAACTTGCTCTTAAGCTTGTTGCTCACGGCCCAACTGATCAAGGCAATCAGGCCCACAAGGATGTAATATCCCATATATCCTCCTCCTAACATCATAATTATGTTCTTTTGAGTTTAAAGTTACGACAGATAAAAATCAAAAAGCAAGCCGAAAATCACTTCTGCCGTTTTGACGTTATTTTTTCGGCTTTCGCCAAAACCACTCCTGCGTCATTCTGGGCCTATAGATATCGTGACTCATCAGAAATCCTGCTCTAGTGAGACCCTGAATCAAGTTCAGGGTGACGCTAATTTTCGTCATTCCTTGCTTGACAAGGAATCTCATAATGCTTTTTCAATTTCTGGATAGATTTGCCAAAGACAGTCAGGTAAGTTCAGGATGGGGCTCATTCCCGTCATTCCATCCCGATAGTTATCGGGCATGACCCTGAATCAAGTTCAGGGTGACGCTAATCTTCGTCATTCCTTGCTTGACAAGGAATCTCCTAATACTTTTTCAATTTCTGGATAGATTCGCCAATGGCGGACACTCGAAGTGACAAAAAAAGCTCCTTCCCAACTAGGAAAAGAGCTTTTTTAAAATTATACCCTAAGTGGGTTTACCCCACAATATTCACGATTTTGCCCGGTACAACAATCACCTTTTTAGGGGTGCGCCCTTCAAGATATTGTTGTGTTTTCTCATCAGCGAGGACGGCCTTTTCTATTTCGTCTTTAGACAGATCAAGCGGAAGCTCCATTTTAAAACGCATCTTTCCGTTAAAGGAAATAGGATATTCCTTGCTGCTCTCTACCAAATATTTGCCATCAAAAACTGGGAAAGGCGCCGTAGCAACAGACTCGTAATTACCCAATAATGACCAAAGCTCCTCAGCGATATGTGGCGCATAAGGCGAGATCAAAACAGCAAGCGGTTCTAGCACTTCGCGGCTATTGCACTTTTGGGCGGTGAGTTCGTTAACCGCGATCATAAACGTAGAAACCGAGGTATTAAAACTAAAGTTCTCGATATCTTCCTCAACCTTTTTAATGGTCTTATGCAGCGTTTTCATGCTGTCTTTTGAGGCTGGAGTTTCGCTTACGCTGAAAACTTCTCCCTCATGGTACAGCTTCCATAGTTTTTTAAGGAAAGAATGCACACCGGTAATACCAGCGGTGTTCCAAGGTTTTGCCTGCTCTAGCGGCCCCAGGAACATCTCATACATTCTCAATGTATCTGCACCATAGTCTTCACAAATGTCATCTGGATTAACGACATTATATTTAGACTTTGACATTTTTTCTACTTCGCGAGAAACCTTTACTCGACAGTTTTCAACTAAAGAATTCGGATAGATAATATTTAAAGAATCATCAACAAAAATAGAACTCTTAAGCTCCTTTCGCCAATTCCTAAACTTAAACAAATCAAGAAAGTTCGATGAATTCACAAAGCTGACATCGACATGAAATCCTCTTCCTCTAGAAAGAACTTTAATACCCAAATTTTTAATCCCTAAATCCTTTTCAATTTGTTTCGAATACCATCTTTCAAGTTCTTCTATCTTCTTTTTCAAATCTTCCGTGAAATTATCATCTGTATATTTTGGAAGAAGATCACTAGATAAAAATAGTGGTAACATAGATATATAATCGGATACTTTTGCCGCCTCATCCCAACTAACCTGAGAGTCATCATATTCAACGAAAACTTGGTGAGCAAAAGCACTATCCCCCAGAATCATCCCCTGATTGATAAGCTTTTTAAATGGTTCGTCAACAGGTGCGAGTCCGCGGTCTTTTAAGAATTTAACCCAGAAACGGCTGTACAATAAGTGACCGGTAGCATGCTCGCTTCCACCGATGTATAGATCCACATTCTGCCAGTAGTCTAGCGCTTCTTCTGATGCAAAAACTTCATCACGTTGTGCATCTTCCATATATCTAAAGAAATACCAACTGCTTCCTGCCCACCCTGGCATGGTGTTTAACTCTAATGGGTAGACACCCTCATGAGATTCCGAGTCAAGCTCGGAATGACGTTGCGTTTCGTCATGCTGAACTTGATTCAGCATCTTATTAGGTACAACTTTATTCTGCTTTGTATCCCACGCCCAAACGTCAGCACGGCCCAAGGGCGGCTCACCTTCTTCGGTAGGTAAATATTTTTCAACTTCTGGCAAGTGCAACGGCAAATGCTCTAGCGCAATCATCTGCGGCATGCCATCCACATAATACACCGGGAACGGCTCGCCCCAATAGCGCTGGCGGCTAAATACCGCATCACGCAGCCGGTAGTTGATCTTTCCTTTTCCATAGCCTTGCTTTTCAAGCTCAGCGATAACACGGGTCATGGCTTCCGCGTAAGCGAGACCATTTAAAAAATCAGAATCAGTAAGTTTTGTAGCATCTTTTGCTGCATACGCCTCCTCTGAAATATCAACATCTGCAAAAATGTTCTTTATGGGAATATTGAAATGCTTGGCAAAATCATAATCACGCTGGTCGCCACAAGGTACCGCCATCACCGCGCCCGTACCATAACCGGCCAGCACATAATCACCTATCCAGATGGGGATGGGCTCTTTAGTGAATGGATGCTCTGCATACGCGCCGGTAAACGCTCCGCTTATGGTCTTAACGTCTGCCATACGCTCGCGTTCGCTGCGTTTAGACGTCGCATCGACATACGCGTCGATCTCTGCTTTTTGCTCTGGCGTGGTGATCTTTGCCACCAACTCATGCTCTGGTGCTAGCGTCATGAACGTTACTCCAAAAATGGTGTCCGGACGCGTGGTGAACACTTCGATATAATCCCCACCTAAATCCTCCCCTAAGGGGAGGACCTCACGCTCCTCTAATGCTTTTTCAATATTATTTAGAACTTCTTCTACATCCCCAGTGATATCTTCATTTCTAAACCTAAGAACTTGGTAACCCAAATCATTTAGAATAGCAGTACGAGCTTCATCTGCCTCAACTTGTTGATCATGAATAGGACCATCAACTTCAACTACTAACTTCTTTGATAGACATACAAAATCAACTGTAAAATCATCAATCAAGTGCTGTCTTCTAAACTTATATCCTAGACTCTTTCCTCGTAATTCTTGCCAAAGAATATCTTCTTCCGCTGTTGGAGCTTTTCTCATTTCCTTTGCTCTTTCAATAAGCAAATGAGAATTATTACCACCCGTTAAATATCCAGGGCGATTTCCTTCCCCTTTGGGGAAGGTTAGGATGGGGAACTTCACCGAGGCTCCTTTACTCCTCCCTATCCAATTCGTTTGTGAATCCTTAAGTGGCTGCGGCCAGTCTATCGTATCAAGACCATCAAGCAAACGCTGTGCATAAGCCGTGATGCGCATGCTCCACTGCGTCATTTTCTTGCGCACCACCGGATGCCCACCACGTTCAGAAACTCCGTTTACGATCTCATCATTGGCAAGCACGGTTCCCAGTGCAGGACACCAGTTTACCTCAGTTTCTGCGAGGTAGGTCAATCTATATTTTAGGAGAATTTCTTGTTTTTCTTTATCAGAAAAGGCATTCCACGCTTCCGCGGAAAAGATTTCTATATCATCATCGCAAGCCGCGTTTACGGTTACGTTTCCTTCTTTTTCAAAAATGGCAACAAGCGTATCAATACTTTCAGCCTTGTCGCTGGTGTGGTTGTACCAACTCTCAAACAACTGAATGAAAATCCACTGCGTCCATTTATAATACTCAGGATTAGAAGTGCGCACCTCACGGCTCCAGTCAAACGAAAAGCCTATTTTATCCAGCTGCTCTCGGTAACGTGCAATGTTTGTTTCGGTAGTGACCGCAGGGTGTTGCCCCGTCTGTATCGCATATTGTTCCGCCGGAAGGCCAAAAGAATCATACCCCTGTGGATGTAGCACATTAAACCCTTTGTGACGCTTGTAGCGCGCGTAGATATCACTGGCAATATACCCCAGTGGGTGCCCCACGTGCAGCCCGGCCCCAGATGGATACGGAAACATATCCAGCACATAGTATTTAGGCTTTGTGCTGTGGTTATCTGCTTTAAACGTTTGATTTTTTGCCCAGTATTCCTGCCATTTCTTTTCGATAGCATTAAAGTCGTACATCATCCTGTGATTTGCGTGCTTGCAGACCTCACAGGTTTTGAAAACCCGTGGGGACTATATTCAATTTAAAGCGGCAAATTTACGATTAATAGATGATGTTGAAAGACTTTTAAAAAACCCATTCTCCTTGTGAATTATTAATATGCTCCATTTGCATGGGGTCTTTAATATCCACCACATAGGTTTTTGCCCAGTGATCACCCGCCCGTTGATGCTTTGAAGACTGGGTGATTATGATGATTCCCACAATGCCATAAAAAGAAAAATCAGCCAGATCTGCGATTCTTCTCTTTAAACATTGAGAAAATGAAGGCGGTCTACCAGAAAGACTGTACACCTTAAGGTTAAAAAGCTGATGCCCCAAGGTAGCGCCAAACTTGAATTCCATATATGGAAGAAGAAAAACCAAAATGCCACGACCGCAAGTACCAGGAAAATAACCAGGACAGGATTCTGATTAAAAAGGCCGCTGAACACAAGGAACAACACCGCGATTATCATAAAAAACAGAATCCTGTCCACTATCGTGGCGCCTATGCGTTTCCCTAAGTTATCTTTTGTGTAGATATCTTCACGGGTGATTTTATCGTGTCAATATCTTAAAAATTTTGACTTAAAACCAAAATTTTTTCTCCCTGAACATTACATGGTCAAATGGGTATATCTCCTTGTGAAGATTGTAACTTTCACATGAATTTGGGATTTTTAGCATGATTAACGCTTACATTAACCTCCCAACTTAAAAAAACCATGAAAATGTTGACATTAGAAAAAGCTGAAAAAATAATTACCACTGCCAAGAAAAAAGCCGCGGAAATCGACACAAAGATGAATATCGCCGTGGTTGACGCCGGGGCAAACCTCGTGGCATTTGCCCGTATGGACGGAGCCTGGCTAGGATCGGTCGACATTGCGGTTAAAAAGGCAAGAACCGCCCGATTCTTTGATATGAACTCTGGTGATATAGGTAGCCTATCGCAACCTGGCGGTTCCCTATACAATATTGAACATTCAAACGGCGGGTTAATCTCATTTCCTGGTGGCATCCCCTTAAAAGATGACGAAGGAAAAATCATAGGTGCCGTTGGCGTGAGTGGCAGTACGGTAGAGAATGACCATACCGTGGCCTCGGCCGGTGCAGGGGTTATTTAAACCGCGACCTACAAGATTAAAATAAAGGATGCATCACCGCGTCCTTTTTTATATTATTCTGGCTTAAAGCCAAAAAAAAACCTACAACCTTCAGGAAGACTCCACGGGGTTTTGATGGCCGGCAAGATGGGCAAATAAAGTTGACCGGTATTTTTTCCGCGGAAGCGAAATACAAAAACCACAGGAACAACGTTCAAAGAATGCCAACTTTATTACTTTTACACAAATTTTTCCCAGCCTATGGCAACATCGTATGATACGTTTCAGCGCCGCCGCCTGCTATCTTCTTATTTTAGCGTGGTCATAAGCATTGCGCTCGTACTTTTCCTGCTGGGGGTCCTGGGGCTTCTTGTGCTCAACACCAAGAAGGTTGCCGACCATTTTAAGGAGCAGATCGCGCTTACCATTTACCTAAAGGATTCTGCCAAGGAGGTTGAGGTCAACCAGTTGCAAAAAAGCCTGTCACTGGCCGAATACACAAAAAGTACGGATTATGTCTCAAAAGAAGCCGCTGCCGAACAGCACAGTAAGGAGATAGGTGAGGATTTTATGGATTTTTTGGGCTACAACCCGTTGCAGAACAGTATTGATGTGCACCTCAAGGCAGCTTATGTGAGTGCCGCACAGGTTGAGGAAATCTCCGATGACATCATGAGCAAGGGCTTTGTTGAAGAAGTGACCTATGACCAGCCATTGATTTCATTGCTTAACGATAACATTAAAAAAATCAGTTTGTGGATCTTGATCATCAGCGGGGTATTTACCTTTATTGCCGTGTTGTTGATCAACAGCTCCATCAGGCTATCGGTTTATTCAAAGCGCTTTACCATCAAGACCATGCAAATGGTGGGGGCAACAAAGGGTTTTATACGCCGCCCATTTATATGGAAAAGCGTACGGCTGGGGATGCTGGGCGCAATCATTGCCCTTGCGGGAATGGCCGGCGTGCTGTATTACCTGGATAAATCCTTCCCAGAACTGGGGCTCGTGAACGACTGGCAATTACTTGCCGCATTGTTTTTGGGCGTATTTTTACTGGGTATGGTCATCAGTTGGTTAAGTACCTTCTTTGCCACGCAGCGTTTCTTGAATTTAAGAACGGACGAATTGTATTATTAAGATTAGATTTGAGTGATGAGAATTGATAAGTTAGGCAAAACGCAAACCACTCAATACGCACTACTTAACACTTAGGACTACCAAAATGGGAGAAAAGAAAAGAAAACAGCAATATGAACTGCACCGCAGCACGTTTATCTTTGGGAAAAAAAATTATAAGTTCATGCTCATAGGGCTGGGCGTCATCGCCCTAGGGTTTATATTGATGTCTGGCGGCGGCAGTGACGACCCTGCTGTTTTTAACGAGGCAATCTACAGCTGGAGGCGCATTCGCCTGGCTCCCGCCCTCGTGCTTATCGGTTTTGGGATTGAAGTCTATGCCATCCTGTTGAATCCAGGAGAAAAACAGGACGAGAACTAATGGACACCCTTGACGCGATTATCCTGGGCATCATCCAGGGCCTTACAGAATTTCTCCCGGTTTCTTCAAGCGGGCACCTGGAGCTGGGAAAAGCCATCCTGGGCGACGACATGGTGGCTGAAGATAGCCTATTGTTTACCGTGATCCTGCATTTTGCAACAGCATTGAGCACCATCGTCATTTTTAGAAAAGACATCATCGAGATCCTCAGCGGACTCTTGAAATTCAAATGGAACGAAGAAACCCAGTTTGTTGCAAAAATCGTGGTATCCATGGTTCCGGCGGCCATTATTGGGGTCCTGTTTGAAGAAGAACTTGAGGCACTTTTTGGCGGTAGTGTACTTTTTGTAGGTTTCATGCTTGTCATCACGGCACTTTTATTGTGGCTGGCAGACAAGGCAAAAGACACCGGCAAACCGGTTTCCTTCCGCAATGCTTTTACCATAGGCGTGGCCCAGGCCATTGCCATGCTACCAGGGATTTCGCGAAGCGGTTCTACAATTTCCACCTCTGTATTGCTGGGCAATGACAAGGCTAAGGCCGCACGTTTTTCATTCTTGATGGTCGTTCCGTTGATCTTTGGCAAGATTGCAAAGGATATCCTTGGTGGCGATATCACTGCCGAAAACACAGACATCACCGCACTGAGCATCGGGTTTGTGGCGGCGTTTATCAGCGGGCTCTTTGCCTGTACCTGGATGATCAAACTGGTAAAGA
>CEQG01276103.1_pt1 | contig 32876 bp, 24 predicted proteins | sample 350301 | NCBI WGS metagenome assembly CEQG01 (sample SAMEA2621242, study PRJEB7988) | marine metagenome | isolation source: saline water (ENVO:00002010), including | reverse complement strand
AGCTATTTGTGGTAAGCTCGGTTAGTTCTTCCGTTAGGGAGTCGTAAAGGAAAACCTCGACGTCCTCTAAAGCACTTCCCTCCCACTCATTGATAGAAATTGTATATTCGGTATCGGTAGCCACCAAACTACTGAAACCTAAAGACACTTTAATACCTGTATGGAACGCTTCCCTACTCTGAATTCCTAATTCCTCATTATTTTCCGTAAGGGAATACAAGGAAACTACTGTGGCCAATCTCTTAGTATCGTATCCTGGGTCCAAACCTTCGGAAGCTTCCGAAGTAAAACCAATAAGCGTTGTGTTCTGTAACTCAAATTCCGCATTATGGACCGATAACCACAATCGGGTCTTTTCTTCCGAAGCAGTTCTCCAAGTATCATTATTTCCCAATCTTCGCATGCTATTATTAAAAATTGCGGTTCCTGAGGCCAAAGCCTTTACGCCAAAACCTTGGGCAGAAGCAATATATCCATTGGGTGCCGTGTCGCTTCCCGAAGGATCTGAAGCAGCTGCCACACCACCCATGAGGTTGTACATCGAAATATCTTCCATACTAAAATTCATGGCATAGGCACCTGGTAAACTAGGACTTGGCGGCGTTAAATGTTCCCAGAAATACAAGGCATCTATTTCAGGGTTTGCATTGATAAAGTCGTTGGCAGAAATGGCCGAAGCGTAGGGATTCCCCAAAACATTAGGACTATCGTTCTGCGTGCTATTAAATACTAACGGAACTGTTACCACTCCGTTGTTCAACGTTCCTTGATCGTATAATAAATCGTAGGTGGTATTGCCATCGGTGTAGGAGGCTTGCGGACGCACCAAGTAGCCTTCCCCTACATTTACCAAACCTGTATGAGGGCTCCAATTATCGCCATTGTCATCTGCAAAATTCTCTGCGGAAGGAAATGCTGTCGCTACATCGGGGTTGGGTACAAAATTGTTGGTATCGTGAGCCAATACAATAAACGCGCTGTTATATACCCCTTCCCGGGTTTCAGCATCCATGGGACTACCCATAATCATAAAGTCACGGGGTTTTAGGAAGGGCGTGGTTTTACGGACTCTAATGGTTCCGTTGTTTACAGTAACAGAAGCATCATCCCGTTGCAACAAGGAACCTTCATGTTGAAGGTCCAATGTTCCAGCCACATTTACATTATAGGCTACTTCCACATGGTCACTAGCTCCTACTGTTAAGGTTATTCCAGAGTCTATCGCTAAGGAGCATGCGGAAAAGCTTCCGTGGGTAGCCGTATTATACGCACTTCTTATCACAACATTTTTGGTGATATCTGGCGCTCCATTATTCCAGGAGCCTGCTATCCATTCGGTGGTGACGCCACAAGTTGGTAAAGGAGCCGGCAATGCTTGCACATCGAAGGAATCGATACCCGGGAAAAGTTCGCTTCTACTCACTCTCATATAGTAGCTTACCCCACCTGTAAATCCGAAGGCGGTACTACTACCGCTAAAGCAGTCTAGCTCGGTACCTCCACAAGCATCAAAAAAGGAGATAGACGTTTGGTTGTTTGCTCCCGTTATTTGGATATCTCCATCGAAAGGCATTTCGAAAAGGTACCATCCATCTAAATTCTCGAATGTAGTACCATCGCATGAGGCATCTAAACTTTCGGTATAGCCCCTACTATCAAAATCTATTGTTACTGGAGCTACTACTCCTGGAATGAGCGTAGATGCATCCACACACTCGTCATTGGCTTCTGCTTCAAAAGCCTCTATGTCAAAGGTGATGGGTCCCGCAAATATGGAATTTTCCCCCAATCGTAAAACATAAGTGACCCCCGATGTTAAACTATAAAAGAAACCGTCGTTCACACCACATGCTAATTCAGTCCCGCCACAAGCATCATACAAGGTTCTTGTAACCGTATTTGGAATCCCTGTAATATGAATATTTCCATCAACAGGCATGGTAAATTCGTACCATACATCTAAATTCGCGTTCCCAGCATTTTCGCAAGAAGCGTCCACACTTTCGGTAGCCGAACGGAAATCAAAACTATAGGAGTTTGCTCCACCTGTAGCAATCACCAGCGGAATCCTTCCTACACAATCATCATTGGGAGCTGTTTCAAAAGCTTCAATATCAAAATTTACCGTTCCAGCAAACATCGATCTTTCCGCCAAACGCAAGACATAGGTAGTCCCAGACGTAAGATTATTGAAAAAGCCATCATTAAAACTACATATAAGTTCCGACCCGCCACAACTATCATAAAGTGTTTTATTCAATGTATTAGGAATTCCTGTAATACGAACATTTCCATTTACGGGCATTACAAACTCAAACCATAGGTCTAAGTTCACATTGCTAGCGTTTTCACACGAAGCATCCAGACTTTCGGAAGCTGTTCGCGTATCGATACTGTAGGTATTGGCGCCTCCTGTAGGGACACTTATTAGAGTTCGATCAATACATTCATCGTTAGAAGCTACTTCAAAAGCTTCAATATCAAAATTGATAGTTCCCGCAAACAGTACCCTTTCAGCAAAACGTAAGACATACGTAGTGCCAGATGTTAAGCCATAGAAAAAGCCGTCGTCAAAGCCACAAGCAAGCTCTGTTCCACCGCAACTATCAAATAGCGTTCTGCTCACCGTGTTTGGAATACCTGTTATAAGTACATTTCCATTAAAGGGCATGGTAAACTCGAACCAAACATCGAGATTGGTGTTACTAGCGTTTTCACAAGAAGTGTCCATACTTTCGGTTGCAGCTCGAAAATCTACATTATAGTTGCTTGCGCCACCGGTCGTGACAGCAATAGGAGTGCTATTGGCACATTCGTTGTTGGTAGCCGTTTCAAATGCTTGAATATTGAAATTTACCCCTCCTGCAAATAAACTTCTTTCAGAAATACGCAAAACATAAGTAGTTCCAGCACTTAGATTGAAGAAGAATCCATCGTCAAACCCACACACCAATTCGCTTCCGCCACAACTATCAAAAAGAGTTCTGCTTACGGTATTTGGAATTCCCGTGATATGCACATTACCATTAACGGGCATGGTGAATTCGTACCATACATCTAAGTTATCGTTACCCGCATTCTCACAGGAAGCATCCATGCTTTCTGTAGCTGTAGCGGTATCTATGCTGTAGGTATTTGCCGAAGCTGTAGCCACGGTAATCGTGATTCTGTCGACACACTCATCGTTTATGGCTTGAGCGAAAAAGGTAGCCGTCGAAAAAAGTGCTAAAAAAGTAAGTAGAATTGGTTTCATATCCCCAGTTTTTATGGTAAAAAAACAAAGTAACTTCCTGAGGGACAAATAAAGAAGAGGAACTGTCAATTTCTACGATAACTGACACAAAAATCTATGAAAACCCTTAGAAAAAACAAACCCCATAAGTATATCGAAACGTTTTCTCAATGGAGTACAATTGGTAATACGCCTTGCTTAGTAGGTAACGGAAAGTTGTGAAATGTTTTCCCGTTAAATCGTTGCAAGGTAACTTCTTTATTGCCTTGAATGATTTCCCGCATATCCAGGCTAAAAACCTCCCAACCATAAAAATCCGTCATGATCAAAAACCATGGTTTCTATGTTGTCCAACTGCAACCCATCTTGTTTTGTATAAATTTTGTGGAAAACATTGTTAGGTTGAGCGAAAACCCAAAGAGAATGACAAATGAAAAAAAAGTAATGCTTTTAATCACTCGTTAAAGACATTCAATTTAGGAGAATTTAGGAAGGAGCGATCCATTTACAACAAGGCCCTTCGCAAAACGGTGATGGGATGCAGTGCTTCCCGCTGAGTTCCATCTTTAATTTGATGTCGACAAGAAGTCCCGTTTGCCACTATAATGGTAGATGCATCGGTTTTTCGTATTGCCGGGAATAATTTGGTTTCCCCAATTTTCATACTCACCTCATAATGTTCCTTTTCGTAACCAAAACTACCAGCCATGCCACAGCATCCAGAAGGAATGAGTACGGGATGGTAGTTTTTTGGGAGATTCAGGATATCGAAAGTAGCCTTTTGGGAACTTAGTGCTTTTTGATGGCAATGTACATGAATTTTCAGGGTGGCCGAGGCATCGATGAATCGATCGCTTCCAATGCGACCGTTCTGTATTTCAGAAGCAAGGAATTCCTCGATAAGAAAACTATTTTTTGCAATTTCCTGTGCCGAAAGTTTATCATTGGCCAATCGCAGGTATTCGTCCCGAAAACCGAGGATCGCAGAAGGCTCAATGCCCAATAAGGGAGTTTCTTCTGAAACCAGATCCTTTAAAAAAGCAATATTCTTATCCACTTCTACTTTTGCTTCTTCCAAAAAACCTTTACTAATCATGGCCCTAGCACTATCCAAATGGGACACTAATCCTACTTTATACCCTAAGCCCAATAATAATTGATAGGCATCCATAGCAATCTCAGCATCCAAATAATTACTAAATTCGTCTACGAATAATAGCACATCAAAATTTTCGGTAACCAACTGATTTAAATTACTTTTAATATGATTATCGAAAGTTTTGGTTGAAATTAATGGAAGGGTTCGACCCGTGGCAACATTATTTAATTTCTTAACCAGGGAAGCCGTTAAAGCATTACTGAATATGAAATTGGCAATCTTTGGGAATCGAGCTGCTTTCTTGTAATACCGGGAACTTAGTCCAAAAGACTTTGTTGCCCTTGAAACGCCATTTTCTTTCTGATATTGGTACAAAAACTCACTCTTGGCCGTAGCCATGTCCACATTACTAGGACATTCGGTTGCGCAGGCCTTACAACCTACACAAAGGGAAAACGCCTCTTTTAATTCTTGTTTGTTGAAACGATTTCCATCGGTATTTTGCGTAAGCATTTCCCGTAATATATTGGCACGTCCCCTGGTGCTGTCTTTTTCATTTTTGGTAGCGTGATAGCTTGGGCAGAGCATTCCGCTGCTTTTTTCCGTTTTACGACAATCCCCACTACCGTTGCATTTTTCAGCCAAACGTAAGATTCCTTCAGAATCTTCAAAATCCATAAAAGTATCAACAACGGGTTCTTTCCTATCTATCTCATAGCGCAACGATTTATCCATTGGCCACGCATCGGTAATCTTTCCCGGGTTGAAAATAGGCTGCGGATCGAACAGTTTTTTAATTTGTCGCAACAATTCAAAATTCTTGGTTCCAATCTGCATTTCCAAAAACTCGGCCCTCACAATTCCGTCGCCATGTTCCCCAGAAAAAGACCCTCCATATCTTTTTACCAAACGAGCCACTTCTGTAGTAATCTCCCTGAAAAGCTTTACATCGCCATCCTTCTTTAAATCCAAAATAGGCCGTAAATGCAACTCCCCGGCACCTGCGTGGGCATAATACACCGCTTCCTGATGGTATTTTGCCATCAATTGGGTAAACTCCGCTATATATTGAGGTAAATCCGCTATCGCCACAGCGGTATCTTCAATACAGGCCACCGCCTTGCGGTCCCCTACCATATTCCCTAGTAGACCCAAACCCGCTTTCCGAAGTTCTAGGGCCATCGTTATTTCTGAACCCCTAAGTACCGTTCGAGTGTTACTGTAATTACTTTCCGTTAAAGCAGCTTGTAATGTTTCTATCTGTTTCTGCAGTTCTTGTTCACTATGATCCCGAAGTTCCAGGAGCAATACTGCCTTGGGGTTGCCTTCAATAAAGAAGCGGTAGGATTGATATAATTTGTTGTTTTTGGTACAATTCAAAATTACATCGTCCATTAATTCGCACGTAAACAGATTGTGCTGCATTGCCACGACTACATCTTTCATACAGTTGTCCAAAGTGTTGTACTGTGTCGCAATCATGGCCGTATGCTTTGGAGGTAACTCATCCAACTGCAATGTGATTTCGGTCGTAAAAGCCAAGGTTCCCTCGCTTCCCGCCAATATATCGCAAACATTTATGGGCTTTGAGCTTTTAGGATCAAACACTTCAGACTTCAATAAAGCATCGACCGCATAGCCGGTGTTTCTGCGGTGAATGGATGGCTTCGGAAATTGTTCTTTAATTTCTTCCTGTACTTCCGAAGGACTCAGTAAATTCTGGAGGCCATTGTATATAGCCCCCTCAAGGGTTTCCTTCTTTTTTTTATCTGAAAATTCTGAAGTTGTTAAATTTTCAAATAAAACTTCTTCTCCGTTAGATAAAATTGTTTTCATTGATACAATTTTATCACGGGTCACTCCATATTGTATAGATGTGGTTCCACTGCTATTATTCCCTACCATTCCGCCTATCATACAACGATTGCTGGTAGAAGTATTGGGACCAAAAAATAATCCAAAAGGTGCTAGGTAGTCATTCAACTCATCCCGAATAACACCTGGCTGAACGGTTACGGTCTTATTTTTTTTGTCTACGGAAAGTATCCCTGTAAAATATCTGGAGACGTCCACAACAATCCCTTCTCCCACACATTGGCCCGCTAAGGAAGTTCCGGCGGTTCTAGGAATCAGGGAGGTTTGGTTTTGCGAGGCAAAAGCTATTAATTGTTGAATGCCTTTTGTAGTTCTGGGATAAGCGACCGCAGCAGGAATTCTTCGGTATACGGAAGCATCGGTAGCATACAACCCTTTGTGAAGCGTATCCCAAAAAATATCCCCTTGAAAATCCTTCTGAAAGGCAATAAGTTTTTCTTCCATAATGCGTAGAAAGTAAAGTTATAAAACAGATTTAACATCTTTAACAAAAGTTTGGAAAAACGTCATCCTTAATTAATACAGCGTTAACAAAACGCTGTAAATCTTTCACCTAGCTTTGCTTTGTAACTATAAAAAACCACTTATGAAAAAAGTAATTTTTACGTTGCTGGTAATGGCAGGCTTCACTTTTACCGCACAATCTCAAGAAATTTCAAAGAACGCTATTGGCTTACGATTAGGGGATAATGATGGATTTGGAACGGAAGTAAGTTACCAACGAGGTATTGGGGATAACAACCGATTGGAATTTGATTTAGGATGGAGGGATAATGAAAGATTTGATGCTTATCGCATCACTGCTTTGTACCAATGGGTATGGAATCTGGATGGAGGCTTTAACTGGTACGTAGGTGCTGGTGGTGGATTGGCACAAGTAGATTTTGACGACAATATTCCAAATTTCGACGATGATAGCGAAACCTATCTGTATGCTGCCGGGGACATTGGTATTGAATACAATTTTGATATTCCGTTATTGCTATCACTAGATTTTAGACCCGAATTTGGATTTGGGGATTACAATGATGATGTGGATTTCGATATCGCATTAGGAGTTCGGTACCAATTCTAATTACTGCATCGCCCAAAATGGGTTTCTATATATATTCAAAAAAAGGGGATTTTTCCCCTTTTCTTGTTTCTAGAAATGTTGCAACTTTAACATCTCTAAAGCTTCGCAATGAAAACCCATTACATAGATATTCACTGTCACCCTTCCCTTAAGCCTTATAGCAAAAGCTTTAAATACAACCCACCCAAGAAAAATGAACTAGATGCAGGAAGAAAAAACTCCATCTGGCATTACAGTCCGCCCAATTTTCTAGAGAAGTTTCTAAACCGAATTGTGACCCTAACAAAGTTCTCCCAAACCGATCTTACTGCTTTGGCGAAAGCACGCACCTCTATTGTTGTTGTAAGTCTTTATCCTTTTGAAAAACATTTTCTTAGCAAACGCATTTGGGGTTGGAAAGGGCTTACCGATGTATTGGTAAATTTGGCCGCTTCCATAAGTCAAAGTAGAATAGACCACGTCTTACGGCATCAGGATTATTTCCAGGATCTGATGGACGAATACCATTTTTATCTTCAGTTGGATAATCAAGTACAAGAAATAGAAGGGATTGTTTACACCTATCGTGTAGTGAAGAGTTATGCTGAAATTGAACAAAACCTTCAGCAGGAAACCGAACACAAAAAAATTATCAATATTGTTTTAAGTATTGAAGGAGGGCACTGTTTTAACACGGGATTGAAAATGGATGAAAATACCGCATCCCCTTCCGAAGTACTGAAAAATGTAGGAAAGGTAAAAAATTGGAACCATAAACCATTGTTCCTCACCTTTGCACATCATTTTTACAACGAACTTTGTGGGCATGCCCGAAGCATCAATATTGGGGCTTTAAAAGACAACCAGAATAGGGGCTTGGACTCTGGAGTTACCGCACTGGGGAAAGAAGTGCTTACACTGCTTTTGGACGACACAAATGGACAGCGAATTTTATTGGATGTAAAACACATGAGTTTAGAAGCGCGGAAAACCTATTATGCGCTCTTGGACACCCAATATGCTTCAGAAATGATCCCCGTTATTGCTAGCCATGGAGGTATTACAGCACACCGTTCCATTTTTACCCCAAATGTAACCGACTACCCCGAAAAAGCAGAATGGTTCAATAATATTAGTATTAATTTTTACGATGATGAACTCATTCGCATCGCCAAAAGCAACGGAGTCTTCGGGATTCAGCTGGATGAAAGGCGCATTGGAAGTAAAAAGGCCATCAAAAAATCAAAAATGGTATTTCCGAACAAACGAAAGCAACTTCAGAAGAAAGCATTATTGGTATGGCGACAAGTGGAGTACATAGCCGAATTACTGAATCGGGAAAACCTATTCTGCTGGGGCATACAATGCATTGGCAGTGATTTTGATGGGATTGTGGATCCTATTAACGGACTGTGGACTGCGGAAAACATGAAGGATTTAGGGGAAGAATTATTAAATCATGCGAAAACGTACCTTTCAAAAAATTCAAAAAAATTAGAAGCCTTTAACCGAATTTCTGCGGAAACGATTGTGGAGAACGTGCTTCGGGAAAACGCGCTTCAGTTCATAAAAACCAATTATTAATTAAGGAGTTTAAACTCCACAGGAAGCGAAGTATTTTCAGTACGCACCAAAGTGAATGGAGTGGTAAGCACCATGGTCACCATCGCTGTTGGTTCGGGTTTTTTCTCTTTTACAAATACCACAAAAGCATCATTGGTTTTTTCAATTTTTGACACGGAAACAGAAAAACCTCCCGAATTTTGTTGTCCCATATTCAAAAAAAGGACCAACTGTTTAGAAAAATCGACTTCGGGAATGGGAATTCCGGGTTTTCGGGTACTGTTAATCCTATTAAAAACCTCCTGAAGTCTTTCCGAAGAACGAATCACCTCATAGTTTTTCATATCGATATTGCTCTGGGAATCTTCTACAAGTAATTCAAAAGAAACTTTGGAAGCTCCTTGATCCGCCCCTTCATTTGAAGTATTTTGTGATTTACAACCCACTAACACCAATAAAAAAAATAGAATATTACCGTACCACATGCGCCAAAGCTTTTTCATACACTTCTTCGTATAAAGGTACAATATTTTTAGTTTCGAATTTGGAGGCTACTTCCCTAGCCTGCCTTTTATACTGGGAAAGAGTAGCGTTACTTTTTAATATTTCGAGCGCATGGGCGGCCATTCCCTCAACATCGCCTATATCATTTAAAAATCCGCTGACCCCGTGTTCATTCACTTCTGGGAGTCCGCCGGTATTGGTTGAAATGACCGGCACACCACTCGCCATGGCTTCCAAAGCTGCCAGCCCAAAGCTTTCTTTTTCCGAAGTAAGCACAAACAAATCGCTGAAACTTAAAATTTTATTCACTTCGTCGCTATTTCCCAAAAAGTGTACTTTTTCTTCGATGCCTTTAGCAACACAAAGGTTTTCGGCTGCTTCTTTTTCAGGGCCTTCCCCAACCATGATTAATTTGGAAGGTACCTGTTCCTGTATTCGGTCAAACACTTCAATAACGTCCATGATGCGTTTTACAGGCCGTAAATTACTTACATGCGTAATAATGTATTCATCCTCACGAGCCATCATCGCCCGTTGGCAATCGGTAAAAGAGGCATTGTATTTTTCAATATCAATGAAATTGGGAACAACATCGATATCATTTTTCACATCAAACAAACGAAGGGTGTCCTCTTTCAGACTTTGGGAAACCGAAGTTACCGCGTCACTTTTATTAATGCTGAAAGTCACCGCGGGTTTATAAAATGGGTGATTCCCTACCAAGGTGATGTCGGTTCCGTGTAGCGTGGTGACCATGGGGATCTTAATTCCCTCTTCTTCCAGCATTTTTTTCGCCATGTAACCTGCATAAGCATGCGGAATGGCATAATGTACGTGCAATAAATCCAATTGATGCTCTTTGACAACATTAACTAGTTTACTGGAAAGGGCCAATTCGTAAGGCTGGTATTGAAATAAAGGATATTTGGGAACCATCACTTCGTGAAAATGAATATGATGCGAAAGCAGTTCAAGTCGTACCGGTTGTTTGTAGGTAATGAAATGTACTTCATGTCCCTTATCGGAAAGGGCGATTCCCAGTTCGGTTGCCACAACACCACTTCCACCGAAGGTGGGATAACATACAATTCCTATTTTCATAGCTTTATCTTTTAATCGCTTCGTAAATCACCTCCTGAATTCTACTTCGAAGATCACTACTTATCAGCATTCTGTTATCTGCCGTAGGGTACGTTCTGTTGGACAGAAATACATATACAATTTCTTCATCTGGGTCGGCCCAAGTAAAGGTTCCCGTAAATCCGCTGTGTCCAAAACTAGTCATGGAAACGCACCCACAGGTAGGGCCTACGTCTCCCAATTGGGGTTTGTCAAAGCCAACGCCACGACGAACATCATCTTCACAAAAATAGCAAGTGTTGAAAGCATCAATCGTTTCTGGATTGATATACCGTTTTCCACCATAAAACCCTTTCCACAAGTACATTTGCATGATTTTGGCAATATCGTTGGCATTACTAAATAGTCCCGCATGACCACTTACACCACCCAACATGGCAGCACCTTGGTCGTGCACATGGCCTTGAACTTTCTGCATTCTAAAATAATTATCTTCTTCGGTAGGCGGTATGCTGTTTAAAGGGAATTTTTCCAACGGAAGATACGTAGTATGGGTAGCCCCTAAGGATTCATACAAATCCCGTTGTACTAAATTGTCCAACGGAGTCCCGTAAAATTCCTCCAGGTATTTTTTTAGAATATAGAAAGGCAAATCACTATACTTATACCCTAGCCGATCTCTTAATTCACTCTCCCTAATTTCCCCAAAAATACTATCGCGATAATCTTTTCGCATGTACATGTTTTCAGCGACCTTAATACTGAAGTCCCCTTCTGGCTTTCGGGAATAGTAATCGATAGAAGGACCTCCCGTTACCGTATCCAATGTCTTTACATAGAAAGGAATCCAAGCTTTAAGGCGCGCATAGTGTGACAAAAGGTGTTTTAAATCAACATCCTTTTTATTTGAATTTTGATATTCGGGAAGCATTTCGGAAAGTTTGGAATCCATTGTTAAAATCCCTCGATCAAAAAGTCGCATCACCATAGGAAGCGTCGCTAGGATTTTCGTAAGGGAAGCTACATCGTAAACATCGTCATCTGAAACCCGTATTTTTTTCTCGGGAGTATGATAGCCAAAATGATGCTGGTAAACAATTTTTCCCTTTCGGGCCACTACAATCTGGGCGCCTGGGTACATACCTGCCCAATACCCATTACGGGCTAAGGTGTCTATTTTCTTTAAGATGTCACTGTCCAGCCCCACACTTTCGGGAACGCCGTATTGCAGCCTTTTAATTTGTTTTGTTTCAATGGAAGTACCCACAGGAAACTCCGCACCAATAGACACGGGTAACATCCCTTGCGCATCTCGCGCCCCAAAGATGAGTTGCGCCGATAACTCTTGGGCCACTTCACTATTTTGATAGGAAATCACGATGCCTTCAAAATTGGTGAAAGATTTTATATCCAATAAGGCATAAGGCCTCGTAAAAACATCTAAAATTACTTTATTGGTTCGGGCGATTTCATACATCCACACCAACTCTTTCTCATCTATTTTATAGCTTTTCCATGGGTTGTCATTCGATTTATGGAAGCCCATGATGACATAATCGTAAGATTTTAATTTTTGAATATAATCATCTAAACTAAAAGCTTTTACCCAATCTACCTTAGTGTATTTATTCAAGGTTTCCAAAAAGGGAGTTCCAGAATCATCCCCAAAATTTACATAGGCTATTTTTGTATTTTGAAGGTTTTGTATAGGAAGTACGGCCGAATCGTTTTTAATTACGGTAAGTGCTTTTTCCATAGCTGTTTCGTAAAGCACTTTATCTTCAGCTGCATTTAAATCATTTACGATATTCTCTATCACCACAGGCTGGTAATTATTTAACCCCGCCTTGTATTTAGCCTGAAGGATTTTCTTTACCGAATACGCCAAACGTCCTTCGGTAATGATTCCTTCCCTAAAAGCATTCACTAATAGTTGATGGGCTTTGGGAACATCTTCAGAAATCAATAACACATCATTTCCCGCCAAAAAAGCGGCTAAATCTATTTCCCCGGGTTCCTTAAAATTGGCAGCGCCTTTCATATTCAAAGCATCCGTAAAGATAAGTCCGTTGAAGCCCAATTCCCCTTTCAGGAGTCCTCCCACCACATCTTTGGAAATAGAGGAAGGATAGCCCATTTCAGAAATAATAGACGGAATATTTAAATGCGCCACCATGACACTGCTCAATCCCTCTTGCACTAAGTATTTATAAGGATACAGCTCTATGGAATCCAATCGCTTTTTGTCAAAATGAAGTGTGGGAAGCGTTTTGTGCGAATCGCTATCGGTATCTCCGTGCCCTGGGAAATGCTTTGCATTGGCCAAAACGCCGGTACTTTGCATGCCTTTCATAAAAGCCAATGACTTCTGGGTGACAAACTCCCTGGACTCTCCAAAAGAACGGTTTCCAATAATAGGGTTATTGGGATTGGTATTGATATCTACCACAGGGGCAAAGTTGAAATGTACTCCTAGGCGTTTGCAGTGTTCACCTATTCGCTGTCCAACCTGCTCTACAATACGATCATCCTTGATAGCGCCCAAGGTCATGTTCCATGGGTAAGCAAAGGTTGAGTCCAATCGCATTGCCAGGCCCCATTCGGCATCCATTCCTATTAATAAAGGCACTTGGGAGGTTTCTTGAAATCGATTGTTAATGGTAGCCTGCCTTACGGGACCACCTTTCGAAAAAATGATTCCGCCGATATAATAGTCTTTAATTAGGTTTTCTACCCGGTCTATTTTCGACTGGGGATCACTGGAAAAGAGGTCGACCATAAACAATTGCCCTACCTTTTCCTGAAGCGACATATTGCCATAGATACTGTCTACCCATTGCTGTTGTTGTTCCAATTCACTTTCCACCAACAAGGGATTAATTTGCTGTGCAAAAAATGATAGGGTAAAAACGATAAAAAGAGAGGTTAAAACAATTCGCTTCATAAAGTCGAATGTAACAAAAACTATGCTAAAAATCGGCTGTGCCAACTATCTTTTGCAGGCACTTCCCAGTGCTCTAGATATTCGGCCTTGGTATTCACTAAATTATTAAAAACAACCGTGTTTTTGGACACGGAATTATTCTTAGCCATTTTTCTGAAATCTGCTAAAGACTTGTGTGCTATAAAGTCACCATTATAAAAAGTGACATTCATCTTATCCAGTAAATCTACACCGATAGCTTTTTCCAAATGCTGAATAAACCGCACGGAAGTATCGATGCTACATCCTGAAGCAGAAGCATTGGCTTGGTTGAGACCGATTACAATAAAACGATGGTATTTTATCTCGAAACCTGCTTCCAGATCTGCCCCATGGGCCGTCCACTGAGTTAAAAAAGCCTTCATTTCCTTAGAAATAAAATCCACTTCCACATCGGTCAATTTTCTATTGGATTGGTAAATCCATATTCTGGAATCTTCCGGTAAATTTTCAAAATCGGTTAACATACTTATAAATCTTCTGCATTAGCAATCATTTCGGCAATATCCATAACTTCCACTGTAGCTTCCTTTTCCTTGGCTTTTACCCCATCGGTAAGCATTGTATTGCAAAAGGGGCAACCTGCTGCAATAATAGAGGGTTCTGTTTCCAGGGCTTCTTCTGTACGTTCCACATTCACGTCCTTATCCCCTTTTTCGGGTTCCTTGAACATTTGAGCCCCTCCAGCCCCGCAGCAAAGTCCGCGTGACTTACAGCGCTTCATTTCCACCAATTCCACTTCTAACTTCTGAAGTAATTCCCTAGGCGCTTCGTATTCGTTGTTAGCCCTTCCCAAATAACAAGGATCATGGAAGGTTATTTTTTTTCCTTTGAACTTCCCTCCTTCTACTTTCAGCCTTCCTTCATGAAGCAGCGATTTTAAGAACTGCGTATGGTGCAGCACTTCATAGTTTCCGCCTAAGTCGGGATATTCATTTTTCAAGGTATTGAAGCAATGCGGACAGGTGGTGACTATCTTTTTAATTTCATAACCGTCAAGCACTTGAATATTCATCATGGCTTGCATCTGGAACAAGAATTCATTTCCGGCACGTTTAGCGGGATCCCCTGTACAGCCCTCTTCGGTTCCTAGCACCGCAAAATCTACTTTTGCATTATTTAAGATCTTTGCAAAAGCCTTCGTGATTTTTTTGGCACGATCATCAAAACTTCCAGCGCAGCCCACCCAAAATAATACTTCAGGTTGTTTGCCTTGCGCCATAAATTCGGCCATGGTAGGAACTTTTAATGTTTCGCTCATAATAGTGTATTAATCTTCAAAAACCTGAATCGTGACTTCTTTATCTACCAAATCGGTAAACTTTCCTTTGTATCGTGTCGCCTTTACTAAATGGTTATCGATCCAGTGATAGTTACCCCCGCGAGGTTTTCCCATCAACAAAGAATGATAGTTAAATCCGTTATCGGCAAGCCATTTTTCAGTTACTCCCCGATGATCTTCAGTTCTGGAGGTAAAAAAACAAATCACATGTCCTTCTTCGTACCATTTATTTAAGGTTTTCAGTGCATCTGGATATACCTGGGCCGTAGCCATACGCTCGGGTTCCTCATTAGGGATATCATCACAGATAGTTCCGTCGATATCGATGAGGTAATTTTTAATTCCCTTAGGCAACACAGGGCTTACATGCTCCCCCGCTTCCATTTTTTCATGTAAAAGTTTATCTACTTCCTCTTTTTTCATCTCCTTCGTTTTTCGATGTTTATGATTCCTTTATCCAATTTGCCCGATCCATTTGGTTAAATGGCCATGGGGCGGAGTTGTTTTCAATATTGGTCATGGTAATGTTTAACTCGTTGGGAGCGGCAGATTGCTCCATAACGAGGTATTGGCGCATATCCATAATAATGGAAAGCGGATCGATACTTACCGGGCACGCTTCCACACAGGCATTACAAGTAGTGCAAGCCCACAATTCTTCCCGGGTGATGTAATCGTCTAGCAATTGTTTTCCGTCGGGCTGAAACTCGCCGTTTTTATCGATGTTCTTACCAACGGCTTCCAAACGGTCACGGGTGTCCATCATAATTTTTCTAGGCGAAAGCTTTTTCCCAGTCTGGTTGGCTGGGCATTCACTGGTACAACGTCCACACTCGGTACAGGTATATGCATTTAAAAGTTGCGTAGTAGATAAATCCATAACATCGCTTGCACCAAATTTGGCAGGAGCTTCAGCCCCTTCTGCCGGAGCAGCGTAGGGATCGGCACTAGGATCCATCATGAGCTTTACCTCGTTGGTAACCGATTCAAGGTTTTTGAATTTTCCTTTAGGGGCCACCCTTCCGAAGTACACATTAGGGAAAGCCAGAATAATATGCAAATGCTTACTAAAGTATAAATAATTCAGGAATATCAGTATCCCCAAAATATGCAACCACCATGCCACTCGCTCAATAAGATGAAGCGTGGCTTCGGAAGTTCCCGAGAACCATCCCGCAATATATTTTGAAATGACGTTTCCTTGATTCATCTCCTGAAAACTCACATCGGTCGCGTTCATTAACAAAAACAGTCCCATCAAAACCATTTCAAAATACAGGATAAAATTCCCGTCGTTTTTAGGCCATCCTTTCATTTCGGGTTTCCAGAAACGCTTAAGTTTTAACGCATTCCTCCGCAACCAAAATACTACTACAGAGACAAATACCAAAACCGCTAATATTTCAAAAGAGGCAATTAAAAATCCGTAGAAGCTCCCCATAAAGGAAAAGATACGATGGGTACCAAACAAGCCGTCAATGATAATTTCCAGCACTTCAATATTGATAATAATGAACCCCACATAAACGATAATATGGAGCATTCCCGAAATAGGACGCACGACCATTTTAGACTGTCCAAGTGCGATTTTAATGACGTTGTTCCACCGTTCCTTTTTATGATCGGATGCATCTACCTTTTGACCTAGTTTGATGTTTCGGATCACTTTTTTGATGTTTCGGGCAAAATACCCGACGCCCAACACTAGGGCCAGCAAAAACAATATGTTAGGGATATACTGCATTAGGGTTGTTCTTCTTGAGGTGGATCATACGGCTTGGGTCTTTTTCCGAAGAGGGAAAAATGCACATAGCGTTTCGGGTTTAGCTTCATGTCTTGTAACAACTGCTCCAATTGCTTGGCCGCGCCCTCCAAGTTATCGTAAAGTTTTTCATCTTTTAAAAGCTTCCCAACACTTCCTTCCCCATTTTCAATTTGCGTAGCAATTTGATTGAATTTATCGATGCTATTTTGCAAATCCCGCATCATTTTACCTGTTTCTATTTGTGCCAGGGAGTCGGAAAACTTTGCGAAGTTTTCTGTAGTTTTATCTAGGTTTGTAAAGGTATTTCCCAGTTTTTCTTCATTTTCGGCCAACAAACCATTCATTTTGGAGGCAGCACCATTAAAAGAAGTCATTGTGGTATTGAGTTTGGCTATGCTCTCCCGAAGGTTATTCTTGGTTTTATCGTCCAGCACTTGATCAATGTCTGACAATACACTATCCAATTTCTCCATAGTAGAAAGTACGCTTTTCTCAATAGGTGTAAAACGCTCCAAGATGCCATCGATTATTCCGGCTTGCATGGCCCCCATTAAGGTATCTCCCGGTTGAGCCATGGTATTACTCGTGTAATCGGGAAGTACGCCTAAGTTATTTCCACCAATGATTCCACTGCTATAAATTTTAATGACACTTTTTCTGGAAAAGACAAAGTCTTTTTCAATGGTAAACTCCACAACCACATCTCCCCCTGTATTTTTTTCAAGGTAAACGTCTTTAACTTTTCCTACCTGCATTCCATTAACGGTTACTGGTGCACCTGGAGAGAGTCCAGCCACATTGTCGTATTTTACGTAATAGATGTCGGCAGATTCAAAAAAGTCGGAACCCTTCAAAAAATTATACCCTAGAATGAATAGGACTATGGAGATAATGGCGAAAATTCCTGTTTTTACTTCTCTAGAGAGTTTCAATGGGTTGGTTTTTTTGTTTTGAACAAATTTAGAAATAAATATGCTAAGGTTGGGTTAAATTTTAATTTTTACTCATAAAGTAACATTATCGATTTTTCCTGGAAAAAATATTTTTAGTTGAATTCAATCAATTGTTTTATTTATAGAAAGACCAAATTATTGGTCTTCTTCTTTTAGCACTTCAGAAAGCTTTACCTTTTTGCCGTTTTTGAAAGCTACTATAAAACAGGAAGGATACCCCTTTTCACTTGCATAGGTTTTCATCAATTGAATTTTATTGTAATCGGATGTCTCCCCGTAATAGTACTTGTAAAGCCCCCCTTCCTCATTACGGCTCAACTCCTTTAGTCCTTTGAAGTTATAAGGTTTCGTATCCAGTTTTTTACTACTAGCGGCCAATTGCACCTTAAAAGTCACATCTTTGTAAATTTTTTCTTCTGTTCCTTCGATGGCCTCATTAATCTCTTCTTCCGTAATAATTGGGTTCTGTGAGTTTGTAGTGGCCAAGGAGATGTTCTTTTTGTAATTGAGGATTGCTTCGGCAATGGATTCTGACATCTCCCTTTGTCCCTTTTTGGAGTTTAAATAAGCCCCTTCACTTTTATTGGTTAGAAAACCGGTTTCAATAAGTACACTAGGCATATAACTTTGGTGCAACACAATAAAACCTGCCTGCTTTACACTCCGGTCTTTACGTTTCAATTTGTTAGTAAAGTTATTCTGGACCAATCCTGCCAACATGATACTTTGGTCCAAGTATTCTTCCTGCATAAGGGTGAGTCCAATGAAAGACGCCGGGTTGTTTGGGTCGTATCCCGCGTAATTTTCCTGATAGTTTTCTTCCAGAAAGATTACTTCATTTTCTTTTTTGGCAACCTCTAGGTTTCGTTTATTGGCATGGAGCCCTAACACAAAGGTTTCGGTGCCGTAGGCTTGAGAACTATGGGCATTACAGTGAACCGACACAAATAAATCGGCGTCGGCTCTATTGGCTATGGCCCCGCGTTCGAAGAGTTCTATAAAGCTATCGTCCTTTCGGGTATAAATTACTTTTATGTTAGGTTCTTTTTCCAAAATCTTACCCACCTGTAAGACAATATTCAATGCAATCTCTTTTTCCCTGTAGCCGTTTCCAACATTCCCCGTATCATGGCCTCCATGACCTGCATCCAAAACGATCACAAAGGGTTTTGTGGTATCATTATTGAAGGCCGTTAATAGCGGATATACTAGAAATAGTACACTAGATAAGAAAATGATATAGGTTCTCGTTTTCATAGTAAGAATAACGTTCGGTAAATTGGGATATTTTAAAATTTCAGTATTATAAAACGAACCCAAAAAATATATGTAATTTTGGGCTTTCAAAAACTAAGCCAATTTAAAAAACAGTTTGCTTTTGTATAAGGTCATGCTTAGGAACTTATTAAAAAGTTGTTTACAAAAAATCGCTTGAAGGTATTGCAAAATAAGAAGTCTTTACATTTTTGGTCATTACTGCTCCTCGTGTTTTGCAGCACTTTGGTATATGCCCAAGATCCACCTGCTAAAGAAACGGTAGTACTTCCTGCCAAAGAGGATTCCTCTGCAGTTTTTATAAAAGACACTATACCTACCAAGCGCCCAGAAACTTCAGCGGTGGTAGATACGGTAAAAGTGGATTCCATTCTTCCCAAAGAAGAACTCTTACAAGATGTAGTGGAATATTATGGGGAAGATTATGTGTACCTAGACCGAAAATCCAATAAGGTCTACATGTACAACAAGGCTTTTCTAATTTATCAGGATTACCGAATAGATGCCGGGCTTATTATCTTGGACTACAATAAAAGTGAAGTGTATGCCAAAGGAATTGATAGTTCGGGAACCTACTCTCAAAAACCTGTTTTTGTACAAGGAAGCAATACGGTGGAACCCGATTCTATCCGATTTAACTTCAACAGCAAAAAAGCTATTGTATATAATTCCCGAACCAAGCAACAGGAAATCTCGGTCATTTCAGAAATTTCAAAAAAAGAGAACGATTCGGTTTATTATTTAAGAAATGTAAAATTTACGACTTCAGAAAATATTGAAGACCCCGAATACTATTTCTATACCCGAAAAGCCAAGTTTGTTCCGAAGAAAAAAGTAGTGACTGGGCTTACCAATATGTACATTGCCGATGTCCCTACCCCGCTAGGACTTCCGTTTGCTTATTTTCCACTTTCGGAGGATCGCACCTCGGGTTTTATCATACCGAATATTGGAGAAAACAATAATCGAGGGTTCTTTTTTCAGAATGGTGGCTATTATTTTGCCATTAATGATTATGTAGATTTAACGGCTCTTGGCGATTATTACACCAATGGAAGTTACGGACTTCGATTTGATAGTAATTATGCGTTGCGTTACAAGTTTAGGGGTTCGGTGAGTGTACGGTATGAAAATCTTATTAATAGTGAAAGGGGGTTCCCTGATTTTGATCAAAGAACCATTTATAATATTCGATGGACACACACCCAAGATGCAAAGGTAAATCCTTCCTCAAGGTTTAGTGCTTCAGTAAACCTGGGAAGTTCACAGTATTTAAGTAGGTCGCTTAATCAAGTGAATAACGGAAGCCAATTGGTAAACCAGTTGAATTCCTCTATCTCCTATTCCAAAAGCTTTGATACACAGCCACAGGTTCAGTTCTCGGTTGCAGCCACCCATAGTCAAAACACCCAAACGGAAACCATTAATATGTCGCTTCCCAATTTTAACGGAAGTGTTTCCAGGATTTTTCCTTTTGCTCCAAAAAACGGGGCCAAAAAGGGAATTCTACAAAATATCAACTTGCAATACGATGTAAGTGCGGAAAATCGGATTTCTACGGTAGACTCCCTTTTCTTTAAAAAAGAAATGTTCGACAGTGCCCTTATGGGCGCCCGTCATTCCATTCCTATTAGTACCAACTTTAAATTACTGAATTACCTCAGTTTTACCACAGGTACTTCTATTCAGGAAACTTGGGTGGGAAATACCATAAGAAGACGCTATGACCCGACCATCAATGATGGGGACGGCGGAGTGGTGACTGATACCATTCGAGGTTTTGACCGGTATTTAACCTATGGCTTTAATGCGGGTGTGGGAACTACTATATACGGAACCTTTAACTTCGGAAAGGACAAGAAAATTCAAGCCTTAAGGCATGTTATGCGTCCTTCGGTAAGCTATAATATCAATCCTGGATTTGATCAATATTATGAAGAACTTACCGTTCCTACGGCAGACCCGTTACTAAATGAAGAAATTATTGAGTATTCCCGGTTTGAAAATACCTTGTATGGCGCTCCAGGAAAACTCTATTCCAGTGCATTGAGTTTTTCATTGAGCAATACTTTGGAGGCAAAAGTAAGGGACAAAGACACCACGGCTACAGAAGCTAAAAAAATTACACTCCTCAATAATTTGAATTTTTCATCGGGGTATAGCTTTTCGGCAGATTCACTAAAATTTAGTCCCGTTAATTTTACAGGAAGCATTCCCGTTATCAAAAAATTGGATTTCAATTTTAACGGAAGATTGGACCCTTACGCCTTAAACAATAACAATCAGCGAATCGACGAATTTAATATTGCTAATGGTGGAAGTTTATTTCGGTTAACAAATGCCAACGTAAGCTTTAACTACTCCTTTTCCAGCAAGGATTTTGAAGTAACGGATGAAAACGAAGAAGACTTTGATAGTGACACCTTCAGAAATGGAGGAAGACCGGATGATCTCTTTGGGGAAAGCAGGGATGTTACGGAACCGGTGCGTTCGGAAAAAAATAAAAACAAGAATGACAAAACCGACAGGGATTGGTATGCGTTCGATATTCCTTGGGATTTGAGGTTAGCTTATACTCTTACCTATTCCAATACCCAACGCCAAAACGAAATATCATCCCAATCGTTAATGTTTAGCTCCAATGTAGAACTCTCCCCTAGGTGGCAGGTAGGAATATCCTCTGGATATGACTTTAAAAACAAAGGGGTTACCTTAACCCAATTGCGATTTGTAAGGGATTTGGAGAGTTGGGTTATGCGATTTAGCTGGACGCCTATTGGAGCCAGAACTACTTCCTGGAATTTTTACATCGGAATATCCGGAAGTATTTTAAGCGATATCAAGTACGATAAACGCCGGGAAGCGGATAGACGTCTGTAATATTCCATTTTGAATTAAAATTTTCACCAATGAAAAAAATCATAAATACTTCTAAAGCCCCAGCACCTATAGGACCTTATAATCAAGCAGTCCTTAAAGGCTCCATGCTTTATACCTCTGGGCAAATAGCTTTACATCCCGAAAACGGCACTTTGGTACTGGATTCTATCCAAGCAGAAACCAAACAAGTGATGGAAAATCTCAAAGCGGTTTTAGCAGAAGCGGGAATGGACTTCTCGCATGTGCTAAAAACATCTATATTCATTAGTGACATGAATAATTTTGGAAGCATTAATGAGGTATATGCATCTTACTTTGATGAAGCCACTGCTCCAGCCCGTGAAACGGTAGAGGTAGCCAATTTGCCAAAATTTGTAAACGTGGAAATCTCCATGATTGCCTCCCATTAAGGAAGTTCTTGCTCTTCTTCTTTTGTCCCAGAACTGTTGTTGTCAAAATAGGCGGGCATGATACTGTCATCCTGATTTATTTCAATCTGTTCGGCCTTTTCCTTTTCCAGGGTTAGCTTTTTATTGAAGAGTTTTTGCATCAATTCTTTCATGGTATCGAAATCTACCGAATAGGAAACCCCTCCCCCTTGTTCAAAAATAAGATCCTCCCCAATAAATTGGAGGTCGGCTTGACGGTTAAAGAAATTAATACGCAAACTTCCATCCTCATTGACCAACCATTGCACTTCGATATCCCCAGCCACAGTAGATTCATTCGCACCATTCACAGGCACTCCTACTTTTCCATTAATTAAAACCCTTTCTGAAATTTTAGAAGATAACTGTACCCCTACTTGATACTCCAGTTGTTCGTCCAGGGAAACCCTGCGGGTGCTCACGGTAGGCAGTACTTTAAACTTTGAATCGCTATCGGCAAAAATATCAGCTACCAGTTTGTTTACACGCTCTGTTAGTGTGCTTGCCAATGCGGTTTGTGTTGCAGTTTGACCTTGGAAAGAACCCGTAGCAGCCAACCAGATTCCTTGCAGTTCCCTTTGCTCCTTAGTTCTTAAACGATCTTCCAATTCGCTTTTTACGGCTGAAGAAACTCCCGGAAAATTAAAATTAAACTCCAAATCGGGTTGCATAATTTCCCCGGTAAGGTTCAAAAGCACTTCTACATCTACGGTAGAGTTAAGGTTTGGGTTATCCAATAAAGATGAAGGGTTTACATTTTCAACGGAATATCTTGCCGTAAGATCTAGATTCGCTTTGGTGGGTTCACCATCCCAAGTAATGTTTCCTCCTGGAACCACATCGATGGTTTTATCTACCAACCCTCCATACCGGAAATCGTATTGACCTTCAATAATAAGGAAATCACCCCACATTCTGAATTTGCCTAGTGTATTGATCTCTAATAGCAATATACCCGCACCACGCCCTTTTAATACGGAATTATTGACTTGATCTACCAGTACTTCTACTTCGGCACTTTTATTGATGTCCAATTCGAAGTTAAGAGACAAGCCTTTCACTTGATTAGGGATGTAGGTTTCCCCATTGATACGAGCTTTCTTTTCTTCCGGAGAAATAAACCGTATAAAAGAATCGTCTCCAATACTTGCTGCATCACTAATAGGAATTTTAAATGACGTCCCTTCTTCCGTAGTAGCAAAGACATCAATAACCAATTCATCCACAGGCCCTTTAATAGTAGACTCCCCACTTATAAATGCGGTTCCGTAGTACAACGCATCCTCGTCTGCAGGCGTATCCAGAACCAGCAGCCTGTCTGTGTCAATCCCTATATCCATTCCCCACTCCCCAAAATTGTTATGGGAAAAAGAACCCGATAATGTTCCCTGAGTGTTGTATTTGGTATCGGTAATGGTAATAGGATTGATTTGAAATTTGTTCTTAGAAATAAAAACAGGGGTATTATCCTGAAGGTCAAAATCCACATTCAGGTACGGTACTGTAAGCCCTGTTTCCCGAAGCACCAAGCTTCCGCTTAAATCGGGAGACTTATAGTTCCCTTTAATTTTGGTGTTTCCATTTACAAAGCCCCGTAAGTTGGAAATAACATCGGCCCCTAAGGGGCTGAAGGCTTCTAGGTTGAAATCGTTAAAACTTACATCTAGATTTATTCTTCCATCTTCCCCAGATACGTCCAGTTCTCCAATAGCCTTGAAGGAAGTCACATTTTCATTAATCAAATTGGAATTAATTTGATAGCTTGTTAAATCGCTATTCCCCTTTACATAAAGTTCTAAATTTCCAAAGGCAATATCATTCATATAAATATCTTCTATCACCACATCTGAAACTGGATAGTAGGAATTTCCCTTTTTGGAGAGTTCCAATCCGCCATTAATTTTACCTTTCAGGTTAAGGCTATCCACAGCAGGCAATAATTTCCCTATATCCACATCGGTAAATTGCAGTTCGACATCCAAAAGGGAACTGTCTTGTTTTACCCCTGCCATTTGTATGAATTCATTATTGTGGCTTAAGGTTAAGGAATCCAGTTTTATGTCTCTAAAATTATCGTCGAATGTAAGCTTGTTAAGATTGTTATTGTTCCGGTTTAAATACCAGTCATTTCCTTGATATTTAATGAGTGACTTTTTGATCCCTACTACAGAATTCCCCTCGGGATTGATAGTATGGTACAAAGCTAGATTGAAGGTATCTTTTTGCTGCTTTACCCCCCCAACAAACTTGGATTGTACATACAAGGTATCTTTCAAGGTTTTATTAATAACATTGATGTCGGTTAAATTATAGCTGCCATTATACAAGGAATCTACCGAAATATACGCATTGAACAGTGGGTTATCGTTATCCAATTGTACATTTACCTTGCCCAAATAGTTTTCATAGAGCAATAGTTCGGGCGATTTGAAGTCTAACTGAAACTTGGACTCATCTGAATAGACCGATCCACGTACCCGTGTATTCTCTCCCAACTGAAGCTGAGGAATAAAAACATCTACAATTTTATTGTAAACTTCAAATTCATAATTCAAGTATTGGTCTGTTGTTACCTGAACCGGAATGTAGTTGGTATAAATGCTTCCTATGGAATTTCTAAATAAATACGGAATGTCCTCTACTAAAAATTTACCTCGAATACGACCATTAATAATATCGGGCGAATTTATTTCAATGGTCCGCTCATCACCCGAATAAGAAGAAGTAATGGCAAAATCATCGAAGAAAAAGTCCTTTTGGGAAGTTTGATAAAATGTTTCCGTAAAGTTTATGGTCCCTACTGCATCATTAATTGAGGTCCCATCCATATTCATTTTAATTTTTCCGGCAAATACCGAAACACTATCCCGCTTAAATAAGTTTAATTTGTTGAGTTCGGCAAATTCGATATCTGCTTCAAAATCATAGTGGTTTTGCTGTTTCGATACATCGACCAATCCATCAAAAACCATTTGCAAATTGGGGTCATCAATCGTGAGTTGTCCATTAAACAACGGATTTTTAAGGTTTCCTTTTACGATGATATTTTTGTAGTTGTAGCCTTCAAAAATAATTGAGGAAATCTTTCCATCAACTTGTGTGCTTACGGTTTCTGCAGTAAAACCCCGGCCATCCAGGTAAAGTTTTGCATCGATAGTTTCTAAGGAAGTAGTGCCCGCAATTTTTCCAAGATTAAACTTTTGCAAATCGATTTTTCCTTTATAGTAAGCATTTTTAAAATCCTGCACATTTCCCATTTCCGCATCCACCGTAGCTTTTCCAATGGCACTATTTAGCTTACTATTGGTTTTAATAAAATCACCTTCAATTTGTGTTGTGCCTTGTAAAACCAGATCTCCAAAAGGTTTCAATTCCTCGGGCAAATCGTTTCCAATAATATTGGGAAGAATTCTCCTTAAATCGAAATAGTTGGTTTTTATGGAATGATTATTTGCCTGAATTGCATATACACCGTCACTAAAAAGATTTTTGAAGGTATAGCTGCCTGTAAAATTTGAATTACTGTAGGCCAGACTAGCATCCGAAAAAGTAAAATTGTTAAGCGTGCCCGAAAATTTTCCGTCAATCTGTAAGTCCAAGTCCTTACCAAACTCTGGATAGAACTTATTTAAATCGTTTGTAGAGATTGAGGAATTATTAAAATCCACTCGAATGATAACATCATTCTCAAAATCGGACATGCCATTTTCGTATTCCAGGGAGACATCACCCTGAAGCAAGGAATTGGCTGTTTTCAGTTTTAAATCACCCAAAACCATCTGGGTAGGGGTATATGCGAAATTGGCAACCAAATCTTCCACTTCAATCCCACTAGCTTCCAAAAAGGCGAGGGAGTTAATATTTACAGCCACATCACTGTCGTATACCTTGAAATCTTCAGCATCCAATTGAATGTTTTGGACATCCAAGACCGTTGGAGTTTCTAAATTTTCATCGGTAATTTTAACCCTCGTATTTTGCAAAGTAAGGTCATTACTTAGCAGTTCAAATGGTTTTACTTGTGTGGTATCACCCGTATTGAACTTTTGAGAGAAAATGGATAGATTATCGTCATCTTCATTTTTATACGTAGTCACATATAGTTTGGCATTTTCTAAATCAATGAAGCCAAAATCCAAATTTCCCTGAATTAGTTTTTGTACACTAAGAATATTGGTTTGTAGATATTGTGAATAAATTAGAGTGTCTTCGCGATGATCCCGTATAAGCACTTCCCGAATATCAACTTCCCCTTTCCAATTGAGTCCCAATCTGCCAATCTGGATATCGGTACCGTAGGTTTCATTTAAATCCTGAGTAACCTTTTGAGCGATTTTTGTTTGTACAGATGGAATGGAAAGTGTGATTACCAAAAGTATTAGCAATAAAAAAAGTACCAAAGCAGTACGTTTAAGTATTTTAATAAGTTTTTTGATAACCTTTTATTGTTTTAATTTTACACACTATAAAAATAACTCCTTGAAAACCCAAGATATTTACATACTAGGTATTGAATCTTCCTGCGACGACACTGCTGCTGCTGTGATGCATAACGGCAGGGTCCTATCCAATGTTGTTGCCAACCAGAAAATACACGAAGAATACGGGGGTGTTGTTCCCGAATTAGCTTCGCGGGCGCATCAACAAAATATTGTTCCGGTCGTTCATCAAGCATTACGCAAAGCAAATATCGACAAAAAACAATTAAGCGCCATAGCTTTTACGCAAGGTCCTGGCTTAATGGGATCTTTATTGGTAGGAACCTCATTTTCAAAATCTTTGGCTATGGGACTGGGTATCCCACTCATTTCGGTAAACCATATGCAGGCCCATATTCTAGCTCATTTTATTAAAGATGAAGCACAAACCACGCCAAGTTTCCCGTTTATTGCACTCACAATTAGTGGTGGACACACGCAAATTGTTAAGGTTGATGATTACTTCCGTATGGAAATTTTAGGAGAAACTATAGATGATGCCGTTGGGGAAGCATTTGATAAATCGGCTAAAATATTAGGACTTCCCTACCCAGGAGGCCCTCTAATAGATAAGTATGCCCAGCATGGGGACCCTACAGCGTTTTCCTTTCCAAAACCAAAAGTTGGGGATTTGGAGTTCAGCTTTAGTGGATTAAAAACAGCCGTGCTTTATTTTGTGGAACGGGAAACAGCCAAAGACCCTCATTTTATTGAAGAGAACCTACATAATATTTGTGCAAGCTTGCAATTTACCATTGTAGACTATCTCATGGATAAACTAAAAAATGCGGTAGTTAAAACAGGGATTAATAGAATAGCGATTGGCGGTGGTGTTTCCGCAAATAGTGGCATTCGAAAAGCCTTAAAGAATGCAGAAAAAGAACTTGGTTGGACGACGTACATCCCTAAATTTGAATACTGTACCGATAATGCTGCTATGATTGCCATTGTTGGAGAGCTGAAATATTTAAATGGCGACTTTTCCAAACAAAATGTTGTGGCTACTGCAAGAATGAAACTATCATGAGTTATTCGGAAGAGATCGTAAAAAGAATTAGAGCAGCCCTAAAGCCTTGGCAGCAGGATATAGAAGAGAAAAGAATGTTTGGCGGTACATGCTTTCTCTACAAAGGAAAAATGTGTGTTGGGGAAAGTAAGGAACGATTGATGGTGAGGGTAGTTTCAGAAAAAATGAACCAAGCCCTTAAAACCCCCGAAGCAAAACAAATGATCCATGGAGGAAAGTTGATGAAGGAATTTATTTTTGTTTCACACATAGCTTCTCAGCCAGAAGAAGCCTTACAATATTGGATTGAATTAGGTGTAGAACACGCACAACTTAAAAGCAAGTAACATGAATCTCTTTTACCTCGGTACATTAGCCGATAATGCAACACTCGCCCAATTTGGGAAAGAAGAAAGTCGTCACATTTCAAAAGTATTGAGACACCAAAAAGGGGACTTTTTATGGATAACCAACGGGAAGGGGCTATTATTTCAAGGAAAAATCACGGAGATTAGTCAAAAACATTGTACCGTAAGCATCATTTCTTCAGAAAAAAAAACAGCACTCCCTTATAAACTTCACATGGCGGTAGCTCCAACCAAACAAAATGACCGTTATGAATGGTTTTTGGAAAAAGCGACGGAAATTGGAATTTCTTCCATTACGCCCATTATCTGCGACCACAGTGAACGTAAAGTGATAAAGAACGAACGTTATGAAAAGATTATCGAAAGTGCGATGAAACAATCCCTTTCGTGTTACAAGCCCATTTTAAATGAAGCCCTACCCTATGCAGATTTCATAGCTCAAACAAATCATTTTGAAGGAAAAAAATGCATCGCTCATTGTGAAGATTCTGAAAAACAACTACTTAAAAATTGCATTCAACCCAAAGAAAGTATCCTTATCTTAATTGGTCCTGAAGGGGATTTCTCACAAAACGAAATCGATTTAGCCTTACAAAATCAATTTCAAGCGGTCTCCTTGGGAAATTCCCGCTTAAGAACCGAAACAGCCGCAATAGCAGCCTGTTTGGGCGTTTCTTTTGTTAATTAGTATTAATGTAAGGTAAACAAAAAGTTAAAAAAGTATGTTTTTTATCGATTGAATTGTGTATTTCATCGATAGTATCTATATTGCGTCAACTCTTTAACCTAAAACCCTTTATGAACGCTAGAAAGCTCCATAAAAAAAAATCTGATGCTGGCATCAACAAATTGGAAGCACCGCTAAAATTTCTTTCTCCTCTTCAAAAGCAAAAAGCTTCACAATTGTCTAAAGATTGGAAAGTTTTTACTTATAGCATTTTTGGGGAAATTTTTGACAAAGTATAGATTTAAGCCTACTTTTCATGTATTTTTGTGTCTATGCCTAAGACACTAATTTTTATTTTAATTACATTACCCGCAGCAATAGCTATGCAAGCTCAGGAAATTGCTCTTCTTAAATACAATGGAGGGGGCGATTGGTATAGCAATCCTACGGCTTTACCCAATTTGATTAAATTCAGCAACCAACAAATCAATACCTCCATTCAGGAAAAGGCCGAAACGGTAGCTCCCAACGATCCTGAATTGTTTAATTACCCCTTTGTACACATGACGGGTCATGGGAACGTATTTTTCTCTGAGGAAGAAGCCATGAACCTACGCAATTATTTAATCAGTGGCGGATTTCTTCATATAGATGACAATTATGGCATGGACGAATACCTTCGCAAAGAGTTGGTCAAGATTTTTCCAGATCAAGACTTAAAAGAACTTCCGGCAGACCACCCTATTTTTAATCAGCAATTCAAATTCCCGAAGGGCTTGCCTAAAATTCACGAGCATGACAATCAAAGACCTCAGGCTTTTGGCATTACCTTTAACGGCAGATTGGTATTGCTTTACACCTTTGAGTGTGATTTGGGCGATGGCTGGGAAAATCCTGAGGTTCACAACGATCCACAAGAAGTACGGATGAAAGCGCTCCAGATGGGAAGCAATATTCTTTCTTACGTTTTCGAAAACTAAATATCTTCTTAAAAATCCTCCTAAAAACGGGCTTTTCAAAAAATACTTAACAAATATTTGAGTATTTCGTAGAAGCCATTGTGCTATCTTTACTTTGTGAAAACAACCGCAAAATCAATAGCCATTGGTATATTGAAGGCCTTATCGGTATTGGTAGGAGTCTTTTTTTTAGTTTGGTTTTTTATTGAAGTAAGAGAGCTAATTCTATTTATAGGCTTAGCATTAGTTCTGTCCCTCATTGGAAGGCCCCTGATGTTGTTTTTCAAGAATAGACTAAAATTTGGAAATACTTTTTCGGCCACGCTCACCCTACTTTTAATCATGGGCATTATTAGCCTTTTGCTATACACTTTTGTACCCATTATAGTGGAGCAAGGAAAGAATATTTCAGAGATTAATTTTAACCAGGTTAAAAGAGATCTTGAGGAACTCAACATGCAAGCTAGTGATTATCTTGGCGTCGATCATTTCACTATGGTTGAAGCAGTGAAACAAACCGAGTTTGTTAAAAATATGAATGTTGAAATTATCCCTAGCTTTATTGAAATGTTCTTCAGCAATATTGGGAGCGCCATCATAGGCCTTTTCGCGGTCCTATTTATGGCTTTTTTCCTGTTGAAGGATGAAAAGATTATCGTTAGGACTGTGTTGGCATTTTCAAATCGAGGTGATGAAGGAAAATTTAAAAGAATACTGGTAAAAACCAAGCATTTATTGTCCCGTTATTTTATTGGTCTGCTATTTCAGATTTTAATACTTTCATTATTTTATTCGGTATTACTGCTTTATTTGGATGTCAACAACGCTATTGCCGTAGCCCTTATTTGCGCTTTTTTGAATATAGTTCCTTACCTTGGCCCTATCATTGGATGGATCCTTATGCTATTGGTCATTTTAAGCAATAATCTTGGAGCCGATTTTTCCTCGGGCCTTCTTCCACTGCTGCTTATCGCTACAGGTGGTTACGCCGTGGCACAATTATTTGACAACCTTATCACACAGCCTGTGGTATTTGGAAAAAGTGTAAAATCCCATCCGCTGGAAATTTTTTTGGTAATCTTAATGGGAGGATACTTATTTGAAATCCCTGGGATGATTTTAGCAGTTCCTACTTATACCACCCTAAAGGTTATTTCTAAAGAATTTCTATCTGAATATAAAATTGTAAAACGACTTACTCGAAACCTCTAGCATTGATCCCCCCTGAAAGTTTAAAAGATACGGTACAGCAATTTATTAAGAATTACGATGGGGAGATTTCACAATTGGCCTTGAAAGGAAGTCCCTTTCCTGAAATAACGAGTGGGTACCTTATTCAGCAAATAGAAGGTTTTCGAAAAGCTGCAAATAAACTACCCACCTGGTGTCATACACCACAGATCCTATTCCCACCTAAATTAAATTTAGAGCAAACTTCTTCCGAAATAACCGCAAAGTACAAAGCGTCTTTAATCGATGGAGAGACCTTAGCCGATATCACAGGGGGTTTTGGGGTAGACGCTTATTTCTTTGCTGAAAAATTCAAGAAAGTCCATCACTTTGAACAAAACAAGGAATTAAGCGAAATTGCCGGTCATAATTTTAAGCAACTTAAAAAAAACAATATCATTTGCCATTCAGGAAATGCCTTAGAACTTATTGAAAACAACTATTACGATGCTATTTTTGCCGATCCAGCGAGAAGACACGAAACCAAAGGAAAGGTGTTTTTTCTAAAAGATTGTGAGCCCAACATTGTTTCCCAATTAGATTCCCTGCTTGCAAAATGCCAGACCCTATTAATAAAGACCTCTCCTATGCTCGATATTTCCGTGGGACTTTCCGAATTAAAAAATGTGGCAGAAATACATGTCGTGGCAGTGAATAATGATGTAAAGGAATTGCTTTGGAAAATCACCAATACCGTACCTTCCCAAACCTTGATAAAAACGATCAACTTCCGTAAAAACACAACACAAACCTTTAGTTTTGATTATCAGCAAAGGGCTTCAGCTACTTATTCCAACCCCAAAACCTATCTGTACGAGCCAAATGCCGCCCTTTTAAAAGCAGGTGCGTTCCAAGAGCTTTCAGCCTATTTTTCAATACAAAAGATAGCACCTCACTCCCACCTTTACACCCATGAAAAACTTATCGATTTTCCTGGGAGACGTTTTCAAATAGATACGGTTTTTGCCTACCATAAAAAAACAATGAAAAACTTCGCTGGAATGAAAGCGAATATAACGACCAGGAACTTTCCGGAGCGTGTAAATGAAATCAAGAAAAAATGGAAAATAAAAGATGGCGGAAGCACTTATTTATTTTTCACCACCTTGGAATCTGGAGAAAAAATTGTTATAAAAACCATAAAAGTCCCTTCAGAATAACCAAAACTCCTAAATCTTTCATAAAGGCTAGCAGACCTCAGAATCATTACTCTGTAAAATTGTAATTTAGGGGTATGATTCTATTCAGTAAACTAAAAATTGGCATTTATTTTTTATTGATCCTTTTTTCATGTGAATTAGGAAAACCCAAACTCATTAAGGATTTGCCCGATTCCCTAAAAGAGCTTTCTGCTGCCGAGGTTATTGAAGGCACTAATATTGTTTGGTCTGTCGAAGATAGTGGTCACGATCCCATTGTATATGGTTTTGATACCAAAACTGGCGAACTCCTTAAAACCCTTGAAGTTAAAAATGCGAAAAATGAAGATTGGGAAGATTTAACTAGTGATAAAAAGGGAAATTTGTATGTAGGTGATTTTGGGGATAGCCGCGGAAAAAAAGACGATTATATAATTTATAAGCTGAATGATATTTTGAATGCAGACCAAACGATAGAAGCGGAAAAAATTGTTTTCACCCTCCCGAAAAAGCAAAAGCGTCTTGACTTTGAAGCATTTTTCATCTATAAAGATTTCTTTTATCTTTTTAGTAAAGAACACGGAACCGTCCCTATGTTTAAAATTCCAAATAAGGTTGGGGAGCACGAAGCCAAGCTCGTAAAGACTTTTAAGTTGGATGCTAAGGGAACGCTTATTACTTCTGCGGATATCAATAAGGATGAAAACGAAATGGTCCTTTTGAATCATGATCAGGTTTGGGTACTTTCCAACTTTACTTCGGAAGACTTTTTTTCGGAAGAAGTACGTTTAATTCCTCTCCATCATAATACGCAAAAAGAAGGTGTTTGTTACCTTACTGATCAAACCCTACTTATTACCGATGAACGAAGCGGTGGTGAAGGTGGAAATTTGTATTCCTTGAGTCTGTTAGAAGAAACCAAAGAATAGATTCTTGACCTTTTCAATAGTATTATAGTGAAAATTGTTCAACTACTGGCTCAAAGTGTTCTTCGTCAAATCAAAGGATTGCCAAAAGGCCTTCCTGACAGCGCTCCGCGCTGAAAATACTACAAAC
>CEQG01012265.1_pt1 | contig 32883 bp, 29 predicted proteins | sample 350301 | NCBI WGS metagenome assembly CEQG01 (sample SAMEA2621242, study PRJEB7988) | marine metagenome | isolation source: saline water (ENVO:00002010), including | reverse complement strand
GCCTGTACCTCGACTTCATCAACATGTTCCTGTTCCTGCTGCGTTTTATGGGTGCGGCACGCAACTAAGCGGCTCGCCACGTAACTGGCGCGCAACAGGCTCGCAAAATGAGATGCCCGGGACGGAAATTACCGTTCCGGGCATTTTCAGTTAAGGTCTAATGCGTTAGACAGGTTTCAAGCGATCGGTCGCCGCTGCGTTTCCCCTCTGGTGCGCGCGAGCCGACCCGCGATGGGAGCCATTCGATTATGTCCGACGACTTCAAGTCGCCGCTGCGCATTACCATCCTCGCCGGTGCGCTGAGCCTGCTCGCCGCCTGCGCCACGGCCCCGGTGCCGCCACCTCCGCCGCCGCCGCCGCCTCCGCCGCCGCCTCCGCCTGCGATGCCGCTGCGTCCGACGCCGCCGATGGGCGCGAGCGCGACGATGATCGTGCCGATGATCGCGGCCGACGGCGTGCGCCAGACGGTCAACGCCTACATCACCCCGGCGCAGACGACCTGGAACATCCGCAGCGCGTTCAACGTGGCGGCGCTCAATTGCATGGAGCCGCGGCACGCCGCCATTCTCGACAATTACAAGCTGTTCCTGACCAATTTCGACAAGCAGCTGGACAAGGCGAACGCCAAGATCGAAGCCGAATTCCGCGAGCAGTATGGCGATCGCAGGGTGGGTCGTACGGAATTGGATTCGTACATGACCAAGGTCTACAACTACTTCACCCTGCCTCCGGCAAAGACGGCCTTCTGCGATGCCGCGCTGGCGCTGAGCAATGAATCGGTCGCGGTGGCACCCGCCGACCTCGACAGCTTCAGCGCGCGCGCCATGGCCCGGTTCGAAGGCGTGTTCGAAGACTTCTTCCGCTCGTTCGAGCGGTACCAGACCAATCTCGCCACGTGGGACCGGCTCTATGGCCAACCCGCCGGCCTCTATCCCAGCTATGGCCCTGCCACGCAGGTGGCGGGTAACGACCTGCCGCCGGCCAGCGGCGGTACCATCCTGCTCGATGCGCCCGCCGCGGATTTGGCGGACGGGACCACGAGAACGGTCGAACTGGGTGCGCAGAGCGTGCTTCTGACGCCGGGTGCCGGCGTTCAGCCGCAGGAGACGGCCGAGGTCGGCGAAGTCGAGATCGTCATTCCCGAAACCGCTGCGACCGACACGCCCGACGAGGTGCAGGGGCCAGCTGCGCCCGATCCTTCGCGCTGAGGGCAGGCGGGCACCGAAAGACCTTGCGTCTGGCGCAAGGTTCGCTATTTGGGCCCGCTCCTGCGCAGGCATACGGCACTGCCACCTGCGCAATTTGAGACCTGAACGGGGCCGTAGCTCAGTTGGGAGAGCGCGTCGTTCGCAATGACGAGGTCAGCGGTTCGATCCCGCTCGGCTCCACCAGGTCTTTCCTTTTTCCCATGACCGCGAACGCCCGCCGGGCTTCTTTCGTGGCGGGCGAACCAGCCCGACTTGCGGCGATGCTCGGGTGAGCGTCTAGCAATCCCCTCCGTTTGAGCTTACCTGCCGCGCAATGCATTTTCTCGATCAAGCCAAGATATTCCTCAAATCCGGCGCGGGCGGCCCTGGCGCCGTCAGTTTCCGGCGTGAGAAGTACATCGAATATGGCGGCCCCGACGGCGGCAATGGCGGTCGCGGCGGCGATATCATCTTCGAAGCCGTCGCCGGCCTCAACACGCTGATCGACTTCCGTTACGCACAGCACTTCAAGGCTTCGCGCGGCGGCCACGGCATGGGCCGCGACCGCACGGGCAAGGGTGCCGACGATCTGGTGGTCAAGGTGCCGGTGGGCACGCAGGTCCTGTCCGAAGACAAGGAAGAAATCCTCGCCGATTTCACCGAGGTCGGCCAGCGCATCACGCTGCTTGAAGGCGGCATGGGCGGACGCGGCAATGCCAGCTACAAGACCAGCACCAACCGCGCGCCACGCCAGCACCAGCCGGGTGAGCCGGGCGAAGAGATGTGGGTGTGGCTGCGGTTGAAGCTGCTCGCCGATGTCGGCCTGGTCGGCCTGCCCAATGCAGGCAAATCGACCTTCATCAACCAGGTTTCCAACGCCCAGGCAAAGGTGGGCGACTATGCGTTCACGACGCTGGTGCCGAAGCTGGGCGTGGTCCGTCACAAGGGCCGCGACTTTGTGCTGGCCGATATCCCCGGCCTGATCGAAGGCGCGGCGGAAGGTGCCGGGATCGGTGACCGCTTCCTCGGCCATATCGAGCGCTGCAAGGTGCTGATCCACCTGATCGACATCGCGGGCGAAGATCCTGCGGTGGCGCTGCGGACCGTCGAGGAAGAGCTGGAGGCGTATGGCGAAGGGCTGGAGGAAAAGCCCCGGCTGATCGCGCTCAACAAGCTCGATCTTGCCGATAACGAACTGGGCAAGGCCATTGCCGAGGAACTCAAGGCGGCCGGTGCGGACGCGGTCTATACCGTTTCGGGAGCGACTGGTGCAGGTGTCGAGCAATTGCTCGACGCGGTGCTCGGCTACCTGCCCGAAGTCACCCCGCTCGAAACCGAGAGCAGCGGCGGCGTGATCGAGGATGACGGTGAGGAGGGGGAAAGCTCGTGGTCGCCGATCTGATCGCCTGCTCCTCCGGCGAAGCATGACGCTGGCGCTGACCGGCGGGACGGGCTTCGTCGGGCAGGCAGTGCTCGACCTGCTCGAAGGACGCAGGGAGCGCGTCCGGGTGCTCGCGCGCAAAGTCCCGCAGGACAAGCGCGGCTTTCGCTGGGTCGAAGGCAGCCTGAATGAGCCCTTTGCACTGGCGCATCTTGTCGCCGATGCCGAATGCGTCATCCATATCGCCGGTCTCACCCGTGCGGTGAACCCCGACCATTTCGAGATCGTCAACGTCACCGGCACGCTCAACGTCGTCGAGGCCGCGGTGCGCGCGGGCGCTAAGCGTTTCGTGCTGGTCTCCTCGCTCGCGGCGCGCGAACCCGAACTGTCCGCCTATGGCGCGTCCAAGCGGCGCGCGGAAACGATCGTCGCGGCGAGTGGGCTCGACTGGACGATCGTGCGTCCGCCGGGCGTCTACGGCCCGCGCGACACCGATTACCTGGAGATGTTCCGCGCTGCGAAAAGCGGCTTCCTGCCCGTGCCGATGGGCGGGCGCAGTTCGCTGATCCACGTGCAGGATCTCGCCCGCCTGCTGCTTGCGCTGCGCGAGGGCGGGGAGGGGATCACCCACGAAATCTTCGAGCCCGACGATGCACGCGATGGTGGCTGGACCCACGGCGATCTTGCGCGCGGCATCGGCTCGGCGGTCGGCACCAGGGTGCGGACCATCCCGCTACCGGCCTTTGCGCTGAAGGCAGCGGCGATGGCGGATGAGAAGCTGCGGGGACGCAATGCCCGGCTGACGCGGGACCGGGCGGGTTATCTCGCGCACCCGGACTGGGCCGTGTCGCCCGACCGGGCGGTGCCCAAGGCACTCTGGCAGCCCGAGATCCTGACACGCGAAGGCCTGCGCGACACCGCACAATGGTATCGCGAAGCGGGCATGCTGTAGACCTTATTCGGACTCGGGCTTTGCAGCCTTCTTCGACTGGGTGCGCTTCTGTTCGAGCGCGGCGATCAGCTGGTCGAGCCCTTCGGCGCTGCGCAGGTTGATATCGCGCTGGGGGAAGGGAATTTCCACCTCGTGCTCGCGGAACAGGTGCCACAGCTTCTTCAGCACCTCGCTCTTCACATTGCCGATGCCCGCTTCGGGATCGGTGATCCACACGTGGATAATGAAGTCGACGCTGCTGTCGCCATACCCATCCAGCCAAACCGTCGGCGGGGGGGACTGCAGCACCCGACTGCACGATTTGGCAGCCTCCAGCATCAGTTCTTCCGCCTTGTCGATATCCGCGTGATAGCTGATCCCGACCGGCACCTGCATGCGCACGTTGCGCGACGAGTAGGACCAGTTTTCGACCTGATTGATCATCAAGTTTTCGTTCGGGATCAGGTATTCCTTCTGGTCGCGCGTGGTGATCGAGACCGCGCGGATGCCGATCTTGCGGATCTGCCCGAAGGTGGAGACGCCCGCCTGGTCTGCGATCGCGATCACGTCGCCCGGCTTGATCGACTTGTCCATCAGCAGGATGATCCCGGCGATCAGGTTGCCGAAGGTCTTCTGCAAACCGAAACCGATCGCGAGGCCGAATGCGCCGGAGAAGACCGTGAAGGCCGTCAGGTTGATGCCCAGCAGGTCCATGCCGACCAGCGCGGCAATCCCCCAGACCGCAATGGTCAGAACCTTTTCCAGCAGGAGCCGCCGGGTCTGGTCGACCCGCGTGACGCGCGCGAGCAGGGCGTGACTTGCCTTGCTCCCGAACCACGCGAAGGCGATCATGCCCATCGCCACGGCAAGGAAGACGATCCCGTCCCAGACCGAAACGTGCATCGAGCCGACATCGATCGCCATGTTGTCGAGGCTCTCGATAACCTGGCCGACCGTGCGGTTCTGTTCGCCGACGGCATCTTTTAGCTCGTCCGCCGCCTTCACGCTGTCGCTGGGCGATGCCGAGGGTACGGGCGTTGCGGCGGCTGCGCTTGCGCCATCGCTCGGCACGGGTTGCAGGATCACCTGTTCGCCTGCCTGCAGCGGATCGGGGCTGGCCGTGCTCGTCGGGCTGGGCGCCCCTTGCGGGTTGAGCGCTGCGTCGGTTGCGGAGGTGGGACCTATCGAGGAGCTTGCCATCAGCTATGCTTGATCGCGTCGAAGGCGCGGTCAAGGTCCGCGATCAGGTCTTCCGCATTTTCGAGCCCGATAGCGAGCCGCACGCCAAGTCGATCCTCCTCGCGCCAACCTGCCATCGGCCACGCGCTGGCGGTGCGGATGCGCGGCGGATCGAAGGGCAGCACGAGGCTTTCGAACCCGCCCCAGCTGTACCCGATACCGAACAGTTCGAGCGTGTCGACGAAGGTCGTGCGCTGCTCGTCCGTGTGGCCCGCGAACACGAAGCTGAACAGGCCGCAGCCGCCGGAAAAGTCGCGCTGCCAGTATTCATGGCCGGGCGCCCCTTCGAGCATGGGGCACAGGACATGCGCGACCTCGGGCCGCTGTTGCAGCCACTGCGCAATGGTCAACGCACTGCGCGCCGTATGGTCGAGCCGCATCGGCATCGTCCGCAGCCCGCGCGCGACAAGGGCGGCATCGTCGGGCGAGACATGCTGGCCGAGCAACTGCGCGGTGTGGCGAAGCTTCGCGTAATGCGCCTTGCCTGCGCTCGCGCAGCCCATCAGCACGTCGGAATGGCCGCCTGCATGTTTCGTCAGGCTGGTGATCGTGATGTCGCAGCCTTGCTCCAGCGCAGGGAAGCCGAGCCCGGTCGCCCACGTGTTGTCGACCAGCACCGTGGCACCATGATCCTTCGCGATCCCTGCCAGTCGTGGAATGTCGCAGACTTCCATCGTCAGGCTGCCCGGCACTTCGAGCATGACCGCCTTCACGCGATCGTCGAACGCGGCGGCATAGGTGTCGAAATCGCTCGGGTCGAAGAAGCGCGCTTCAACGCCCCACCGCTTGAGCAGCGAGGACCCGATGGAGCGGGTCGGTTCGTACACATTGTCCTGCACCAGCAGCACGTCGCCCGGTTCGAGCACGCTCATCAACGCGCCTGCCAGTGCCGCCGTGCCGCTGGGGTAAAGCATCGTGCCGTAAGCACCGGGTTCCAGCTCGGTCAGCGCCTCGGCGAGCGCCCACTGGGTCGGCGCGCCCCGGCGGCCGTAGTGGAACCTGCCGTCTTCGTTGTATTTGAGGCACTCCTGCCGCTCGCCCTCGCTCTGATAGAGGTGCGTGCTGCCGCGCCAGACCGGCGGATTGACCACCGGCCCGGTCCATTCCTTGCGGCGTCCGGCCAGTACTGCGCGGGTGGCCGGGGAGACGGGCTTGTCGGTCTTGCTCAGCGGGGTTCTCCGGTTTCCTTGGGCGTTTCGGGGTCGGCGCCCCATTCGGACCAGCTGCCATCGTAGAGGGCGGTACGCTCCGCCCCTAGCAGACGCGCGGCGAACAGCACCACCGAAGCGGTCTGGCCGCTGCCACAGGTCGCGACGATCGGCCGATCGAGATCGAGGCCGGCGTCGGCGAACAGCGCGCGAAGGCTGTCCGGATCGCGAAACGTCCCGTCCTCGCTGAACAGGTCGCGGAAAAACAGGTGCCGGGCTCCCGGGATGTGCCCGCCGGGAAGGCCATGCACGGTGTCTTCCACCGTCCCTGTGAAGCGACCGCCATCGCGCGCATCGACAACCTGTTCGGCGCGCGTAGCCAGGTTGGCGAGCATCGCGGCCTTGTCACGAATATCGGTCACGCGGACGCTGGTGGGTGGCCGTTCGAGGGACGGCACCTCGGACGATCCGCTTTCCACCGCGCGACCCTCGGCGCGCCATTTGGCCAGCCCGCCGTCGAGGACGGCTATGTTTGCGAGCCCGGCAAGGTCGAGCAACACCCAAGCGCGGCATGCGCTGCGCAGGTCGGAGGCGTCGTAGAGGACGATGCGGGTTTGCGGGCCGACCCCGCGTTCCCCCAGCCAGCGCGCGACGCGCGTTCCGTCGGGCACCTTGCCCGGCAGCGCGGAAGCGGGATCGTGCAGCTCCGCCAGGTCCAGAAAGCGCGCACCCGGGAGATGCTCGGCCATAAATTCGGCGTGGGCGTCGCGATTTGCGGAGGGCAGGTGCAGCGAGGCATCGAGCACCGCGAGATCGGGCGCATCGATTTCACCGGCAAGCCAGTCGGTTGAAACGAGCATGTCCATCGCCCGCCCGGATAGCCGGGCCGGCCGCCTCTTGTCGAGCGATCAGGCGACCGCGCGCGTGGTCAGCTGCGCATAGCTGCGCGGCGGTTCGTCGAGCCGGAACGGGTTGGGTCGCGCATCCTTCTGGATCGGCTTGGAACCGATAACGTAGGTATGCGCGCGCGGCTCGATATCCGCCGCGCGCACGGTCAGGCGCAGCAGCGGCACGAAGACCGGGACATTGCCCTGTCGCAGCGGGCGAACGTCGCGAAGCGGCAGGCGAAGTTCGCCCTGTACGGTCGTCCTCTGACCCGGATCGAGCTTCGCAAGCGTATGCAATTCGGGCAGCGTCTGCCCGATATCGGCGAGTTGTTGTGCCGCAGGCACGCGGCCATGTGCAGTGGTGATGTCGCCACCGATCCTGATGTCGCTGATCGGGGTGGGGCCGCGGTTGACCATGGTCAGGCGGTAAGAGATCGTCGCGTTCATCACGCTGCGGCTCAGCGTGACGACGTGGGCCTCCACCTCGATCGATCCGGCGACCGGCACTGCTGGCGGGCTTTCCCGGTCCATCGCGCGCACCGGGCGGCTGGAAAGGCTCGTTTCGCTCGCCTCGTTCGCTTCGTTCGCCTCGGCGCGGTCCGAACGCCTGCGTCGGATCTTCAGCAATGCCGTTAGGCTTGCCAGCAGCGCGATCAGCACCAGGGCTCCGGCGGCGATCCATACCCAGTCGACCGGCTGCGAAGATGTGGAGCGTCGGCTTGCTTTGCTTGCGAGCGGGTCGGCCGCTTGCGTTTCCAACCCGGTTGAGGGCTGGGCGAAATCCTCGGTCGGGGTGACGGCGTCGGGGGCAGCGGGCTCCTGCGCCGTATCCTGTTCGACCTCGGCGGTATCGCTGGCGGTGCTGCTCTGCGTCGGCGTTTCGGTCAGCAGGTCGCGCGTGGACACCTGGCGGTTGGTGGCAGGCAGCGCCGCGTCCGGAGCAGGGGTTCGCGTAGGTTGCGGGGTGGCGCGCTCGGTCGGTGTCGCGGATGGGCGCGGGCTCGGCTGCGCGGTGGGCGTCCGGCTCGGCGTCGGGGTCGGTTCGACGATCACGCGCGGTGCGGTGCGCGTCGTGCCTTCAAGATCCGTCGGCCCCTGAGCCTGCGGGGTCGAGGTCGCATCGGGTTCCGGCGGAAGCTGGAAAGTGGTGGCCGACTGCGCATGCGCAGCGACGGCGCCAAACAGCAACAGACAGGGGAAGAGGAGCGATCGCATCGGTTCGACTGGTTTGCTTGTGAATGGGGGCCTGATCTTGTGAGCCGATCGGGCAGAAACCGAATGAATAGTGCGTGAATCGTTGCAGCGCAAAGGCTTGCTTGTGCAAGGCGCGCGATGAAGGCACAGACGCGGCATGAGCGACACACCTGACACGTCATCGGGCCCCGGTCCGCGGTTCCTCGGCCAGTCGAGCCCGCTTCCGGCGAGCCCGGAGGAAGCCGAACTCGATTACGTACCCAATCCGCGCAGCGGCTCGCTGTATCTCGTGCGCTTTTCCGCGCCCGAGTTCACCTCGCTGTGCCCTGTCACCGGGCAACCCGATTTCGCCCATCTGGTGATCGATTATGCGCCGGGCGAGACGATCGTCGAATCGAAGAGCCTCAAGCTGTTCCTCGGGTCATTCCGCAATCACTGCGGATTTCACGAGGATGTGACCGTGGGCATCGGCCAGCGCCTGTTCGACGAGATGAAGCCCCGCTGGCTGCGGATCGGCGGCTACTGGTATCCGCGCGGCGGCATCCCGATCGACGTCTTCTGGCAGAGCGGTACGCCGCCCGAAGCGCTCTGGGTGCCCGAACAGGGCGTCCAGAACTATCGCGGTCGGGGATAGTCGGCACTCCAACGCGACCGGATAAATCCCCGGCATCGAGCGCCAACCCCCTTTCGCCACTCCCTATAATGCATGCGATGACACACGTGCGAAGGCGTGATGTGGCGGCCCGCTTGCCTTGCGGTGTCTCGCCCTGCTGAGCGCCAGCACCTTCCCGGCGGCCCTAACAAAGTGAGACGATGGAAACCCAAGCTACGTCCTTCGCCGGGGGGCTCGCCGCCTCACGCATTGTCACTTCCGTGAAAGGTCCTGGACCTCTTCCCGCCAGCCCGAGCCGGCGCTCGCTCGCCATCCTCCTCGGCACCGCGCTCTCGCTTTCGCTGGGGGCGTGCGGTGGCGGATCGAGCCGCCCGCCCGCTGCAGCGAGCATCCCGGCGCCGGTTGCAACGCCGCCTTCAACGGCTGCACCCGCACCCGCGCCGCCGCCATCGCCGCCCCCTCCGCTCGATCCACAGAGCGGCGGCCAACCGCCCGCTGCACAGCAATCGGGGTCGGCCCCGCGTTCCCCCGAAGACGACGACGAGTACCGGGCTAACGGGGTAGCGGGCGACTATGTCGATGCGCTCTACGCGCTCGACAATGGCTGGGACGGGTCGGGCGTGCTGGTCGGCGTTCTGGACGAAGGCGTCGAGGAAACGCGCGAGCTGAAGGGGCAGATATCGGACCTCAGCCGGGATTTCGGCGGCGTTCGGCAGGGCGGCGTGCTGGTGCCTCACGCGACGCTGGGCGGCGAGAACTCCGAACACGGGACGCAGGTGGCGACGATCATCGCCGGCCTCAACGACGGTGTGGGCACGCAGGGGTTTGCTCCGGGTGCCAGCATCGTCGTGCTGCGCACCGACGTTCAGGACCGCGATGCGGGTACCGACAGCGTCGGTGGCAGCAGCCACGAAGCGATCCGTTACGCGGGCGAGAACGGCGTGCTGATCGTCAATCGATCGATCAGCAAGGCAATTCCCACGATTTCGAACCGGCTGATGCAGGAGGCAGTGGCCGACTATCGGCGGATGGGCGGCCTGGTCATCAATGCCGCCGGCAATAGCGGCGGCGACAATCCCAACGATGCGATCGACCTGACGCCCGAGAACGCCGAGGGCTGGCTGTTCGTGGTCGCGCTCGATCCGAATGGGCCGGGGTACGAGCTGGCCGGCTATTCCAACCGCTGCGGCAGCGCGATGGACCGGTGCGTTGCAGGCGTTGGCACAAGCGTCACCACCGACAATGCGGGCAACGTGGTGCGCTTTTCTGGGACGAGCGCGGCGACCCCGCAGGTTACCTCGCTGGCGGCGCTGATCCTGCACAAGTGGCCGCAGCTGACCGGCGTGGATGCCGGCAACATCATCCTTTCCACCGCCCGCGATATCGGCGCACCCGGGACCGATCCCGTCTTCGGCCACGGCCTCATCGATATGCGCAGCGCGCTCTCGCCGGTCGATCCGACGCTCTCCAACGGATCGTTCGCTACGCCGATCGCCACCAGCGGGATGATCGTGCCCCAAGCGTTCGGCGCGGATGCGGGCGAGCAGGTGGCCAACCTGCTGTCCGAGGTCACTCTGCTCGACGCGTTCGGGCGCGACTACCAAGCCGATCTTTCCGGGCTCGTCCGGCTTTCGGCTCCTTCGTATCGTGACACTGTCGCAGAGCGGCTGGACCGCGCTGCCAGTGGCAGGACGGCGGCTTTCGGGCTGTCATCCGCGCAGGTTCGCTTCGGCTATCTCACCGATCGCTCGACGGGCTTTGCCTCCCGCACACGAAGCAGGATCACCGACGCTGGGGTGGCGATGCGCCTTGGCGATCGAGGCGCCATCGTGACGGCAGGTTACGAAGGGCCGTGGCGGGATGATGCTGCGTTTCTCGGCCTGGCCCCGCGTGTCGATGCGATGGGCGCCTATATGCCCGCAGGCGGGCTGCGGCTCGCCTACGACCGGCCATGGGGCGATCTTCGGACAGGCATCTCGGGACACTCGGGCGGCACGCGGGATGGCGACGTGGTGGCGATGACGGGCTGGCTGGCTCGCGATCTCACCGTGCTCAGGCTTGGCTTGCTGGAAGAGCGGGGGACCATCTTCGGTACGGCAACCGGCACCGGGGGTCTGCGACTGGGCGATGGCGCGCGAACGCTATTCGTCGAACTTTCCAGCAAGGCCTCGATCGGCCCATGGGATCTCGCAGGCTACGGCAGTCTCGGGACGACCCGGATCCGGCTTGGACCCGACGCGGTGCTGACCGACGCGAGTGCCGTTTCGACCGCCCGGTTCGGGGTCGAAGTGTCGCGCGAGGCGTTTGGCGGGCGAATCCGCGTTGGGGTGGCGCAACCGCTCGTCGTTATTTCAGGCGCAGGTTCGATCACAGTGGGAACGGCCTATAATATAATAGACAGATCGCTCCAGTTCACGAGCAGGGACATCGACCTCACCGGTCGCATCGATCCTCGCATCGCCGTCGGCTTCGAAAGTGCCGGTCCCCGCTCCAGCGCAAGCGTGGCCGTCACAAGCCGAGCGGATGCAGCGGATACGACCCTTCTCGGCAGCTGGCGCTTCTGGTTTCGGTAGCAGGTTCTCAGGTGCATTCATGATCCACTTCGACCCATCGAATGCAGAAGCCATCTACGAAAAGCTCTCGTCAATTCTCGTGCAAAACCTCACCGGGTTGAGTGCGTCGGCGGTCCCAGAGGCACCTGTCGAACGCACTCGGGTGGCATCCGAAACAGCCCTCGCCGATGTGCCGATGGACGAGATCGCCCAGGGGTCGCCCGCGGACGCCGAAAAGATCGCAGCGCAGGTCGTCGCGGCAAGTGGCGATGCCATCATCGCGTCTGACCAGAATGGCGCGATCATATTCTGGAACCGCGCCGCTGCGCAGATGTTCGGCTATTCGGCATCCGAGGCCCTCGGCCAGCCAGTCTCGATCCTGATACCCGAACCCTTGGTCGCGGGGCACACGCAGGCCTATGCCAACGCCGTGAATGGTGGTCCGACCACATTGGTCGGGGCCCCTGTGGAACTGGTGGCCCAGCGGGCGGACGGGTCGCAATTCCCCATCGAACTCTCCCTCACACCATGGGACGAAAGCGCCGTCAGGCGCGGCTACGCGGCCATCGTGCGGGACATCAGCGACCGGAAGCAACTGGCGAAGGAGCGCGAGGACGCACGCGCCTTCCTGACCACGGTGGTATCCCAGATGCCGGCCATGTTTTTCGTCAAGGATGCGCACACGCGCGAATATCTGCTGATCAACGAATTCGCCGAACGCACCATCGGGCGCCCGGCGAGCGAGGTGATCGGCAAGACCGACGTGGAGCTGTTTCCGGCTTTCGGGCAGGCCTACATGGATCGCGACACGCGCGTGCTCAATGCCGACGGTCCCTTGACCTTCGAGAGCGAATTCGTGCGCGAAGATGGTCAGCGATCGATACTCAAGACTACCAGGGCGGTGATCTCCGGCGCCAACCCGTCGGATCGCTATATCCTCGGCGTATCGGAAGACGTGACGCGCACCCGCCGGGCAGAGGCAGAGGTGCTCCGCCTCGCGCTGCACGATGCGCTGACCGGATTGGGCAACGCAGCCAGCCTGACCAGCCGCATCCACGAACTGATCGATTCGAAGACCGCATTTGCGATGCTCAGCATCGATCTGGATCGCTTCAAGTCTATCAACGACCAGTTCGGTCACGATGTCGGGGACGCGGTGCTGACCCAGTTTGCCCTGCGCCTGCGTGCTGCGACCGGCGATCGCGGCTTCCTCGCCAGAACCGGTGGCAATGAATTTGCCGTCATTCTGACCGGGAGGCAGCTTCAGAAACGGGCGCTCAAGGTCTCGACAGGCATCGTGCGGAGGACTTGCGAGCCTTTCGAAGTTCACGGCGGGACCGCGCATTGCGGTGCTTCGGTAGGCATCGTGCTCTGCCCGGAAGATGGCGACTGTCCCGCGAAATTGCGCGAGCGGGTCGACCTCGCGCTGTATCGCGCGAAGCGGGGCGGAGGCGGCAATTCGTGCTTCTTCAACCGCGAGATGGACCTTGCGGAACATGACCGGCGCAAGCTTGAGGGCGACTTGCGGCTGGCGATCGCCAGGGGCGAGATCGATCTGGCCTACCAGCCGGTCGTGTGCGCGCGCACGGGCCGGATCAAGAGCTGCGAGGCGCTGGCGCGATGGACCCACCCGTCGCGCGGACCCATCGGCCCCGACATCTTCATCTCGCTGGCCGAGGAGTGCGGCCTGATCGGGAAGCTGGGTGAAGACCTGCTGCGCAAGGCATGCCGCGATGCGCTTTCCTGGCCTGCCGACGTGAGCGTTGCCGTCAATCTGTCGGCGAACCAGTTCAGAAATCACACTTTGCCGCAAATGGTTGGCAAGGTGCTGGCCGAGACCGGGCTCAACCCCCGACGGCTGCAACTGGAAGTCACGGAATCGCTGGTCATCACCGACGTCGAGGGGACGCTTCGGCAACTGCGCGACCTGCGCGCCCAGGGCATCCAGATCCTGATGGACGATTTCGGAACGGGCTATTGCTCGCTCAGCTATTTCCAGCAGTTCTGCTTCGACAAGGTGAAACTGGACAAGAGCTTCGTCCGCGACGTCGCCGTGCGCGAATCGCGGGCGATCATCGAAGCGGTGATCGGGCTGGGGCAGAAGCTGGACATGGGCATCGTCGCCGAGGGCGTCGAGACGGAGCAGCAGATGGGGCTTTTGGTCGAGACGGGCTGCACCCACCTGCAAGGCTACCTGTTCGGACGCCCGATGCCAAAAGGCCCGATCGTCGACCTCCTCTACAGCTCATCGTGCCAGCCAGGCGTCATCGCGGATCCTGGCATTGGTCTCGATTACCACGCGACTGCGTATCGGGAGCGTCTCCGGAACAGCCAAGGGGAATACGATCGCCAAGCCTGTGCGGGCTGACTGCGGCGGGGAACCTTGCGCGTCTGGTGGATGCACGGCTGGCCCGGAAGCGAGGTTGGGTGCGCAAAAAGGAGGGCCGCGGCACCCGGGTGCTGCGGCCCTCCCTTCAGGCGGGCGTCGGGGGGGTGGGACGCCTGGGGGTCAGCCTGGGATCAGAAGCTGAAGCCAGCACCCGCACTGAAGCCGCCGTTTCCACGAGTATCGACCGTCGCGCCGGCCTTCAGCACGCCCCGGCCTTCGCTGAAGGTCGTCGACATGCCCACCGCGAAGGCGGTTTCGCCGCGATAGTGCGCGATACCGCCGCCGACCATCGATCGACCTTCGCTGATCGTCTGCGGAATTCCCGAGACAGCCATCGCGCTGGCGGTGCCTGCCGCAGCATCCTGCCGCAGTTCGCGAAGGTCGAAGTCGAGCTGGGCGATGCCTGCCTGCAGATCGTTGAAGCGCAGGTCGGTATAGGCGCGAGAGTCCGCCATCGCCGAGGCAAGGCCGCTTTGCAGCTGGCCCAGATTGACCGCATCGGAGTTGCTCGTCCCGGCAGCGAGATTGTGCAGGGCGACAGGGGCGCCTGCGTCCGCGCCGACCAGCGCAACATCGTTGGTCACCGTGCCGCCATTGCTGACGTTCGGATTGTCCGGGTCCGAATATTGCACCGCGACCGTGGTGCTGCCCGCCAGGTTGTTGTTGATGGCCGCAATATTGGCCGTGTTCTGGTCGATATCGGTGCGGTTGCGGGATACCTCGGCGTTGGTCGCCGCGAGTTGGCCGCCATTGACCGCGTCAGTCGACCCGGCAGCGACCGTGCCCGCCGCCACGTTGGTCAGCGTGACGGGCGCACCGCCGGTTCCCATCAGCGCAGCCGTGCTGGTCGGCACGGTGCTGGCAACACTCGGATCGGTATCCGAAACATAGCCGATCGGGACATTGGCGAGCTGGCTCTGCACGAGAGTGATCTGGGCCGAGTTGTCGGTTACCCGCGCGTCGATATTGGTGACGCTGGTGCTCAGGCTATCGATGTTGCCCTCGTTCACCGTGACCCGCGTGTCGAGGCCGGCGATATCGCCTTCGTTGACGGTCACTCGCGTATCGAGCGAAGCAATGTCGCCTTCGTTCACGGTGACCCGGCCATCGAGATTGGCGATGTCGCCTTCGTTGATCGCGACGCGTGAATCGAGGTCGGCAATATCGCGTTCGTTGATCGTCACGCGCCCGTCGAGATCGCCGATCGCATCGGCGTTGGCGGCGACCGCCTGGTTGGTCGCAAATAGCTGCGCGCCGTTGACGGCATCGTCGGATGTGGCGCTCACATCCCCGGCGGCAACGTTCGACACGGTCGTGCCGCCTGCGCCATCGAGCGTGAGCGAGGTCCGCGATGCATCGTCGTAGAGGACCGCCAGCGCATTGCCCGAACTGCTATCGCCCAGCGAGGCGATGGCATCGGTATTGGCCTGTATCGCAGCCGTGTTGGTGTCGACCTGCTGGTTGGTCGCAAACAGCTGGCTTCCGTTGACCGCCTCGGTCGAGCCTGCGGCAAGGTTTCCGGCTGCCACATTGCCCAGTGTGACGGCGGCGCCGGTATCTGCGCCGATCAGGGCGGCGCTGTTGGTGGGCACCGTACTGGCGACGGTCGGGTCGGTATCGCTGACGTAGCCGATGGGCACATTGCCCAGCGAGGACTGGAGCGCCGCAATGTCGGTCGTGTTCTGGGTCACCCGGGTATCGATGGTGGTGACGGTGTCGTCGAGATTGGAGATATCCAGCGCGTTGATCCTCACCCGGTCGTCCAGATCGCCGATATCGCCGGTATTGATCGCCACCTGCTGATTGGTCGCGAACAGCTGGGAGCCGTTCACCGCTTCTGTCGAGCCGGCGCTGACCGTTCCGTCTGCAAGGTTGGAGACGGTCGTGCCACCTGTGCCAGCAAGCGTGACGCTGGTCTGTGCCGCGCCGTCATATTGCACGCCATTGCCCAGATCGACCTGGAGCGCGTCGATCGCGCCCTGAACCTGGCCGACGGTCGCAGCATCGGTTGCCTCGGTGCCCGGTGCAACATTGGTGATCTGCCGCAGGCTGTCGGGTGCGCCGACCGAGACGGTTCCGACCGAGCTGTACGAGCCCGTCAGGAAAGGCGCGGTGTATCCGGTCGAGGCACCGCGATCGGCGATCGACTCGTTGCCCAGCGCGACACTGTTGGCGGCGGTAGCGCTGGAATTGGTCCCGATGGCGATGGCGCCGTTCGCACCGACGGCGGTGCTGGCATTGTTGCCGAACGCGATCGCGTCGAGTTCACCGGCGGTGGCGACCTGGCCATTGCCCAGTCCGGTGATCTGGTTGCCGCCGATGGCAAGCCCCGATGGGTCGTTCAGGGTGTAGCCGTCGGCGGTGATGTTGCAGGCGGAATCGGGGGCGAGGACCGTGCCGCTGGTATCGGCAACTCGCAATGCAATCGGATCGCCGTCGGCATAGGCTTGCAGCGTATCGGACGCGCCGATGTTCACATCGTCGAGAGTGAGCAGCGGGTCGCCGAGGATCGAAATGCCCAGCAGCGCATCGTAAAGGCCCTCCACCGCGTCGGCGGTAGGTACGGCAACGTCGCCCACGATGTCGGTGACCGCCGATGGTTCGAGGCTGATGCCCGTACACACATCGACAACCGGCTGCAAAGCCTGCGCGCGGACCGGCGCCGTGAGCTGGGGCGCAGCCCCTACGGCCACCAGTGCGGCAGTAGCGAACAGCGTACTATGTATTCTAGTACTTTTACTTAGGGTCATGAAGCTCTCCCTGTTCATGATCGCGAACGGATGTTCTTTGCGAAGACCAGAGGAGGCTATGAGAGCGGAGTTAAGGCATTAAAAAGCTTGGGAAATTTGAAATTGCGCAAATTACATTACTTTCTTCCATGCCATCAAGAGGCGCAGATTAACCTATGTTCTGCGCGAAAAATGGGCACTCCGAACGCCAATTTCCGAAGGCTTCTCCCACTCTGCAACCACTCCGCCGACGAAGCCTTTGACGCAAAACGCGTAAATTCCGAAATCTCCAGAGGGTGGTCAGGAATTCCTTAGGATTCCAAATTACATTGTATTTTGAGGCTCTTGGGATAAGATGGCAGCTGAAATGGGGGAGATTGAAGTGGCATCCGAAAGGGGCAAACCGCACAATATCGACCGCAATGCCTGCCATTCCGCGGAGCCGCTGCGGCTCGTCGTCGAAATCGATACGCCGAGAAGCACCGGTGTTCCGGCGGCGAATTTCGTCCGGTCATTTTCGAAATGGCGGGATGAGGCTTTAGTAAAACCCGTTTTCGTCGCCAATCACGGCCGTATTACCCACGCATTGATCGGTATCGACCAGTTCGACAGATTTAGCGAAGGGCAGAACGCGCAAGCGGCCGACGTCAATCCGTTCGGACTCGCGGAATGGATCGACGAGGCGGTCATCGTGTGCGACCGCGATCTGGTGGTGGAGTCGATGAACAGGGTCGCGTCGGCGGCTTGCCGCATGTCCAATTCGCAATGCGTGGGCCGAAATCTCTACGACTGCCTGCCCCAGCTGCGCGGCACGCTGTTCGATGTCCATCTGATGCGAACCGTGGAGGCGAACGAGTCCACATCGGCCGACATTCCGTCGCCCTTGCGCGAAGGCGGCTGGCTGCGTCTGCAGTCTTTCCCCCTGCACGAGCGCAATGTCCTGTTGTTCAGGGACATTACCGAAGAGGTCGAGCGCCACCGGCTTGCCGACGTGAAGGCGGCTCTGATCGAGGCGATGGCGGTCCACAACGCGATCGGATACGTCCGCGTGACGGTGAGCGGGCAGATCGAGCGGGTGGACGAGCCGTTCTGCGATCTCCTCGGCGTTCGCGAAGACCGGTTGCGCGGCGCCAACCTGGTGGAACTCGTGAGCCGCGAAAAGCGCGTGGAATTCAAGTCCGCGCTGCAAGAGGCGATGAGCGGCGAGGGGCCACGCAGGCTCGTTTCGAGCTTCATTTCGAATGGTGGCGAAACCGACGAGGTCGTGGCGGCCATCGTCCAGTTGCGAGGTGCCTATGGTGCCGAGGGTGCGGTCATCCTGTTGACCCCGGCCGACGTCGCGATGCCCTGGGGCCCCAAGGGAAAATAGGCCCCGAGGGGCGAGCGCCCGCGCGCTACTTCTTGACGCGCCAATCGCGCGCGTAGGTCGATTCCTCGTGATACTTGCGTTCGCGCGCGGCCGCTTCCTCCGCCATTTCGGCCTCGGTCGCAGGGCGGCTCGCATGATCCTTCAGCAAGGCATCGCGGCGGATCGGGATTATTTGCGCGATTGGTGTTCCGGCTGGCAACAGATGCTGGCCGACCGGGCCGGTCCACAGGAAGGGCAGGTTGATCGTCGTTTCGAAGCGATCGCAATCGACCAGGCCGGAAAAGCAGGTGAAGGGCAGGTCGGGCCGGTTGAACGGCTGGGTCAGCAGCACCGAATAGCCCGCCGGGACCTTGATCCGCCACGGGTTGATGAATTTGAGCGGCATTGCCGCCTCGAACGGAGGCTGGGGTGCGCCGATCTGGGCGGGGTGGTGCTGTTCCAGCGGTGCGAAAGGAACATCCTGCGGCCAGCCCATCGCGATGTTGACGCGGTCTTCGGGCACCTGGAGCATCACATCGAAGGGTAGCGGGATGATGAAGCCGAGCGACAGCGCGTCGGTCACAGGCAGGCACGCTTTCACCGTCAGCCCCGGCAGGCCGTGCGCGTCGGGCACGCCCATCTCGCGATCCAGCCGCTTGAACCATTCGGGAGCGAAGCGGATGGCGCGTTCCGGCGTGGGTATGCGTCCTGCGAGCTCCGGCGCGCAGATGAACTCGATCCGCGCGGCGGGCTGCGGCGTGCCCGGTGGCGTCTCGTCGAAATCGAAGCTGATTTTGGTGTCGGCCACGCTTCCCCCTCGCGCCTCGCCTGTCGTGGTGCGGTTGCAGGAATCGCAAAGGATCCCCCTATCCGCTCTTTTCTATGCCTGTCTGACTACTGCACCGGAGTGTGGCCCCCAATGTGGCCCCCACAGGTTGATGCTGGCACCTCTTATTTCGACAGCTATGCTGCGAATCATGACGATAGACCAGCAAAGCGACGAATATTTTAACGAGCATGCCGTGCAGTGTGGCCGCATGTTGGGAGCCGCTGCCTATTTCGACGATGCGCTGACAATCTTCATAGCGAAATATCTTGAGCTGAATGTGCTGCAAGAGAACGCACTTCTTAGGCCGATGTCGACCCGCGCTAAGGTCGACCTCATGGCAAAGATCTCGCGAAAGTTTCTTGACGTAGACAGCGAAAAGCAGATGCGCGGCTGGTTTTCTGAAGCGAGGGGATGCCTCGACGAGCGCAACGCCGTGGTTCATGGCGTTCCTGCTCAGATCGATGGTCGCTTTGCATATGTCAGCTGGACCGGGAAGAACCGCCTCGATCCTGCACCTGACCCTTGGCCGATCGAACGCGTATGTGAACTCGCCAACCGTTTCGTTTCGCTGACGGATTTCCTGCAGCAACTCGTTGAGGGGTTGGAGCTATCGAAGGACTATGACCTCGATCGTGGGGAGAAATAGGCGATCAAATTCGTGGGTCCTACCTAGGATCCTTGCGGCGGCTAAGCGCTCGGGAACCGCTTTTTTTGCCACAGCGCTGCCACATTCGGGTGCGGACAGTTTGAAGTTTCAGTCATCGGGCGCAACGCATAGAAATGGGCGGCCGAGCCGAAGCCCGACCGCCCAAGTGCCCGGCCTGAAGGACGAGGAAGCCGGGCGACCGTGCGGCGAGAGCACCGAAAACTCACCGCGCGGTAGCCGGATCACCAAATGTTGATCGTGGAGATGAGCCCCGGTTTCAGTGCTGGGCCCTTGTTCCTGAGAGGTGCAAGCACCTCGACCAAATCCGAATCCACTTGAAGGCTTCGCTTGCCGGGCAGCAGCTTACCGGGGCCGCCTAGCGCTTCGATCAGTCCGGCAGTCTGGTTCCGTTCGGTTCCAAAATGCTCGGTCGCGAAGTTGAGTGCGCAGATGGCAGCGTGTCCGGCACGTAGCGTTTCGGCCGCTCTGCGCTCCTCGGCGATGATCTCCTCGACCAGCGGTGCAAGCAGCCGTGCAACCTTGCCCTTGGCATCACGGCGGATCGTATCGATTTCGCTCTGCAAATCCTCGCGGCGATGGTTGAGCGTCTTGATCCCTTGGCGGAGCGCGACCCGCTCTTCCTCGAGCGCCTCGTGGCTGGGCAGGCAATCCGCGGCCCGGGAGGCGGTGTCGCCCGCAAGCAAAGCCTCGGCGACCTTGTCACCTGAGACATTGCGATCGGCTTTGAGCCGCGAGATCTCGGTGCAGCGATCCTCGGCAGTCGAAATACCCTGGTTAATGCGTGCGATTTCCGCTTCGAGTTCGGCGACCCGGGCATTCTCGGCGCCGAGGTCGAGCTCATCGATCGCACGGCGTGTGGCTTTCAGTGCTTCGTCCATTGTCGGTTCCTTACTTGAGGTTGGCGAGTGCTGCGGCCCAGACCGCGCGCGAATTGCCCGCCGTTTTGCCGGTCGATTGCCGTGCAAGCTCGGCGTCGGTCGGCAGGTGCTCCAGTTCCGCGCAGATGCGCGCGGCGGACCAGGCACGCTCATCGGTAAGCAGTGTGGCACAGACCCGCTCGCGGCCACGACTGTCGGGCGAACCGAATACGGCGGCCACGCGGGTGCGCTCCGCCTTCACGGCGCGCTCCACGTCGGCCTGCGAAGTTGCCCAGAATGGTGCCGCAGACGTTGCCTGCTGTGCGCGATGCGGACTGGTCGAGGCACGCGCCACCACCTCAGTCGCGTTCTTGCCTCGCATATCACTCAATCTCGACCGTATGCGGTCCGTATACTCTCCCATGGTCAGGGCCTCCTCGCTGCGATGGCAGCATGGATATCGGCCCAGTCGGCCGCAGCGCCGTAGGTTGGGTCGTCCCCGTCCTGACCACAGCACGCCAGCGTTCGAACGATCGCGGCGGCGGTCATGTCCGTTCCGGTCAGCAGCGCGGCCGCAGACTGGTAGCGCCCCTCAACTGCCGTGCTGGCGAACACCTCGGCGACTCGTTTTCGCTCGTCGGCTCTCGCCTCCGCCGGCGTAGTAATCCGCTTCGCGGGCGTTGGCCGGCGCGTGTTGCCGGATGCAACCGACGCCTGGTTAAGGGGCGGATGATACCGCGGCGCGCGATGTCCTTCTGGCTCGCCGATCAGTGGCATCATCGGAGGGTAGGAGCGCCCGCGCGATTGTGTGCTTTGCGTCATCTTGGATCCTTTCTTCGGTTAGAAATTGAGGCTTTTTTGGATGGCTGGGATCGCTCGGAGGGCACCGCTTTCGGCGCCAGACTGCAGCAGCTGGCCCACCCGAATGAGATTGTCGTTGATCGCCGGAAGATAGCTCAGGAACTCATTCTGCCCGGTGATCGCGCTGCTGATATTCAGCGCCGGATCGAACGGCGACACGTTGGTTTCGGCATCGATCCGGGTGCGGGTGAGATCGGTGACCTCATTGAGCCGTGCGAAGTAGGCATCGGTGGAACCGTAGAGCTCGCGCTCGATGTCGAGCAGCTGGCGCGCTATCTGGGTGAACTCGTCGTAGGCAGAGGTATCGCCTGCCTGCACCCGTGCGGCGAGCGAGTTGTAATCCTCCAGCGCATTGGCGCGGCGGGTGCGCAGCGAGAGCCCGGCGTCGCCGATGGTCAGGTCGTTCATCAGTGCCCGCAGCGAACCGACGACACGCTCGTTGGCATCCTCGATCGCCTTGGCCCGCTCGATACCGTAGAGCTCTTCGAGATCGGCATATTCGGCGGCGCTGGCTCCGGCCTTCTGGAAGAGGTCGCGCAGCCGCTCGAACTCGTCGTCGATGCGATCCACTGCGGCCCCGATGGGATCCTTGTACTCGCGCAGCCGCTCGAACACGCTGCGGAAGTCGAGGACGTCGCGCACCGCCGCTTCGAGATCGCCGCCCTGGTTGAGCAGCCGGGCTTCCGCCGCTTTCAGACCCTGCGCCGCACCGTCGCTGATCGCATCGCGGATCGCGTACATGATGGCGTCGGTCTCATTGTTGAAAGCGGCGAGATCGGATCGGCCGAGGTTGTTACCGTTGAGGCTGCCGCTGTAGCCGGAACGCGACACCCGGAACGAGTTGTCGAAGGTGCCGATGGAGACGCGGTAGCTGCCCATCTGTGCGCCGAGCTGTTCGACGATCCGCGCGATACCTTCGTCGACCGCACCGGCCAGCGTGGTGGCGCCCTCGACCCGGCCCTTGCCTTTGCCACTGCCCGGCGTGATGCCTCCGGAAGAGACGACCGCGGTGCCGTATTCCTTGCCCTTGAACAGATTGCCGAGGAAGCCGCCCGCGATCGCCCCGATGATCTCGCCGCCGGGGATGGGGATCAGCGACCCCAAGGCACCGCCGAGCTGCGAACCGGTCGTCGACATCTTGATGCCCAGCGCGTTGCCGATGCCCGACACCATCGTGCCTGCTTGTGCGCCTTCCAGCGCGTTTGCCAGCTTATCCGAGATCGCTTTGCCGATCTTGTCTCCGAAGAGATCGGTACCGAACTTGTCGTTGAGACCGGAGAGCCCGCCGAGGATGCCGCCGACCTCGCCGCCGCGGATGTAACCCGACATCACGCTCGACAGCACGCCGCTCAGCTGCACCGCGAACTTGGTGCCGAGCAGATCGTCGAAGCCTGCCAATAATGGACCAACGATACCTTCTGCGATGCGATCGGAGATGTCGCCGATGGAGCGGCGGCCGATCTCGGTGGGTTCGTCGCGCTTGCCGATCACCGTCAGCACGTTGTCGTTAGCCGCCAGCGGGACCAGCGAATTGTTCATGCCCGGCGCGGCGACCGCTGCACCAGCGGCGTGGGCCGAATTCTGTCGCGTCGCCCGCTCGACGTACTGGCGTAGCTCATCGACCGCGACGCCCAGCTTGTGTGTCGCCTTGCTGGTCTCGTCGACTTGACCCGCCAGCGCTGCGTTCGCCTTGGCGAGCGGCGAGTTCTTCGACAACTCGTCTTCCAATTCGTCGAAGACGTTGCCGAACATGTCATCGAACAGCCGGGCGCCCTGCAGGTCCTGGATGGAACGCCGGAGATTGCCGAGGATGTCGGTGGACCTACCGGACGCGATGTCACGGACTGCCCCGCGGGCGGTGTCGAGGACGTCGAGCTGAGCCTGCAGGAGCGCCTGCACCCGCATCGCCTCGCGCTCGAGAGCCTTTTCCTCCTGCACTCGCCGCTCTGCTTCGTCGGCTATCCGCTTCTGATAATCGAGCGTCTCGCCGAGCTCGTTATTGGTGCGTGCAAGTGCCGCCTCACTCTCGGCGCGCTTGTCGGCGGTCAGCGTTTCATCGTCAAGGATCGCAGCGAGCGTTGCGCGCTCCTGCTCAAGGCGCTCGGCACGACCGGAAAGCCCGAACTGTTCGTCGAGCGCGGCAATCTCGCGCTTGATGTCGGCCTGTTCCTGGAGGCCCTGCGCCTCCAACCGGAGCAAGTCGAGCTGCTTGTCCGTGCCCTCGGCATAGAGATCGATCTGCCGACTGATCGCCGCGCGCACCTGCGCTTCTACGCGCGATAGATCGGCTTCGATCTGTGCCGCGCCAGGCACCAGCGATTTGCCATCGGGCCCCACGTTTTTGCGGGAGTAGAGATCGGCTCGCACCTGTTCGAGCTTGCGCAGCGATTGGGCGACTTTGTCGACGTATCGCGGCTGATCGTCGTAAGCTTCGCTCACCCGCTGCACTGCCTCAGCAGCCGCCTCCGATGCTGCGGTCAGCCGGTCGGCTTCGCGTGCTGCCTTTTCGGCGCTGCGATCCACCTTCGGTTTCGAGGGCTTGGCTCCTGGCCTCCGCAAGCGTGCATCCAGCCCGCGGCCCTCGAGGGCATCGATGACGAGCTGCGCGGCCTCCTGCTCGTTTCGGGCCACGCCGACCGAGATGATCTTTTCCTTCAGGTCGAGCAGGTCTTGTCCCGCCAGCCGCCCGGCTTCGCCGAGCCGTTCGAGATCGCGGATGGTCCCTTCAAAACCGGTCTTGCCCGATCGGAAGGCGTCAATGGCATCTGCCAGCGGTTGGGCGCCTCGTGCCGCCGCTTCGGCATCGCGCGCGGCGCGCAGCTGGGCCAGCGGGTCCATTCCGGCACCAGGATCGACGCCGACGCGCACGCGTTCCAAGGCCGTGTAGCGCTCGCCACGCCCGAGATCGCGCAGCGCCGCGCGCTCGGCTTTTTGGCCTTCGAGGATTTGGCGCTGGGCGGTAAGACGTATGCTCTCGCGCAGCACTACGTTCTGGTTTTCGAGCCGCCCCGTCGTGAGGTCGATGACTTGTCCGAGGAGCGATTGCGCATCGGCGAAACTGTCGTGCGCGGCGGTGGCCCGGTCGGCGGCATCGGCGGCCTCATCAGTGCGGAAGGCCAGGTCGATGAGACTGCCGGCCGCAAGACCTACGGCCAGACCGAGCGGGCCACTCAGGACGCCAGCAAAGTGTCCGATTCGGGCAGTGGTCTTGTTGCTGCTGTTGGCCAAGCCGGATAGCGCCCATCCGAGCTGAGGTAGCTGTTGCGACAGGGCCACGCTCGCTCGGGTGCCATTGGTCAGCTGGACGCCGACGTCGACCAGTTGCTGATTAGCCATTCCGAGCCCGGCGCGCATGGCACGTGCCTCGCGGGTGACATTGTCATTCGCCGCGCCGAACCGTCGTGAGCCAGCGGTGGCGGCATCTTGCGCGCGCGTCATCTCGTCTAGCTCGCGCTGGGCGAGATCGAGGACGTTCGCCTTCTCGCGTAGGGCCTGCGCTGCTGCGGCTTCCTCATGAGCCATCCGATCCGCAGACGCTGCGGCTTGCAGCGCCTTTGCGCTGTACTCGTCCCCCGCCGCGCTTGCTTGCCGCCACGCCTGCGCAGTTACCCGAGCTGCAGCCGCGTTCCGCTCGTGCGCCGCCTCCGCCGCCCGCAATTCGTCGATGCCGAGATCAAGCCGGGCGCCCTTCCCACCACTGGCGACGGCCTGCTTGATGAAGCGATCGAGTTCGCCGAATTCGCGTTTCGCGCCGTCGGTCATCCGGCTGGTGGCGGATTTGAAATCCGATTCCATCTCGGCGAAAACGCCGTTTTCGCGATATCGAGCTTGGATATAAACGGGCAGTTGTGTTGCGTCGGTCATTGCTGAGCCTTTCTGGCAAGCATGTGCTCGAGGAAGGATGACGGGCCACTTCGACGATCATCGTAAGCGCCTTCGAGGATGCGGTTCAGCTTGTCGGGTCTGAGCAAGAAGTCGATGTCCGCACCGGTCCAGTCGCCGCTCTTGCCCGTGAGGAACTTGCTACGGGAGATGCGGTCGATCGCCTCTTTGAGCGCATCGAGGCCCTCGTCCTTCAATCGGGCTCGGCATGCCGTTCGACGCTTCGACGAAATCTTGCGAATGGAGCGACAACCAGCCGGAACGGCGACTGCATTCCAATGGTCAGCGACCTGCTGCACCTCATCCACCTGCTGAGCATCAAGCGAAGGGCTATCCGATGGAAACGGGATCAGTTCAGCCGATGCGACAGACGAGTCTCTTTCATGTTCTCTTTCATGTTCTCTTTCGTGGCGCTCCTGTGTCCCCTGTTGGAGGACAGGAGAGCGCCCGGTTGGAGGACAGGAGAGCGCCCGGTTGTCTGTCGAAGCGAGGTCATGAGAGCGCCCGGTTTCGATGCCCCCGTCGATCACGCGAAGGACATGGCCTTGCTTCGCATCGCTCCTCGCCGTGCGTATAATATAGCCGCAGCCTTCGAGCTTCTTGAGGGAGCGACGGACGCTTCGCCGGTCTAGCTCGCTCACCTGCGCGAGCGTCTTCTGGCTTGCGAAACAGCCGCGGCCGTCTTGGCGTAGGTAGTCAAACATCGACACCGCCCCCAAGGTTTTCCTGTCGCCATCCGTAAGCCGCTGATCCCAAATGGCGCGCGTCGGGAATGCCACCCACGGCATCTCTCTTGGGTCGAATTTGTCGGCCATCGATCATCACCCGGCCTTTCGCGCGATGGTCAGCGGGGCGCCTGAACCCTTGGCCAGCGGCACGATGTATTCAACCGTCGCGCCCTCGGCGAGCAGCGCCTGACACGCATCGCCCTGGGATCGGAACGGCGCCAGCCGCGCGGCGAATTTCGAGGCGCCGACCTTCGGTTCGACGTGTTCAGCGTCGTGTGACCAGGCAGCGAACATATCGCCGAGCTCCGCATGGCTTCCACGCGCGATACCGGCGATCACTGTTGCACCTGTTCGGCTGGTGTCGGCTTTCCCATCACCCATTCGAGCGGCCATCCCAGCCGCGCGTTCAGCGCGTCTGCTGCGGCCCATGCCGTCGAGGTGTCGAGGCTGTTCCCGTAGATCGTCGCGCCGCGGCCATCGGTCGCGCCCAGCAGCCAGGTCTCGCCCGTACCGATCAGCACTATGCGCGGACGGCGCCCTTGCGGGTCTAGAATGGCGAGAGTATCAGAGGGAAGCGAGCCGCCAGCCAGTGCATCGCATGAAGCCCCGCTCGACCCCGGCGGGGCTTCTTCGTTTGAGCGGTGCGTCATGCCGCTTCGCCTTCGATCAGACGACGCACTGATTTGGCGCTGACGATCCGGCTCTTGCCGACCTTCACGCTCTCCAGCGTGCCGTCCTTGATCAAAGAAAACACGGTCGTGCGACCGAGACCGGTGATCTCAGCAACCTTGGCAGGCTTATAACCGATCGGTTCTTGGGTATTGGGGGTGGTCATCCTTCGCTCCAGCTGTTTGAACTGAAGCGAACTTGCTTGGCCTCCGAAGACGCGCAATGAATTAACTGTCCAAGAAATTAGCTCCTTTTCTTGGACTTGCCATCTTCTGCGGCCCAGCGCTCCCTAGCGCCAGGCCACATCTCATCGAAAAATCTCAGAAACGCTTCTTCTTCTTTCAATTGTCGGCCGTAAGCAGTCTTGGCGATGGTAGTGCTGCAGCCTCGGTTTTTGCTTACCGCAAGGATCGCAGACTCGTAGCCAGCACCGCTCTCCATCTCCTGCATTACATCGAAGGCGACCTCTCGATCGAAATCCTCCTTTGCGAAACCAGCGGGAGGTCGACCCTTCGGTCCGATGACACCCATGCGCCAACCATTGATCTCTTGTCCCTCAAGCGCAGCGATTATTGCTTCGATCAGAATATGCCATAGCCCGGGCTGTCGGTCGTCATCCGCTTGCTCCGCCAAGCCATGTACGTGCAGTCGCCGAAGCGCTTGCGCCAATGCGGCAGGCGTCGGTATGCCATCCCATTCGTCGCGATTGAGAGCGCGCCCCATCGCGTCTCGAAGAGCGAACTGGTTCGGGATATCCTCGTCTATAGGATCGTGCTTTGGCAATCCACCCTCCAGCGGCGGCTCCAGATCGATGGTGGGGAAGGCACCTGGAGAGCGCTGTTCGGGCCGTCGCCCTATCCCCGCCAGAGGTCATTTTCACGCTATGTCGTAGAGACCGCAAGCGCGATGTTGCTGACAGTTGCTTTCAGTTTGAGCTCGTCGGTTGCCACAGGCGTTGGATTGCCTTCGCCCGTTCGATTGCCGGCATTCTGCCCAGCATGGCGCTCAGATGCTCGTCACCCTCGCGCATGATATCAGCGATTTCCACGGCGTCTTCGCGTGTCGCGCACCAATGGCGGCGAGTGTGAAAGCCCTTCCGTCGGGCGACCGCGTACCAGCGGGTTCGATGCCGCACCTTGACTAAACGTCGCTCGCTTTCAGCGGTATAGATCCAGCGATCCGCGAGGACGAAGGGTAAGACACGGTCTGCCCCCAGCTCTGGGTTTGCTCCCTGGCAGATGGTCATTGCGTGTGCGCCCTCTCACCGAGCAATGCGCGTCGCACGTCCTCAAGCGCAGGCCTTACGATTTCAGCACTCCACGGATCCAATGATCCGTCATCGCAGGCAAAGAGGAAGTCGAGCTTCCAAATGATCGCCTCAGGGTCGTCTGTCGGCATCTTCAGCAACTCAGATTGGAGGGCAGACCAGCGATTGGAAAGCACTTCGGTCCTCTCGATTGCCGCATCGCGCCCACTCACCCGCGACCACGCTTCGGCAGCCGCCCGGTCAGCATCAGTCATCTGGCTCGGCCACATCGGCCACCGACTCTTGTATTCTGATTCTAGCTTGCGGAGCGTCCCCTCCTCGTGGCGGTCGTACTCCGCCACGGCCGCATCGTGCAGCGCCTTCTTTTCGCGCCAGCTCATTTGTCCCGAGACGGACAGCGCGGTATCGGTGTTCTCAGCCATGTTCGATCCTCCGTGATCGTGGTGGTTAGGCGGCCGGGGGAGGGCCAATCTCCCCTGAGCCGCCGCTTTGCCGGGCAGGGCTGCCCGGAAAACTGTCATCCCGCCTGTCTGCCGGGAAAGGGCAGAACCTCGGCACCATCCCGCAACTTGTCGAGATGGTCGCTCCACCATTGCGCCATTGCGACCCGTTCCTGCCAGTGCTCGCCGCGGTGATAGATCCCGCGCACCTTGTCTTCATGACCATGGGCGAGGGCACGCTCGATCGCATCGGCCGACCAGCGCCCGCTTTCGTTGAGCAGCGTACTCGCGGTCGAACGAAATCCATGGCTGGTCACTTCGTCCTTAGAATACCCAAGCCGCCTCAGCGCCGCGTTGAGCGTGTTCTCGCTCATCGGGCGGGCCGTGGTGCGGATCGAGGGAAAGACATACCCAGTGATGCGGCTGGTGAGCGCGCGTACCTGCTCGATCAGCGCCAGCGATTGCTTCGACAGCGGCACCGCGTGCGGCTTACGCATCTTGGTTCTCTCGGCGGGTATCATCCACACCGCCGCCTCTAGATCGAACTCCTGCCATTCGGCTTGGCGAAGCTCGCCTGGCCGCACGAACACATGCGGCAGCAGCGTGAGTGCGACTTTCGTATGGACATGCCCCTCATACCCTTCGATCGCTCGCATCAACTCGCCAACCCGCACGGGCTCAATGATCGATGCCCGGTGCTGTACTGCCGGGGCAGCGAGAGCCCCCCGTAGGTCGCGTGTGGGATCCGAGCCTAGCCGTGCTGTCGCGATTGCATACCGGCACACGCTGCCGGCGATCTGTAGTGCCCGGCGCGCGGTCTCGAGATTGCCCTTAGCCTCAATACGGCGAACGGCTGCCAGAACGTCGACTGGTTCTATGTCGCCAACAGGTAGGGTGCCGATCATCGGGTAGAGCTGGTCGAGCAGGTATTCGTTCTTTGCCTTCGTCGCCGGTGCCCAAGGTCGCCGACCATCCCGACAGCACTTGTCGACATACTCGCGCGCGATAAGTGCGAAAGTGTTCCCGGAATCTACCGCGGCCCGCGCCTGCCGCCGCCGCTTTTCCATTGAAGGGTCGCGCCCTTCGGCGAGTTGCTGCCGGGCCTCATCGCGCTTGCGACGTGCTTCGGCGAGAGTGACATCCGGATAGGTCCCGATCGCCAGCTTCTTTTCGCGCCCGTCGACCCGATACTTAAACCGCCAGAGACGCCCGCCGCTGGGCTGCACAAGCAAAAACAGGCCGCCCGAATCGCCCATCTTGTAAGGCTTCTCGCGCGGTTTGGCACTGCGGATCGCCGTATCGGTAAGCACCATTGGGGGCCACCTTTCTCACTACGAAAGCGAATGGCCCCCAGATAGGCCCCCGCTAAATCTCGGCTGGCCATGAACTTGAATGAACCGTGCCGACCTGTGAGCCCCGGTATAGCGCCGGTTCGGGCGTTCTGTAAAGAACCGCGCCGAACCGTGCTGAATGGAAAGATGGTGCCGGTTGCAGGAATCGAACCCGCGACCTTCGGTTTACAAAACCGCTGCTCTACCAGCTGAGCTAAACCGGCCTGCCAGACGCCATGCGCCTTGCGCGAAAACGGGCCCCGCGTCCAGCCCCGGATGTTGCCGTGCCTCAACGCAGGCGGATGGGGCGCGTACCCCGGTTTCCTTTGTCGATTTGGCGGTTTTGTGGTATGTCAGACCAGGTAGGCAAGGAAACGAAATTGGACCAGAATCTCCGCACGCAACTGCAATACGACGCCCAGAAGAAGTCGGTCGCGGCCGCATATATCCTGTGGCTGTTTCTCGGCACGTTCGGCGCACATCGGTTCTACCTGGGCCGTGTGACGAGCGGGGCGATCCAGCTTGCGCTGTTGATGCTGGGCTGGATTCCGTTCTTCCTCGGCTGGTTCGTGCTGGGCGTATGGTGGCTGGTCGATGCCTTCCTGATCCCCGGCCAGACCGAACAGCGCAATTTGCAAACGCTCGACCGGTTGAGCGGCGACGCCGCGCTGCCGGCGATCCCGGCCTAGGGCTCAGCGCGCGCCGAAGGTCCAGCCTTCGGTGCGGGCGATCTGTTTCGTCATTCCGCGCGGGCTCCAGCGTTCCGAGTCCTCGCCCACCTTGCGCAGCCATGCCGCAGCGAGCAGCGCATCGGAGGAATGATCGTCGACCGCGCCCGCCTGTCCGGTACCCGGCGATCCGATCGCATCGAGCGCCGTGTCCAGTTCCTCATAAGACCTGATCTTGCTGCGCCCGCTCGACCTTTGGGCTTCGAGCGCGGCGAGCGAGGTGTAGATCTCGACCAGCACCGATCCTTCGCGGGGTAGCGGATCGATCGGCCACACAGGTAGCGCACCATCCAGCTGGTGCAGCAGGCGCATCCCGGTGAGGCTCGACTTGCCGACCTGCGCCGCGCCGACGAGGTTGAAGTTGCTGTACGGCTTGCACCCCATCGCCGCCTGCGCGTGTTCGGTGACGCGGAAACGCCCGCGTCCGTGCACCGCTCCATCGTCGCGAAACCGGTCTCCCTCGCGCGCGCCGTGGCGGCGGAAATAGCGGCTGAGCTGCGGGTGATCGACAAAGCTGGTGGCCTCCAGATGCGGATCGTTGGCGCAGACGGCGTCGACCAGCGTCCATAGCGCGCGTGCATCGGGAGGCGAGCCCTCCCAGCCGGGGAAGAACGCGGCGCAATCTTCGAAGGGGAGCGATATTCCCAGATCCATGCCTACCAGCGTATCGTCCGGCAGATCGTCGCGCAGGAAGGTGAGGACGTCCTCGCGGCTCCAGGCTTTGCCACGCTGGAGGAGGCGAGGGGGCCCGCCGTCCAGATCGGCCAGCGCGAGCGCGATCCCTTTGTGCCGCTCACCCCGCGCGCCGGACCAGTCGATCGCGACGAAATTGGAGAAGCGGTTCAAGAACGGCCCTTGCGCCGCGCGTTCCAGAATTCCATCCGCTCGGCGACGCGTTTCTCGTACCCGCGTCCCGTGGGCACGTAGAACCTCTCCGGCTCCATCTCGTCGGGCCAGTAATTGTCGCCCGAGAAGGCATCCTCGCTCGCATGGTCGTAGGAATATCCCTCGCCATAGCCGATGTTCTTCATCAGCTTGGTGGGCGCGTTGAGGATGTTCTTCGGCGGAGTCAGACTGCCCGTTTCCTTCGCGCTGCGCCACGCGGCCTTCTGCGCAGTATAGGCGGCGTTCGATTTGGGCGCCGTCGCGAGGTAGAGGCACGCCTGCACCAGCGCCAGCTCGCCCTCGGGGCTGCCGAGAAACTCGTATGCGTCGCGCGCCGCGATGCACTGCGTCAGCGCCGCCGGGTCCGCGAGGCCGATATCCTCCACCGCCATGCGCACCAGCCGCCGCGCGAGATAGCGCGGCTCCTCGCCAGCGGTGAGCATCCGCGCGAGGTAATAGAGCGCCGCATCCGGATCGCTCCCGCGCACCGCCTTGTGCAGCGCGGAGATGAGGTTGTAGTGCCCGTCGCGGTCCTTGTCGTACACCGCCACGCGGCGTTGCAGGAAGCTGCCCAGGGCCGCCGGGTCGAGCGGCTCGGTCAGCCCCGCATTATACAGCGTTTCCGCCTGGTTGAGCAGGAAGCGCCCGTCGCCGTCGGCGCTGGCGATCAGCGCGGCGCGCGCATCTTCGGTGAGGGGGAGCGGACGCTCCAGCTCCTCGGCGCGGGTCAGCAGTTCGCCCAGCGCCTCGTGCCCCAACCGTTCGAGGATCAGTACCTGCGCACGGCTGAGCAACGCGGCGTTGAGGGCGAAGCTGGGGTTCTCGGTCGTCGCGCCGACCAGCGTGACGGTGCCGCGCTCGACGAAGGGCAGGAAGCCATCCTGCTGCGCGCGATTGAAGCGGTGGATCTCGTCCACGAACAGCAGCGTCTTCTGCCCCGCCTTGGCCGCGGTCTCCGCCTCGGCGAACGCCTTCTTGAGGTCGGCGACGCCGCTGAACACCGCGCTGACAGCGGCAAAGCGCATGCCCACCGCATCGGCCAGCAGGCGTGCGATGGTGGTCTTGCCGGTGCCCGGGGGGCCCCACAGGATCATGCTGGAGAGCTTGCCCGCCGCGACCATCCGCCCGATCGAGCCTTCCGGCCCGGTCAGGTGCTCCTGCCCGACCACCTCGCCAAGATTGCGCGGGCGCAGCCGGTCGGCCAGCGGCGCGTCTTCGCGCGGCGCTTCGGGCTGCGATGGGGCAGGCGGGGGCGCCTCGTTTTCGAACAGATCTGCCATTGGTCGGCTGACATAGGCGTTCGGTCGGGAAATTGCAGTGGGCTCTTGTAGCGATCTATCTAAGATATATCTTAGCTATATCGCTAGAGGAGCAATACGTATGGATAATCACCCGGGGCATGATGGCCAAGGCCGCGAGGGCGATGAGCCTGTCGAGGGCCGCATTACCGAGCACACTGAAGATGGGGACTTCGACGAGCAACCCGAAGCCGAGTTCGACGAAGACGATAACCCGCGCGACCACCGGCGTTCCGAGACTTTCGGCACCGAAGCGATCTTCGGCCCCGGCGGCGTGTTCGGTCCGGAAGGGCCCTTCGGTCGCAATGGCCCGTTCGGTCCCGATGGTCCCTTCGGCAATAACGGCCCCTTCGCCGGCGCGGGCATTGGTATGGGCAAGGGCCGCGGGCGCTGGAAGATGGGCGGAGTGTACGATGCGGGTCAGCATCATCGCCACGGCCACCAGCACCATCGGCGGCGCAAGCGGATGTTCGGCCCCGGCGAACTGCGCCTGGTCCTGCTGTCGCTGATCGCGGAGGCCCCGCGTCATGGCTACGAGCTGATCAAGGAGATCGAGGATCTGACCGGCGGCGAATACGCGCCCAGTCCGGGCGTGATCTACCCGACTCTCTCGCTGCTAGAAGACGAAGGCATGATCGCGCCGGTCGAGAGCGACGAAAGCCGCAAGGCGTTTCGCGTGACCGATGCGGGCAAGGCCGAGCTGGAAGGGAGCAGCGCCGAGGTCGCCAGCCTGATGCGGCGGCTCGGCAAACAGGCGGAGCGCAGCAAGCCGCGCGGCTCGCCAGATCTGCTGCGCGCGCTCGGCAATCTCGCCACGGTCATCACCAACCGCGCCGCGAACGG
>CEQG01059803.1_pt1 | contig 32977 bp, 28 predicted proteins | sample 350301 | NCBI WGS metagenome assembly CEQG01 (sample SAMEA2621242, study PRJEB7988) | marine metagenome | isolation source: saline water (ENVO:00002010), including | reverse complement strand
CCAACCTGGGCGGTTTTTATGCACAGTACCACACACAGTCGCCCAGTGCGAGCCAGTATGAAAGTATAGACCAGTATAACCTTAACACAGGTTACGCCAACAGGTTCTGGACGGAGTTGTATTCAGGCTGCCTGAATGACCTGAAGTATGTAAAAGAAGAATCTGATGCGGCTGGCGATACTGCTTCGGCTCTTATTTCAGAACTTTTAAGGGCATATACCTATCAGCTGCTGGTAGATCTTTTTGATGATATACCTTATACTGAAGCTTTACAGCAGGAGTCGGGTAATATAACCCCGGCATTAACATCCGGAGAAGAAGTATATGCCGACTTGCTGGACAGAATAGATGCTGCCGTTGCTGCTTATAACACCAATCCTACAGAGGCCGAAGTAGCCTCGCAGGATGTTATCTATGGCGGTAATATGGACAGGTGGATAGAGTTCGCCAATACGCTGAAACTTAAAATGTACCTGAGGATGGCCTATACATCAATGGCTGACCCCGGCGCGGTTAACGCACTTATGGCTGAAGGCAATTTTCTTACCGAAGATGCAGCTTTTGCAAGCTTTGCCGATACTGACGACAAAAGAAATCCGTTTTATGAAGTGCAGTTCGACCAGACAGGTTTAGGTGATGTAAACCACATTGCCAGTAACACGCTGCTACTTTTTTATGAAGGTAATGCTGACCCAAGGCTTTCGGCAGTTTACAGGGCGAGCAGTGCCGGCACTTACCTTGGTATAGAGCAGGGAACAGGTAATGACTTTAACGATACTGCACAGGCTTATGCAAGGCCAAATGTTGGGCCATTCACACCTGTATTTTTTATGAGCGTTACCGAAAGCTACTTTTTACAGGCAGAGGCGTTGGTGCGCTATAGCGGCGGAACAGGTGCTAAGGAAATGTATGACATGGCTGTAGAAGCTTCTTTTGACACGTATAAAGAATATTTCGGATTGAGCAATGATGCAGACCCTTCAGCGTTAACCGGTGCAGGAGGCACTTATGAATATATGGATGCCGGTAATATAGAGGCAAATATAAGGCAGATAATGGTTCAGAAATGGGCATCTTTACCTTATATCAATAACATCGAGTCTTATATTGAAACAACCCGCACCAAATTCCCAGAGGTTGTTGAGGAAGGCACACAGGATTATACTGAAGGCAACAGGATACCGTCATCTATTTCTGTTTTGGGTGGTACTACTGTACCAAGCATATTATTCTACCCTGATGACGAAGTAAACAGGAATCCTAATATTACACAAAGGGCAACTATCACCGAAAATGTTTGGTGGGACCAAAAACCCGAATAACTAAAAAAGTAAATTGACATGAAAGCATTATATAAAATAAAGTTTTACGCACTGGCGGCTACAGGGTTACTTGCCCTGAATGCCTGTAGTACGGAAGACCCTATAACATCTTCGGTGACTAACTATGCTGTTATCACGCCTAATAATGATGATAAGAATCCGTATGTACTGGCTCCCGGTGAAACCTATGAAGAGTTTGGCGCAGTAGCTTTAGAAGACGGCACCGAACTGGATGTAGAGACTTCTTACACCCGCGGGCATTTTACAGGAGAACTGTTTGACCCGAATTCTACAGACAATCCGAGGGATTTTTATTCTGCAAGATACAGTGCCGAAAACCAGGATGGTTTCAGTGCATCGCAGATGAGAGATATAATAGTCACCGAAACAGGTGATTTTGAAACCAGTATTGCAGGTGCATACCTTTCTACAGTTGTAAGGGACGGAACTGCATCTGCACAATATACCAATATGGGGTATGTGCTTATATGGCAGACAGGTGAAAATACATTCGAAATATCAGATGCGCTTGGAGGCTACTATGACATCGGACGTGCTTATGGTACAGACTATATTAATCCGGGTGGTGTAATAATAGCTAATGATATATCAGCAAACGATTTTTCTACACCGGGAACACAAACCAATATAGCTTTTGGAGGTAATTCTACTATAGATTCTTTTTCTGTAGACCCCGAAGCTAAAACCATAGACATGGTAGTATCATGGGAAGGCTATACGTTTGAAATTCACCTGGAGCAAATTCAACCTTAAAATGCAAACAGATATGAAAAACATTAAAATAAAAATAACAGCCATTTTACTTTGTGTATTTGCCTTGCCGGCTTTTACATCTTGTGATGACCAGGGCTATGACGATTATGATGCAGGGGAAACCCCTGTACAGGCCATGAGCGGTGAATGGTTTATAGATATTACCGATGATGCAACCGGCGATTTGCTTGTAGCCCATGCATTGCATAAAACCTATAATACCGGTACAGGTTCTGATGAAACAATGTATATTAACGACCAGCAGAACGGCTGGTGGCTAGGGGGAATTGTAAACATAAACCTTGATGATTTAACCTTTAGCGTTACCGATGAGGAAAACTTTCAGGATCCGGGTACCACTTTTACTATAACAGAAGGCAAGATAATGAGGAATGCCGCAACATCGCCAACCGGTGCAACTGTTGACAGTATTTACTTTAAAGCTACTTTTAGTTATGACCCTGAATCTGTACTGTCATTTTCAGGATACAGGCGAACAGGTTTTGTAGAAGAAGAATAGTTAGCAATAGCTTATTATTATAATTAAAAAAGCCGCCCTTGTGGGTGGCTTTTCTGTCTTAAAAACGGAATTACTAATTAACAATCACTTTTACATTATATACTTTGTTAGAGTGTATTTTTAGTATATATACTCCTGTTGGCAGACTTTGGTTAATTAAAGAGAAGTTATAATCATTGATGTTCTCTGAAGTATAAAACAGGTTACCTGTCATATCAAAAACATCAATCTGGTCAATCGGATATTTACATTTAATATAGGTCTTCTCTCCTGCCTTAACAGGGTTAGGGTAAACCATTACTGCATTCTGGCTGCTAAACTCATCTAAGCCTGCGGTATCATCTAAAATCTGGAAGGTTACCCTGTTAGAAACTTCGTTGTAAGAATCGTCAGTAAATATTACAATAAAGTATTCGCCCGGCGTGGTGGGCATGTTCTCGTCAGGAATTATTTTGCTTCCTTCCGGCTGCCCGTCAAAGTAAGTGTAGCTTACCAGCGGGTCAACGTTTGGTTCGTCTCCCTCATGGTATATACCCAACCAATCTTTAATAATACCGGGAGCGTCTGTCCAAGTAGCTATAATATTTTCGTTCAGGTTATAAATGGTATTGTTTATGGCAAGCTGGGTAATTTGGCTTCCCACCTGGAAGAACACCTTCTGCCCTACCGTGTCATAACCATCCTCAAGGAAATACTGCACAAAGTAGTAACCGTCTGCAAGCCCTTCAAAAGTTAATTCACCTTCGGCTGCATATACATACTCCCATTGCGTAGAGTTGATACTGCCCGGTGTATGGCCTACCTTATAAATACCTATCCAGTCGTTTGTAAGCGCAGGGCCATTGGCAAAAGTTACGGTTACAGGGTTACCTGATTCATACACATTCTGGTCTGTATCCACCGTTACAAATGGGCCTACATAAAAATATTTCCTCTCAACAATTTCATTATAGGTATCGTTTTCCATCAAGGTGGCATAGTACCTGCCCACCTGACTTAGCCCGTTAAACGTAATGTTGCCGCTTGTCTGGCCGTTGGTATATTGCCATGCCAGCGATGGGCTGGCGCTGCCCGGTGTCTGACCAACTTTATAAAGGCCTACCCAGTCGGTACCGTTGCCCGGAGTATCAGAAAATGATACGCTGATTGGCTCATTCACATTATAAGCAATGGTGTCAAGCTGTATTAGTGTATTGGCAAAGCTACTGTTGGTAACATTGAATGATTTTACCTCGCTCCATTCAGACCATGAAAGGTTGCGGTCTCTGTGGCGCACTTTAACAAAGTACTGCCCGTTAGGTATTTCGTTTTCTGCAATGGTTAGCTTAGTGATATCTACACCCTCCATTACGTTTGCAGAAGTATCTACCTGTGTACCTACCGGCCCGTAAAGGTCTTCAAAGTCACGGTACACATCTTTTTCAAGGATTTCAAATTCAGCATTTTTACCAATCATAAACTGGGTACTGTTAAGCAGCTCTTCAGATGTTGTAGTGTAAGGTGAGCTTTCTATAGTAAGGGGAAGCTCTACATCGCCACCATCAAAATCATTTACAATTTCGGGCTTTGCCGGTGCAGGCAAGCCTTTATAATGATGGAACTCATCCATAAGCTCATTGTCTTTCCATTGGTACACACTGCCTATTGAGTATGACTCAACATCAAAAGTGCCGTTGTTTACATCCACATCTACAATCTGGTACATCCAGTTGGATATGGTTTTCTGTACATCTTCATAGTTAGCTTCGGCAGCCATACCCCAGTACTGGTCCCATGCCACGCCACCGGAAATAATTTGGTAGGTTGGTGTATTTTTAAGCTGCCCCCTGTGGTACAGGTGGTGGTGTGCCCCTACGTGCAGTATATGCTTTGGAGAAGTAACCAGTACAGGCATAACGGTATTACGCACCCATTGCGAAATATCACCAATATATTGCTCTGCCTGGTAAGGCCTGTGCCCCAATGATATTATCCAGTCAACCGTTTCATCATTGTTTGCTGCGGCAAGCACCTGGTTTACCCATGTAAGCTGTTGTAATCCGGTATGTTCTGTATCAAGCGCTATAAAAAGTATATTACCAACCTGGTTGGCATAATAATTTTCTGTCCCTGATGATATACCCTGATACGACATTTCATCAAGCACATAATGGTCGTAATACGCCTGCATGGCAAGGGTACCATACGTTTCGTGGTTACCCACAAGCGTTTGTATCGGCAGGTAGCCCGATAGCGCTTTGTTCTTCTTAAAGTGTACATTCTCATAATGGTCAAGCGTGCCCACATCTACCTGGTCGCCCACCATAACTGTAAGGGCAATATTATCCGAAGGGTCGGCTAAAAGCCCCCACTTTTGTGCAATTTTTCTTTTTGCGGCAGAAACAAGCGAGTCGAACCTCGGCACGTTGCGCATTTGGTTATCGCCCATGATAAGGAAGCGCAGGTGCCCGTCTGCGGTAGCGGCCTGCCCCGCAAGCGGCATGGTGCGGAAAGAATAAACATCAGAGGTTAATGCACCCGTTTTTACACGATAATAGTATTTCGTGTTAGGCTCAAGCCCATCAACCTTTACTGTATGGTAGTAATAGTTTGCAGGGTAACCGGTATCCGAAAATACAGATGCGTTTCCTGTAGCAGTTGTGGTAAGGCTTTCCGGGCTGCTGCCATACTCTACTATAGATTCTGTGTTGCCATCCGTTTTCCAGTTAACATAAATGGATGTAGGTGTTGCTGCCTGTAAATACGGATTTAATGTTTGTGCTTTTAAGAACAGGCTGCTTAAAAGCACAAGCAGGAAGTAAAATTTTTTCATGTTGCGTTGTGTGAATAAAGTTTAGAAAAATATGCCCAAAAGTACCTGTTACAAACGCTAAGGATATTAGCTGATTTTTAAAGTAGCATTATGAAATAGAAAGCGAATTGTTATGCATGTTATATTTGCGTTATACTGCAAAAACAGCTTGACTGATATAACCGAAACCTTTTATGCCTTGCTTTTCTATAATTATAAATTATACCTGCACAAAAAATAAACGAAAGTGGATTTAATCTTAAAACAATAAAAAAATTATAATCTTGATGCTAACCATTATCTTTGCAGCATGGAAAACAAGGAACACCAGATATTCGGCATACGCGCTATAATAGAGGCGGTACATTCGGGAAAAGAAGTAGATAAGGTTTTTATTCAGAAAGACGCTCAGGGCGACCTTATGCGCGATTTGATGAAGGTTTTAAAGCAACATAATATCAACTTTAGCTATGTTCCTGTTGAAAAGCTGAACCGCCTTACCCGAAACAACCACCAGGGGGCTGTGGCAAGTATATCGCCGGTGGCGTTTCACGACCTTGAAACTTTAACCGAAAGTGTGCTTGAAAGCGGAAAAATTCCGTTGTTCCTGATACTTGACCAGCTAAGTGATGCGCGCAATTTCGGCGCAATAATCCGAACTGCTGAGTGTACAGGTGTTAACGGTATTATTGTGCAAAAGCAAGGCGCCGCACCTGTTAATGGTGATACCGTTAAAACATCTGCCGGGGCTGTTTTTAATGTGCCTATATGCAAAGTAGCCCATATTAAAGATGCTATTTTCCATTTGCAGGCATGCGGTATTAAAACCGTTGCTGCCACAGAGAAAACCGACGACACTATATATGATATTGATTTTACAACCCCGGTTGCCATAATCATGGGCAGTGAGGACAGGGGTATAAATCCTTCGGTACTTAAAATAACCGATGAAAAGGCAAAGCTGCCTATGTATGGCAGTATATCATCGCTAAATGTATCGGTTGCCTGCGGTGCCTTTTTATATGAGGCAGTAAGGCAGCGTATGTAGTTTATGCACCTTCTTCTTTTTCAGGATTATTTTCAGGAGTTTGCTGCTTTACAGGCTTATATTGGTACAATATTGTAATTCCGGGTATGGTTGCAGAATGGGGTGTTGCATTACCTGAATCCGTTTCAGGCTCCGGCTTTGGAACGTTAACAAAATTGCCATTCTCATCAAAACGCTTCATAAAAGCATCCTGCTGCGGGTCAAAGTCAGGGCGCTGCCAGTCATATACTATCGGCTTCCTGTAATCAGGCGAATCATAAAATCTTGAAAACAAAAACCCGGTAACTAAACCGCCCAAATGCCCCTCCCATGATATGCCTTCATCCACATCAGGAAAAACATACCATATCATACCGCCATATAACATTATTATGGTGAGCGAGAGTGCTACCAGCCTGTAATAACCGGTCTGTATCCCTTTAAAGAACATGAAGCTCACCAACACATAAATAAGTCCGCTGGCACCAATGTGGTAAGACTCCCTTCCTATGAGCCATGTTATAAAACCCGACAATACTATACCATAAACTATAATTTGCAAAGCATGTCTGCGGTAAAAAAATCGTAGTGCGGCTATAAGCACTACAAGTGCCACAGAATTATTATATAAGTGTTCCAGGCTGCCATGCAGAAACGGGCTGAAAAGTATTCCGCGCATACCTTTAAGCGTACGCGGGTATACACCGTAATGGTTTAAGTAGATATGGAATTTTACCTCTACCCAATATATAAGCCACAATACCAGTACACCCAGTAAAGGCCATGTAAACACTGATGCAGAAAAAGTAAAGCGGTTGTCGTTATTGGTCATGCAGAAACCGCTTCAAAAAATTAACCAAACTTTATAGAATGCTATTTTGACAGATTAAGTAATTTTACGCTATGGAAGCACCTTTGGCAGAACGCATACGTCCGCAGCAGTTATCAGAATATATAAGCCAGTTGCACCTGGTGGGCCCCAACGGCTCATTAACGCACCAGATAAGCCGGGGCATTATACCATCATTAATACTATGGGGGCCACCGGGAACAGGCAAAACTACGCTTGCGCAAATTATTGCGCACGAATCTAAACGCCCGTTTTATGAACTTAGTGCTATAAATTCGGGGGTAAAAGAAGTGCGTGATGTAATTGAAAAAGCCAAGCAGAGCGGCGGGTTATTCACAACCAAAAATCCTATATTATTTATCGATGAGATACACAGGTTCAGCAAATCGCAGCAGGATTCGCTCCTTGCAGCAGTAGAAAAAGGATGGGTTACGCTTATTGGCGCTACTACCGAAAATCCAAGCTTTGAAGTTATACCGGCTTTGCTATCGCGTTGCCAGGTATATGTATTGGAGGCCTTTTCACGTGAAGACCTTGAAGCGCTTCTGCACCGCGCCATGGCTAAAGATGAGTTGCTGAAGCAGAAAAATATTGAACTGAAGGAAACAGAAGCGTTACTGAGGCTATCGGGCGGAGACGGACGCAAGCTGCTGAATGTTTTTGAGCTTGTAGTGAATGCATCTGAAGGAGACGATATTGTTATTACCAATGAAAGGGTAATGCAGCTTGCCCAAAAAAATACTGTTTTATATGACAAAACAGGTGAGCAGCACTATGACATAATTTCCGCTTTTATAAAGTCGATGCGTGGCAGCGACCCTAACGGGGCGGTTTACTGGCTTGCAAGAATGATTGAAGGTGGTGAAGACCTTAAATTTATTGCCCGCCGAATGCTGATCCTTGCAAGTGAAGATATTGGCAACGCCAACCCTACTGCACTTATCATGGCTAATAATACTTTTCAGGCGGTGAGCACCATCGGATACCCTGAATCGAGGATTGTACTGAGCCAGTGTGCTGTTTACCTTGCCACATCGCCTAAAAGCAATGCAAGCTATATGGCTATTGGCAAAGCACAACAGATGGTAAGGCAAACAGGCGACCTGCCTGTACCGCTGCACCTCCGCAACGCTCCTACCAAGCTAATGAAAGAACTGGGCTATGGTGACGAATATAAATATGCCCACGATTATAATAATAATTTTGCCGACCAGGAATTTTTACCCGATGATATCAGCGGGACAAAATTTTATGACCCGGGGCAAAACAGCCGCGAAAACAGCACAAGGGAATTTTTAAAAAACCGCTGGCGCGATAAGTACGGATATTAAAATTCAGAAGTCAGAATAAAGCTTTATGACTAAAACTTGATATTTAGCTTTTCGCTTATTAATTTGTCATTTTGGTAGTATTCAAAAAACCAGTCGTTACCTTTCTTAAAAACAACGCCATTTTTACCTTCACCTACTGCAGTAAATGAGTCCTGTTGAGAGGTTTTATATATTTTAAGCACTACTTTAGGGGTACTGTCTACCAATTGATAACCGTTGGCAATAGGCTGTGCAAACAACATATCACTATTTACAACCTGCTCTGCCTGCGGAGTGGCAGAAGGCACAAAAACTGTAACCGTTTCCGTTTTAGTCACAGGTGTTTGTATGGTTACAGTTTCCTTATCGCCATTATACTGATAATTCAGCGCTTCCACCGAAGCCGACGCTTCGCGTAACGCTTCATAATATGCCCTTTGTACATTTTTCTGCTTGCTCTCTCCTTTTTCAGAAACAAAAACTTCTTTACCCTTACAGTCTTTCAGCTTAATTATTACACCTGTTTTAAGCATGTTCGACTCTTTTGCTAAATCAGCATACAACGCTTTACAGCGGTTCATAATTAATTCATCAGGCAGTTCCTGCCCCCTGTAAACAGTAAAGCCATTTTTTTCAAACATCATCGCCACAAGGTTGTTCAGGTTAAATTCGCCTGTCGCCCTTTGCAGTTCGAACCTGTCCGGCACTACCACATATTTATAACTGTTCAGGTCCTGTGCAAAGCCAGTTACGGCACATAGCATCAATAAGCAAAAAAGTAATTTTTTCATCGCTTTAAAGTAAGTTCTTGATTTGGGAAAGGTGCTGCACCTGTACTACCGATGGGTGCGCTTCTTTATTAAACTCATTAAAATATATGGCATCTAGGCCACAACTGATAGCACCCTGCACGTCGGCTTCTATACAATCGCCTATCATAATGCTTGTTGCTTTTTCTGCCCCGGCAGCTTTTATGGCATATTCAAAAATATCAGGGTGTGGCTTTTTGCACCCCGCCAGTTCAGAGTTTGTAACCGTTTCAAAATAGTGGAGTATATCTGCATTTTTTAGCTTCCCTTCCTGTACGGTGTGAAAACCATTTGTAATTATATGCAGGCTGTACTTGGGTTTAAGGTATTCTAAAAGCTCTGTTGCCCCCTCATATAAATGATTAAAAATAGGTAGATGTGCAATATAATCCTCAGATAATAACTCGAGCAGTACATCATCCATATCATATTGCAGTATGTCAAAAGCATCTTTAAGCCTGCCATAGCGTAGCTGCTGCTGGCTTATGTGCCCATCACGGTACAGTTTCCAGTATTTCATGTTAATTGGCACATACTCTTTAACAAAAGCCTGAGTATCTACCCCAACTTTATGCTTTTTAAGTATGGTTTCAAATGCAAGTGCGGAATTTTTCTCAAAATCCCACAAAGTATGGTCGAGGTCAAAAAAAACTGTCTTTTTCCCGGCTATACGCATTACCTGCCTTTTACAATTACAGCATTATCTATATGGTAAATCCAATCGTCAACATCACTGTCATTATAGCGGAAAGTACCCTGCAGGGTAACATACTGGTCGGTTTTAAGCCTTATGGACGGGTCTTTAAACTTTATGCCCATAATGGTTTCCGGCCCGGCCTGTCCGCAAAAAAAGCAGGATGCAAATACGTTTTTGCTTAATGCGTATGTTTTATTATCAATAGGAATAATAAAACCACTCATTACTATCGGCTTCTTGTTCTTTGCCTTCAGGGTTGTATTTACAATCGGGAACATTACGCCTTCAGGATAATCATCCGTAACTCTCTTTACATATTTTATCTGCCCCAGCAACTTCCAGGAAAGGGTATCGGCAACGGCTGTAGTATATAATGCCTTATCTGTTTTTGAATATGATGATGGTGTAACTGCCGATGTAAGCATAAATCCGGCAAATAAAAGTGTTGAAAGTATAAAAATTGTTTTACGCATTTGCAAGTGTTTTAGATATATTGAGACTATAGGCTTTAATGGCCGGTATCAGCGCTGCAATAATTCCCACAGCTATTGTGAGCAGGAATAAATATCCTTCTTTATCCCACACAAAGGTAAAAGGATTAAAAGACATTTTAAACTCCTCTTCAGACGATCCGGATATTAAAACCAATCCAATCCTTCCAACAATCGTTCCAAACACAAAGCCCGTAACACATAAAATAAGGCTTTCTATTAATACTAAAGATAATAACTGAGCACGGCTTGCACCATTTACCCTTAGCAGGGCAAACTCATACTTGCGCTCTTTTAGCGTATTAAACAAAGCTATGAATATACTGATGCCTGAAATCAGCATAATGCCGTAAGCGAGGTACTGTAGTGCCTGCAACCCTATCCCAAACAAGCTGAACAGGCGGTTTATTTCTTTACCAGGAGATGCCGCCTGCATTTTAGTATTCATGGGTATCATGTACTGCCATGACAGCAGGGCAGGCTTATTTTTCATTTTTAAGAGTACAGCAGTTATTTCTTTACCTGCTTCACTAATTTCAGCTTCATGGTCATGATCGTGGTCATGGTCATGGTCATGGTCTTGGTCGTGTTCTTGGTCGTGTGTGTGAGCTTCAGCGTGGTCATGCTCATGTGCATCACTTCCATCATGAGCATGAGCTTCATGATCGTGGTCGTGAGTTTCGCCCTCTGCATGCTCGTGGTTATGGGAATCCTCTCCTTCATGGTCATGCCCGTGGTCATGTATAGCCCATACACTTGGTATTGTGCATAAAATAAGGTTATCTACCACTTTACCGGTTTCAGCGGCGATACCTGTAACGGTATAAGCATGTGTGTCATGTACTTCTCCTTCCGCACTGTCACCATGAGACCCAAAAAATTCATCGCCAATCTTTAACTGCATCTTTTCGGCTACCGTGCTGCCTATTACTACTTCAAAGTTTTCCCTGAAAATTTTACCCTGTGCCACTTTAGCACCATAATGCTCAAGGTAGGCTGGTGTGGTTCCCACTATTTTAAATCCATTGTAGTTATCGCCAAAAGCCAGTGGTATTGCAGTTTCCACAAAAGGGTTATCCATCCATGTTTTAGCTTCAGAATAGCTAATATTACCCGTAGGTGCATCAACCTGGTACACTGCCGAAAGTATAAGCTGTAACGGGCTGCCCTGTGCGCCCATAACAAGGTCTATCCCCTCTACATTACTGTTGAATTTCTTTTCGAACTGCTCCTGCAATAAAATCAGGAGGGTTATGATAGCTACACTTGCCGTAAGCAGTATAATACTCAGCAACGTGTTCAGTGGCTTAAACCAGATATTCTTCCAGGCTATTTTGGTAATCATGATAAGTTGATTTGATTAGGGAAACGGTCTTTAAGCCTTTGGTCGTGTGTTACAATAACCAGTGCTGTACCAAACTGTTTTGCAAGCGAATCCAGCATATCGGCAACCGTAAGTGCATTTTCATCATCAAGGCTGGATGTAGGTTCGTCTGCTAAAAGCAGTTTTGGGTCGTTTATAAGCGCCCTTGCAATAGAAACCCTTTGCTGCTGCCCTATACTAAGGCGGGATGGCAGCTTGTTTAATTGATCCTGAAGGCCAAGCTGCACCAATAGTGCCTTTGCTTTTTCTGTAGCCTGCCTGCCTGTACCAAGCCATGAAGCCAGCACAACATTTTCGAGTACGGTTAACGATTCTACAAAGTACGCCTGTTGTAAAACAAGGCCAATGTTTTTACCCCTGAAGTTATCCAGCCTGCCATCGGGCATTGCAGCAATATTAGTATTGTCTATATTAATTTCGCCTGATTGCGGCTTTAGCAATCCTCCCAAAAGGTGCAGCAGGGTAGTTTTACCCTTACCCGAGCCGCCCGTTATGAGTAACGTACTGCCTTTTTGGGCAACTATATCAGGAAAATTAAATGATGTACCTTTTCCGTATGAAAAGGCTATGTTTTTTGTGCTTATCATGCAGTAAACATTTATTATGACTGCAAGTTAGCGAATTTACAGAGGAAACAAAAGTACTTTGATGTGCTGCCGGCAATAATTTATATCTGCGAAATCATACAGCTTAAAAAAGCATTATAGTATTCCCTCATCCGTGAAGCTCAAATAGCTTTTTTCGGTTATAATTACATGGTCAAGCACCTTTACATCAAGGGCGTGGCCCGCGGCTTTAAGCTGACGGGTTATTTGTTTATCGGCTTCGCTCGCCTTTAGCACCCCCGATGGATGGTTGTGAACCAGTATAACAGAAACCGCGTTATGCTCTAATGCTGTTTTAAACACGAGGCGCACATCTACCAATGTGCCTGTAATACCGCCTTTACTTAGTTGTGCTTTGTATATTACTTTATTGGAGTTGTTCAGGTAGATAATCCAGAATTCTTCATGAGGAAGTTCGCCAATTATGGGCTGCATGATATCAAAAACAGCACGGCTGCTTGTTATCTGCTTTAAATCGGGGCCGCTTTCATCGCGCCTCCTACGTCCCAACTCCATAGCTGCGGCAATACTGATAGCTTTGGCTTCACCGATACCTTTAAACTGCATGAGCTGCTGGATTGAAAGCTTACCAAGCGCCCCAAGCTGATTATCTGCACTGGCAAGTATGCGTTTGCTTAACTCTACAGCACTTTCGTTACGGCTGCCGGAGCCAATAAGTATGGCAATAAGTTCCGCGTCACTAAGTGCAGCTTTGCCTTTCAGCATCAGCTTTTCACGCGGTTTATCGTCTTCTGCCCAGTATTTTATCGAAAAAGGGCTTTGTGTTTCTTCCATCAGTCAGCAGGATATCTTGCTAAAGTAAGTATTTTTTAAAACCACAGTATACTACACCTGAATATTATTACGTTTTTATTTACAAACCAATTGAAGATGAAATATTTCGCTTTATTATTTTTACTGGTAACGCTACCTGTTCAGGATAGTTTTTATGCGCGACTTTCTGACGCTGCACTGTCGCTCACCAAAGACCATGTAACTTATATCGGCGATTACGTAAAGATACCCTATCCTAACGGAGATGTACCGAAGAATACAGGTGTGTGTACAGATGTTATAATACGTGCTTACAGAAAACTGGGAATAGATTTGCAGAAGGAAGTGCACGAGGATATGAAAGCCAATTTTTCTAAATATCCGAAAAACTGGGGACTCAAATCAACTGATACCAATATAGACCACAGGCGCGTACCGAACCTGCAAACATTTTTTTCACGAAAAGGCACATCATTACCCGTAACAAAAAATGCAGCAGATTATAAACCGGGAGATATAGTAACATGGATGATTACACCCAGCCTGCCGCATATAGGTATTGTGGTAAATAAAAAAACAAAAGATGGCAAGCGGTATATGATAGTTCATAATGTAGGCCGCGGGCAGGAACTGGAAGATTGCCTGTTCCTGTATGACATATCCGGGCATTACCGCTATAAAAAATAAAAGTTACATAGCAGTTTTGTCTGCAAGTACAGCCTGCCATTCGGGGTGTTCCGTAATATACTTAGCTACATAAGAACAGTTAGGCACTACTTTATACCCACGGTTCGCAGCATGCTGCAAGGCATTTTCAACAAGCTTTTTTGCGGCACCTGTACCCCTTAGCGCCTGCGGTGCTTCGGTATGGTTCATAAAAAGAACATCATCCTTCTTAATATAATCAATGATAGCTGTGTGTTCTCCCACGTGCAGCTCGTAACGGCTTTGCTGCTCATTAACGTTAAATGTAGTGTCTTTGGCTGTGCTCATAATACGTTCTTTTTATAAAGATACAGATTTACCAATTAAAAAAGCCCTTCTTTAACAAGAAGGGCTTCTATATCTATCGAAAAGCTATTAATGGTGTAGTTGCTCTTCGTTTGGTTTCATCGGAACGTTTTGCGGAACAAAGTCCTCATCATGGCCCGGCTTGCTATAGTCATATGGCCACCTGTAAACTTCAGGTATTTCGCCCGGCCAGTTACCATGCATATGTTCTACAGGGGCAGTCCACTCAAGTGTGTTAGACTTCCATGGGTTCATAGGCGCTTTCTTACCTTTAAATATGCTGTAGAAGAAGTTCCACAGGAATACAAGCTGGAATGCCGCACCTATTATTGCAAACATTGTTATAAGCACGTTTACATCCTGAAGGTCGTCAAATAACGGGAAAGCAGTGTTAGTATAATAACGCCTTGGTAAGCCTGCCATACCTATAAAGTGCATCGGGAAGAACACACCATAAGCACATATTGCTGTTACCCAGAAGTGGATATAACCAAGGTTTTTATTCATCATCCTGCCGAACATCCTCGGGAACCAGTGGTAGATACCCGCAAACATACCATAAAGGGCAGAGATACCCATTACAAGGTGGAAGTGAGCTACCACGAAGTATGTATCGTGAACGTTGATGTCAAGTGTACTGTCACCAAGTATGATACCTGTAAGACCACCTGTTATGAATGTAGATACAAGGCCTATAGAGAACAACATGGCTGGATTAAGCTGAAGGTTACCCCTCCACAACGTTGTAATATAGTTAAATGCTTTAACTGCCGAAGGAATTGCAATAAGTAGGGTTGTAAAGGTAAACACCGAACCAAGGAACGGGTTCATACCCGAGATGAACATGTGGTGACCCCATACAATAGTTGAAAGGAATGCAATTGCCAGTATAGAAGCAATCATGGCGCGGTAACCAAAGATTGGCTTACGGGCATTGGTTGCAATAATTTCTGATGTTATACCAAGGGCAGGAAGAAGTACGATATATACCTCTGGGTGACCAAGGAACCAGAAAAGGTGCTCAAACAATACCGGAGAACCTCCCTGGTAATGTAATACTTCACCGGCGATAAAAATATCTGAAAGGAAGAATGAAGTACCAAAACTCCTGTCGAACAATAAAAGTAATGCAGCTGAAAGAAGTACCGGGAATGATAATATACCAATAACGGCAGTGATAAAGAACGCCCAGATTGTAAGCGGCATCCTTGTCATAGACATACCTTTTGTACGCAGGTTAATAACTGTTACAACATAGTTAAGTGAACCCATTAGTGAAGAAGCAATGAATATTGCCATAGATACCAGCCAAAGCGTCATACCTGCACCTGAGCCGGGTATAGCCTGCGGCAATGCAGATAGCGGCGGATAAATTGTCCAACCTGCAGATGCAGGGCCTGCTTCAACAAAAAGGGATAAAACCATTATAACTGAAGAGATAAAGAACATCCAGTATGAAAGCATGTTCATAAAGCCGGAAGCCATATCCCTGGCACCAATCTGTAACGGAATAAGAAGGTTACTAAAGGTACCGCTCAAACCTGCCGTTAATACAAAGAATACCATTATAGTACCGTGTATTGTAACAAGAGCAAGGTAAATATCGTTACGCATTACGCCGTTTGGAGCAAACTTATCGCCAAGGAAAATCTTGAACATTGTGAATGACTCTTCCGGCCATGCAAGCTGCATACGGAATAATATTGACATCATGATACCGATGATACCCATGATAATACCGGTAATAAGATATTGCTTGGCAATCATCTTATGGTCGATGCTGAAGATATACTTTGTTATAAAAGTATCCTTGTGGTGGTGTTCGTGAGCATCATGATGACCGTGATCTCCGTGTATTTCGTGTCCTACTGCTGACATATTTTTTTAATTTGAATATATTAAAAAAGATTATTTCCTGATTAATTGTGCTACCATTGTTGAGTCTGCCGCAACTGTGGCGGTAGTATCAGCTTCTTTTGCAGGAGCTTCAGGCGCTGCCGGTGCAGCGGCATCCTGCTGTGCTTCCTTAACAGCAACCGAAAGAGGCTTAAGGCCTTTCAGCCATGTGTTAAAGTCAGCTTCTGTATCAACAACAATTTTCATTTGCATGTTATAGTGAGATGCACCACAAATTTTATTACAAAGTAATATATAATCAAAAGTATAAGGGTCTAAAGCCGACTCTCCTTTTGCAGTAAGCTCTGCACTTCTTGCAGACCTTATCTTATTTATGTTCGCAACTTTTTCTATTATCTGCGGGTCATTACGCATCTCTTCTGTAGTCATGGTCGGGGTAAATCCAAACTGAGTTACCATACCCGGCACAACGTTCATTTGCGCACGGAAGTGTGGCATATAAGCAGAGTGCAGTACATCCTGAGAACGGAATTTGAATATAACTTTTTTACCTTTTGGCAGGTGAAGCTCATTTGTGGTGATATCATCCTGTGCCGCAGGGTCGCTAAGGTCTATACCCATAGTGTTTACACCTTCTATATACCTTACGTTAGCTTTACCAAGCATTCCGTCCGGTCCTGCATAACGCACTTCCCAGCTAAACTGCTTTGCATATACTTCTACATATATGGCATCATCTTTCTCCTCATCAAGGAACATTATGTTAGTCCATGCATAAAGGCCGTAAAGGATAAGCCCTGCAAGAACTATAACCGGTATAATGGTCCAGATAAACTCAAGTTTATCGTTATCTGCATAGTAAAAAGCTACTTTCTTTTCGTTACCCCTGTATTTGAATGAGAAGTAATGTAAAAGGAACTGCGTAATTATCTGTACAATAAATATAATCCACATAGAGATAGCCATAAGGTTATCATACTGCGGTCCGTGTTCTGAAGCCGGTGTACCCAGTGCAAGGTTACCCCATTTAACAAGAGAGTATATTGTAAAGATGTATATAAACCCTACAAAGGCAAACATCAGGTAACCATTCACATTATTATCCCTGTCATTAGCAACCTCACTGTTTTCTGTGTTTGAGGAAGACCCAATTTGCGTCAGGTGGAATATTTTAGTTAATTGCCATATTGCAATGCCTAATAAAACTAAAACTGCAATTATCAATAAACTTGTCATTTGTTTATTTCTTTAAATATTAATAATGAAAATGCTTACTCTCTTCCATCAATGGGTTGCGCTTAGCAAGAAGAGGCGCTTTGGTTAATGCCGTAAATACTACAAATATAAACAGGCCAAGGAAAAGAAGTATAGCACCTATTTCGCCTGCGCCGATAAACCAACGGTCTCCCACAGTTGCAGGCATAATCATATTGTAGAAATCAAGGTAGTGACCGCAAAGGATAATAATACCCGCCATAACCACTATCCATGATAAACGTTTAAAGTCGGTGTTGATAAGTATAAGAACCGGGAACACAAAGTTCATGGCTACCATACCAAAGAAGGGAAGGTTATACTCTTCTATACGTGTAACATAATAAGTAACCTCTTCCGGTATATTGGCATACCACATAAGCATAAACTGGGAGAACCAAAGGTATGTCCAGAACACGCTGATACCAAACATAAACTTGGCAAGGTCGTGTATGTGGCTTGTATTTACATACTCAAGATATCCTTTAGCCTTAAGGTAAAGTGTAATCATAGCTATTGCAGTAATACCACTTACAAAGAAACTTGCAAACACATACCATCCGAACAGGGTACTGTACCAGTGTGGGTCAACCGACATAATCCAGTCCCAAGACATAATAGATTCTGTTACGATAAAGAAAACAAGGAATCCGGCAGAAGCCTTAAAGTTTTTCTTATAATAAGTATTATCTGTAGCATCATCCTGAAGCAGTGAGTTTTTCCTTGCATACTGGCGGTAAAGTATCCATCCACCCATAAAAAGAGCTGCTCTTATCAGGAAGAAAGGCCCGTTAAGGTAACCTGTTTTACCTTGCAGCAAATGGTCGTTAGCGACAACTTTTTCATCCATCCATATAAAAATATGGTGAAAATGCAGTACACCGAATACAAGCAGAACAAACACAATTACAGAACCCGGTATTAAATAAGCCGAGATAGCTTCCATAACCCTGAAAAGAACAGGAGACCAACCGGCCTGTGCTGCATTTTGTATAGCATAAAAAGCAAGCGCGCCAAGTGAAAGCAGCATAAAGAACAGGGCAGCAACATATACTGCAGACCATGGCTTGTTCTGAAGCTGGTGCAGTACGTGCTCTAAATGTTCATGGTGCTCATCTGCGTGTGCAGCTTCTGCATCATGGCTTGCGGTAACGTGCTTTTCTATATTTTCCATGTGCCCTCTGTCGTCATGTATGGCATGTTCTACAGCGTGATCACCCTGAGGAACGGTTTCATGAAGCTCCTGAGTTGTATGTTGATGCCCGCCTTCACCCGGTGTAAGCTCAGCATCGTGCACTGTTGCTTCGGCATCAGGATGAGCGGCAGCGCCATGGTGTCCACCATGTGCAGCTTCCTCCTCTTTCAGTATTTTTTCTACGTCTTCAATAGTTTTAGGTGCAGTTAAAAAACTATAGCCTATGCCAAGTATACCCAGCACGATAAGGACTAAGGAAAAAGTTTTTAATCTACTTGAAAATGTGTACATATTATATGCTTTCAGTGTTCTACAAATTATAATTCGCTCCTTAATTTAAGCACGTAGCTGGTAACCTGCCAGCGTTCTTCCTGAGAAAGCTGGTTAGCATGCGAGCCCATGGAGTTAAGACCGTAGGTTATTACGTGGAATACACTTCCTTCTGTAATTTGCCTGTCTTTGTAGTTAGGCACACCAAGAAATTTTTCCCTCTTTACCAGGGTTCCTTTTCCGTCTCCCTTATCACCGTGGCAAATTGCACAGTAAATAGTATAAAGCTGCTCGCCTTGTGGTAAATCTACAGATGCAGAATCCAGCGGAGATTTCAGGTTAGCTTTTGCCATTTCATATCCTTCGTTGGTATTAGGGTACTCATAAGGAGTAAAACCCCTCGGGATGCTGCCCTGTGCAGGGTACTGCCCTTCTTTACCGTTAGGAAAAGCTGAAACTTCAGAATAAGTTTCATATGGCACGGCTTCATACATATTCGGGAAATACTGGTAATTCGGCTCCTTTTTATTAAAGCATGCCGTTAGCCCCGAGGCTGCAACTACCAATAATGCTGTTCTATAAAACGCTCTCATAATCTGTTAATGCTTTTCTATTACTTTTACTTCCACAGCTCCTGTATTCTCAAAGAAAGAAACAAGCTGGTCTACATCGCCGTGAGCAGCAACTTCCATTAAAAAATGATCATCCGTTGTCCTTACATCCGGGTTCTCTGCTTTTTTAAATGGCCAAAGCTTACTCCTAAGGTAAAATGTTATAACCATTAAGTGGGCAGCAAAAAATACTGTCATCTCAAACATTACCGGTACAAAAGCCGGCATGTTTTGTATATAGCTGAAACTTGGCTTACCTCCAATATCCTGCGGCCAGTCAATAATCATCATGTAACGCATCATGGTGGTAGCAACGCTTAAACCAACCAAACCGTAGAGGAAAGAAGCAATAGCTATCCTTGTTGGGGCAAGGCCCATGGCTTTATCAAGCCCGTGCACCGGGAAAGGGGTGTAAACCTCTTCAATGTGATGATGAGCTGCGCGCGTTTTCTTTACTGCGTCCATCAGGATATCATCATCATTGTATAAAACATGTATAACTTTATTACTCATGACCTCTTAATGATTATGTTCTGAATGTGAATGATTGTCGTGACCGTGTTGCTCGTGAAGCTTTTTATATTTCTCGCTTGACGTTTTCATGATCGATTTAACCTCTGCCTGTGCAATTACAGGGAAACTTCTTGAGTACAGCAGGAATAGTACAAAGAAGAAACCAATTGTACCGATGTAGAAACCTGCATCTACAAATGTTGGCTGGAACATAGTCCATGAAGATGGAAGGTAATCCCTGTGAAGCGACGTTACGATAATTACGAAACGCTCGAACCACATACCTATGTTTACCACAATAGAGATTATAAAGGATGCCATGATGCTTGTACGGATCTTCTTAACCCACATTACCTGTGGAGAAACCACGTTACACGTCATCATCAGCAGGTAAGACCACCAGTAAGGACCTGTTGCCCTGTTAAGGAAGGCATACTGCTCATACTCTACTCCTGAATACCATGCAATGAATAACTCTGTAATATAAGCTATACCTACTATTGAACCTGTAATCATGATAATGATGTTCATAAGTTCAATATGCTGTATGGTAATATAAGCCTCAAGGTTAGACACTTTCCTCATAATGATAAGAAGTGTGTTTACCATTGCAAATCCTGAGAAGATTGCACCCGCAACGAAGTATGGCGGAAGGATGGTTGTGTGCCAGCCCGGTATAACCGATGTGGCAAAGTCGAATGATACGATGGTGTGAACCGAAAGTACAAGTGGCGTAGCAAGGCCGGCAAGTACAAGAGACACCTCTTCAAAACGCTGCCAGTCTTTAGCACGGCCGCTCCATCCGAAGCTTAAAGTTGAATATATTCTTTTTGTGAAAGGCGTTATAGCTCTGTCGCGAAGCATTGCAAAGTCAGGCAATAAACCTGTCCACCAGAAAACAAGTGATACCGAAAGGTAAGTTGAGATTGCAAATACGTCCCAAAGTAGCGGGGAGTTAAAGTTAACCCAAAGAGAACCGAACTGGTTTGGTATTGGCATTACCCAGTAAGCAAGCCAAGGTCGGCCCATGTGGAATACAGGAAACATAGCTGCCTGTATTACCGAGAAAATGGTCATCGCTTCGGCCGACCTGTTAATGGCCATCCTCCACTTTTGGCGGAATAAAAGTAGTACCGCAGAGATAAGCGTACCGGCGTGACCGATACCTACCCACCAAACGAAGTTGGTAATATCCCAAGCCCAGCCTATTGTTTTATTAGATCCCCATGTACCGATACCGGTTCCTACTGTATAAGCAACGCAACCTACACCCCAAAGGAAAGCGGCAAGCGCAATGGAAAATGCTATCCACCATTGCTTGTTGGCCCTGCCTTCCACCGGCCTTGCAACATCAACTGTTACATCGTGATAATTTTTGTCACCTATAATTAAAGGTTTTCTAATGGGTGCTTCGTAATGAGACGACATATCCTTTATAATGTTTCTTAATTAATAACTATTGATTAGGTGTTCCTCACTTTAACGTGATAGAATACATTAGGCTTAGTGCCAATATGCTCCAGCAGGTGATACATCCTGTCGCTTTCCTGAAGCTGTGCAACTGTATCTTCCTGGTTATTGATATCGCCAAACACCATTGCACCGGAGCCACAAGCCTCAGAACATGCTGTATAGAACTCATCTTTCCTTACCGGACGGCCTTCACGCTTCGCATTAAGTATGGTAGCCTGTGTCATCTGGATACAGAAAGAACATTTTTCCATAACACCCCTAGAGCGTACGTTAACATCAGGGTTAAGTACCATACGGCCAAGATCGTCATTCATGTGGTAGTCAAACTCCTCGTTCTTGCTGTATAAGAACCAGTTGAAACGACGCACTTTATAAGGGCAGTTGTTTGCACAGTAACGGGTACCCACACAACGGTTATAAGCCATGTGGTTTTGCCCCTGGCGGCCGTGAGATGTTGCCGCAACCGGACATACTGTTTCGCAAGGCGCGTGGTTACAGTGCTGGCAGAATACCGGCTGGAATGCTACCTGCGGATTCTCTGCAGGGTCTTCCATTTCCCTGAAAGTCTCTATCGAGTCAAATAATCCGTTTGCAGCTTCTTTAGTTTCAACATCACCTGCAAATGTATCTTCAGATGAGTAATACCTGTCAATACGCAGCCAGTGCATATCGCGGCTTCTCCTTACTTCGCTCTTACCAACAACAGGAACGTTGTTTTCGGCGTGACAGGCAATAACGCACGCGCCACAACCTGTACAGGCGTTAAGGTCTACCGAAAGGTTGAAGTGGTGTCCTACTGTCCTGTCAAAAGACTCCCAAAGGTCTACAGTAGCAGCAGGCACTTCTTTATGGTCTAATGATACTACCGGAACTTCATTCCATTCAGCAGCATCTTTAGTATTATAATCTTTAAGGGTTGTTTCTTTAATAATGTCGCCCCTGCCCATCAGTGTTTTTTGTAACTGTATACAGGCAAATTCATGGTCACCGCTTTCTTTAGTGATTTTAGCGGGCTGAACAGTATTAAAGTTATTATATAGTGTATAAGCATTTACACCTACCACCATTTCAGGCTTCATAGCCTCTTTGCGCCCGTAACCAAAAGCAAGGCCTACTGTGCCTTTAGCCTGTCCTGGTTGTATTATTACAGGAACTTTTTCAAGTTTTTTACCGTTAGCTTCTATTGTAACATAGCTTCCGTTAAGTCCGCCGTTTGCCACGTTATAGTTTTCAAGGCCAAGCCTGTCGGCATCTGCCCTCGAAACGGTAAGGTAATTATCCCATGACACCCTTGTGATTGGGTCCGGGAATTCCTGCAGCCATGGGTTATTAGCCTGCTGGCCATCGCCCATACCTGTTTTAGTATAAAGTACAAGCTCAAGTTCACCTGCCTTTTTAGCCTGAGCAAGCTTAGAAGCCGCACCGCTAAAGTCAGCGCCATTGGCAACTGCAGGAGCTATAGTTTCAGCTACAGCAACACCGTCATGAACCAGTTGGTTCCAGGTTTTGCCTGCTGCATAAGCAGGAGCAGTAGCTTTTAGGTAATCGTAGAAAGATTGTGAGTTACCCATCCATGCAAGTAACGAATCCTGAAGCTGCCTTGTTTTAAACAACGGACGGATTGTAGGCTGTATAATGCTGTAGTAACCTTTTGCTATGCTTACATCTCCCCATGACTCAAGGTAATGAGGGGCTGCAGCCGCTATAGTGGTAAGGGTAGCTGTTTCATCATCTTTCATAGTGAAGGCTACCGACATTTTTACTTTCTTAAGGCCATCTGCAAATGCAGCACTGTCAGCAAGAGTGTACATCGGGTTAACACCGCTTGTAATAAGCGTGTGAACCGATCCGGCCCTCATATCATTTATAAGCTGCGCAACTGCTTTTGCATCACCTTTTCTAACAAGGCGGGCACCTGCAGGGTTAAATGCGGCAGACTGAAGTGCGTTATTAATGGCAAGCACTAATAATTGTGCATCAGTATCATCTAAACCTGTAACAACTACACCGCGTGAACCGGCTGACTTAAGCTGCTGTGCCGCTTTTGCAACTTCTGCTTTTGTAGCAAACGCGGGTGTGCTAACCGAAGAACCTGTAATTGCATTGTAAAGCTCAACAAGCGCATACTTCTGCTCAGTTACCGTCATCGGGATACGCTTATCGGCATTAGCACCTGATAAAGACATATTGGCCTCTATCTGGATGTGCTTAGACATTTTACCGTTTTTAGGTATACGGCCTTCGGCATATCCGGTATCGCAGCCACCGCCCTGCCAGTCGCCAAGTATATCGGCACCTACAGAAACGATAAGGTCTGATTTAGAGAAATCATAATCAGCAAGAGCCCTTTCGCCATAAACAGACTGGAAGGCATCGAGCGCTGCGCTGCTTGAAACAGCGTCATATATTACATGCTTAAAGTTGGCATAACGTGCTCCAAATTCAGCAATAAGTTTTTCTGTTGCAGGGCTTGCAAGGGTACTGGTTAAAAGTACTACCTGCCCGCCTGAAGCCGCAGCCTGGTCAAGGCTTTTCTTCACTTCGGCATCAACCTCTTCCCATGACGCAGGCTTACCTTTAACCATAGGCTCTTTAAGGCGCATACTGTCATATAAAGAAAGTACAGATGCATACACCCTTGCGTTTGGCCTTATCTTCCCTCCTTCCAGGTAGTTGTTTTCAACTTTTATTGGCCTGCCCTCGCGGGTCTTAACAACGATATTTGCAAAATCAAAACCATCTGCCATTGTTGTAGCATAATAATCTGCTACACCCGGTATAATTTCTTCCGGCTGAACAACATAAGGTATCGATTTGATAACAGGGCCTTCACACGCTGCAAGCGAAGCTGCAGCAGTACTAAACCCTACATATTTTAAAAAGTCACGACGGCTTGTTGCTGATGATGACAAAGCTTCTTTGTTACCAAGAAATTCGTCAGTCGGTATCTCCTCAACAAACTCATTGTTTCTTAGCGTCTCAACAATAGAACTGTTTTCTTTCAGCTCTTCAACACTTTGCCAGTATTTTTTGTTTGATGCCATGTTATATATAGATATTAGCTTCTTTAAAATTGATTAATAGTGACATTTACCACATTCTGTTCCGCCCATATTGGCAGCTGTAAGCTTGGTTACGCCATATTTTTTGGCAAGCTCGTCGTGGATTTTTTCGTAGTAAGCATTACCTTCTATCTTCACGTCAGTTTCACGGTGGCAGTTAATACACCAGCCCATTGTAAGCGAAGAATGCTGCTTCATTATTTCAAAAGTCTCTACAGGGCCGTGGCATGTCTGGCACTCTACACCAGCTACAGAAACGTGCTGAGCGTGGTTGAAGTAAACAAAGTCAGGAAGATTGTGTATCCTTACCCATTTTACCGGTTTTTGCTTGCCTGTATAGGTTTGGGTAGATTTATCCCAACCCACTGCATCATATAACTTTTGTATCTCTGCAGTGTAGAATTCTTTAGAATATTCTACATAAGTTGAATCTTTATCTCCCTGGAATTCCGCAATGTTTTTGTGGCAGTTCATACACACATTAAGCGATGGTATACCAGAGTGCTTGCTTACCCTTGCAGAAGAGTGGCAATATTTACAATCTATACCATTATCGCCGGCGTGTATTTTGTGCGAGAAGTGAATTGGTTGTATCGGCTCATACCCCTGGTCTACACCAATCTGCATCAGGTAACCGTAAAGGAAGTATGAAGCAGAAAGCAGCAGCAGGATTGCAGTTACCAGTACAAGAAACTGGTTTTTAGCATATGCCTGCCATAATGACACTGACGGCTCAGGCTTCTCAACCTCAATACCATTTGCAGCAGCAACTCTTTTAAGGGTTTTGTTAACCAGTGCAAGCATTACAATAAGCACCACAAGCACTAAAACAAGAGCACCCAAAATAAGCACATTGTTTATACCATTATCAGCTGCAACCTGGCTGCCTCCGGGAGTCGGAGCTGGCGCTGCAACCTCAGCAGGCTGAGAAGTATAAGCAAGAATATTATCTATATCCTGGTTAGACAACTGCGGAAACGGAGTCATTACCGCCTGGTTATTTTCATTAAAGAGCTTAACCGCAACAGGATCACCTGCTTTAATCATGGCGCTACTGTTCTTTATCCAGCTATACAGCCACTCCCTGTCATGTTTTTCAGCAACATTTCTAAGGGCAGGACCCGTAGCTTTAGCATCAAGCTTGTGACAAGCCGCACAAAGCGTGTTAAACAACTCTTTACCCTTTGCAGGATCTCCCGCACCCGCGTCGGCTCCGGCAGCATCAGCAGCAGGCGCGGCTGCCGCATCGGCAGGAGCAGCATCCTGTGCAAATACAGAAAGGGAGAAGGACAGCGAGAACGCCAGACAGAACATTATAATTCTTGAAATCGAAGTATGGTTACCCACTTTTTTCATATTAAAAATGATTATCGACTATTTTTGGTACAGTTTTTAATGTATATACAACAAAATGTTATAGTTTTTTAAAAACTCCCACAAAAATACGACTTAAGAATTATTCTCAAACCTTAAATAAATGTTAATAATCAATTTATAACAATTCTAAATAAACCTGAAGAATGCAGGTAAAACAATATGTTGTACTTTTGTGGCAAACACTATTCATTATGAGAAAATTAAAAATCAGAAGATGTTTATTTGTGGCTTTTTTCCTAATAACATCAAGCGGATATATACATGCACAGGATGTTACCGTAACACAGGATGAAAAATTTTTGCATCTATTAAATGAGAAAAGAAAAGTAAATGCATCGATAACTGTAAATGATAAGTATAAAATACAGATTTTTTATGGTGAAAACGATAAAGCAAGGAAAGCGCTTTCTGAATTTAAAAGGGAATTTAGCGATACCGACGGCACTATAGTTTTTGAAAGCCCTACTTATAAAGTATGGGTGGGCAGCTTTAACTCGCGAATTGATGCAGAGCGGATGCTTGCAAAAGTGAAAGAGAAATTTCCGTATGCATTGTTAATAAAGCCGAATAAGTAGTTCGTCAAAATATATATAAAAAATGCCCGCTGAACCAGCGGGCATTTTTTATATATAGCTTATTCTTATTTAAGCGTTTTCTTAACTTCAACTTCCTGGAATGCTTCAATTACATCGAGCTGTTGCAGGTCGTTATAGTTCTTAATCTGCATACCGCAGTCGTATCCTTTAGAAACTTCCTTAACATCATCTTTAAAGCGTTTAAGCGTGGCAAGTTCACCTGTGTAAATTACCACACCGTCACGGATAAGCCTAATCTTAGAGTTCCTGAATATCTTACCATCGGTAACCATACATCCTGCAATGGTACCTACTTTAGATATCTTGAATATCTCACGCACTTCGGCAGTACCTGTAACCTCTTCTTTAAGTTCAGGCGAAAGCATACCCTCCATCGCATCTTTAACATCATCAATAGCATCATAGATGATAGAGTAGTTCCTGATGTCAATCTCCTCTTTTTCAGCAAGCGATTTGGCACTTGCCATAGGGCGAACGTTAAAGCCTATAATGATGGCATCTGATGCAGAAGCAAGCAACACATCACTTTCAGTTATTGCACCAACACCTTTGTGAATAATGTTGATCTGTATCTCTTCGGTAGAAAGCTTAGAGAATGAATCTGATAATGCTTCTACTGAACCATCCACGTCACCTTTAAGGATAATGTTAAGCTCCTTGAACTGGCCAAGGGCAATCCTCCTGCCTATTTCGGCAAGGGTAATATGCCTTTGTGTACGTACCGATTGTTCGCGTATTAGCTGAGTACGCTTAGCTGCAATTTGCTTCGCTTCTTTCTCATCTTCATATACGCTGAACTTGTCACCCGCTGTTGGGGCACCGTCAAGGCCAAGTACTGATATTGGCGTAGATGGGCCAGCTTCTTTAATATTGTGCCCGCGCTCATCGTGCATTGCTTTTACCTTACCGTGATGCTTACCTGCAAGTACATAGTCGCCCACCCTTAGGGTACCGCCCTGTACAAGCACTGTAGCAACATAACCACGGCCTTTATCAAGGAAAGCCTCTACGACTGTACCAACTGCCGGTTTTTCCGGGTTGGCTTTAAGGTCAAGTATTTCTGCTTCAAGCAATACTTTTTCAAGCAGATCATTAACACCAAGACCTGTTTTAGCAGATATATCGTGCGATTGTATTTTACCGCCCCAGTCTTCTACCAGTAAGTTCATACCGGCAAGCCTTTCTTTAATCTTTTCAGGGTTTGCAGTTGGCTTATCCACTTTGTTAATGGCAAAGATGATAGGAACTCCTGCTGCTTGTGCATGGTTTATTGCCTCTTTTGTCTGCGGCATTATATCATCGTCCGCAGCAATAACAATAATTGCAATATCGGTTACCTGTGCACCACGAGCACGCATAGCGGTAAACGCTTCGTGGCCCGGTGTATCTAAGAATGTAATTTTCTGTCCGTTCTCAAGCGTTACACCATAGGCACCAATGTGCTGGGTTATACCCCCTGATTCACCTGCGATTACGTTCTCCTCACGGATGTAGTCAAGCAACGAGGTTTTACCGTGGTCAACGTGACCCATAACCGTAACTATAGGTGCACGAGGCTCAAGGTCTTCCTCCCTGTCTTCAACCACTTCTTTGGCCTCTTCAATATCAGTTGTTATAAACTCAACATCAAAGCCAAATTCATCAGCCACAATGGTTAGCGTTTCGGCATCAAGCCTTTGGTTCATGGTTACCATGATACCTAAAGACATACATACTGATATTACCTTGGTAATAGGCACATCCATCATGGTAGCAATTTCACCTACGGTTACAAATTCTGTAACTTTAAGGGTCTTGCTGCCTTCTGTAAGTATACGCTGCTCATCATCGGTACGCTGGCGGTGGCTCTCACGCTTATCACGACGGTATTTAGCCGCTTTAGATTTTGTGGTTTTACCCTGTAGCTTTTCAAGCGTTTCGCGAATCTGGTTTTTAACTTCTTCTTCGGTAGGCTCTACTTTAGCAACTATAGCCTGGCGTTTTGTAAACTTATTTCCGCCCGGTTTATTGTTACCCTGGCCCGGCCTGTTATTACCCTGCTGGCCCTGGCCTTGCTGACCCTGACCCTGTGGCTTAGGGGTAATACGTTTTCTTTTGTTTTTATTATTGCCCTGCTGGTTATTACCTGCATTGCCTTTATTACCATCACGCTTTTGGTCTTCTTTCTTCTTTTTGGGCCTGTCAAACTGAGAAAGGTCAATCTTTTGCCCGGTAAAAGTAGTACCAGAAAGCTTTTGGTATTGTGTTTCAATCTTATCTTCCTGCTGGTTTTCCTGCTGCGGCTCCTGTTGCTTTTTGGCCTCCGGTGCCTGTGCTACAATTTTTGGCTGTGGTTTTATAGCAGGCTCCTCTTTTTTAGGCTCCTGCTTTACAGGCTCTTCCTGTTTAGGAGTAATAGCCGGTTTTTGCTCTTCAGCCTTAGGCTGTTCGGCGGCTTTCGGCTGTTCTGCAGGGGCAGGTGTTTCGGCTTTAGGCTGGTCTTGTGCTGCAGGTGCGTCTGAAGAAGTTTCCTGAGCTTTTTTAGGATTTAAGTCTATTTTGCCAACAGCCACAGGCCCCGATAGTGAAGCTTTTGCTTTAATAACTTCCTGCCTTTGCTTTTCTTCGTCCTGCTTTCTTTTTTCTTCCAGTTCACGCTCCCTCTCCATACGAAGCGCCTCTTTTTCCTTCCTCTTTTCTTCACTCACCTCAAGAGAAGCCTCTTTCTTACCCTTGTCAGCAGAGAACTGACGGTAAAGGGTATCGCGTTCTTCACCGGAAATCTTGGCATTAGGGCTCGCCTCTATAGAATACCCCTTATCCTTAAGGTATTCCACAGCCCTGTCCAGCGAAATATTTAATTCCCTTAAAACTTTATTAATTCTTATTGCTCTTTCTTCAGACATAAAATCCTTTTAATATTATCTTCTATCGTTGTGTGTTTAGTCTTTTATTGAACTTATTCTTCAAACTCCTCCCTTAAAATCCTGATAACTTCCATTATGGTTTCCTCTTCAAGGTCTGTCCTCCTTACAAGGTCCTGAACATCATGGTTCAGTACACTACGGGCAGTATCAAGGCCTATTTTGGCAAACTCATCAATTATCCATCCTTCTATCTCGTCAGAGAATTCTGTTAACTCAACATCTTCCTCTTCAGCAGGGCTTCCTTCCCTTATTACATCAAGCTCATAACCCGTTAGCAGGCCTGCAAGCTTTATATTATGCCCGCCGCGGCCAATAGCTTTAGAAACCTCTTCGAGCTTAAGGAAAACCTCTGCCCTTTTGCTTTCTTCATCAATTTTTATAGATGATATTTTAGCAGGGCTAAGGGCGCGTGATATATACAGTTGCGTGTTGTTGGTGTAATTGATAACATCAATGTTTTCATTACCAAGCTCACGCACTATACCGTGAATACGAGATCCTTTCATACCCACACAGGCACCCACAGGATCTATCCTGTCATCATAAGAATCTACGGCTACTTTTGCTTTCTCTCCCGGTATCCTTACTACTTTCTTAACCGTTATAAGCCCGTCAAACACTTCCGGAATTTCCTGCTCGAACAGTTTTTCAAGGAATTTTTCAGACGTCCTGCTCATTATAATCTGCGGCTTGTTGCCTTTAAGCTCTACATTCTCTATAATGCCGCGCACGTTGTCGCCTTTCCTGAAAAAATCAGAAGGTATCTGTTTTTCTTTAGGAAGCACTATTTCATTTCCGTCATCATCCACCAAAATTACAGCTTTTGGGCGAACATGGTGCACTTCAGCGGTATAAATATCGCCAATAATATCTTTAAACTGCTTGTATAAGTTGGTATTATCGTGTTCGTGTATCTTAGAGATAAGGTTTTGGCGCAGTGCAAGTATAGCCCTGCGGCCCAACTGGATAAGCTTCACTTCTTCCGAAACATCTTCGCCAACTTCAAAATCGGGCTCTATTTTCCTGGCTTCGCTGAGCGAAATTTCCTGGTTAGGGTCTTCCACCTCACCATCGGCAACCACAACGCGGTTCCTCCAAATCTCCATATCACCTTTATCCGGGTTGATAATAATATCAAAATTATCGTCAGAACCATATTTCTTCTTTAAGGCGTTCCTGAAAACATCTTCCAGTATCGCCATAAGGGTAACGCGATCTATTAGCTTATCATCCTTAAATTCAGAAAACGATTCAATTAATGCGATATTCTCCATACCAACTATCTTGTTTTTTAAAATTTTATTACAACTACTGCTTCCTTTATATCTCCGTAAGGCACTTCGGCTCTTTTTTGTACGGTCTCCTTTCCTTTTCCAACCTTTTTAGGCTCTCGGGCTTTCCACTCCAATACTATATGCTCGTCTGTTGCACCGGTAAGCTCGGCCTCAATCTTCTCGGCCTGGGTGGTAACTTTAAGCGTGCGTCCAATATTTTTTTTGTACTGCCTTTTGTTTACCAGAGGGCTTGTTGCCCCGGCCGATGCCACCTCAAGCGAAAAGTCATGCTCTTCCCTGTCAAGGTTATGCTCTATGGCGCGGCTAACATCTATGCAATCCTGCAGATTAACTCCGTTATCACCGTCCAGCGTTACCATTATTTTATTGGCTTCGGTTATCTTTAGCTCAATAAGAAAGAGCTCTGGGCGCTCTTTAAGCGCTTCATCCAACAGGTTGCTTACTTTCTCTTTAAATGTCATATTTTTTATGAAAAAGAGGGGACTTCCGCCCCCTCATTATTTACTGTTCTGTGAAATAATGGCGCAAATATACTAATTATTTTTATATCTTGAAAATCATTGTATAATGCAAAATTAATTCTTACTTTTATAATGTTAAAAGTACACGCATAATTTGTTAATATTAGACCTATACCAATCATTATGAAAAAAATTTTAGTCCCTACAGACTTCTCTGAACATGCCGAACATGCACTTAAAGTTGCCGCACAAATTGCACGCAAAAACAACAGCGAAATATACCTGTTGCACATGCTGGAACTGCCTTCGCACATTAGCGACGACGGTATTGGCGAAAGCAATGCGGTAGGCAGCAGTGCAGGAGTGCCGGAGGTTATGTTTTTTATGGAAAAAACCCGCGAGCGTTTTGAAGAAGTGCTTAACGCACCCTACCTTGAAGGCATACCGGTTGTAGAAGCAATTCAGTTTGACAGGGCTTTTGAAGGAATTATAAAGCAAAGCAAAAAACACAATATAGACCTGATAATTATGGGCTCTCACGGCGCAAGCGGCTTCAGGGAAATGTTTATTGGCTCTAACACTGAAAAGGTTGTAAGAACATCGAGCATACCTGTTTTGGTTATCAAGAAAGACGAAGGCGAGTTTAGCCCGCAAAAATTTGTTTTTGCTTCTGATTTTTCTGAAGAGATAAGGAAACCGTTCAGCCAGGTAGTTGATTTCGCCAATACTTTTGATATGGAACTTGACCTGGTTTACATTAACACCCCGAATGATTTTAAATCTACTCACGCCGCTATGAAAACCATGCAGGAATTTGCAGCAGGCTTTAGCATAAACAATGTTGACCTGCATATTTACAACGATGTGAATGTAGAGAAAGGAATACTGCATTTTGCAAACCACATAAATGCCGACATGATAGGCATGTGCACACACGGCAGGCAGGGACTTGCACACTTTTTTAACGGCAGTATAAGCGAAGATTTAGTTAACCACTCTATGAAACCGGTGGTAACTTTCAAGATATAATTTTACCTCTTAAAAGCAAAAAAACCTCTCAGGAAACTGAGAGGTTTTTTGTTGGTCCACTAGGACTCGAACCTAGAATGACTGAACCAAAATCAGTAGTGTTACCATTACACCATGGACCAATCTTGCTCATTGCGGGTGCAAATGTAGCACATAAATTTATTAAACCAAATTTTTGGCAGAAAAAAATATTAAAAAATAGTTTTTTGCGTTCTGTAAGAATAACCACGTTTTTTCACGACAAACTTAACCAGTTAATTTACAGCCTATGGAGCAATTCAACTACAAAAAATGGAACATACTACTTGGGTGGATATTATTTTTAACGGCACTCGTTGTTTATACCCTTACAGTAGAGCCTACCGTTAGTTTTTGGGACAGCGGCGAATATATATCTACTTCCGCAAAGCTGCAGGTGGGGCATCCGCCGGGCGCTCCGTTATACCAGCTTGTTGGCGCTTTCTTTGCCATGTTTGCATCAGGACCTGAAAATATTGCCTTTATGGTTAATATGGTTTCAGTACTCGCATCCGCGTTTACCATATTGTTTATGTTTTGGTCTTCTACGCTCCTGCTCAAAAATTTAAATGCATTAAAAAATACACACAAGCAAAACAGTATAGCCGTACTGGGCAGTGCCGCAACGGGCTGCCTTACCTTTATTTTTACTGACAGCTTCTGGTTTAATGCCACCGAAGCCGAAGTATATGCTA
>CEQG01049458.1_pt1 | contig 33073 bp, 19 predicted proteins | sample 350301 | NCBI WGS metagenome assembly CEQG01 (sample SAMEA2621242, study PRJEB7988) | marine metagenome | isolation source: saline water (ENVO:00002010), including | reverse complement strand
AGACGATATGGGGAAATCGTATGCCCCATTGGAGCAGTCGAGGTTGTTGCACCAGTCGGAGCAACACACCGTAGAGGACCACATTGGCCAAGACAGCCAAAAAAAGGAGCATCAAATTGAAGGAGAAGATGACCGCCATGAGCGAACCGACGACGGCCATCATCTGAAGGGCAAAAAAGGCGACCGGCAATCCAAAGATCAAGGCACGGACACGGATATTCCTATATATTTCGTACTGTTTCATAAGATTGGATTTAATGTGCTTTGTGGCTTAGACGACGATGCCGATCAGATAGGTAAAGATGCCCACGACCGCTCCTGCGATGAGTACAAAGACCAAGACGCGGGTAATCCCTTTTTTGAGGTCGGCGTTCTCCCCGAAGAAATGCCCTGCATTGAAAAGAAAGCCGATAAGGAAGATGACCCCGAGTATGATAGGGAAAATGGCCCGGATGGTATCTGAAATATCCGCAACGGAATCTTCGATGCCCCCGATTTGGGGATAGGCGGTCTGGGAGAGCAATAATCCTATACCCAGTACTACTGATTTTTTTAGGTTTTTCATGACTGTTCGTTTTTTGGCCGGATCAAGACCTGTTTGTGATCAGTGGTTTGGAATGCTTACCGGAGCTTGGTTGTCCGTCCAGCTTGGATTCCGATATGGAATTTCCAGTGATATGGAGAAAAGGCTATAGCAATCACATTTTTTAACACTTGAAGGTGTTAATTATTGAAGTATTGGCACCAAAATGAGCGGTTCACTGGAAATTGTTCAAACAAAAATGTTTCGATATGAAAATATACCTATGCTCCTGGGTAATGCTATTTTACGTTTCCATCGCGATGGCCCAAAAACCTATTGTGGTCATCGACCCTGGCCATGGGGGTCCCGACACCGGGGCCATCGGCTCTCATGGTATTATGGAAAAGGAAGTAGTGTTGAAGATTGCCAAGGAGTGTCTTGCACTGAACCGCACCTTGTTCCGGGATAGTTTGGAAATCTATCTGACCCGTTACAGGGACACCTTGATTTCATTGGGCGACCGGGCCCTACTTCCCAAGGTACTTGAGGCTGATGTCTTTGTATCCATCCATTGCAACCAGGCCCCAAATGCCAAAGCTCAAGGCTTTGAGATCTTTTTGTTCAACGGGAAAGTGAACCGGAAATCCTATGTTGTCGCCCATACCTTGGCCCATTATTTACAAAGTAGGCTGGGGATACGTTACCGTGGGATCAAACAGGCCAACTTCCAGGTATTACGGGATACCTTTGGCCACTGTTCCTCGATCCTATTGGAAACCGGGTTCCTTTCCAATGATTTGGAAGCTGATCACGTACTAAAAAAGGAAGGCCGATCCGCTATTGCTCTGGCCCTATTACAATCACTGATCAAAACGTTCTACCATGACTGAGATATTCAAGACCTTGGTCGCATTATTGCGACAACTGTTTTCAGGAGTTATCCGGGCTTTACTGAAAGAAATCGATAAAAGAAGAAAATCATAAATCGGTGCAATATCCTACTGGTTCTATAGTACCATCACATAAAGTAAACCTGAATATTTACGTATTTGACTTTTTGTAAACATATATATTTACTTTCAGTGATTTTTTTGCTGTATAACTTTACTTCAAATGAGGAACAAACAAAAACTTTTAATAAAACAGTTGGACCAAAAGCTACGGCCCTTTTCTATTCAACCTATGATACCACTGATAAATATTCCAGTGGTTTACCAATAAAGTGAATCCTATTAAAATTATACGCTTCTGCTTTGTTCTGGATAGCGTTTTGTAGATAAAAAGCAATGGAACCCACAAAGTAGATCGGATGCCGTTTCATTTCAAACTGGTAGGGTCCCAAAACATGAGTAAAGACCTTTTCCACCCCTTCCCTGATCAAAGAGAGCATAAACGGATGTTTGTTGTTCTCTATCATGAACTTGGCAAAACTGGCAAGATAGGAACTTGGGTTCTCCCCGTGATAGAGTTCCCTCAGAATGCCCCTGTCCTCAAGATCATACCTTTTCTCAAAGCTTTTTCTTAGATCTACAGGCATATAGCCATAAGCATAACTCCGTAACAATTCCCTCCCATAGTAGTTCCCGCTGCCCAGATCCATTATCTGATACCCTAGGTCCGGTAACCGTTTATGAACCTTAGCTCCGTCAAAAAAACAACTGTTTGCTCCAGTACCCAAAATACATACCACTCCTGGTAAACCTTTGGTACATTTCACGGCCATTCCCAGATCATCCTCTATTTTCACCTGAGCCTGTTTAAAAAATTGACCGAAAATTTGAAGCAATCTTTGCTTTGACTCCGCATTTTTACCACCGGCACAGTAAAATTCAATTTGTGAAATCTCATTGGGCATATCATTTTTCAACTCTTGTAAAACTGAGCAAATATCACCGTCTGAATGAATAATTGGATTGATTCCGATTGTCCTTTTTTGAAACATCATGGAGCCAGTCGTATCATAAACTTGCCAATCACATTTGGTCGAACCGCTATCAGCAATCAATACCATATCAAAATTTTATGCTTAAAAAAAATCATATCTGACGAAAGCCTCCATGGCCGCATAACTGGCAAGTCCCAAGGATTGGTATTTTTCTGCCGTTTCCTTGTTCCGATCCTCCGCCCTTACCCAAAACTCGCGTAAATCTTCTCCTTGGAACATCACCCCGTCCTTTTGGGTCTGATGAAAGAATATGGCCTTTCGCTTTCTAAGAACCTGTGCAGGGCTCATGGGCACTGCCATTTCAATCTCATGGGTCTCCCACTCGTGCCATGCCCCTCGGTAGAGCCAAACCCAGCAGTTCTTCATGTATTCTTCCGATTTAAGGGACTCCAAGGAGGCGAACAGCGCCTCCAGACATACCCTATGGGTACCATGTGGATCGGCCAAGTCACCAGCGGCATAAATCTGGTGGGGCTTCACTTTCTGAATGATATTGTTCATTATGACGATATCCTCTTCTGCCAACGGTTTCTTCTTTATCGATCCTGTTTCATAAAAGGGCAGGTCCAAAAAATGTACCTGGTCATCCGGTATGCCCAGATACCGCGTGGCCGCGATACTTTCCGCCCTTCTTATATTTCCTTTGAGCCTTCGTACGAGCTTAGAATCGAAATCACCTTCGGTTTTTTCCCGAATCTCCCGTATCACCGTATCAAATATTTCGGTCGGCCCTATGCTATTGGCCACTTCAGCCGCTTTGATAGCCTCGTGATCAGCAACCGCAATATTGCCCGATGTTTGGTATACAACATGGACCTCATGGCCCTGGGTGACCAACCTATCGAAGGTCCCTCCCATCGATATAACATCATCGTCAGGATGCGGTGAGAAGATAATGACCCTTTTGGCTCTAGGTTCTGCACGTTCGGGACGATTGGTATCGTCGGCATCGGGCTTCCCTCCGGGCCAGCCTGTGATGGTATGTTGTAAACGGTTAAAAATCTTTATGTTGATTTCATAGGAAGATTGCTCCGAACTCAAAAGGTCGGACATTCCCATATCGTTATAGTCCTTATCGGTCAATTGTAAAATAGGCTTGCCCCTCTTCTGGCTCAACCAGACCACCGCCTTGTGCGTCAGGTCATGGGTCCAATCACAGCTCTGTACCAACCAAGGGGTATCTATCCGTGTTAATAGTGAAGCTGCCTCTTTATCAAGGACAAAAGTGGTGTTGGCATGTTCCTGTAAATAAGTGGCAGGAACTTCCGAACTGATATCGCCCTCAATGGTCTCACGGATGACCGGGGCCTTGTTCTGACCCCATGCCAACAATACGATGCGCTTCGCCCTTTTAATGGTTCCGATGCCCATGGTTATGGCCTTACGGGGGACGTTCTCCAGTCCCTTGAAAGCAGACGAAGCATCAATGCGGGTAACATAATCCAATGTAATTTCCCTAGTGGCCGAGTTATAATGCGAGCCCGGTTCATTGAAACCGATATGTCCGGTCCTGCCAATGCCCAACAATTGGAAGTCCAGGCCACCTGCTTGTTCGATCATACCCTCATATTTCTTACAATATTCCTGTACATCCTGTAAGGAGATCCTGCCATCCGGTATATGTACGTTTTCGGCAGCAATGTCCACATGGTCGAACAAGTGCTGGTGCATAAAATAATGGTAGCTCTGGATATTGCTACGATCCATTGGATGGTATTCATCAAGATTAAAGGTGACTACGTTCTTAAAACTGAGTCCCTCTTCCCGATGCATACGCACCAATTCCTCGTAGACCCTGATCGGGGAAGATCCCGTGGCCAACCCAAGAACACATTTTTGTCCCTTGTCAGCCCTTTCACGTATCAAACTTGCAATTTCCCTGGCCACCTGCAACGACCCTTGCTTGGAATCTTGAAAGATAACATTATGGACTTTTTCATATCTGGTGGCTTCGAACCTTCCGGCTGGTTCATACCGTATTGATTGCAGCGCTGCTTTCATGATATATGTTTTTAAATTGTATATAAAGTTTATTTGATAATCTTTTCTATTCTTTTCCAGGTAAGCATCAAACTTACCCCCGAACCAACCGCTAGGACGGTCAAGGAACCAGCTAGCAGCCACTCACCATAAATCCAATGTCCCACTGCAAATAGGCAGGAGTAAATTAGTATTGTGCCCAAGAGCATGGCCAATATACCACTGGGAACACTCCATTGTTTACCGATGTCCAAATCGATCCCTTCCGTCCTACCCTTTCGGACAATTGTTTCCCATCCAGGACCTCCGGGCCCTATCTTCTTACAGAACCCATAAAGTACTTCCCGGGACTCAGGAGGTGAGACATAAGTCGCTGTCAACCATAGGACTGTTGTGGTCAAGACCACCATAGGGTACTCCGACCAACTCGGTAGCATCCCATGATCAACACCGAACAGATAATCTCCCAAAGGAGTTAGTTTCAGCACCAGCGAAAGTATACCGGAAGCGAACATTGCCGTAATCTCGCTCCACGCGTTGATTCGCCACCAAAACCATCTTAGAATGAATATCAGACCGGTCCCCGCCCCAAATACCAGCAATATCTCAAAGAGCTGAAGGGCGTTTTGGAGCAAAAGGGCCAGTGCGGCACTCAGCACCATCAAGCCCACCGTGGACAACCTACCGACCATTACCAAGCGTTTCTCGGATGCATTGGGATCCACCCTTTCTTTATAGAAATCATACACAATATACGAAGAACCCCAATTGAGCTGTGTGGATATAGTAGACATATAGGCCGCGACCAGTGAAGTGAGTACAAGGCCCATAAGGCCAGAGGGTAATTTGGTCAACATGGCCGAAAAGGCCAGGTCGTGCCCAAGTTTGTCGTCGGATATGATCGGAAAGGCCTGTTGGAGGCTCTCTAGGTCGGGAAACACAACAATAGAGGCCAACGCCACCAATATCCAAGGCCATGGCCTAACGGCATAGTGCATGATATTGAAGAAGAACGTTGCCGCGATGGCATGCTTCGCATTTTTGGCAGAGAGCATCCGTTGTGCGATATAACCGCCCCCACCGGGTTCTGAACCAGGGTACCATGAGCTCCACCACTGTACCGCCAAGGGAATGATAATCAAAGTGATCAAAGCATCGGTATTGTCAAAATCCGGTACCATGCTCAATTTATGTTTGACATTCGGATTGGAAAAAAGTGTTTCCAATCCCCCTACCTCGGGGATGTTTACTAAATAATAGGCTGCTCCAATGGTTCCCCCCATGGCCACGAAAAAAAGGATGAAATCCGTGTACACAACACCCTTGAATCCTCCGATAGCGCTAAAAATCACCGTTACCATACCTGCAATGAGAACTGTCTGCCATGGTTCAAGACCTAACATAATGCCCCCGATCTTGATAGCGGCAAGAGTCACCGCCGACATTGTAATCACATTGAAAACCACCCCGAGATAAATGGCTCTAAACCTCCTTAAAAATCTGGCGGGTGCACCTCCATACCTAAGTTCATAAAACTCAAGGTCTGTATTGACATTGGACCTACGCCACAATCTTGCATATATAAAAACAGTCAAAAGACCTGTTAAAAGAAAGGCCCACCAAACCCAGTTACCGGCCACCCCATTAGTCCGGACAATATCGGTCACCAAATTGGGCGTATCAGTAGAAAAAGTGGTCGCCACCATGGAAATGCCCAAAAGCCACCAGGGCATGGACCTTCCAGACAAAAAGAAGTCTGAACTGCTCCTGCCCGAACTCTTGGATACATAAATTCCAATGCCTAGGGTGACGGCAAAAAAGGTTACGATAATGGCATAGTCCAACCATTGTAGTGTTATCATATTTCATTCATGTTTTAGTGCAGGAAAAGTGAATTTCCCTGTTGTAGGTTAAAGGAAAGGCAGGGGCAAACCCTGCCCATCTTCATCAACTAACTCCAACAATTCAACCTATAATCCATGGTATTCACTCTAGATAAAGAAGGTCAGCTACAATGGGCAAATGGTCCGAGACTCTAGAATCATTATAAACCCGAGCATTTTTTATTTTCCATTTGTTCAGGGGATAAGCCATGATATAATCAATTTTTGTGTCGGGCTTATCTGTTGGATAGGTAAGTGCGTTTGCATCCATTGAAAAATTCCAATCCTTTCCCAACTGTCGCATGCCTTTGCCTTTCATTTCTTGATTGAAGTCGCCAGCCATTATAGTGGGCCTCTTATCCGCAAATTTTTTGTTCACATATCGTATTTGGGACAGATTCAATTCCATATTCGAATGGTCCAGATGTACGTTCACGACCCTAAGTTTACCCAAACCCGGAACTTGAACAATGCATTCCAGGGCTATCCTGGGCTCGGCATTTCCGCTATTGGGCAAGGTATGGACTTTGACCTCACAAATGGGATGCTTTGACAAAATGGCCAAACCATACTCCCCCCCGTCAAAAAAAATTGCCTTTCCAAAAAAAGAATGAAACCCGGTAATACTGGCCAATTCCAAAGTCACATCTTTGCCGTGTGACCTTTGCGTCCTGTAATCCACCTCTTGTAAACAGACTATATCAGGTTGGGCTTCCTTGATTTGGTTTCCGATTCCCAACAAATTAAAAGTTCCATCGGTTCCGTAACCGGCATGTATGTTAAATGACATGACACTCACTTTAGGTCTCACTTGGGCCTGAATTGGATTCAGGCCACTGAAAACCAAACATAAGCACATCATTCCGATATGTTTAATCATAAAATTGTATCGTCTATAATCCATCTCTATTTTAAATCTTTGATCCTGATATTTCGGAACCAGAGTACAGAACCATGGCCCAAAAACCCAATGTGTCCAGTATTTTTCTGGAGCCCGGGATGGTGCTGCCCGTCCGCAGCCCCGTTTTTCGAGGCTTCTTTGATGTCGGTATCAAGAATAACATGATTATTGAGCATAATTTTGACATGATTTCCCTTTACAGTGACTTCTTGGGAATTCCATTCTCCAACAGGGTTTAAAAACCCTCTTTTAGCAGCTGCGATTCCATATACCGACCCATGATACTGATACGGTTTTAAATCGGCATAGATGGCGGCCGTATTGTCCAAAATTTGTAACTCTTTCCCAACATAGGCCGCATCACCTTCCAACGGTGCATGGATACCAAGCCCATTGTTGGCTCCCGGGGTCAACTTAAAATCGAATCGAAAAATAAAATCCGTATATGCATTGGCAGTATATAAATTTCCATGACCGCCCTGTTTAGGCTGAACCATCAACTCATTGTCTTGGACCAAATAATCGGTCTTGTTTCCAATCCAATGGTCAAGATCCTTTCCGTTGAAAAGGGATTGAAAACCTTCCCTTTGTTCTTCAGGGCTTAGAAGCTCATTGCCTGAAGCTATTTCCCTGACATAAACATTCCTAAAGCCCAAGTCCTCTCCGTGGGCTTGGAGTTCTATGGCCTCTTTCACAAAAATGGTGTTGTCCCTGTCCCAATAATTTTCCAAAACCACGTTGTCGGTGACCAACTTTCCGTTCAAATAGACCGTAACACGTTCCCCGATCATTTTGATTCTAAATGTATTCCATTCGTTTATGGGATTATCGGCCACCACCAAGGGCTTACTTGTATTGTTTTGATTATTGTACAACCCCCCGCTGCCAACTTCTGCTCCCACGTCGGTACGTGCTGTGTCCCAAATTTGCACTTGAGGGGTTCCCCTAAGGTATATTCCACTATCCCCGCCGTGCGTAATTTTCCAATCCACTAGCATCTCAAAATCACCATAATCCTTTATGGTACAAATATTATTGTAGCCTTCACCCTTAAAGCCTATGACCCCATCTTTTACAAACCAGTCCTGCATCATTTGGGCATTGGCCTTTTCTTGTGCTTGTTTCAGAGCAGTTTTGGACATTTGTCTTCTTTTGATGGGATTTTCCACCAAACCTTCCCAACCGGTAAGGTCTTTGCCATTGAAAATGGGGACAAATCCTTTTTCTTTAGGCATTTTGTCCAAAAACTCTTGTACATCTATCCTTAGGTATTGACTATCGGGGCCCGTTAAGTTTTTCATACTTTTTGACACGGCTTCCCGAACCACCTCACCATGTAGACCATTGTTGGCACCGGGCGTTGGTAAGGCAATCTGAATCACAGCATTGGATGCCACAGCCGCTAGATCGGCATCTTCCAAATAATCCGATACAAAAACCAAAGACAGGAATGTCTTTGCCGATCGGGCTGCTACTATCACTTGTTTTTTCTCTGGCAAGGTGCTACTGTACGGCATCAACTTTCGTATCAATAATAGTTTTTGATCATCGGGTTGGTCAGAAGTAGCAACTTTTTTCAAATATTGGCGAAAGGACAACTCCCTGATATCTTTTTTTGAACTGACTATGGCTTTGAACAAATATGGTAAACTCTCGTTGCCTTTCCATGCTGCGAGTGCAAGGATGGCTGCCTTTTTCTCTTTGTTATTACCAAATTGCATGCGTTCCGATATGAGGGTCAATGCCTTTTGGCCTCTCAGTGCGGGAAGGACCGGAATCAATTTGGATTTATCTTCAAAGTCTCCAAAGGCATTATAAATAGCCGGAGCACTTTCCTTTCCTGCATTACCAAGAACTTTTACAAGGGCTTGCTGCACAGCATTGATGTTCTCCTCCTCTTCTGTCATAGAAAGCAGCTTCATCAACCTCATTAGGTCCTTTTCTGTCGAAACAGATGGAATTGCCCTATATATGGCCCTTTTTAGCCCAGCGTCCGCTTTGTCCAGCAAATTGGCAATCACCTCAAATTGATTTGTGGCATTTCGTTCGGCCAACACATGTACCAGGACAGCCTTGGCCTTCCGGTTATTGGTAAGTGCTAATTCTTCAGCAATCAGCGCTGCATCTTTGGTACTTACTATTTTCATCAACGTATTTTGGATGGTAGACAGTATCCTATCGGACGTAGCCCCGTCCAGTATTCTAAAGAGCAATGGCAACGCCTTGTCCTTTTCTTGAAAATCCAAAGCCCTTATACCAGCCAATCTTAACGTTTCGTTATCGGATTCGATGGCTCTTTCAATGCATTTGTCCAATACCTCCGGCTCTTTACGCTCCCTGAGCATTTCCAGAAGTTGAACTTTACCGGCATCCTCCATTTTTCTGTACTGTTTCACCCATTTTGATACCGAGGTCTGCGTAAGGTATTGACCTGCCGCCCTTAACACACTTCCAGTGTAAGCCGCATCATGGTGCTTCGCCTCTTTTAAAAGGGTTTTTGTTGCATTTTTACCGATAGCGGACACCAGAAGGTTGATTCCAGCAGCCCTGAAGTGCAACTGGTCATCTGCAGTACAGTTTTTCAATAATGAGGTTGCTATTTGCTCGGCCAAGGACGCATTTCCTTGCTCGATAAGTCTGTTTCCAAAATGTATATATGCAATAATGGCGCGGCTATCACCCAGTCGATATTCCTCACGCTCCACAGCTCTGGACATCATATCAACCGATTTGGGATCAGCTATTTCTGCCAATGCCATCAGTGCTTTTTGTCTGACAATGCTATCCGAGGCAGGGTCTGATACAACTCCTTCCAAATATCCCTTAGCAGGAACATAGCGTAAACGTCCCAGTACTGTGAGGAATGCCGCTTTCTGCAGACCATCGACCGATTTGGTTGTAGCATGAATGATTGCTCCGGCGCCCGGAGTGCCTATGGCTGTCAATGTGGCCAGTGCCGGCGTATATAATTCTCCATCCAAAAGGTATTTACCCAATGACGCTACACTGGTATCGGTTCCGCAAAATGCCAAACGGTCGATAAAAAACGTTTTTATCTCTTTGTTTTTCGCCTCCTCTAAAGCATTGAGCAGCGCTTTCTCCACAGTACCTACCCGGTGCTTACCGGCATAAACCGCCAAACTGTGGACGGCATACCTTGCTGGAGTATCATCCCCTGTTCCCAAAGGAACGATTCGATCACATAATTTATTGATCCCTTCGGCCTGCAAACCCACCAATTCTTGCATGAGTCTGTCCGAATGCTCTAGATCTTTGGTAGGGAACTGGGCCAATATATCCACTACTTTTGTTTCCAAAGTCCGGTTGATCTGTCCAGTGGAAACTTGTAGGGCAAGGAGCAAAAAGAGCGATGATATAATGTATTGTATTCTTTTCATTTTTCGTGATTTTTGACCATTTGAATGCACCTGATCCAATCAGTTCTCGAATGGCAACGTGCATTAGATTGGCGCTTTCTTTATTTCTTCAAATAGGAGTTTTAAATGATAATCAGTTGGCCCAAGAGGTTCGCATGGGTTGGTCCAATAACCTATTGGCTTCCGGGTCGTTCACAAACTCTTGTTTGATTGGGTCAAAATCGAGGTTTCGACCTAATCGAAGAGCCACTACCCCCATGTTCACAATGGTTGCAGAGCGATGACCGTTCTCCTCGTTCAGTGCAAATTTTTGACGGGTCTTTACGGACTCCGAAAATGAGGTAATCTGTTCCTCTGGATCGGGAAGTGTATCAATAAGCCCTTCGATATTTGGTATGGTTGATTTAAATCCATTGAAAATTTTGCCATCGGGCCCTTCAATATAGGCCGCATGTTTGTCACTGTTTTCTCCATCCAATATAATTTGACAACCATCTGCATAGGTATAGGTTATCCTTCGCCAAGTTCCAATGGCATCATAATGCTGTTGCGGGGCATCCACCTCAACCTTGACAGGGCTGGTATGATCCTTTCCCAGAAAATACTGAACCGGATCAATGTAATGCTGGCCCATATCGCCCAATCCTCCACCATCATAGTCCCAATATCCTCTAAAAGTGGAATGGACACGATGCGGGTTGTAGGGTTTTTCAGGAGCTGGCCCCAACCACATATTATAATCCAAATAATCGGGAACAGATTGCGGTGCCAAATTCTCCTTGCCTACCCAATAGAACTTCCAATTAAAACCGGTAACCCCACTTATCGTAACTTTTAATGGCCATCCGAGCGCACCGCTATCGACCACTTTCTTTAGTTTTTTCACCGGGGTTCCCATACCGTAGAAATTATCCTTAAAGCGGAACCAGGTATTCAATCGGAACATTTTTCCATGGACTTTCATAGCTTCCACCACACGCTTACCCTCACCAATGGTTCTGGTCATCGGTTTCTCGCACCAAACATCCTTACCTGCCTCTGCGGCCATAATTGACATCAGTCCATGCCAATGTGGAGGGGTCGCGATATGAACAATATCGATGTCCGGCCTCTCAAGGACTTCCCTAAAATCACGGTACCCCTTAACACTACCATCGACCTTCTTGAGCGTATCGGCCAAATGCTTTCCATCCGCATCGCATATGGCCAATAGCCTAGTTCCCTCATAGGTCAAATGACCCTGTCCCATGCCACCAACACCAATTACCGCTTTGGTGAGTTGATCACTGGGAGGAATAAAGTTTGGACCGCCCAAAACATGCCTAGGTATGATACTTAACCCTGTGGCCGCTATCAAGGATTTTTTTACAAACCCTCTTCTACTTTCGATTTCTTTTTTCATTTGGTATGCTCTGATTTGATTATTTACAACAAGCTCATTGATCAACGATGCCGCAAATAAAAAAGCAAGGGCTTAAAAAAAGGGGTACCAAATGGGGTAATGGATTAAAAAAATGTGTTTTTTTCGCATTTTGCCCACAAAAATCGGTGTTCCCTATTGGGAAGCAATAAGATCCTCGAAAGAAACTTCATAGGTCTCCCCGTAGAGTTTCTCATATTGTTTTTTGAAGTTATGGTAAGCTTGATGTGCCAGGCTCAATTTGCCCTGTTCTATGAACACATTCAGCTTGACATGCAATGCATGCTCATTGAGGTCATCATAGAGACAGATTACCTCGGCCAGATCAAACATGATATCGGTATCTCTACTGATATTTGGATTCTTGCTAATTTGGATAAATTGTTCCACGATCTGATTGCTGAATCTTTCAATGAACGGATCTAACCATGCTGCACTTGTGCTGGCGAACAATCTTCCCTTGTTGACAATGGGAATCAAATTTCTGAGTTCAGCTTCAAGTTCCTTATCGGAATACTCCCCACTATCCAGAAATTCCAAAAATTCCAGTGCCACAGCATAGTCCGAATAACAGTTCCCGCCCAAGTGCAAAAACCAGAGCCTTTCCCTAAAGAGCACCTCAAGACCTGAACAAGTGGCCAATTGCTGTCTTAAATTTTGAATCGTTGTCCCCCTTGTATTTTTTGCATCCGCCACACTCCTACCAGGCCAAAGCAATTCGGTAAGGCCCTTGGTATCTATGCCCTTTTCACTTCCTTGGCTATGTAAAAAAATGATCATGAACATTTTCTTTTGGAGCGGGGACAGCTTTTTGGCCAGGTCGGAACCATCCTTGTCGATAATCTTTAGGGGACCAAAGCACCGTATTTGTCCTTGGCCTGCCCCGCGCTCCTTATGAACTTTTGGTAGGACGGCAGCCTTCTTTTGATTCGACCCCTGGAGTTCCGGTTGTTTTCTTCTATACCGAAACACAATATATCCGGCACTGAACAAAACCAGTAAAGTGACAATATATCCCAAAAAATCCCTGTCCTTTTCCAAGGTAATGGTCTGAGCATAGTGTGCACTGATTTCAGCATCGTTCAATTCCCGCTCCCATATTTTTATTTCTCGGATATAACCTTCAAAAAATTCTTCCCATAGATTACTCCCTATAAGGATATTATAATCTGACGTTTCATATTCGGAAATCAGCTCGACACTATCGGTACGTTCCCCATTGATATAGAAAAAAAGTGTATTGCCCATCTTGGAATGGACCAATGCAACATGGGACCATTCGTTCAAGGGTATCGGTGAAGAAGTGGACATGTAATCCTTTATCCCTGCCATGGTAAAGGTCAAAAAGCCATCATGTATCTTAAAGACAAAGTTATCTCCCTTCCCAAGAATACTGTTATTGTGCCCCCGTTGGGTTGGTTTTATCCAAGCACTAATGGTAAAATTTCCCTTTAAAGAAGCTTTACTGGAGATACCTACGTCGACATAGGCTCCATCCGCGAAGTAACTAACCTTTCCATATACCGAATCCTTCTTTGCCATTACATCATTTGAAATAAGCCCCTTTCCATTTTTGGCCAGAACATCGTTGGGACCTTCTTTGAATTCAAAGTGATGGGAAAGGCCATATTCTGGGTTCAAGGGAAAACCGACAAACTCTTTTTTGTTGTTCAGGTTTTCGGGAGTGGTATAGATAATATCAGGGGAAAAATGGAACCCCGGCTTGTAGGGCACCAATATGGGAAGCGATAAGGTGTCCAAAACCGGATAGCTAAAATATCCATCCACTTGAGCACCGGAATAATTTTTAAAAATGACCCCGTCCAATAACCCTTCTTCCGTCCGTACAGTTCCGAATATCTTTGGACTACGATTCAATCGGCGCACTAAACTGTCAATGTGTTCAAAGGAGGATTCGGCTTTGATGAAATTGGGCATTTTTCCTTTATACTGCCAAATATCCAATAGTTCATTATATGTTGGTTCATTTCCCCGGTAAGGATAAATACCTAGAAGTTCCTTTTCATTTGCGCCTTGCGAGAGATTGGGTTTCCCCTTGGAAATAAGCTCCACACTTTCCACATCCGAGTCAGCTACCCAGACCATGGAAAGGTTTTCGGGAACCTTTGTCAAAGACCCCTCCTGTCCAAGGACCACCAACTGGTTTTGGTAACGGACATACTGCTCAAAAAAACTGGCGTTCTCTTCACTACTTTCAGAAGGAATTACGGCCAAGGGAACATTATCGGGCACCAATATGGGGGACAATGTATCAAAACTTGCATCATTGAGATCCACTACTACATGGGCAGTGGTTCGAAGCTCAAGGCGCTCATCTTCCGTTAACGATGGATAACTTTGGGAATAAGTAATCCGCATCCCTAAAAAAAGAATCCACAAGCAATACATGCACCACTGGGAAGAGCGTTTGGATCGGATGGAAAAATTGTACGCTATAAAGCTCATGGCCATAACAGCCGAATATATAAAATTATTGGATTATCATTTTTTCAATACATGGACAATATTACTCATAAAAAACTTTTTATACCGCCTCTAAGAAATTCGATTGTCGTACAATATTTGAAAAGTGTAACCTAGCCGTAACCGTTCAAGTACCGGTCTTTATCAAGGTTCCGCATCCTGGGCATCATGGTCTCTCCAATATTCTTCAATCTCCTCAAGTGTCCTGCCCTTGGTCTCCGGTATCATTTGATGGAAAAAAATTGTTGCTAAAAAACAAAAAACTGCAAAAAGAAAGAAGCTCGAATCCATTCCGATCACGGAAACAAGCCAAGGAAACAAAAATGCAGTCCCGAAATTGGCGCCCCAATTGGCGAAGGTCACCAATGACATCGCACGTCCCCTGATCTGTGTAGGGTACAGTTCCCCCAATAGAACCCATATGACGGCGTTTATGGAAAATGCCAAGCTTGCCATATAGATGCACAGCATGGCTACGACCCAAATACTGGGAATGGATGGCAAAGAAAACAAAACACCTATAACGATCAAGGATGTACAAACGGATGACATGCCCCATATCAAAAGTGGCCTACGTCCCCAACTATCTATTTTCCAAAGCGCCAGTGCCGTAAAAACAAGGTTGATAAACCCTATCGCTACTTGGAATTTTAGGGCCCCATCAAAGTTGATGCCTGCATCGCTTAGTATATCCGGGCCATAATAGACAATGATGTTCACTCCGGTAAACTGCCCAAATATGGAAAGTCCCAGTCCTGCGATCAGTGCCCTTTTAAAACCTGGCTGGGTCAGCTCTTTCAGTAAGCCTCCTTTTTGGGACAGGGACTCTACAATTGTATTGAATTCGACAGGTAAGGAGCGTCGTCCGTTTATGCGCTCCAATATGGCCATGGCTTTTTTGTCTTTCCCTTCCTTGATCAACCACCTTGGACTTTCAGGAATGGTCCATAACAGCAAGAAGAACAAAAGAGCGGGCAACATCTCGGTTCCGAACATCGCCCTCCAGGTCTCCGATACCATAATCTTGTTGAGAGTTTCCATCCCCTCAAGGCCTATCGAATCCATCTGGACAAGGCCCAATACGGCCCAGTTGGAGAAATAGGCCAATAATATGCCGATGACAATTGATAATTGGTACAATGCCACAAGACGTCCCCGTATTTTGGCCGGGGAAAACTCAGAGATATATAGTGGCGCCAAGACAGAGGCAATACCTATTCCCAGGCCACCGACAAGCCTAGCAATGATCAATGCACTAAAGGAGGATGGCAAAGTAGACCCCAACGCAGAGAGAAAAAAAAGTACGGCTGAAACAAGGAGTATATACCTGCGCCCGTATCGGTCCCCAAGTACACCCGAGATCAACGAACCGATAATTGCCCCTATCAAGGCTGCACTTCCAAACCACCCGACCTCCACTTTATCCAAGCCAAATTGGGTCTCTACCATACCAATGGTCCCAGAAATAACAGCGGTATCAAAACCGAACAGCACTCCTCCCAAGGAGGCCACCAAACAAACCTGTACCACTAAAAGAGAGCTGCCTGACGACGCTGCGCCCACCTTACTGTTAAAATCGGTCATTTTCTGCATCTGATTTGATGGTGAGCTCCAATAATTGATGACACCTTAACAGTATCCTGGGAATGTGGAAAAATCCTTTCCATCCATTGGCCTTCATTGACCAGACCGGGCTTCCATCCCGATTTAGATAGCCATACCATTCGCCATGTTCCCTATCGGGAAAATGCGTAAACGTATAGTGATGGACTTTTTGATACCACACCTTCAAATCATCCCTTCCCGTTTGGAGCCATCCCAGCAAGAGAGCATACAACGCCTCTCCATGGGGCCACCATAATTTCAGGTCTGCTTCCAGTTCATGTGTAGGGGTCCAATCGATATTCGTAAGGTAGCGGATACCCCCAAAATCTTTGTCCCAACCATGTTCCATTGATGCCAATATGATAGCTACCGCCTCATTGATCCAGTATTCCTCCTTGCGCTCGATACCGATTTCCATGATCATCCATGCACTCTCTATGGCATGCCCCGGGTGAAAGAGACGGCCTTCCGGGATATCCAACATGCTCGATCCATCCATCCCAACATTTTCCAAAAGATAGCCTTGATCCGGTTTCCAATGTCTTTTCAGTATGGATTCGATGGACAAGGTAATGTCATCTTCAAAACGTTTCAAAGGCCAAATATCCTTGAAAACCTTAGCCACCGTAATCCTGCACATATCATGGGAATGTAAGTGAAACTTCCTATTGAGCGGATACCCCAACATAGGGGTGTCCGATGGCTGCCCGAGCCTACCCAGTAAAAAATCGTACATCCTGAAAGCCCGGTCCTTTAATTGGTCATCTTTTGCCAGTGCTGCATATTCGGCCAATGCAATAGCGCAAAAAACCTCGGTGTACAAGCTCAGTACCGAGGATACCGGCCTACCATGGCCATCCAGTCTAAAATGCACCTTTCCATTATCACAAAATGCATGCTCGAGCATAAAGTCCAATCCATGTCCAGCAATTTCCTTCCATTGTTCCCGCTTTTCGAACCGGTTGTACAAATGACTGAACATCCATACCTGCCTGCCCGTCATCCACATATCCTTGTCCTCGGAATAAGGTGTACCATCCTTAGCGAGACGCGTCAAAAAACCTCCCTTTATTTGATCAACGGAATGGGTTTCCCACCACGGTACCAAATCGTCAAAAAGTGCGGAACGATAGACCTCTTTCAGTCCGTCCAAGTCCTCTGTTATATCTTTCTTGTTTTCCAATGTAATTCCTATTGTCTTTGGTTGTTTTATCCTATCGATGTTCAGTGGAAGGCAACATTTCCTTCTTTAATTGGCTATAATGGTCCCCTATCTCCGATTGCCGGGTCAGGTCCCAAATAGAGGTGTCCAGACCACGAAGGGACAGTATGGTCGTAATCCAGCCCTGTGTCCACCCACTTTCGATGGCCCAAGCTCCCCAACCGGCATCCGCATTTGACCCCCAATGTTCGAACCTTTCAAAATCAAAGGCCCTCATCCACCCTCCGTCCAGCTCGGGATGTTCCGGAGATTTTACCTGGATACGGAAGAGAAACTCTGATAATTGGTCAAGGGCGGCCTTTATCTTTGGATCCTTAAGGGTATACCATGCTTCATGAAGGCCAACCAAAGCAAAATTTGTAGTATAGAGGAGATCGCTTACGGAATCCCCGTTCTTGGCAATCAGGGAGGCTTCGTGCAGACCATAGTCGGCATTGCTCTTGGAAGGTGGGAAAACGCCCTTTTCGATGCTTCCCAATTCTTCCCTAATGGCACCGCTCTCATCCTGGAGCTCCAATAAGCCGTCCAGGGCGGTATAGAGCATTTTCCTGTTTTCATAAGAATCTTCCACCCGTACCAACCAAGCCAGGGGCAAAATGATCCTAGCCTTTTCCTGGGCCAATCCGTTCATCCATTTCCATTTATCCGGATAGCCTTCCATCGTGGTCTTTATCGCTTTTTTGGTACGTTCCAGAAAAATAGGGTCTCCGGTCTTATCATAGGCCCAGAGAAAACAGGCCCAGAGATATGCCTCCATATGCGGGGAAAGGTTTAGGACTTCACCATCATAATAATGTTGCCATCCATTTTCCTGTAATTGGGGCAAATCTATCCTATCCCCTCTGAAACCATTCTTGCCCGTGGTCCTGTACAATGCGAGCAACATTCGCATCAATGTATTGTCATGTTCAAGGTTCCCTGTGATTGCCGTAGTGATGATGGCACCAAGAAAAAGACGGGCATTATCATCCCCATAATTGGCCTTATACCAGGCATAGCTGGAAATGCCCCAAGGGACAAGACCATAAGCACCATGTCCAGGGTCTCCATATGCCCCTTTCAAAGCGGGGGATTCTTTCAAATAAAAGGCCAAAAGATTATTTGCGACCTTGTAGTTGTCCCTTCTATCAAGAAACTTACCGGATGTAGCAAAAGCTCCCGCTACCTCACCGGTGCAATCCCCCCTGACTACGACGCCAATGGGTTGGTTTCCCGTTTCATCTATCCTGGAAAAAATACATTCGAATACCCCACTGCTACCATCCCCTACGGGAATGGTGTCGCTCCAGTTGATAAACTCGGTCTTGATATCTTTGTCGGGGTGGTTCCCCAATATCACGTTATAGTTCTCCGGCACCAGCATTTTGGCATTTTGAAACCATGCCATTCCCCGCTGGATACTTTTTCTGCGGACATCCTCCGGCAATGATTCTTTACTAGCATAGGTCGTTCGAATTTTAGGTTCCCATTCCAATGTATCGATGCTCAAGGTATCGCCGAGCAAATAATGGAGAATACCTTTCCAAACCCCTTGCCATTCCTCTTGTGGGGCATACCTTCCTTTAAGGAAATTGCTCAGTCCCGTAGTGGATACCAACCCTTCATAACCGTTTAATTCAAACAGCAGGGGATTAGTCGATTCTGGAATTCCATAAATGGCGCTATCCAGGCCAGCTACTCTAGTTGCTACCATATGTGCCTCGGAAACTTGGACCGGAACATACGTAAGTCCATTAACGGCCAAGATGTCCAAACTATCCACTGAACTTCCAAAAAAAGAAGAGTTGACCACCGCCCGTTCATACCTTGGCGTTTCATTTTTCGGTTGGGTCACTACCCCTGGGAGCCGATCTGCAAACTCGACATAAAAACGACTTTTCCTCTCCTTTAATAGATTGAAAAAATTCTCTGGAAACGTCAAGCGTTCACCTGGGTAACTGTCTGCTAAAATAAGTGATGGTTCCCCAGGACCAACGCCATGCATCAATTGCTCTAGATTATTATAGCGAACCACTTTTAAATGCTCCAATTTTTGGATGACCCCATATAGATCATTGCTTTCATTACAGTAAACATGTATTTTCTGAGGTGATGCATAATGGACAAATAGGATATAAATAATGGCCAAAGGCCCTAAGAACATAAGTGTTTTCAGAACTGATTTCATTACGTAAGGTTATGGTTATAGAAGGTTTACAGAACACAATCTGGTTGTTGGAAGTCCCTAAAAGATGGGAATATCCATAAAACAATCCATGATTTAGTTTGTGGCCTTCCAGAAAATCGAAAGGCCACAACTAAACCGCTTTTTAATAGGCGTAATGGCTAGTAACCTGGGTTTTGCTCCAAGTTTGGGTTCAATGTAAGTTGATCTACGGGCAATGGTGCCAAGTAATTTTTTGAAGGATCAAAGCCAACTTCCCCTTCGCCGAAGGTCTGTAATAAAGGAGAAATGTAGCCATCGACATTTTCTATCCGTTGAGATACTTCATCCACATCATATGCAGGCTCAAAAGATCGGTCCCTCCATTGCTCCAATTTGGACCCAAGTCGGGGCGCTCGAATCAAATCCGTGGCTGCCCAGCGGTACAGATCGTCTCTTCTAAATCCTTCGAAGGCCAATTCCACTCTTCTCTCCCTTCTGATCTCGTTCATTAGGGGAGACAAGCCGGGAAAATTCCAATTGGGGTCGGAAAATCCAACACTCACATCGAGATGGGGAACTCGTGCTCTGTCCCTCAGTAAATTGATGGTCCTATCCAACACTGCCTGGGTACAAGTTCCTAATTCTTCATGTGCTTCAGCAGCAATCAATAATGCTTCGGCATACCTGAACAAAGGAACGGCATTGGAGGTATTGTTACCAGATGCATCCTCAGTTGCTATAAAAGGACTGAGCCACTTATATATTTGATATCCCGTAGTATTGGGCCATGGGTTCAATGTTAGAAAAGGGAGTTCGTATGTATCGACCACACCATTGAAAATCTTAATCGGCATTCCTGGTGTGGATACGGTCATTTTCAAGCGAGGGTCTCTATTGGTCGTAACATTCTCCAGTGTTTCATCCCCCATATATTCTGGACTTACCGAAATCGGCAACCCATCATCACACAAATAGGCATCCACTAAAGATTTTGAAATTCCATGTCCGTTTGGCCCTCCAGAGGTCCTGATCTGCTGTCCCCAATAGATCAAATCCAAATCGGCACTATACTCTCTGGCCAGCAATACTTCGGAAATACTTGAAATTTCGGAACTCGGGGTTGAGAACAACCTCCAGTAACTAAAGCCTTCCGGAATTTCGGGATGTGAAAAATCGCTGTACAACGTATATCCACTTTCCATAACTTCTTCAGCAGCATCCCTTGCTTGGGTGAAAAATCTATCAACGTCCCTTCCATCTCCCTCAAAAGGGGTTCCTGCGTGATACTTTTCCCAAGTTCCTTCATAAAGTGCCACCCTTGCTTTAAATAGTAGCGCCACATCCCTATGTATACGACCATATTGGGTTTGCGATTTTACAGGGAGCTTCTCAATGGAACGGTCCAATACAGAAAGTATGGAATCGGCAACTACCGATCTTGAAAGACGCCCTTCGAAAAGTTCCGGGGAGTCCACATCCAGTGTAGTTTCCAACCATGGCAGGTCACCGAACCTTTTCATCAGGTCAAAATAAAAGAAGGCCTTGAAGAACAGGATCTCCCCCAGATATTTGTCCTGGGCCGATTGCGGAGCCTCGGATACTGAGATATTATCCAGGAAAAAATTCACATTTCTAATATTGCCCCAATTCCAGCCTCCTCCGGATGCCGGAATCGTCTGGGTTCCGAATGCCAATGGATACGATGTAAAGGATGCGGGCACATCATTATCCGATGCGGCATCCGACTCCCAAGCCCATGCGGCCATGGTTCCGGGCAAGGATGTATAAAACTGATTGGCGTACATCTCCATTTCATTGGCCGAGAAGGTAATTCCTTGGTCCGTGATGGTATCCTTCGGAATAGTGGTCAATTCATCTTCGCATGATAGCATCGCAACAAATAGTACGGCCATCATTATGACTAGTGTATGTTTTTTCATGATCATGTCCATTTTTAAAATTCAATATTTACACCCATGGTGATTGTTCTAAACAACGGGTATGATTTACCCGGACCATAGTTTCCATGTAATCTTTCCGGGTCAAAATTCTCATCAATGGGAGAAAAGGTCAATAAGTTTTCCCCGCTCACGTAAACCCTAAGCCTACTAAAGCCCAAGGGGTCCAGAACCGAATTCGGGAGGGAGTAGCCCAATTGAAGGTTTTTCAACCGTGCATAGGAAGCATCTTGTAAAAATCTGGTTTGCCGTTGTTGGTTTTTGCTGATTTCCCCGGTTGCATAGGGTCTGGCAAAATAGGCGTCCGTATTTTCCGGTGACCAGTAATCCATGGTCGTTTCGAACACTTGCTGCGTCCAACTACCTGTAAGTCCAAAGAACGGGATGTCACCGAGCCACACTTCCCTCTTGGCAATCCCTTGCCAAAACATATTGAAATCGAACCCTTTCCATTCGAACCTGGTTGTAAATCCAAAGGCATAACGTGGGGTGGTATTTCCTATCCGTGTCAGATCTCCAGGGTCTTCAATGGTATTCTCCCCTTGTGATATGACACCATCACCGTTCAAATCCGTGTATTCGATATCCCCAAGATTCCAGTTGCCCCCATAGATATAGGTCGTTTGGTCGGCCATATTGTTCAACTGCTCATCGGTCTGGATAATACCGGCAGTGGTATATCCCCAAATCTCACCTATTTCCTTGCCTTCGTAATAACCCCAGATATTGTTGGTCGGGCTATTGTATCTGGTCACTTTGGAGAAGTTGTCCGACAAGTTGAGTTGAAGCGAATAATTGAACTCCTCATTGATGACATCGTTCCAGCCCAAGGTCAACTCAAATCCCTTGGTTTCCATATCGGCATTGTTGGTTACCGGGACGCCCACTCCTAAAATAGAAGGCAAAGCTTGCGCTGGCCCGACCATATCCATTGTCTTTCTTTCAAACCAATCAAAACTTAGGCTCAAACGATTCTTCAACAAAGTTGCATCCAAACCGAAATCCAATGTGTTCGCAGTTGCCCAGGTCAAATTATTGCTGACCAATCCAGGTGCGGAAATATAGTTGGGGCGTTCCCCATCAATGATATAACCTAGGTTCGTACGAATGGGCACTTGTGCATAAAAAAGGTAATTTGAAACTTGTTGATTTCCTAGTTCCCCATACGATGCCCTTAATTTCAAGGAGTTGATCTCCTCTACCTTAAAAAAGTTTTCCTTGGCGATGTTCCAGCCCGCGGATACAGACGGAAAAAAGCCCCATTGATTACCCACAGGAAATTTCGAGGTCCCATCATATCTGGCATTGGCCTCGAATAGATATTTCCCTTCATAATTATAGTTGACCCGGCCAAAAAATCCGATATTGACCCATTCATCAATCGAATCGGATGTTTGTCGAATACCCGTACCCGTATTCAAGGACGGTATGGCATCCGTAACCAAGTTCGGTACATAGCCCGATATTGCGTTGCGGGTATAATCCTCTCTCTGACCCCCGACTAAAATATTGAAGTAATGTCCGCCGATGGTTTTATCATAAGAAGAAAACAATTCCAAACTTTCATAGTCCCTGGATGCATTGGTCTTGCTAACGGCGTTGACCGATTGAATATCATATGGATTCCCATCCGTATCATGAGCTTGTAAAATAGCCTGATGGGCATTGGCTTCCGTCATCAATTTGGAATACGAGTACCTCGCAGTGGTTTTCCACCCTTTTACAGGCTCAAATTCCAATGTCCCCATCAATTTTAATTCGTCCTCCCTAGTTTTACGTCTCGAACCTTCAAAATATTGGATTTCGGAAGTCCATAAAGGATATCCGTTTGGGTCGTACAACGGCCAATGTGGCGGTCTTGTGTAGGCGATATGGAACAAATCCCCTGTTTGTGCGGAATAATCATAGGGTTCATTGGTAAAACCTCGGTTATACAAGGTCTGGAATCTAAACTTGAGCTTTTCGTTCAAATCTGTATTGATATTGGCCAAAAGGTTGTATCTCTTGTAGTTGTCTTTTCCCATTTCAAAAATCCCATCTTGATCCAGATAGCCCAAGGAGATACGGTAATCCGTATTGTCCCCTCCGCCACTTACAGCAAAATCATGCTTTTGGCTTACCATGGAATCACTGTAATATGCATCAAAGTAATCCACGTTTGCATTTCCCAGTGCATAACTCCACCGTGAAGGGTCTCCGGGCTCGGGAACTGTGGTGGGAACACTTCCGGGATCGGAAAGATACTGTCGTATCCTATCCATCTGATCTGGACCAAAAATCGGGTTCATTCCCGAATTGGCAGCAGCGGCGTTCATCGTTTGGGCATGAAGCAAAGAATTCACTGTTTTTGGAAAAACGGTCTGGGCATTGTTCGATACTGAACTATTGATACTTACTTTGGTCTCTCTTCTGGATCCTTTTTTAGTGGTCACCAAAATAACCCCAAAGGTTGCACGTGCTCCATAAATTGCAGCGGAAGCAGCATCCTTTAGTACGGAAATACTTTCTATGTCCACCGGATTGAGCAGGTTCAGATCTCCCTGCACCCCATCTATAAGTACCAGTGGTGAAGCTCCACCATTGATGTCCCCGAGACCTCTAATCTGAAAAGCGGATCCTTGACCGATTCTTCCTGGTGAACCGGGATTCGTTGTCACGTTCAGGTTGGCAACGGTACCCTGTAATGCCTGTCCAGCATTCTGGACCGCCCTGTTTTCAAGGACCACACTAGAGGTCTCACCAACGGCACCGGTCAGATTCTCCTTCTTCTGTACCCCATACCCTACTACAACGACCTCATCCAGTTGACTGGTGTTTTCCTTCATAGTCACATCCACTGTACCCGAGGTCACCTCTATGCGTTGGGATATCATCCCCATATAAGAAAATACAAGAATATCGCCTTCAACCGCCTCAATGGAATAATTGCCATCAAAATCGGTCTGGGTACCATTTGTCGTGCCATCTACTAGGACATTGACCCCAGGCAAAGGGTTTCCGTCGACATCCTCTACAGCACCCGAAACGGTTTGTTGGTCATCTTGATTTGATCGGTCCCTCTTGGGGTGATCCTCATCCACGGTGGGCATGGAACGCTTAAGTATAATCTGTTTCTTGAAGACCTCATAAGTTATGGGCGTATCAAGGAACAGCTCATCCAATATTCTGGAAATACGCTTGTTCTTTACATTGATCGAAACTTTTTTAGCATATTCAATTTCACTATCGTTGTACAAGAATTTAAACTGTGTATTGGACTCTATTTCCCGCAATACTTTTTCAACGCTTACATTGTCCATGTGCAAGGATATTTTCGTGTTCTGGGCATACGAATTGGCCTGAACATGAAAAAGGGAAATGATAAAAAGATAGACTGTCAGTTTCATTTTAAGGTCTAACTTCAAGTATAAGGGGGGCATGCCCCTTAACATCGAAAGGATTTTCATATCTTCGTTCTGTATTAAGATGATTTAACATTTGGTTTAGATCAACCCTTACATCCAATCGGGGAATGTGTCCGCATTTTCCGATTTTTTTATGCAGGGATGATGGTTATTTGTTGTCGAAGGTTCACTTCATTGGCATTTCATTTTTATAGGGTTAGTATATATTCACTTGATTGTCTTCGATACTATAATCATAATCGAAGCCATAGTTCCTTTTGAACGACTCCAGGATATCCCTGATTGATTCGACCTTTATATCAAATGTGGCCGTAAAGGTTGCTTCGCCCAAACGGGCATTGTTGTTGGTAATGGACACATTATAACATCGGGCCAATTTTTTGATGATGTCGTTGAATTTCAAATGGCTAAATACCACTCTGCCATTGGTCCACGCAGTATAGATATCCGTATCTACTACCTTTACCGAGATATCACCCATTGCTTTGTTCCAAGATCCCATGAACCCTGGCTTCAATACGGTATATTGTTCCGAGCCCATGTTATGGGAAGCCCTATAGAGTCCTACAGAACCCTCCAATAAAATCGTATTGATAGATGTATCCTCGGGATAGGATGAAACGACAAATTGTGTCCCCAACACTTTCACTCCCAATTGATTCGCATGTACAACAAAAGGCTGCCTCGCATCCTTGCTCACATCAAAGAGTGCCTCCCCCTCCATAAACACCTCTCTATCCCGCCCTTCGACAAAACGTACTGGATACCGCAACATGGTCCCGGCATTCAAATGGACTCGGGTTCCATCCGAAAGCACAACCTGGAACGTTTTGCCATAGGGAACAGTCAATCTATGGTATTGTAGCGGCTGCTCTTGATTATCCTGATGGTCAGCACCTGAATAATCAATTTGATTGTCCTTCTGATACCCGACAATGCCGCCTTGACCGTTCATGAACGGTCGACTACCCGAGCTTGTCAATTTCTCTATTGCGCCATTCTCCAGCTCCAAGGTAATCGACTCTTGCTGATAAAGAGCCTCGTTTTCATCAGTGATGAAATTTTCCTTAAAACCTAAGTAAGTGAGGCCAACAACACCTATAAATATCGCGGCGACCTTAATTACGGCCCTCAAGTGCCTGATTTTTTTATCTCCTACCATATGGGCCCTTAACCTTTCCCAATCCTTCTGGTGCGCATGGTCGATATCCTTTTTTAGGCGGCTTCTTTCTAGCCAATAACTGGGCTCCCCCAGTTTCTGCATTATATATTCTCGCTCCCCATCATCAAGATCCTTTGAGGAATCCACCTTATCGATGCGCTCTCTTAGAAATATCGTTCTGGCCAGTTTTTGGGCCAGCTCCATTATTTTGCCGAAATCTCTTGACATAAAGGATTTTTAGTTACTGTCTTTAATCCAAAGACGATAGAATTAATGACTGGGGTTAAACATTTATGTTTTTTATGGTAAGAAGATATGCGCCAAAGCGGCCATATGTTCCCGAAGTTGGAAACGAAGTTTGCGATAGGCTATTTTTTTCTGGGCCTTTACCGTGTTTAAGGTAATCTCCAATTCATTGGCTATTTCCCCATTCTTATAGCCCAATAAGCTCAACTTGATGATTTTCTTGCACCTTGTTGGCAACGTATCGACCGCAATGTCCACCAAACGGGCGGTTTCTTGCAGGACCAGTTCGCTGGTAAAAAAAGAATCGGTCTCCATAGTCTGGACCATCTCTACCGATAGCTTGCATTTTGATTTATAGTGCTTGCTCTTCAATATGTCCAGGGACCTGTTCTTTACCGCGGTATAGAGGTACGATTTAACCGTTCCCTGACTTTTGAAAACTGTTTTTTGGTTCCAAACCTTAATGAAGATTTCCTGTACCACGTCCTTTGCCAGTTCAAGGTCGTTCAGATAGCGATTGCAGAACAGACAAAGTGCGGCATGGTGGTCATCGAAAAGAACTTTATATTCTTTGGTCGTTAGACGGTATGTTTTATCGGCTTTCAGTTTTAGGGGGTTATTTTCACCTTACGATGAAACTTTTCAAGTATGGCCACCTTGTTCGCCCAAATGTAAAGGATGGAAATCCATTGTTCCCTTAGGTTCGATATATCCCACACCTGTAATTGGGTAGAACTAGGCCAATATGTCACTGCGTATCAATAGACCCGTCCAATCCACAAAAAATAGGGCAATCAAAGACTGCCCTATTTCAAACTAACTAAAACGACTCAACAATGTGTAAACAGTTACGCTACTCAATAATTTCAGCATAATATTATGTTGGACTCCACTCATAACATTACTAAGACGACCATAAGTTGAAATAGGGTTAAACAATTTTATATTAATCATGTTTTCTAATGCAGAAACATGGTCTTTGAAGTACAAAAGCTGCTCAGTACACAATCGAACGACAATAATTTCTTTCCTACATACTGGGGAATCCCAAAAAGAGAACCCAGAAAAAAACAGGGACCGATCACCATATAGGGAAAGCCATGGGCAGATGGCAGCATCACTTTGAAGATTGGGACTCCCAAAGGTTTTAGGATATGACCCATAATGAAAAATGTACTCGTAAAACACCGTGGCAACGGCCAGAAGTCGGGGAACGGACATCATATTCAACCTTGTTTTTGTGCAAAACAAGTTAAATCGACCTGGCCTCATTAAAAATACGTACCCTACCACAATTTTTACGTAGGGGTACGTATCCAATACCTTCGTTATCCGTCTATAAGGCCAATATCATTTCCCTATATTTTGTAAGCCATGAGGTCCATTGGTCCCCATCGCTTTCCAACGCTAATTTTTGGATCATGTTACTTCTGTGCTTTTGGACGGTTCGCAAGGAAATCACCAACTCCTCTGCAATCTCCTTGGAAGTCTTTGACTGCGCCATCATCCTAAGGATGGTCCTCTCGGAGGAAGATAGTAGTTTAAGCCTTTGCAGTTGTGGATTGATTCCTTCTTCGACGAGTTGTTCAAAGGTCCTACTGAAATAGGTTCCTCCGGCGCTTACCTTTTGAAGGCACTTTTGCATTTCCGAAAAAGGTTCCTCCTTGAGCAAGTAACCGCTGATCCCAAGCTGTTGGGCCTTGTATACCAACCCCTCCTCCTTGTAAGAGGTAAGCAAGATGAAACGTGGTGAACTACCGGCCTCCCTGGCCTTTGCTATGACCTCTATTCCGGTTAGCCTTGGCATTTGGATATCCAAGACCACGATATCGGGACTTTTTTCAATGATCAATTCAAGGGCTTCAAGGCCATTGCTTGCTTGGGCGATCACATTGTATCCTTTCGATTCGAGCTCATCGACCAGGCCCTTGAGTAATAAGGGGTGGTCATCTGCAACTAAAAGGGTGTGGGTATTATGCATCGGTGATAGGAATGTTTGCGTTAATAATGGTTCCTCTTTTATTTTCTGATCGGATATGTATGGTCCCTCCCATCATCCTGATCCGTTGTTCCATCGTCTTTAGTCCCAGGCCATGGCCCTTGTAATTTTCCTCATAATTGAACCCTATTCCATTATCCTTGATAAAGAGTTTTACGCCATTGGCCCTTCGCACTATCTGTATGAGCACTTCTGTGGCATGCGAATGCTTGACCAAATTTGTCATGGCCTCTTGTACAAAGCGATAGAGGTTTACATTTTGTTCCTTGGAAAAGCAACCCTCTATCCCATCCATTTCCAACGTAAAGATCATACTGTACTTTTCATCAAAGGTATGGACAAGCTGTTCTATGGCACCGGTCGTTCCCAAATTGGCCAATGCAGGAGGCAGGAGACCTTTTCCCAACATTCTCACCTCTTCAAGGGTATCTTGTGAAAGTTGCAATAATTCCTTTTGATCAGCGTCCCTTGCCTTTTTGGACATGATGGTCAATTGTTGGCCGATCCCATCGTGCAACTCCCAAGCGATATGGCTTCGTTCCCTTTCCTGTTGCCTTAAAAGATCTTGGGAATATTTCTCCGTAAGCTCCTTTTCCTTTTTTGCAAAACGCCGGTTCCTGAACAACCACAGAAAGCCAGAGCCACCCAAAAGTAATATGCCCCCAAAAACCAGCCAATAGGTCTTTTCCTTGTTGCTGGCATCCAAAATCTTGATATCCTTCCGTTGCTGGGCAATTTCCATATCTTTTTTTTCAGCCTCGAGCTCGGCCTGCATAAAGGCAAATTTCCGTCTGGAGGTCACATTGTTAACGGAGTCCTTCATCCTGGAGTAGTTTTTAAAATGTTCGAGCGACCCCTGCAAATCGTTCATTCGTTCATAGATGGTTGCCAATAGAAATTCCGAGCGCATAATATTCTCGGCTTCCAAAGTGCCCTGTACCCCATCAAGCACCCTTTGGGCATAATTTTCCGCTTCGACCAATTGATCATTGGCGAGGGCATTTTGACTCATTGCCAATTGGTAGTAGGTTTCCAAAAAAGGATTATTGACATGTGGCCCAATTTTAGAGATCAGTTCCTTTTTATACAGGTCGGATGTATCCCGAATACCATTTCTTGCATACACGGAAACGGCATAGGAAAGCGTTAAAATGTCAACAATCCCTTGTACATCGGCCTCTTGGTTCCTTTCCTTTAAGGCCATTCTGATTTGATGCAGCTCCTCCTGAAAATCACCTTGTTGATTTGCCTCATTACAAGCTGTCAAACGTGCTACGGCCACCACTTGGTGTTCCCCTATTTGCGTCCCTGTTTCAAAAACCTCCCTGCGCGCTTGCCAGGCCCTGTCATACAAGCCATTTTTACCGTAGAGTTGGGCGAGGCCATTCTGTGCCCATAAATACATCAATGTATCCTTTTGATGGATAAATATCTTCTTTGCTTTTTCAAAATAGTAGACACTTTTGGAGATCTCATTGACCTTATCACTGTTCTCCCCTGCCTTCAAATAGGCATACCCGAACTCGTACAACGAGGAGTCCCTATGTTTTTCCATGAACGCAATCCCCTGATCTAATATGCTCAAGGATTCCTTATAGCGCTGCATAAAGGTCGCTGCTTCCGCATGGGTCATATAAAAGAACGAAATCTGTTCCCTATCGGTATTATGAAGGATAAAGGGTGTGTACCCTTCCAATATTTCATAGGCTTTTTTATGGTTAATGGACACGTAGATAAAATAGTTGCCCAAAACATTGGTAAGCGATAGAGCTTCCTCCCATCGTTCTTGTGCTATCCATGAATCCCTATATCGGTGAAGTTTATCGGCCAGCAGATCCTGATCAGGTCCGGCATCCTGGAGCAAGCCGTGTAGATAGTCCATTTTTCCCTGGAACGTAGGAATTGTAACAAACGTATCAACAACGGTGTCATTTGCCTTCAACACCTGTGAACTACAGGGACCGGAAACCAAGTAAAAAAACAATATCAGTATGGGAACGGGACACATGTTCACATGCATAAAAATACCATTAATAGCTTAACCCAGGGGACCGGTCACTTAAATTTATGCATTTTTTGCATCCGGGTACATTGTCCATGGTCCTAGTTGATATCGAGAATAAGATCATACCTTAAAAAGAACTCGTGTGTCCCGCCCGTATAAGGCCGGATACCGGAAATAGGAATCTCATAGGCATACCCCATTGTCATCCGTTTGCCCAACCTAAAGCTTCCCAAACCTCCAATGGCATCGTAGCTGTTGATACGGTAATTGATTCCCAACATCAAACGGTCATAAAAAGTAACATTGGTTCCCACATCGATGGAAATCGGGCTTCCCTTAGAGATGATGAGCATTGTTGTAGGTTTCAGTTCAACAAATCTGGTCAGATCAATACCATATCCCCCAGTGATATACAAGTTTGGCCTTTCCATAACCCTATAGGCAGTATCGTTTCCCGGGTTTTCGATAAAATCCACCTGAAACAACTGTGGTGCCGAAATGGCAAGGTGCCAACCTTCACCGTGCAGAAACCCACCTACCCCCATATTTGGCGACCAGCTATCCGTGTATGAACTGAAATAAGGGTCACTCTGGATCCCCGGCGAGCCTAATAATCCAGGACTCAAGGAATAATGGGTAAAACCGGCCTTTATCCCTAAGGCCAAACGAACAGTTCTACTGACCCGTAGGGTATAGGAAAAATCACCATAGAGGTAATGAAACCTTTCTTCCCCCAGGCCATCACTGACCAGTGATAGGCCCAGCCCCACTTTATCATTGGGCAGAGGGCTATGTGCCGAAAATATCTGTGTGGATGGCGCACCATCGAAACCGCTCCATTGGGAACGGTGCATCAAAATGGCCGAGAAACGCTCCGTGCTTCCGGCAAAAGCTGGGTTGATACTGACCGGGTTATATAGATACTGTGTAAACTGTGGTGCCTGCTGTGCATAGGAGATTCCTTCACACAAGATTCCCATCATGGCCCAAATAATATACTTCTTCATCCTAATCCTAATTTGTTCCAATGTAGACACTACCTTTTATCGGTCGGATATTGCTGCCCGGGACCTGTATCACATAGAAATAAGTTCCCGAGACCAATGTTCGTTGGTTTCGGCCGCTTAATGCGTCCCAATCATTCTGATAATCATCCGACTTATAGACCTGCTGGCCCCAACGATCAAATACGAACAAGCTTATCGTTTTTCCATTGATCTCGGAACCTTCCACTACGAAATAATCATTATGGCCATCCCCATTGGGGGTAACCACCCGTGAAACCTCTATGGCAGCGTCCACATCCATACCACAGGAATCTTCGACGCTTAGATCGACAACGACCTGATTGACACACATTCCTTCGCCTTCGGTATAGGTAAAGGAATAGGACCCCGCTTCCATGGTCGATGGATCGATCATAGAGCCCTCCAGACCTACCCCATCGTTTAGGGATTCCCAGATGCCGTTCATCACTGTACCTTCGATTATCGTATAAAGATCAAAACGGGTCTCGGTGTCACATACCCTGATATCATCATCGACCCTGATCTGTGTGGGGAGTACCGTGATATGTTGCTCAACACGTCTTTCGTTTCCATTGGAATCAGTAGCTACCCAGAAACGTTCAATGAGGTAGCCTTCAGCTGAAATAGTCTCGTTTTGACCATATTCAATTTGAACCTCCATATCACAATTATCCGCAAAGGCCAGGTCGGGTATCTCCGGAACTTGGTCACAATACACCGTAAGGTCCGTATCCAAACCTGAAATCAATTCAGGAGCTGTAGTATCTTCAATAATCACATGCTGTGTTTGTGTACGGATGTTCCCGGATTCATCTTCGTATGTCCAATTGACTTCTGTAATGCCTTGAATATGGATAGGGAAAATAGCATCAGTAGTGGCTCTTATTACACCACTACAATTATCCGTCGCCGTCGGTGGTGTGAGACTACTTACCCCACATACTGCAGTGATATCCGGTAAAGCCGCCTGGTCAGGAACCGGTGCTTCCGTATCCCCTACAATCACATGCTGTATTTGTGTGCTGCTATTCCCGGCCTCATCTTCGTAACTCCATGTTACTACTGTAGTACCTTGAATATGGATAGGCAAGACAGCATTATGGGAGACCGTTACCGCAGTACTACTACAATTATCTGTGGCAGTTGGTGGGATGAGATTGCTCACTTCACACGCTGAAGTAATATCCGGTAAATCCGCCTGATCGGGAACCGGAGGCAAGGTATCCTCTACGGTCACCGTGGCCATACATTGTTCACTGACCCCATTATCGGCGGTTACGGTCAAGACCACTTGATTGGTTCCCAGATGGGAACAATCGAATTCAGTTATATCTAGGGCAAGCGTTATTCCATTATCTTCATCATAAGAGCCATCATCTATTTCCTCTGGGCTTATCATTGCACTACCGTTTGCGTCCAGCGCTACTCTAATATCCTGACAAATGGCCACGGGTGCCCGGTCCAATAACTCATAGGCGCCCATATCAACAATACCACCGTTGGCATAGTCGTAAATGCGCTCATTTCCAGCCAAATCGACTACCGCTTCGGGTGCCCCTAACGATACCACAAAATTATTGTTCCCGGCATTAATGGCAGGACTAGTGGCCTTCACGCTATAATCATGTTCCGCCACATCTTCAAACTCGGGATCTACCGCCAGATTGCGGCTTTGCATCACATCTCCAGAAACAGTTCCATTATATGCCAATGAACTATACATGCGTCCATATCCAGCAACCAGATTGATATGTCCATTTGTTCCTGTATTATTGGAAAGTATGG
>CEQG01153726.1_pt1 | contig 33755 bp, 20 predicted proteins | sample 350301 | NCBI WGS metagenome assembly CEQG01 (sample SAMEA2621242, study PRJEB7988) | marine metagenome | isolation source: saline water (ENVO:00002010), including | reverse complement strand
GGTTGATGAATCACTGTCATCGTCATAGGTCTGATCTTTATAGGCGGGATCCATATATGAATCTACTTCTCCTGAAGCTGTGTTGATCATCTCTCCAGGTGTACCTAACCATTGCAGGCCACCATTTAAACCAGAACCTTTGGGATATTCCTGTGTGGGCAATTCAAGCACCGCATGTGGTGTATCATAAGCTAGGTACATAAAGAAAGGCCTATCCTTTTCATTTTTTTGATGATCGATAATATATTTTTTAGCCCTGGCCGTAAAAAGGTCACCCGTATAGCATTTATCAAGATCATTTGTAACTTCCTTATAGTCCTCATAAACTTCCTTTGCGCCTCTATAAACACCTTCCTTAGGATAATGTTCGTGACCGTCCACATGTCTTATATAACCATAGTAGGAATCAAATCCACGCTTTAATGGATGAGCGGGCCAGTTGGGTGCCTCAGCCTTTCCTTGAAGTCCCCATTTACCAATAGCGACTGTTGAATATCCAGCCTCGTGCATAACTGTCCCTAATGTGTAATTATCTTCAAGAGCCTTATCAAATTGATTATCCCTTACGTTAGATTGTCCTTGGCTGACCCCTAAAAGTAATGATGCCCTTGAGGGCGCACATACGGGGGCCGCGGAATAATGCTGGGGCAACCGTGCCCCCTCACTTGCCATTTTATCAAGATTAGGGGTAAGAAGCCAGGGTTCACTTCTATCTCCCATTTCTTTTCTTTCATTTTGAAACAAAACACCTAAATCTCCGTAACCAAAATCATCCGTTAGTATAAAAATGATATTCGGCTTTGGGGAATTCTTGTCCTGTATGGCATTCTCTTCTGATTTTTGAGAATTACATGAAAGTGATAAAAATATAGATATTATCAAAAGGGGTTTAATTGTTTTTCTTATAGAGAAAAAAAATCGAGGAATGGAACAATATTGAAACATGCTCTGTAGAATAGTAAATTATTAAATAAAGGCAATTCTCACGAAATCGTTTAAGAAACGTTTAGCAATATTGTAAAAATCCTATACTACTCTTATAATTTTCTAATCAAATATTCTGAATAATTGTGCGGCACACTTATGTCCAATAGTTATTTATTTTCTTAGATAGATATTACAAAGTTGGTCGTCAGGGTGTTTTCTGGGGATATAAGGATATTATCAACATTCATGGACAAATCAATTTTATCTGGATAATCCCAAATAGGTCCAATCAATATCGACAATTTACCCTGAGACTTTAAATGATCCATTTGTAGGGGAAGATTCTGAATTACATAACCAGAAGAAAATTTCAAATCAAATGTAGCATCCGTTTTATTTGTAATCTGGACCTCCAGCATAGGAGAACCTTTATAAATGACTTTTTTTGAATTAAGGGAAACTGCATTCTTAAAAAAAGGCTCTGCTTCCCTAATCCTACCTATAAGTAAATTATTATAATAAAGCATTGTCCGTCCATCCCGTATTGCCTCTTCTACCGCATCAGCTGATTTTGATTTTGCAAAAACAAGCGTCATGGGACGATGTGAATCCTTGTACCCAGAAGCTATATCATGGTGCGCATCTGAATTTGCAAACATGGTCAAGTTATACTTCTCAGCAATTCTATGCGCCATTGAATTATATCGTGTAGAGTTTACAACCTCAACCCCTCCCAAGATTCCCATATCCAACAATTCTTCATGAAATGGGGTAAATAAGTCCTTACTTCCTGCTTTATCCCAATCATAGTTAGGCATATGTGTAGGGTGATTATATATAACAAAACCACCCTGTTTCTTGACTTCAAGAAACGGAGCCATAAGATCTCTTTTCTTGATATCATCCTTCATGATAAATTTATGATGGGTATCCTTCATATAACCATAGGGAAGATTATTCAAATCCTCTAGAAAGAGCGCATTGTTATGAAAAGGTGGTACACGAGGCGAGATTTCAGCCCCTTTTATTAAAAGTACGTCATATTTCTGTGCTTCTTCCTGAGCAATCTCAAAGGCTCGTTCCCTATCATTTTTTATTTCATCAGGATATCCCTCATAATCGATATGATCGGTAATTGCAATGACATCTAAACCATCATGTTGAGCTTCCCTAACCCTGAATGTGGGCCAGACATGACCATCAGAGAATACTGTGTGCATATGAAAATCACATTTCAAGGTTTTATAACCTGGAATTGATGATAGTGCAATCTTATTATTTAGTTTTCTTTCTTGCCCCGTCATAAGGGAATAGAAAAATATTAAGTAAACCAATAGCCTATATTTTTTCATTGGGCTTTTCATTTTGTAGGTACGGGAATTTTAAATTCCGTTTTTAAAGAATTATCAGGTGATACAAGAATACTCTGAATTTCAATTTCAAGGTTTATTTCTTTGGGTTTGTCCCAAAGAGGTCCTATCATGATCTCCGTATTATCATGGGGTATTAATGTAGTTCGCTGCATTGGTAGGTTTTGAACTATATAATCTGAATGAAAGGTAATCTTATAGGGAACATCTGTTTTATTTAAAATTTTGACCTTGAGTATAGGCATGTTTTTATATTTATCCATTTTCGCTTCAAGCTTTATAGCACTCTTGAAAAAAGGCTCTGCCTCCCTTATCCTGCCTATCAGGAAATCTTTATGATAGATCATTGTCCTTCCGTTCAAAATAGCATCTTTGACTGCTTCTTCCGTCTTCGATTTTGCAAAGACAAGTGTCATGGGCCTATGCGAATCCTTAAAACCAATATCATGATGTGCATCAGAATCAGCAAACATTGTGAGTCTATATTTTTCAGCTATTCTGTGCGCCATTGAGTTATAGCGACCACCATTTACCACCTCAACTCCTCCTAAAATTCCCATTTCTAAAAGTTCTTTATGAAAATCTGTAAAGACATCCTTATTCTCCGCCTTTTCCCAATTATAGAATTGCCTTAGATGCATGGGGTGATTATAGAAAACAAAACCACCTTGTCTTTTTACTTCAAGAAATGGAGCCATGAGTTCTTCCCTGGTCGCGTTCTTCTTCATAACATATTTATCCCCCATCTCTAGGTAATCGATGGGGATATCATCAGCTTTTTGTATGAAAATGGCATTATTATGAAATGGTGGTACTCCAGGTGAAATTTCGGCACCCTTAATAATTAAAACTTGATTTTTAGGTTGGGTTTTGGCTATATCATAACTAATATCCTTTTTAATAACATCATGATCAACATCATAATCATGACTAACCCTAGAGTTGCCCGTATGTTCTGTAAGAGCAATTATATCAAGTCCATCATTTTCAGCTTCACGCACTCTAAAGGTGGGCCATACATGGCCATCAGAAAAAACGGTGTGCATATGGAAATCGCCCTTGAGTGTTATATATCCAGGTATATCAGCAAGTATTATTTTATCATTTCTCTCAAGTTCCTGGGCTTCCGCCAAAAGTGAAAACATTAAAAAATAATAGAAGTATTTATAATATTTTGGAACCATTCTATGATACGTTAAACCTTTCTATCAATATTAACCATATCAATTTGCGAAGGGTATAATATTTTCAGCAAAAACTATGATTAATTCTGCATCTATATTAGAACTGCTCGTTTTTGGAGAATCCGAAAAGATTAATATTTAATAATTTCTGAACATAATTTACCAGTCGCAAAACAATTTTTTAAACATATTTGACTGAAGGAATCTTTCTTCACATACTCTTTATAAGACAATCGCTTCAGAAAAATAATACCATGAAAAAAGATGCAGGTAAGAAATTCAAGGATTCAATCAACCGAAGGGATTTTATAGAAATTTCCACTAAAGGTATTGGATTGTTAACTGGGGCAACCCTCCTGGGTAACTTAGCTTTTGCCAGTGAACCCTATGATCAAATATCCAGGGAAGATGATTTGATGCTTCTAGATGATTATCCATTCAAACTAGGTGTTGCTTCTGGCGATCCTAATGAGAACAGTGTTGTTTTATGGACCCGTCTTGTTACCAATCCACTGATGGTTGATGGCAACATGCCTTTCAGATCGCAAAAGGTCAAATGGGAAATCTCAAAAAATAAATCCTTTGATGATATTTTGCATAAGGGCAAAGTGAAGACAGATCCTGAATGGGCGCATTCTGTACATATTGAAGCTGAAGGTCTGGAACCTGATTCAATATATTATTATCGTTTTAGAACTGGAACATATGTGAGCCCAATCGGTAAAACTAAGACCACTCCAAAACGAGATGATAATTTAAACGAATTAAAATTTGCCTTTCTCTCCTGCCAAAGCTATCCTGGAGGTTATTATAATGCTTATGATCATCTAATCGATGAAGACCTCGATGTTATATTTTTTCTTGGGGATTATATATATGAAGGCCAGGGCGGCGAAGGACCTAGAGGCTTAAAACATTCACCATGGAAGGAGTTGGAAAATCTGGAAGATTACAGGATGCGCTATGCCCAATACAAAAGCGATCCAGCCCTTCAAAAAGTGCATGCAGCATTCCCATGGTTTGTAACTTTTGATGATCATGAAGTTAAAAATAATTGGGGAGGGGAAGATGATCCTGCCTTTCTGAAGAGGCGGGCAGCCGCATTTAAGGCTTATTATGAACATATGCCTCTTAGAAGATCATCAGTTCCACAAAATGAACATATTCAGATATATAGAAAATGTTCTTATGGAAATCTTGTTGACTTCAATATTCTAGATACTCGTCAATTTCGTTCAAAACCGGCCTGCGGCGGCGGAAGACAAACTTTGAATTGTCCAGACCTCATTGATCCATCGCGCACAATTTATGGGGAGGAACAAGAGAGATGGTTGTTCAACAATCTAAAGACATCCACTAAGAAATGGAATATACTTGCCAACCAAGTCATAATGGCTTTCAAGGATGATATCAATGGTGAGGGAATAGGAGTTGGAATTGATAGATGGGATGGATACATGGCTAGTCGAAGAAGGCTCTTTGACACAATCAAAACTAATGAAATTAATAATGTTATTGTAATAACAGGAGATTCCCATAAAAATTGGGTCAATAATCTTCACGATGACTTCCTTGATCTAAACTCACAGATTCTCGCTACAGAATTTGGTGGAACGAGTATTACTTCCGGCGGTAATGGGACCGCAAAATTTGGAGAGAACATCCAGAAGGAAAATCCCCATATCAAATATGTTGGAAATCAAAGAGGTTATGTAAGGTGTAAACTAACTCCAGAAGAAATTAAAATGGATTATCGGGTTGTTCCTTATATAGATAAAAAGGGATCACCCATTACCACCACTAAGTCCTTTCATGTTATGAATGGAATTCCTGGGGCAGTTGAGAACCAATAGAATAAAAAAACAATGAAAAAAGTATTTTATCTACTACTAATAGTACTCTTCACACTCTCATGCAAAGAGTCTAAGATTATTAATAATATTTCAAATTCTCATAAGAACAATGTACTTTTCATTTTAGTGGATGATCTTGGTTATAAGGATCTTGGCTGTTATGGCAGTGAATTTTATGAAACGCCCAATCTTGACAGGCTCGCTTCAGAGGGTGTAATGTTCACAAACGCATATACTCCTAATCCTGTATGTTCTCCCACGAGGGCTTCCATAATGACAGGTAAATATCCATCACGTGTGAGAATTACTGATTGGATAAAAGGTTATAAAGCCAAGGATCCCAAATTAAAAACCCCAGACATCAACTATAATTTGCCCTTGGGGGAAGTTACACTGGGAGAAATGTTTAAGGAAAATGGATATAAGACCTTCTTCGCTGGTAAATGGCATCTTGGAGATGAGGGATATTATCCCGAAAATCAAGGTTTTGATATAAATTTAGGAGGTGCCCAATATGGATCCCCCCCAGGTGGTTATTATTCCCCGTATAAAAATACGAAACTTGTAGATGGCCCCGATGGTGAATATTTACCAGATCGGCTGGCATCAGAGACTATAAAGTTTTTTTCAGAAAATAAAGAAAAACCCTTTTTGGCATACTTATCTTTCTATTCAGTACACAGACCTATTGAAGCTGATAAGAAATCTATCGAAAAGTTCAAGAAAAAGAAAAATGCTTTAACTGACTCTGACCCACATATTGTGAAAGAACATCAATCCTATACCAGAACCGTTCAATCTGATGATGAATATGCTTCAATGGTTTATGCGATGGATAGAAACGTGGGAAGAGTATTGAAAGCTCTTGATAGTCTAAACCTGACAGATAATACTACAATTATTTTTACATCTGACAATGGAGGGCTTTCGACCAGCAGGGGAACAAATCCTGCACCTACATCTGTCTATCCCTATCGAGCTGGAAAAGGATGGGTTTACGAAGGTGGTCTAAAAGTACCTATGATAATCAAAAGTCCTTCGAACAAGAACTCGAGAAAAATTGACGAACCCGTAATCAGCATGGATTTGTTCACGACTCTTATAGATCTTAATAATCTAAAATATCCTGATAGACCTAAAGTGGACGGGCATAGTCTAAAGCCTATTTTAATAGGAAATGATAGTGATTTTAATAAGCATGAAACATTATTATACCATTATCCACATTATCATGGAAGCGGTTGGAAACCAGGTACAGCCCTCAGGTATAAAGATTGGAAAATAATTCACTTTTATGAAGATGATACGTTTGAACTCTACAATATAAAAGATGATATACAGGAAGAAAACGATCTCTCTAAGTCGAATCCCCAACAACTTGAAAAATTAAAGGAAATACTTGCAAAGACACTACAGGAAACAGACTCTCCTATCCCTGAAAGAATCAAATAAAAAATCCTCTTGAACTTATTTTAAATTTTGATTCAAGAGGATTTAATTCCTTATTGTCCCATCAATACTACTTCAGTTCTAAGGGCTTCACATCTTTGCTGTATTCCCCTACAATGGATTGATATTCATTGTAAAGTTTTTTCAGTTTGTCCAGTTCCGCGTCAGCTAGGTTGTCTTTTTGCCCAGGATCATTCTTGATATTGTACAACTGAAAATCATCACTGTTTCCTGATTCTATATTAACTTGATCAAAAACTTGAGGACCTTTATAAGGAGGTATCATGATATAATCTCCCATTCGCAGAGCAGTTCTTCCACTTGCCTCAACGATCAGCTTATCCCTGCCAGCATTACTTTTACCCATAAATGAATCAAGAATATCCTTGCTGTCAGTTTTTTGTAAATCGGTATTTGCTTCGATTAAATTCTTAAGGGAGCTTAAAATATCCATTTGAGATACCAGGGCATCGCTGACTTTTGGCTTGATTTTACCTTCCCAATACACTGCAAAAGGAACTTTGGTTCCAGCCTCAAACAAACTGTATTTTCCGCCCCTAAGATCTCCCCATGGCGTGTGATCTCCTAGTTTCTCTACCGCATTATCATAATAACCATCATTGAGAACGGGACCATTATCACTTGAAAATATTATCAAGGTATTTTCGAGCAAACCTTCCTCTCTAAGGGTTTTCATAAGTTCACCCACGCACCAGTCCGCCTCAAGAAGAACATCTCCCCTAGCCCCCATTCCAGACTTCCCTTCAAATTGTGGTGATGGAGTCCTGGGAACATGCGGTTGTTGAAGAGCGTAATAAAGGAAAAAGGGCTCGTTCTTATTTTCACTAACGTAGTCTTTGGCATGATTCAGAAAATTTTCTGCCATTTCCTCATCCTTCCATTTTGCTGTTTCACCACCTTTCATAAAACCAATCCTGGGAATACCATTCACAATTGAGTTATTATGCCCGTGATGCCATTTCAGCTTTAAGAGTTCAGGATTATCTTTTCCCGTGGGTTCACCTTCAAAATTCTTTTTATAATTGACCTCAATCGGATCATCTGGGTCAAGATTGGCGACTCTCCCATTGTCAATATATACGGTGGGAACCCTATCCTGCGTTGCAGCCATGATATAACTGTAATCAAAACCCACTTCATTAGGTCCTGGTCTTATCCTATCATTCCAATTTACATTTCCATTCCCTAACCCTAGGTGCCATTTACCTACAATTCCAGTCTTATATCCTTCCTTTCTGAGCATTTTCGGGATTGTCACTTGGGCAGTATCGATTAGTAACGGAGCGGTACCGGGAAGGATTTTTGCATCTTCGTTTCTCCATGGATAAGTTCCTGTCAACAATGCAAACCTACTGGGAGTGCAGGTCGCGGAAGTCGCATAACCATTTGTGAACTTCACACCACCGTTAACTAGGCTGTCAATACTTGGTGTACTGATTTCGGTTGCTCCGTATGAACTTAGATCACCGTAACCCAGATCGTCAGCATAGATTATAATTATATTAGGCTTCTTTTCTTTTTCTTCGGAAGTGTCCTTCCTTCTATCCATGCATCCGACAAATGACATAAAAATGATTAAAAGAATACAGGAGCGAAACATTGAAGTATATATTATATTGATTTTCATTGTTTTTAAAATTATCATCTAGTATTGTCCTTAAAATTATACGTATCGTAACAAAAGAAATATGACTTTCACGTCAAAAAATATTGATTAAAAATCATTTATCGAAACGATACGTTTTAAAAGGGTTAGCTGGCTTGTATCAATACTATCCGATCTTACGACATTAATATCGTATAGTGTGATATTGAAAAAACTCAATAATAGAGATTATTAAGTTTCAATAAAGTTTAATCCTTATTCTCTCAAACTAGTTATAAGAATGCCTGAACTGCACCGGTGAAAGATTTGTCTTTTTCTTAAACATAGGGATAAATGATTGCACATTCTAAAAACTAAGGCTTAGTATCCCTTTGAAAACAGTTGAAGCACGAATGAGAGTTGCATTTCAAAAATCGGAGAGGGCTTTAAAAAAATTCATTTATACTTTTTTGGCTATTTGGAAACCACTAAAAAAATATCTCAAAAAAAACTGCAATTCATAAACTTTTGTCAAAAAGGGGTGAATTCGGTGGAGATAAAATCTAATGCAGCCTTAAAGCCCTTAATAATCGAATAAATTCAATTATTAGATAGTTCCTCTTTCTCCGCGAAAAGCCCCGTTATCGCAATGATGACGGGGCTTTGTTTTTTAAGTTGACAATATAGTTGACAGTTCTTTGCGTTTTAGTCCGCTGAAATTGCCACCAAGGAGTTTTTTTTCTTTCTGTAGATATTTGGAAAAATTGGAAATACTTCTTTCTCAAATGAACCATTTACATATCTTTTACCAATAAAAGGTTTAACTGTTGTTCTTTCTTCATCAAAATCAACTGAATAAACCATGACATCCTCATCATCATTTTCAATTTCAACAGTTGAGGCTATTTGAAATAATTTATTATTGTTCTCATATTCCAACTCATCGCTATTGATTACAACAGTAGTACCCTCTGGAATTTCTTGAAGATTAACAACTAAATCACTTGCTTTTATACTTTTCATCTTTTTATTTGATTTCACTAATTCCAAGTTTAGTATTTTATGATAAAGCTTTGAAATATTTTCGACAATCTCTTTTAAAAACTCGACATTGTCGAACTCAATCAAAAATGTTTCAGGGCTAACTCTTTTAATTTGAAATCGTCCTTCCGAGAATTTATCTAACTGTGCCAAACTATTATCCTGTTTTTTGACTATGCAATTATGATGGACTATATTATTTCTAACTTTCCTTACATTATCTAAAAAACTCCATTCTGGGTTAAGTTCATTTATTTCAATTCGCATCGACTTTTTAATGAACACCTTTATTTTGTCTAAATCATTTTGTCCTTTTAAATCATTAACAAAATATTTTTGTTGATGTCCTCTTGCATATGAATTACATCCTACTTTCAATTTTTGCTCTAAAAATGAATAGAGCATAATAATTTGAGAACGCCTTAGATTTTGCCGAAAGTCATCATCAAATTTTTTAAACTCATCAATGTGGTTGTCCCTTATATGTTCTAAAAATTCTTCATCATATCTGGAAGAGTTTGTTCCAAAAGACTTCTCCAATTCATCAAATCTTTCATTTAAAATATTTGTTTCCCTATCTATGTTATTCTCATTAAAATTTATATAATCCCGATAAGAATCTAATTCTAAACCAAAGAATATACCATCAGCATTATCAAATTTTGAAGTCCAGCGGCTTAATCCCATATTTTACAAACTCTTTAATTTTAAATCAAACTCATCTTTCTTTTTACCAATCATTGCCTCCTCCTTATAGAATAGTATCGTTGCAACTTTAAAGCTCTAAATCATCATATCTATAATCCTCGATATAATCAATATCATCTTTAAACTCACTAATATCAATAGGGTATAACTTAATATTTCGAGCTACGCGTTTTAACTTGACAACAAGATCAATATTTTCGTGCCTTAATACTGACTCAACGAAGCTAAATTTGTCACATTCCTCCATATCCAAATAGTGAATAAAGTCGAAAATGAACTGAACCATTACTTCATAAGAATCGACATGTGTTCTAATGCTATCACTATTAATTATTAGATAATCAAATGAAGAATATTCTTGTACATTGTACAAAGAGCTTACGTTAGCTGGAGGAGCAATACCTTCCTCTATAAATGAAATATAAAAATCCTTTAAAATATCTTTTTCAATTTTGAAAGTGTAATCCAAGTCACTTACCTCTATCAATCCTGCAAATTGATAAGAAAGTATGTTATTTAGGTATTCTCCTATCGTAATAAGACTGTAATTTGATTTATAGTAGTTTGGCATTTATCAATTTTATCAATGAGCTTTTATACGCTTTAACTTATTATACCAGTTTTACTCCAATCTCAATTTTATCAATCTCTTTCATTAACCTATCTGTCTCTGAAAGTGCCACTATGATTTTTTGATAATGAAAAACATCTTCAAAAGTTAACTCTCGGTCTTTACGATCTTTTAACCACTTTTGAGCCGGTTGATAGCCTCCTATATAGAACTCCCAAGCCACTAGAGGTACATTATTGAAATATTGAGTATCGTTTATCCAGACTTTACCTAAAGTATCTGAAATAGGCTCATAACCAATATTTGTTTTAGTTAGCTTGCGAGTGATAACATTATCACCCTCTCCTAGATACTGAGTAATATAATTTTCTACTTCTGGCCTTTCTAATAAATGAATTTCTCTAACTTCTTTACCTAGATTTACTAATTGCCAAAAAGTAGCTTGGTCTTTTGGGTAAGGCACTCTAGGGAAATCTATTTTTAAAAACTCTTTGTATTTTTCTCTATAGGTAGGGCTATGTAAAACTGCATAGATATAGTCTAAAATATCTATGGGCGCAAAGGTGTCTGGGGTTTGCTCTTTTTCGTCAGTAAACGTTAATAGAAGCTCTTTAGCTATTTTATCTACTATCTTTTTGTTGAGGTTTGGAGTTCTTTCTGGTTTTTCTTCTGTGGTTTGTTGATTGGTTTCTTTTGTATAGGTGTATAAAGGGAAAACCTGACACCCTTCTTTAGTTTTGTTTGAAATAAAACATTGATCTGAAATAATATCTGTAATGAAAATATGATAGAATTGATCTGAAGCTAGTTGTCTAGTTGAAATTAACGCAACACTTTTATTGTTTACATTACTTAGAACTTTAGTATTTAGTCTTGCTACAAAATTAGAATCATAATAAACAAATCTTTTGTCAAAACATCTATAATTTTGCTTAATGAGTCTATCATGAATTATGCCTTTTTCTTTTAGAATTTCTCTCGATTTGGCTAAATCCCACTTGTCATTATCTTTTATTTTTAATTTATATTTTATAGAAAGTTCTTCATTTGTTAAACTTTCATTTAAAAAATCAGACAACCTCTTTTCTACTTCGTCCATATCAAAATCAGTAATAAACCTATCTTTTTTTGTAAGAAGTCCAAGCGAGTTAATTTTATACATTTCATTTAATGCAAAACCTAATTTGTATGTGTCTTGTGATTCAAAATCTTTTTGAACCATAAAATATTCAGGAGCTTTATTAGGTAGTTCTATAAACTCAATGTTATTTATTGAATTATCATTTAAAAAATTGTACTTAAAATTTCTTTTACCATATAAGTCATAATGAAATACCTTGCCAAGTTGATTTGTTTTTTTCTTACCTGTTTTTACAAAAATGTTAATTGAAACTCCCTGCATAATATCAAATACATTTACATCTGGGCTACCATCTGGAGCAGTTTCATTCTTTTTGCTATTTCCGTGTAAGTCAATTGTATAAATTTTATCATAGGTTTTTAGCAAGTTCCATCGCATCCCTCTAAATGTTGGGTTGTCTAAAAATCCATGTGGGTTAATAAAGGCTAAAACTCCTGTTCCATTTTTTTCTATAAAATGTTGTCCATATCGTAAAAACTTTACATAACGTCATTTATAAACTTAGAGTTTTGCTCTTTTAATTTTTGTTTACCTCCAGGCTCTTTTTTATAATCTTCCATTAAGTTCATAATCCAGTCGCCTTTATTGGCACTTTCGCCACTATAAGGCGGGTTTCCTATAATACACATTACAGGGGTGTCTCTCTTAATATGGTTTGCCTCGTTTGCCTCACTACTTAGCCAATTGGCAAATAACGTTCCTGTATCGGGGTGATATTCTTCTAAGCTATTGGTTAAGTAAATTTTTGTGCGTTGGTTTGTTTTGGCTTTAAATCCTGTTTCTCTTAACAATAAATCAATCTGTAAATGCGCCATTGCATAAGACGCCATTAATAACTCAAAGCCATTTAAACGGGGTAAGAGGTCTTTTTCTGCATAACTACTCCAAATACCTTCTTGCCCTTTAAACTTTTTGTGTACGTGCTTAATAACCTCAGCTAAAAACGTTCCTGTACCGGTTGCAGGGTCTAAAATTTGTACTTTGTGTACTTCTCTATCTACTTCCTTATAACCGCTCTTAAAAGTTTTGTTCGCAATATCTGTTTTAACCTTTACGGTAGTTATAGAAGTATCTGCCAAGCCTTGTGGTAATTCAAAATCACTTTTTAAAATATCATCAACGGCTCTTACTATAAAATTAACTACAGGAGCTGGTGTATACCAAACCCCTCTGGCTTTTCTTAATTTAGGGTCGTATTCAGCCAAAAAGGTTTCATAAAAATGAATAATAGGGTCTTCCATCTTAGTAGATTTCCCGTAATTCTTTAAAATGTCCTCTACATTACACGCTAAGAATATTTCGGCTAAATTATCTACAATCCATTTAATACGGTCGTCTATATCTGCACCGGCTATATAACCAAACAACTTTCTTAAAAACGGGTTTGACTTTGGTATAAGTTCTGCGGCTTCTTGCCTACTAAATGTATTTAAGGTAGGGTCGTGCAACCTTGCAGCAAATAAACCATATGCTATGGTTTGAGCGTACACATCTGCAAAACCTTTTGGAGTAATATCATGAATTAAGATGTCTTTAAAAGCCATCATTTGCTCTTGTAATGTGGTGTTTTCTTGGTTGACCTCATCACTTAAAAGAGACTTTTCTATAACATCTGAAAGTAAACGAGCTTTACCCGCCATCATTTCTGCCAAACGCTTAGAGCTTTTAATGGTTTGCCCTATATGTATGGCAAAATCTTTAATTAAGTTGGTAAAGCTTGCAAAGTTATCTGGTAAGGGTTTTATTTGATGATCTACAACCTCAGCAATCGCTATTTTAGTAACAAACTCACCATCCTGATATATATGAAAATCAATATAATCTGTAAAAATAAGATTGCTTAAAGAGGCTTTGTATCTATCAAATTGCTCTTTGTTTCCTGTTTTCTTTTTACCCTCTAAATCTTTGTTGCCAATGTCTTTGGCTTCAATAAAACCAATTGGTATATCTTTTTTAGTAAGTATATAATCTGGTGCGCCACATTTCTGTCTTTTAGGTTCGTTGGTCGCTCTTACTTCCGGTAATAGAGTTTCTAATAATTGCTGTAAATCACCTCTGAAAGTGTGTTCTGTTGCATTCCCTAATTTATAACGTTGGTTGAGATTATTTAAGTAGCTTTCTATTGTCATTCTATCGTTTATCTTATTTCTTAAAAATAGAAATCTTTATACAATGAAGCTAAACTAATGTAGTATTAATATTATTTTCTAAAATAGCTTTTAGACTTGGAGGTAATATATAACCGCTTAATGTTTCGCCAGTTAATACATGTTGCCAATCTGTAAGCTCTGGGTTATACTCCCATTCATCATAATTAAGTAAAAGCTGAGGTTTAATCTGTTTGTGGGTTGTTTGCTGAGGTGAGTCAAATCCAAATCGGTCAAATATACGTTTGCCCTTCATAGCCGTTAATATGGTATCTAAGGCTTTTAAATATATATAAACGGTTTTCTTTACTCTCGCTTTTTCTTTTAAGTCTGCTTCTGTAAAAATTTTACTGCCATATTTAATAATCTCAATTAACCCATTCTCTAAATCTCGTACAGGTTGTATGTTTTGAGCTGGTCTTTTGGCAAATTTGGGTGTCCATAATTTCAGCCATTCCCTCAGCAGAATTTCAGCAGTTTTTCTATCTTTTGTAATTATATGAAAATGTGGATTGTACGTTTTATACTTAGGGTTAAAATTACATTCTAAAGAGCGTACACCTACTAACTTAATACCATTGCCACGTTGATAACGCTTTCTATGTTTGGCGATTATACGAGTAATACCTTGTATAAATTTTGCTATGTATTTACTGAGGTTTCTAGCACTACACGATTTAACGGTTAAGGTTAAGAAATAAGGTTCTTTCCATTTTTCCATCACCGGCTTATATCTATTTATCATATCTGCCTTGCGAATACTACAACACAAAGAGCAAAAGCGATTTTTACAATACTTACCATAAAACCGCCCATTAACTGAAACTAGGTTTTGTTGACAGTAGTACGTATTCCAGTACGATTTTTCTAATTCCGGCTCTCCATTATCCTGAGCTATTTTGATAAGGTTAAGCATCATTATTTGCGTTCTTGTTTTACGCATTGCCCGTCCTTTTAATGCTTCAATATTAAATAAATCTGAGCCTTCCCCGTTGACAATAACATTGCTTTGTCTCGCTTTGTTTGTCTCGTTTTCTACTAATGTATCAAGAATGAATTTAATGGTATCGTTAACATAATGCAGTACATTACCGTCTTGATTCTACGTACGTACCATTCTAATTTAATTTATGGATTTCAGTTTATCGATTCAACACAATGAAGGCTTGTTCCTCAACAAGATGATCACCTTTGAAAAAAGGAAAATCTTACAACATTATTTTGAAAACAAACTGACAATCAATGACCAGGAGAAGCTCATCCTAGAACGTTGCCCTGCCTCTGAAATTGAGACAATATCATTGATAGGCATTTTACTTTCCCACAGGACCCCCATAAACACCTTTAGATTGAGGATAGGTTCTGTATTTAAAAGTGATGAAGTGTTGGCCCAGGCTTGTCAAAAAATGGTCTCCCCAAAAGATATAACAATGGCGGAAGAAATCTTGTTTGACTGGCAGTATGAATATGATGAAGACATTGAAATCCCCATTGTTGACCAGTATATTTCGCTTTTTAAAAAATAATTATAAATGTTTGAAAAAAGGATCTCGTTTTATATGATCATTTAGTCAGTTATCAGCACGTATCCGGAATTTGAGAATTAAATTTGGGTAAAATACATCCTCATGAATTTTGTCAAATATTACTTGTCACTTTTTCTGCTCGCACTTACGAACACCATCAATGCCCAGGACACGCCGTCAAAGCTTCTTACCATTGATAGGATCTATAATTCAAATGAATTTAGCGGAGAGTACCAGCGGTCCATATTCTGAATCAATGATGGCGATGCCTTTATCACCATTGAGGGCAACGGCAACAATGAGGACCAATTGATGCGTTATGAGAGCAAGAATAACAAGCAGACCGTTTTTTCTCCATGTGGAGGCCCTAAAGCCACAGGCCAGGCAGTCTTGCCAAGAGACGGTTTTTATTTTTTGGCTTAAGCCAAAAAACAGTTTAACCGAAATCCTGGCCCTTTTATCCCGGTGAAAAATGGTATGGTCATAAAGATTTAGTTATATTTAGCCGTAAAATACCTAACCCATAGCCATATTAAAATGAAGAAAAAAAAAAGAGTATCCTTAAAGGATATAGCCAAGGCTCTTAATGTATCTGCAACTACAATATCCTTTGTACTTAACGGAAAGGGTAAGGAAAAGAAAATATCAGACGAGGTAATCAAAAAGGTCGAAGACTACGTCAAATCAATTAACTACAAGCCAAATTTTGTAGCACAAAGCCTAAGGACGGGCAAGACAAAGATCATTGTATTGATGATGGAGGATATAAGCAATATCTTTTTTGCCAATATTGCCCGTATCATTGAGGATATAGCTTATGACAAGGACTATAAGGTCCTTTTTTGCAGTCATGAGAACAAGGATGACAAAGCCCGGGAATTCATAAATATTTTTTCGGGACGGCAGGTTGATGGGTTTATTATCGCCCCTCCTGCTGGTATAAAGGATGAAATAGACCAACTGCAAAAAAACAATACCCCCGTCGTACTCTTTGACAGGAGCCTGGAAGGTTTGTCCTCACACTGTGTGATGATCAATAACCAGAAGGCTTCTTATGAAGGGACAAAGCATCTTATTGAAAATTCTTTCAAGAATATCGCATTCATAACCACGGCTGTTCAACAGGCGCAAATGCTAAATCGATTAACAGGCTATACCGAGGCCATTGATGAAGCAGGTCTTAAAAGTTATGTACTGCAAATACCTTTTAATGATGTTAATTCAGAAAAAGGGAGGAGCATGATTCATTCATTTCTCTCACTCAACAAGGAGATAGATGCGGTTTTCTTTGCGACAAACTACCTAACCCAGAGCGGTATTTTAATGATTAAGGAGACTAATCCCAACCTCATCAATGAGCTAGGTGTTATAACATTTGATGACAATGATCTTTTTCAAATCTATACCCCCACGATTTCTGCAATAGCACAACCTCTTGAGAGCATAGGTCAAGAAGTAATGCGTATTATGTTAATGTTATTAGAAAATAACACTCCATCTATAGAATATAAAAATGTGCTCATCGATGCAGAATTAATAGCACGCGAATCATCAAAACCCAAATAAAAGGTGGTTATTTTTTAATATTATCTAGGCAAAAAGCATATTTTTTTATTTTTTTCACAAAAATGAGCTTTTTATAAAGAATATTTTTTCTTTGCTAAAACGTTTTAGTATGTTTATCATATTATTAAATGTATGTTAAACAACAAACACCTAGCATTGATGGAAAAACAATTTACTAGAGAGCGTATTGGGAAACCACCAGCCGTATTTAAAACATCGAGGAACCCCCTCAAACGTTATAGTACGGTTTTATTGGTTATATTTAGTATCGCTTTTCAAAATTTTGCAATAGCGCAAGAACAACAGGGAATAACCATAACCGGTGTTGTCTTAGACCCCCAGGGACTCCCCCTACCAGCGGTTAACGTTTCTGAGAAAAACACGAACAATGGTTTACAGACTGATTTTGATGGAAATTTTTCAATTACCGTAGATTCAAAAAAATCAATTCTTGTATTCTCTTATGTAGGTATGCGCACTACGGAGGTCACCGTGGGAGAAAGAACAACAATAGATATCCAGATGGATGATGACCCCCAGTCCCTAGATGAAGTAGTTATCGTGGGATATGGTAAACAAAAGAAGATTAGTGTGGTGGGGGCACAATCCACAATTGAGGCTGAAGAGCTGGAACTACCTGTAGCAAATATAGGCACCATGCTCGCAGGGCGTATCTCTGGCCTAACAGGCGTACAACGTGATGGTATCCCTGGCTTTGATGGAGCTGACCTATGGATACGGGGTATATCAAGTTTTGGCAACTCAGGTCCTTTGATTTTAGTAGATGGTGTTGAGCGTAGCCTAGACAATATTGACCCTCGGGATATCTCATCTTTTACAATTTTAAAAGATGCCTCTGCCACAGCGGTTTATGGTATACGTGGAGCTAATGGGGTGATTCTCATTGAAACCAAACGAGGTAAACTAGGAAAGCCGAAAGTCACCTTGGATTATTATGAAGGTATAACTTATTTTACCAAAATACCTGAGCTTGCAGATGGAATAACCTATATGAACCTGGCCAACGAGGCTTTGACCACTAGAGGTCTACAACCAAAATATCAACAGGATTATATTGACAATACGGCTTCAGGTATCGACCCCTTACTCTATCCTAACGTGGATTGGATTGATGAGGTATTTAAGGATTATGGACGTAATCGAAGAGCCTCATTGAACGTTTCGGGAGGAGCTCAAGACGCTCAATATTACCTCTCCCTGGGATATTATGACGAGACTGGCCTCTTTGTAACTGATGGCCTTGAAGATTATAATTCAAACACAAGGTTCAAAAGGTATAACTTCACATCTAACCTGACCCTTGACATAACAAAGACCACAAATATAAATGTGGGAATTCAAGGCTATTTATCTGAAGGTACATATCCCGGCCGTAGTCCCGGTGATATTTTTAATGCTGCCATGGAAGCACCACCTGTTGAGTATCCCGTGATTTACCCTGGTGGGTTTGTACCGGGCAAGAGTGCAAATGGAGGCTTGCGAAACCCATATGCTGAAGTAGCAAAAAGAGGATATAGGGATTTAACAAGAAATCAGGTTTACACAAACCTTAATATCAATCAAGAACTGACCTTTATTACAGAAGGACTTTCTGCTGCAGCACTGTTTGCATTTGACACTTACAATGAACAGGATGTAAACAGGACCAAGCGTCAAAGCACATATTTTGTTGACCAAAACTTTCCATATACTGATGATGGAGAGTTATTGCTGAACGAAACCCTGACCAGTGATAATCCATTCTTGGGATATGACAGGTCCAATAGGGGGAACAGAAGGTTTTATCTACAGGCTTCCCTAAATTATAACAGAAGTTTTGGCGACCACTCTGTAAGTGCGCTTTTATTAGGTAATAGAACGGACTATACTGATGCGTTTGCCGGGAACTTTACAGATGCAATCCCCTTTAGAAATCAGGGCTTGGCGGGAAGAGCTACCTATTCTTATGATGACAGGTACTTTTTTGAGGTAAATGCTGGATACAATGGATCTGAAAATTTTGCTCCAGATAACCGATATGGTTTTTTCCCCTCTGTAGCCGTGGGATGGGTAGCATCTAATGAAAAATTCTTTGAACCCCTAAAAGGAACAGTTGATTATTTAAAATTTCGTTACTCTGATGGTCTTGTGGGGTCTGATTCAGGTGCTGGTCGTTTTTCATATCTATCTAGAGTGGAGCAGCAAAATGGAGGATCGGGTTTTGATTTTGGCGAAAGCCGTCAATTTACTGATGGTATTATTGAGACATTTATAGGTGTTGATGTAAAATGGGCCGAGGCTAGAAAACAGGATATAGGTGTTGAAGCAAACTTTTTTAACAATAACCTTCAACTTATATTTGATTTATTTAAAGAACGCACAGAAGGCGCTTTCTTAGAACGTGGGGATATTCCCAACTATATAGGGCTCAATTCTGATCCCTATGGAAATCTAGGTATCGTTGAGAATAAGGGTTTTGATGGTACGGTTACCTATAGGGCTAATTTAAATGAGCTAAAACTGGATTTTAGGGGAACCTTTAGCTACAACAAAAACAAGATTATTGAAAACGGGCAACCGCTTCAACCCTTTGATTATTTAAATAGGCAAGGAACGGGATTGCTAGCAAATTTTGGCCTTGTGGCCGAAAGGCTTTTCACTCTTGAAGATGATATTAATGGTGATGGAAAAATCACTGCGGATGATGGATTCCCCTTTCAAACTTTTAGTGAAATACAACCAGGAGATATTAAATATTCAGATTTGAATAATGATGGTGTAATTGATTCTTTTGACCGTAAGAACATAGGTGACGGTGATGTTCCTGCACTAACGTATGGTTTTGGTATTACAGCCCAATATAAGGGCTTTGACCTCAGCTTATTCTTTCAGGGACAAAGCTATTCTGACCGTTTTATAGGTGGTTCGGGTATCCAACCATTTGTAGGAGGTGGTGGAGAAGGCAACCTCTATACCATTGCAATTGACAGGTGGACACCTGAAAACAATAATCCATATGCGACATATCCTAGACTTTCATATGGTGCTTCGGCCATAGGTCAAGAAAACAATACACAGCAAAGTACCTGGTGGATAAGGGATATTGATTTTTTCCGTCTTAAAACGGCAGAAGTGGGCTATACGCTTCCTTCAACATTGACAGATAAAATAGGATTCTTGAATACCCGTTTTTACCTAAGGGCAACAAACTTATTCACCATAAGCAAATTTGACCTTTGGGATCCTGAACTCAATACAGCCAATGGAAATTCTTACCCCAATATTTCAGTAGTATCAACTGGAGTATCAATAGACTTTTAAAAAATAAAAAAGAAATGAAAAATATTAGAAGAATATTAATCTTAATGGCAATGCCCCTCTTTTTTGGGTGCAATGACGATTATCTGGATCAAGTTCCTGATGACCGCTTGACCTTTGAGGGAACCTTTGCCCAAAGGAAAACTGCCGAAAGGTACCTAGCAAATGTTTATAGCCAGATGCCAAGTGAAATGGCACAACGGTATACAACATCAAATAATTCTGGCCCCTGGACCGGCGGCTCTGATGAAGCAGAGTACGTATGGTCATTTCATATGGGGAATTTTTTGAACCAAGCTAACTGGAATGCCACTACACAAGAGGTAAGTAATCTCTGGTCCAATTTTTATCGGGGAATACGTTCTGCTTCTACCTTTATTGCAAATATTGATAAGTGCAAGGATTGTACACCGGCCATCAAGGAGCAATATACTGCAGAGGCAAGGGTACTAAGGGCATATTACTATTATAATATCATGCGCAGCTGGGGCCCTACCATCCTTATGGGAGAAACCCCTATACCTCCTGATGCCAATCTCAAAGAAATAGGATTGAAGAGGAATAATATTGACGAAGTAGCGCAGTACATTGTAAGTGAACTTGACATTGCTGCAGAAAAATTGAAAGGTATCAACTTTCAAGGAAGCAATGCAGGAAGGATGAGCAGGCCATTTGCAATGGTCATCAAGGAAAAAACCTTGCTATTTGCAGCAAGTCCCCTTTATAATGGCAATAAAGATCTTTCAGCTCTAGTGGGACAGGAAGGGGAAAACCTCATCCCTCAAAATTATGATGCTAACAAGTGGACATTAGCTGCAAATGCGGCTAAAGCCATCATAGATGATTATGTACCTAATACTTTTTCATTATACAAAGAATATAATAATGATGGAAGTTATAATCCTTATCTATCCACCCGCAATGTAATGACCGTTGATTATAATGATGAAATAATCTATGCGCTTCCGCAAGGAGATAATGCATATCATTATGATGTAACGCCCTATCACCTAGGTGAAGCTAATGAAATAAGGGCAGCAGGGGGACTTAGTGTAACCCAGGAGATGGTCGATGCCTATTTCACTGCAAACGGCCGTTCAATTGATGATCCCCAATCTGGTTATCAAGAAAGCGGATTTTCAAATTTTCAGGCACCTTATGACTTTACAGCGAGAAGGACCTATAATCAGTGGATAAACAGGGAACCTCGATTCTATGTAGGTGTCACCTATAATGAAAGTTTGTGGTTCAATAGAAATTATGGAGATGTGATCACCACGACCTGGTATGGTGGTAATTCAGGCAGACAGGCAGGTACAAACGATTATCCCCCTACTGGATATATAGTGAGAAAGAACCTACCTATCGTACCGTGGTATAACAATGACCGCAGCATACCTGTTTTCAGGCTTGCAGAAGTTTATCTAGATTATGTAGAGGCACTCAATGAAAGTAGTCCTGGAAATGCAGATATTCTCAAATACCTCAACCTGATTAGGGAAAGAGCAGGTATACCCGAATACGGTTCGCCAGAACTTGCTGTCCCCGCGGGACAGGATGCCATGCGCGATGCCATCCATAAAGAACGCAGGGTAGAACTAGCCTTTGAAAGCGTACGCTATTTTGATGCACGCCGCTGGAAAATTGCTGACCAGGCTTTTGATGGTCCTTTTCATGGTCTGGATATCAATGCCAGGCAAGAGGAGAATTTCTACAATGTCATAGTATTTGAAGAAAGGGTCTTCAGGCCACAGGATTATCTCTGGCCAGTTCCTCAAGATGAGCTTAATGCAAACCCATCATTGATTCAAAATCCAGGATGGTAAACCTTGTACCCATGAAAAAAACAATCTTTTTCATTATAGCTATAAGTGGGATGTATTTTGGCTACAGCCAAAAAAATAAAATCGACCTGACTTATATTGACAATGCATCTGGCCTAGGCCCTGATATTCAAAAAGGATTTGCTAAAATAGTTCATACGGTATACCCTGAACTACTGAAGGATTTCAATCCTGATGCCAGAAAGGATATCACCATCTTTATTGATACAGATTATGATGGCGTGGCCTATGCTAACGATGGCAGGGTTACGGTAAGCTCTAAGTGGCTTACCTCCCACCCTGAAGACCTTGACCTTATGACGCATGAAATCATGCACATCATTCAAGCTTACCCGCCCCATAGCGGGCCAGGATGGCTTACAGAGGGTATAGCAGATTATGTACGTTATAAGTATGGCTTGGATAATGACATGGCAGGATGGTCACTGACCCCCTTTAATCCAAAACAGCATTATACCAACAGCTATAGGATAACAGCTAGGTTCTTAGCATGGATTACACAAAATTATGATAAGGACCTTGTAAAAAAGATGGATGCTAGGTTACGTGAAAAACAGTATTCTGAAAATTTATGGAAAGAATATACAGGCAAGACGCTAGATCAACTGTGGGAAGAATATAGTAAAAACCCCGTGTTGTCCTAGAATCAGGATAAATTCTGTAAAAACATATTTTAAAAATTAAATCATGAAAGATTTTACAATAAAAATGATAATAGTAGGGCTATGCACAGGTTGTTTGCTGTCTTGCTCTGATGATGATTCATCATTAGTCGACGGCCTTCCAGATGCCGTGGTCAACAATGATCCTCCCGGCTCCCCCCCAAGGGGGCTTACAGAAACCTGGGGAGACCATACTGAAAGTGTCTCGAGGCAGTCATTTGATGCATCTGCAACGGTGTTCTATGACCCAGAAGTAGATAGGGAAATTTTATGGCCCATAAACTTTTCTAGTTCTTTCTGGAACCAGGTAATTAATAGTTATGGGGTTTTTGGAGGAGACAGCCGCCTCTATTTTATAGGTCATGGAGAAGAAAGTGACGCTTTCATAAAGAACTCTTTTGATGAAAGTACAAACAACCGTACCATTCTAGACGCATCTGTTCTCAATGCTGAACTGAGTGCTGAAAAAATGGACGCATTGGTAAAATTACTTTCTGAACTTGTGGAGACCTCGGTAAAGAAAGTCAATGGATCCCCTGCATCAGCGGTATGGCAAGATAAATGGTCAGAGATTTTTACTTATGACTTATATACCAAGGTCGAGCTGGATGCAGATGCCGCTAGGGTAAAATCCTTATTTACCGAAAGTAGTGTTGACTATCCCTCTCCTGATAGTTTTTGGTTTAGGGATTGGTTTTTGCCCCTTTATGAAAACTACAATGGCAGTGGTATCTTCAATAATTTTTTCAATATCCTTTCTACCAATTATCCCATTGATGGTACTGATTATGCTAAGGAAATGAACATTGGAGAATTTGTACATTTTTTCAGTGGTGCTTCCGGTGATGATTTACAGCCTATGTTTGAAACAGCATTTGGGTGGAATGATGACTGGGCACAAGAGCTACTCATTGCCCAGGCTCAATTTCCTAATCTTAATTATCCTTTTGATCCTGCTTCTACAATCATTGACCTTACATCAGAAGCTACGATTACCGTAAGTCGTGATAATGATAATGGCCCTAATGCGGGAGAAGGATCTCTTAAATTAATCGACAATGACCTAAGCACAAAATTCCTGGCTCCTGGATTTCCCCAGGAATTCTGGATGCAACAAAATTTTGCACAGAGCACGGTTGCAAATAAATACACAATAACATCAGGTAATGATGCACCAGATAGGGACCTGAAGTCATGGAAACTCCTTGGGTCAAATGATGAAGTAAACTGGGACACCCTTGATCAACGTACGGATCAAGTCTTTACTGATAGGAATTTTACCCGAGAATTTGATTTTGACAACAATCAAGGTTATAGATATTACCGCATTGAAGTATTGGCAAATAACGGCAGTACACTGATTCAGGCAAGTGAGTGGAGAATGCTACGTCTTGAACTCCTGGATTTTGGCCCTACTGACTTTACACTTAATGCAACCATTGAGGTAAGCCGCGAAAATAGCGGTGGTGCTGACGGTGCAGAAGGTTCTAAAAAAGCTATTGACAATGATGTGAATACTAAATTCCTCGTAGGTGGTTTTCCTGACACTATGTATATGCAGCAAAACTTTGAAGCTGCGGTAACTGTTAATGAATACAGGATAACTTCTGCAAATGATGCACATGAACGTGACCCCTTGAGCTGGACACTTTCTGGCTCAAATGATGGTAGTACCTGGGTGGAGCTTGACTCTAGGTCTAATGAAGATTTTCCTGATTTCTTTCAAGAAAGAACATTCTTAGTAGATAATGACCAGGCCTATCTTCATTACAGATTAGATATAACAGAGAATAACGGAAGTGATGCCATGCAATTGGCAGAATGGAGATTGTACGGTAATTAAAATAAGTATTTAGTTTTAGTTTTTCAAATTTTGCTAAAGCCCCAAGATATGTTTAAAACATACTTGGGGCTTTTTATTTAACACACTTTAAAAACGTAAATCATACGTTTCTAGAAGAATTTTCATGGTTTAGTACCATTTGTTGATATGAAATCAACAAATAATATCGCAATTCAATACTTTATTTTTGACAAAAACTTAATGAAAATTCAATATATCGCCAAAATCATCAATTTATTAACTGTATTTTTTACGTTTAATTTTAATTTTCGCAATTCTTAAAAGGATACTTTTTCTAAGTAAATCGATTGACTAAGTTTAATAATACATTAACGGAGTGTTAACTTTTCAATTTTAATTAGATGGAAAAACTAATTCAACTAAAACTGAAAAGGCAAAGTAGGGCTATTCATTTTATCCTTAAACGAAATCGTTGTCGGCATGCGATAATGCTTTTGATTATGGGTATCATGTGCTATAGCAATCATACCTATGCCTTTCAAGATCAAACAAATGACAAGGTTACGGTTACCGGTACAATAATGGGTCCAGATGGGATGCCATTACCCACCGTAACGGTTATTGAAAAAGGTACTAACAATGGTACTCAAAGTGACTTTGACGGTAACTATTCAATCGATGTAGCTGCAAATGCCACTTTGGTATTCAGTTATGTGGGCTTTAAAACCCTTGAAGTACCTGTAAATGGTCAAACTGACATTGATCCCAGCATGGAAGAAGATGTTGCTGGGCTTGACGAAATCGTTATCACGGGATACACCGCCCAGGATAAGAAATCAATCACAGGTGCAATATCAACCGTGACCAGTGAAGACCTGGAAAAGGTTCATGGAGGTTCTACCGTAAGCTCTGGATTAGCCGGTAAGCTACCCGGGGTAAGTTTCAGGATGCCAGATGGGCGCCCCGGCGCAAGTGCATCGATACAGATACGTAATATGGGGACTCCCCTATATGTAATTGACGGAATACAACAGGATGAGGGGCAATTCAATAACCTTTCTCCTAATGATATTGCTAGTATTACCATCCTGAAAGATGCTTCAGCAGCTATCTACGGTGTTAGGGCAGCAAATGGTGTCGTGGTCGTAACTACTAAACGGGGCAAGAAAGGCACCAGGAATACCGTGAACGTGAATGCGTATACCGGTTGGCAAAACTGGACACGTTTTCCTGAGACCGTAAACGATTCCTATCAGTATGTTTTGGCTCAAGCCGAAGCCGAAATCAATTCCTTTGGATCAACAAACATCACACAAGATGAGCTCGAAAAATACCGCACAGGTACTGACCGCGGTTATCAATCTTTTAACTGGAGGGATTTTATAGTCAAGAAAAATGCCCCATTGACCAATATCAATGTCAGCGCATCAGGTGGCTCTGAAAACATTAACTACTACTTATCATATACCAGTCTAGATCAAGAATCGGTACTAGGTGATGAATTTAAGTTTAACCGTAGCAATATTCAAAGTAATGTGGATGCTAATATCTCTAAGCGTCTCAAAGTAGGAGTACAAATAAACGGAAGGATTGAAAAAAGGGAAAATCCTGGAATCCCGGGAGCTGATGACTACTGGCTACCACGTTTTGCGATTTTGCGAAACCGTCCATATGAACGTCCCTATGCAAATGACAATCCAGAATATCTCAATGACATAGGCCATAATGAGACAAACTGGGCACTGCATAATTATAAAATAGGTGGCTATCAACGTGACACATGGAGGGTATTACAAACTAATTTTACTGCTGAATATGACATCCCGTGGGTTGATGGCCTTTCGGCGAAAGGCATGTATTCATACTACATTGCAGACCGTGTCCTTAATGGACATGAATATACATACGAGGCTTACACCTATGACCCTAACGATGATACCTATACCGTGACCGGTGGTAGTACTAATCCATGGCGTGAGCGTAGAACCCGCAAAAACATCAGGAACATCTATCAAGGTCAATTACAGTACAAGCAAAAATTTGATGAACACAGTATAGATGCGGTATTTATCGCAGAACGTCAAGAAGCATTATATCTTGAGCAGTGGGTGCACTCAGTACCGGGCACAAATGAACTGCCCTTGATATATTTCTCAGACATGGATACCTATGATGATTACCAGGATGAGGATGCGCGTATAGGGTACATTGCCCGTTTGAGCTACAACTATGCAGACAAGTACTACCTGGAAGTATCAGGAAGACGTGATGCCTCATGGAAATTTGCCCCGTCCAAACGCGTGGGATACTTTCCGTCAGCTTCAGCTGGCTGGAGAATCACAGAAGAAAAATTTTTTAAGGACCTAATAGGAGAAAACAGCGTGCTGGACAATCTAAAAATCAGGGGATCCTATGGTGTCCTGGGGGATGACAATATCAACCTGGGGATCAACCCAGGTGACCCCAGGTATATAGGGCCTTATGATTACCTCACCGGTTATGAATATAATGTAGGGACGGCCATATTCAATAACGAAGCTGTAATCGCTGCAAGAGACAAGGGCCAACCCGTCAATAACATTTCTTGGTTTGAGAGCAAGATTACGGATATAGGTGCTGACTTCTATCTTTTTGATAGTAAACTCTCTGGGACCGTAGATTACTTTTACCGTAAAAGAACAGGATTAAGAGGGCAAAAATTTGATGTGCTCACACCTGATGAACTTGGTTATAAACCACCAGAAGAAAATACTGAAAGTGATGCTGTATACGGCTTTGAAGGATCTCTTAGCTATGCAGATAACATAGGTGATTTCAACTATAGTGTAACCGCAAATGGCTCCATCGCCCGAAGTAAGTTCTTGTCATCTTATAAACCAAGGTTCAAAAATTCTTATGACCAGTGGGATAATTCAAACAATTCTGACGGTGCTTCAAGAGCCCAGGATAGATACAATACTATCTTCTGGGGCTACACGGCAGTGGGACAGTTTCAATCCCAGGAGGAAATCGATAATTATCCTGTGGATATAGATGGACGTGGAAACAGCACTTTACTTCCCGGGGACATTATCTATAAAGATGAGAATGGGGATAAAAGGATTGACGGCTATGATATTACACCAATTGGGTACAATAGCTACAACCCCTTGATAAACTTTGGCATGAGCATTAACCTATCCTACAAAGGGTTTGATTTTACTGCTGATTTTTCAGGTGCGTCTGGATTTTCCTGGAATCAAAACTGGGAACAACGTTGGGCCTTTCAAAATACAGGAGCCCTCAACAAGATCTTTCTGGACCGTTGGCACAGGGCAGACCCATTTGACGTAAATAGTGAATGGATCCCAGGTAAATATCCCGCCCTTAGATATAATGAAGGTGGACACAGTAACTATAACAAGAACTCTACTTTTTGGTTACATAATGTCACATACCTAAAAGCAAGGACAATTGAGTTGGGCTATAACCTGCCCAAATCACTTTTGGACAAGATCAGTGTTCAAAAATGTAGGCTTTATATCAACGGGTATAACCTTTTCTCCATTGATAATTTGTCAGAATATGGTGTCGATCCTGAGGTTGTTGATGAAAATGGCCTACAATATCCACAGAACAGGTTTGTTAACGTGGGAGTAAACATCTCTCTTTAAAATTGTTATGAAATGAAAAAATATATAATATTATTTATCATACCTCTTCTTTTCGCTAATTGCGAATCAGACGAAGAGTTTCTAGATAGGGAACCCACGGATATTTTATCTGAGGAACAAATCTATAATAACCCAGACCTTGTTGTTTCGGTATTAGCTGATTTATACAATAGATATTATGACTTTGGTACGGTAGAAGACTGGCCATCATTAGCCAGGTTCAACGTTGCCTTTTGGTCCGAAGCTGGTCGTTACGGTATATTTCAAAATAACGGATGGGGATATGGTGAATGGGGAACATGGGATTATACCTATATTAGGGAAATGAACCTTTTTCTTGAAAGGCTGGACCAATCTACAGAGCTAAGTGAAGCAGAATTGGCACGTTTTAAGGCAGAAGGAAGGTTCCTTAGGGCATCTTACTACTTTACGCTGGTCAAGCGCATGGGTGGAGTACCCTTGATATTAGAGTCGCAGAACTATGACTTTAGTGGTGACCCCACTTACTTACAATTTCCCAGGGAAACAGAAGCAGGTATCTATGACTTTGTAATAAGTGAAATGGATGCCATAGTTGATGACTTACCTGCAGATGCCAACATAAAAGGGCGTGCCACGCAAGGGGCTGTGGTTGCTACTAAGGCCAGGGCAGCACTATATGCAGCTTCAATTGCTAAATATGGTCAAAGCACCCCCTCAGTTTCATTACCGGGAGGTGAAGTAGGTATCCCAGCTTCTCGTGCAGATGAATACTATACCACGGCACTTACGGCCGCACAGAGAATAATTAACGGCGAGGTTGGAAACTATGGCCTATATAATTCTAAACCGGACCTTTCTGAAAATTTTGCTTCCATTTTCTATGAAAAAAATCAAAATAATGAAGCCATATTTGTTGAGGATTTTAAGCTGCAAACCGATAAAAAGCATGGTTTCACCATCTCTAATCAACCCCGTTACGGAGCTGAAGAAGAAGAGGGTGGCCGTATCAATCCAGCGTTAAGCCTAGTTCAATCATTTGAAACCCTTGATGGCCAGTATAAACCATTGCCTATTAAGGATGGAGCTGGCAACCCTATATATTATGAAGACCCTGAAGATCTTTTTGCAGGAAGAGATGCACGCCTTGAAGGTACAGTCATAGTACCTGGATCTACCTTTAAGAGCAAAGAAGTAGATATTTGGGCCGGTGTTCAACTAAGTGATGGTACGGTAATCAGTGGAGACCAGCGAGGACAGCGCAAGGAATTCCCTGGGTCCAACGGTCAAGAACAGGTTGTGGGTTTTGATGGCCCCATTGATGGTCAGGAATTCACAGCGCAAACAGGATTTTATATCCGTAAATATCAAGACCCTAAACCAGGGTCTGGTCAAAGGGGAACTCAAAGTGATGTCTGGTTCATTCGTTATCGCTATGCCGAGGTGCTTCTCAATGCCGCTGAAGCCGCATTTGAACTGGGGCAAAATGACGTTGCGGCAGGGTATATGAACCAAGTAAGGCAACGGGCAGGGATCACTACTGACCTCGTCCCAGGAGACATAACCTTTGACAGGATTGCCCACGAACGCTTTGTTGAGTTTGCATTTGAAGGGTTACATTTTTTCGATTTAAAAAGATGGAGGATCGCACATCAAGTACTTGATGGTGTCCCCATGAATGCAGAAGATATTACAGAAAATATCGGTGATGCCACAAAGAGGTTGACACAGCCCTTTGGATTATGGCCATATAAGTATTTTAACCCGGGCAACCCCAATGATGGCAACTGGTTGTATAAAATTGTCAAGCCCTCCAGGGTAACAGGCTCTGATAATTTTCGACTAGGAAATTACTATTCTGAAATAGGACAGGGAATTCTCAACAACAATCCACTTATTGTCAAGAACCCCAATCAATAAAAAAGCAGTATTATGAAATTTAAATATATAATAGCAATTATAGGGCTAACCTTCATTTTCACTTCATGTGAAATTGATAATTATGATGAGCCTGAAGCATTTTTTACTGGAAGCGTAGTCTATCAAGGAGAACCTATTAATGTAGGCGCTCAGGAAGTAAGGTTTCAATTATGGCAGTCAGGTTATGGTCTTTATGCCCCTCTTGATGTGCATCTGGATATAGATGGCTCCTTTAGTGGACGTTTTTTTAGCGGTGATTACAAGCTAAAATTCATCGATGGCCAAGGACCATGGCAGGCCACTTCAGATACAATCAACGTGACCATTAACGGCAATACTGAGATGGACCTTGAAGTTACACCATACTATATGGTAAGAAATCCTCAATTCTCAGCCGCTGGAAATACCATAAACGGTAATGTTGCTATAGAAAAGGTAATTACTGGTACAAATGGCAGGGATATTGAATTTGCCCGTTTGTATATAAATGATGGACAATTTGTATCAGACAATGGAGATTACAATATAGCTCAAGTTGATGCCTCGACAATTAGCGACACCTCTATTTCAGGGAGCGTATCAATCCCTGATGGATATAACAAGAACTCTATTTTTGCACGCATGGGTATAAAAATAGTAGGGGTTGAAGACCTTGTTTTTTCAGAGGTCGTCAAAGTCGATTTATAATTAAGGGTGTAATCCTATAAGGGGGTAAAGAATAAACACACTTTACCCTCTTTTTATTATTAAAAGCATCGTGTTTAGGATTTTATTCAATATCCATTATAAAAAAATTGGCAAACCATAATTAATTCCATATTATTACTAAATCGTTTTATTAAACTGTAACCAATGACAAAAAGTACCGTATCATTAACCATTCTAGGTCTATTGATTTTTTTTACATCCTGTAAAAGTCAAAATTCAGAAACTCAACAGGAAACAAAAAGAGAAATTGCTGGCAGCGCTCATTTACGGGCGCCCGCCTATCCTCTGGTGACCCACAATCCCAACTTCAGTATCTGGTCAATGACAGATAAACTGAACGAGCAGCCCACAAAGCACTGGACAGGAAAAGACCAGAGCCTACTGGGCATCGTCAAGGTAGATGATAAATTCTACCGCTTTATGGGTAAGGACTCAAAAATATATGAGTCCGTATTGCCCACTTCTGACGAAGACACCTACACTGTTGCCTACAGCGAGCAGGAACCCACGGGTAAATGGACAACAACAGACTATGATGATAGTTCATGGAAAAAAGGGGAAGCTCCCTTTTCAGATAATGAGACACTGGCAAAAACAGTATGGAGAAGCAACAACCTCTATTTCAGGAGAAGCTTTGACCTCGCAAATACTGATTATGAAAAACTGTACCTCAAACTGCGCCATGATGACAACGTGACCGTTTTTCTCAATGGCGATAAAATCTATGATGTAAATGGATGGGATGATTCATTCAAGTTCATCCCCATCAAAGATGCAGTAAAGGGCAAGCTCAAGCCTACCGGCAATGTCCTTGCGGTACACATAAGGAACACGGCAGGAGGTCAATGGCTGGATGCCGGCCTTGCCACAGAAGCTAAGGTAGATAATGCCACCACTATTGAAGAGGCTGAGCAGACCAGCGTACAGGTAAGCGCAAATGAAACCCAATATAGCTTTACCTGCGGGGGTATCGACCTTACGGCAACCTTCACCTCCCCCCTCTTGATAGAAGACCTCAAGGTTTATGCACGCCCGGTGACATATCTTGACGTCCAGGCAACTTCTAATGATGAAACCACCCATGAGGTAAAAGTATACCTAGGCGCGTCTTCTGGCATCGCCACAAACATGCCCACACAAGCGGTAGAAGCCGTACAATATGAAAAAAATGGCCTGGCCACACAGCGCGTGGGTACAACCGCACAGCCCGTTCTTGAGAAAAAAGGAGATGATTTAAGGATTGACTGGGGGTATTTCTATATTTCGTCCCCAGTAGAAAACACAACACAGTTCATCACGGGGGCTAAAGAAGCCATAGCTTCTTTTACAAGTGGGCAGATGAGTCCTTCAAGTTCGCTTCCGCAAAAAAACCTCATGCTCAACACCGTTGCTGACCTGGGCGAAGTATCAGGACCTAAGGACCAGCTTTTCCTTTTGGGCTATGATGAAGAAGAGGCCATCAATTACTTTGGCACCTCACTAAAGCCCTGGCATAAAAAAGAAGCTGAATCTTTTGACCAAATTTTGGCGAACGCCTATACTGAGCATGACGTGATAATAACGAAGGTCAAGGATTTTGACCAGAAGCTTTATGACGATGCCCTGGCCGCAGGTGGCGAGAAATATGCTGACCTATGCGTATTGGCATACAGGCAGGCAATCGCAGCACATACCCTAGTTGAATCGCCTGACGGTGATATCCTCTTCCTTTCTAAAGAAAACAACAGTAACGGCTCCATCAACACGGTAGACGTGACCTATCCTTCAGCACCCTTGTTCCTGGTTTATAACCCAGACCTGTTGAAGGGCATGCTCAACGGTATCTTTTATTACAGTGAGAGCGGTAAATGGAAAAAACCCTTTGCAGCACACGACCTGGGGACGTATCCCATAGCAACCGGCCAGACCTACGGCGAGGACATGCCCGTTGAAGAAGCAGGCAACATGATTATCCTTACCGCTGCAATCGCACAGCAGGAAGGCAATGCAGATTATGCAAAAGAACACTGGGAGACCCTGACCATCTGGGCAGATTTCTTGATGCAAAGTGGTTTTGATCCCGCAAATCAACTATCTACTGATGACTTTGCAGGCCACCTGGCACGCAACGCAAACCTTTCAATAAAAGCCATCATGGCAATCGCATCTTACGGTAAGCTTGCAGACATGCTGGGCGAGAAGGAAACAGCTGACAAGTATACCGCTGCCGCAAAAGACTTTGCTCAAAAATGGGTAGGCCTTGCCAAGGATGGCGACCATTATGAGCTGGCATTTGAACAAGCAGGCACATGGAGCCAGAAATACAATATGGTGTGGGACGATATCCTTGACCTCAATATCTTCCCTGATGATATCACGGATACTGAAATCGCCTATTACCTGACAAAACAGAACAAGTATGGCTTACCGCTTGACAGCCGCAAGACCTACACAAAATCTGACTGGATCATCTGGACGGCCACCATGGCACCAGCGCAAGAAGACTTTAAAGCAATCGTAGCTCCTGTATGGAAGTTTGTTGATGAAACCCCAGACAGGGTGCCGTTGAGCGACTGGCATGAAACCACAGATGGGCACAAAGTGGGCTTCAAGGCCCGCTCCGTAGTGGGAGGATACTTCATCAAGATGCTCAAGGACCAGAAATAATTTTTTATCAGCCCGCATCAAAACCATTGATGCGGGTTTTTTATACACTGCACATGTCAATCAAAAAACACATCCCGGCCCTTTTACTTTTACTGGCAGGCGCAAAGGTTTGTACCGCACAAACCCCGCCTA
>CEQG01015852.1_pt1 | contig 33772 bp, 41 predicted proteins | sample 350301 | NCBI WGS metagenome assembly CEQG01 (sample SAMEA2621242, study PRJEB7988) | marine metagenome | isolation source: saline water (ENVO:00002010), including | reverse complement strand
TTTTAACCGCCACAAAAATGAGTGATAAACCAAGCAGCATAGATGCGAAGCCATAATACATGGCACTCTGCATATCTATAGCTTCCGGGAAAATAGTAAATACAATAAAGCCGATAATACTGATAAACCCTGCAACAAGGCCAAAGGCCCATACATTTTTCTTCATAATAGTTTGTTTAAGTTTTATAAGGGCAAAGTTGCCTTAGTTACCGTTTACAGCACTCATACTTTTGGGTGATTCTTTATAATACAGGTATTTTCATACCAAAGTATCAGGCTATAATACCCATTTGCCTCGCCTTTTCCACCGCCTGCGTGCGGCGTTTAACTTCAAGCTTTTCATACAGTTTTGAGGTATGTGTCTTAACCGTATTAAGTGATAGAAACAGTTTACCCGCAATTTCAGCATTGCTCAGCCCGGTGGCTAAAAGTTCCAGTACTTCTGTTTCGCGTGGGCTGAGGTTTAAAGATGCAAGCGCTTCTTCATTACGTATAAAATCATTTGTGTGTTTCACATAAACAGTTTTTTCTACCACTACCACCTCTTTTTTTGGCGTTGCAATTTTAAGGGCTACCCAAATGCCAAGCGCAGTAAAGATAAGTGCTATTGCACCAAAATAGATATCTTGTGCATGGCTCATGATAAGCAGCCTTATTTCGAGCCAGCGCATAACAAACAGCAGCAGGGCAAGCGCACAGCCGTAAAGAATTACAAGTTTATGTTTCAAAAAAAATGCCCTGAACATTTTGAATGTGTTTAGGGCAAAGATAAAATTATTTTTGTTCTTCAAGTCCCAGGGCCTGTCGCAGCAACTGCTCAAAAACAGGCTCTGAAGGGTAAGGCATATCAGCATTCACGAAATTACCTTCGGGGTCTATAAGGATAAACCTCGGGATACTCTCGGCATTGTAGTCTTTACTGAACTGCTTTTCGTTATTAATATGAAGTTGCAATACCGATTTTGACTTTGTTTTAGCCTCTACCAGCCATTTATCAATCCTGGCATCTATACTGGCTGCAATAAACTGTATGTTGTTGTTTTTGTATTTAACAGCCATTTTTTCAAAATAAGGTGACTGGTAAACACATGGCCCGCACCAGGTTGCCCAAACGTCTATCGCTACATATTTACCACGGAAGTCGGCAAGGCTTACAGGTTGGTTATTCATTGTTACAGCATTAAATAATGGAGCAACCTTTCCTTTAGACAGTTTGTCTATAACCTGTTTTTTATAGTTTATGATGTTACTGTAACGGTCGTTTTTAAACATTGCCGTATAAAGGCCTGCAAGGCTGTCGCGCTCTTTCTTATTAGAGGCTTCTTTTATACTTTTTTCCAGTTGTTTAAAAAGTATTTTGTCTTTAAAGTCGCCTTCTGGCATTTTTGCAATAGCACGCAATGTTTTTGTATTTTCACTTACATCCTCAGTATCTGCTTTAGTAATTTGAGACGAAACATAATTAAAATACTCTTCGTTACTTAATAGCCCCTGCTCATTAAGCGGTACGGTTTTTTTCATCTCTGCAATTTCAGGGGTTTCTTTCGTTTCCTTGTCAGGATATAAAGCTGCCCTTTTTTTCAGGAAATCTTCCCATAAGTTAAGATAGGTAAGCGTGAGAATCTTTTTATTCTGCATTTTAAAATCGTCTCTAGGCACATAATTATCTACTGTTTTAAAATTGTCAGATTCATTCATCTTCTCCTTCCATTCGTCAACCAGTTCATTGATTATTTTTTCTTCATCATCCAGGCCAATATTTTCCTGAATATAATAGCTTACGCTGCTCCAGCTGTATTTGTTGTCTTTTTTATAGCGATTTTCAGCAAGGCGGGTTCCCGTTACTTCCGCATCGGCTGCCTGTCCACGTTTTGTTACGGCAATATGCAGGCTGTCGTTACCTGACATTGCTACATTGATAGCTCCGGCTTCACCTATCGCAACCTGGTATATATCCAGCGGCATATTCTTCTTTATCTCATAATGGAATTTATTGTCTTTAACATCTATTTCAGCAATAGTGTCGTTAATAAATGCGTCACGAACGTAAAGTTTATTAATGGGTGTATCAGAGTCTATTATACCGGCAATTGAAGTTTTGCCGTACGGTTGCATTACATCGGGCGTAAGGGTATAAGCCAGTAATCCGCCAAATACAGCAAGAACCCCAACAAGCATGCCTGCCCTTTTAGGCGTACCAAAAGCATATTTAAGCGTTTTGTGCCTGTACCACTGGAAACCGATATATAGTACTATTAAAGAACATAACAGGCTTACAATAGCCGAATAGGTAAACCAGTAGCCCAGTTCGCTGCCTTTTTTATAGGTTGATATTTTGCCAAGCACATCAATTGGGTACCACTCCGGAACGATGCCCATTGCGGTGAGGAAAAGATAGGCCAGCAGCAGGAAAAACCCCACAAGGATAGACCATATAAAACTTGGCATTATTACCGATATCATATATTGGAATGCGGTAAGGTACAGCCCGGCAATAAACAGCCTTGCGGCAATAAGCAGGGCATCTGCAAGTGCAGGGGTAAGTGCAGCGTTTTCAGGTACCTCATTTACCATTGATATAATCCACCCGAAAAGATAACAGCCTGCAATAAGGGATACTATACTGATCAGGTTCGCGGTAAGCACCACAGTGAATTTAGAAAAGTATATGGAGGCCTTTGTTAATGGTTGGGTTTCCATAAGCTGCCAGCCACCGTTCTTATGGTCAAGCTGGGTTATCCTGCTTATTGTTATAATAATCATTAGCGGGAAAAAGAATGTGGCAAAAGGGTCGAGGCAGTTCTCTATAAACTTTATAAAATAGTTATAAGGCAGCTGCTCGCGCTCGTGCATTATATTTGTAAGGTTTACTATAGTTAATATAACAGGCGAAATAACACCTAAAATTGCTGCGGTTACATACAGCCCTGTACCTTTTTTCTTTATATGTTCGGCTTTTAGTGCCGTTAGGAAATTTTGCATTGGTTTTGTTTTAGTTGGTTATACATTAACGGATGAGCGACATGAACCACTCTTCGAGCCCGTTGAGTATCTTAATTTCATAAATGCCCGCACCCGACTCTACAAGCTTTTTAGTAAACTGCGGAATTTCTTCCCTGTTTGGCAGTTCTAAAACAACTTGCGAGGTGTTTTCCAGTACAGCCTCAGGATACTCTGCTAAAAGCCTTTCGTGCCATTCAGCAGCGTTGCTCAGTGTAAGCTGTATCTTACAAGCACCCGAAAACTTTGAAAGCTCTTCGATAGTACCTTCAAATTTTAATTGGCCGTGGCTTATAATGCCAACGTGTGTACACATTTTTTCAATTTCTGCCAGCAGGTGGCTCGATACAAAAATGGTAATCCCTTTTTCTTTATTCAGCTTTACCAGCAGTTGCCTTATATCGCGCATCCCGTTTGGGTCTAAACCGTTAACGGGTTCGTCAAGCAACAGGATATCAGGTTCGTTTAGCAGGGTTATGGCTATTGCAAGCCTTTGCTTCATACCCAGAGAATAATACTTTACTTTTCGCTTTGCATCAGCAGCAAGATCAACCAGTTGCAGCACTTCCGCAATGCGGCTTTCAGGCACATTGCGCAGCTTTGCAATATATTTAAGGTTACTATACCCGCTAAGGTGCAGGTATAAGGCAGGGCTTTCTACAAGCGCGCCTACATTATTAAACACCTGTGGTAGTTGTTCTTTAAGCGGTTTACCGAAAATGGTTATAGCGTTTTCCTGTTCAGGCAAGATGCCTGTTAGCAGCCGCATAGTGGTAGATTTACCCGCGCCGTTAGGCCCTAAAAACCCGTAGATGGAACCTTTCGGGATGTTAAGCGAAACGTTGTCTAAAACTTTTTTGTGCCTTGAAAAGCGGAAGTTAAGTGCATGTGTTTGTATTATGCAGTCTGTCATAGTAGTTAAGTTGGTGATTAGGTTTGCTAATATAATAAATTGCAGCCGTATGTTGTAATAGTTAGCCTACGGTAGTATATTTGAAGTATAAACGCAGAAAATGAAAATTGTTATATCTCCCGCCAAAACACTTGATTACGAAAGCAAGCTGCCCACGCGCAAACATAGTGTGCCCGCTTTTTTGGAGCAGTCTGAAACAATACAGGAAACCCTGAAAGAAAAGTCGCAGCCACAGCTTATGGAGCTTATGAATATTTCTGACAAGCTTGCCGAGCTTAACTGGCAACGCAACCAGGAATGGGCAACACCGTTTACAACCAAAAATGCCCGCCCCGCAGTTTATGCTTTTAACGGAGATGTTTATACAGGCCTTGATGCTTATACAATACCCACATCTAAACTGAATAAATTACAGGATACACTGCGGATACTTTCAGGGCTGTACGGGCTGCTTAAGCCATTAGACCTGATACAGCCTTACCGTTTGGAAATGGGCACTAAACTGGAAGTAGGGGAGCACAAAGATTTATATGATTTTTGGAAGAACACTGTAACCGAAGCACTGAATAACGAGCTGAAGGATGATGAGTTGTTTTTAAACCTTGCCAGCCAGGAATATTTTAATGCTATTGATGAAAAAGCACTTAAAGTACCGGTTGTAACCTGTGAGTTTAAAGATTATAAAGACGGCAAGTTGCGTATGGTTAGTTTTTTTGCCAAGAAAGCAAGGGGGATGATGGTGCGCTACATACTTGATAAGAACATCCGTTCACTAAAAGGCTTAAAAGGTTTTGATTATGACGGGTATCGTTACGACCCTAAGCTATCAGATAAAACAACGCTTGTTTTTACACGGTAAAAAAGCTGTCTCATTAAGACAGCCTTTTTTATGTAGTTATTGCACTTTTTTAATGCATTGCTTCGCTCATATCTACTTTGCTTTTGCCCCGCTTTACCAAAAGGATGAACGGTATGCACAACAGGAACAATATACCCAGGTAAAGGAATACATCCATGTAGGACAGTATGGTTGCCTGCTTGGTAACCGTACCGTTCATAACGGCATAGGCTTTTTGCAATGCTTCATTTTCGGGTATACCGCGCGACATGAATCCCATTTTTAATTGCTGTACACGCTGCTGTACCTCAAAGCTGGCCGTGTTAAGGTGTGATACAAGGTTAACCCGGTGCTCCTGAGAAAAACGTGCTATAAACGTGGTAATGATAGCAATACCGAACGAGCCGCCAAGCTGGCGCATCATACCTGTAAACGCGGCACCTTCGCCAATACTTTTACCTTTAAGTGTTGATAGTGAAAGCGTAGTGATGGGCACGAACAGAAGCCCAAGCCCCATACCGCGCAGGATAAGCGGCCAGAACATATGTTCCTCTCCCGTATCATTAGTTATAATGTTATGCATCCAGAAAGTAAAGAAGAAAAATATAAGGAAACCTACAGCCACCATATAGGTTTGCGGTACGCCTTTTTGTATCAGTTTACCGATAATCGGCATCATGAATGCTGTAGTAAGAGAGCTTGGTATAAGCAATAATCCGGTTTCTAAAGCTGTCCACCCCAGTATCGATTGTGTATAAATAGGCACAATAAAAGTAGAGCCATATAAACCGAATCCTAATATAAAGCACATTATCGTACCAATGCGCAGGTTACTGTCTTTTAATACGCTAAGGTTTACTATCGGGTACTTGTAAGTTAGCTCGCGCCATATAAACGCAAAGAACCCGAAAAACGAAACCAGGCTTAGTGTTATAATAGTACCGTCGGCAAACCAGTCGTCCTGCTGTCCGTGTTCTAATACATACTGTAAAGAACCTATAAACGAAGCAAGAAAAACGATACCCCACCAGTCCACCTGGTTGGCTTTGAGTTTTTCGCCATACTTAGGGCTACGCACATATATCAGTGTAAGAAAGGTAGCTATTATACCAATCGGTATGTTAATGTAAAATATGTAAGGCCACGAATAGTTATCTACTATATAGCCACCAAGTGGTGGGCCTAATGTTGGCCCTACAATAACCCCCATGCCATATATGGCCTGTGCCATACCGCGTTTTGCAGCGGGGTAGCTCTCAGTAATAATAGTTTGCGCCGTTACCAACAGCGCACCGCCGCCCATACCCTGAATGAACCTGAAAAGGACAAGTTCCCAGATGTTGGTAGCATTACCACATAAAAATGATGAAACTGTAAATATTATTATAGATGCCGCGAAGTAATTGCGCCTGCCAAACTGCTGTGACAGCCAGCTTGTCATCGGTATAACAATAACATTGGCAATGGCATAGGCAGTTATAACCCAGGCTACATCAGTAAGTGTAGCGCCAAGGCTGCCGCGCATCTCGTTAAGGGCAACGTTAACAATGGTGGTATCTACAATTTCCAGCAGGGCGCAAAGCACCGCGGTAATGGTTATAATAACCCGCCGGAAACCATATTCTACCAAACTGTCGTCTGCTTGTACTGTTGGTGCTGCTGCCATAATTATTTCAGGTGAACATCTACTTCCACGTTCATTCCCGGGCGAAGCAATTTCACTTTTTCTTTATCGTTACTTTCAGTTAAGTTTATCCTTACAGGCAGCCTTTGCACTGTTTTTACAAAGTTACCGGTAGCATTATCAGGCGGCAGCAATGAAAAGCGTGAACCTGTAGCAGGGGAGAATGAAGTTATAATGCCTTCAAATTCCGTATCAGGATAGGCGTCAGCCATGATACTTACTTTTTGGCCTTCACGCATTTTATTTAACTGCGTCTCTTTAAAGTTAGCCACCACCCATGCCTGCTCATTGTTGATGATATAAAAAACAGATTGCCCAGGCTGTACAAGTTGTCCCGGTTGAATATCTACTGTAGAGATCTGCCCGTTTACAGGGGCAGTAACTATAGTATAAGATAAGTTCAGTTTTGCCGCTTCAAGCGCTGCTTTGGCTTTGTCGATATTGGCTTTAGCGACCTCTGTCTGCTTACTGGATACAGCCGAACGCGAGACGCTTATGCTGCGTTGCGACCTGCCTGCCGCTTCGGCCTGCTTCAGCACATTAAGCTGTGCCTCAGCTTCGCGTTTAGCGGCTTCTGCCTGCTCAAATTGCTGCTTGGTTATAGAACGGTTGTCATACAGGTTTTTGTAACGCTCATAATCGTTAGTAGCCCTCCACAGCCTTACTTTGGCTGCTTCTATATTACCTTTTGTAGATTGTATGTTAGCTTCAGAAACCGATACACCCGCACTTGCACTGCCAATATCGGCTTTGGCTACCTCATAACCACCTTCTGCTGCGGCAAGTGCTGCCTCGGCCTCTTCCACACGCACCTGGTAATCTTTATCGTCTATTACAAAAAGCGTATCACCTTTTTTTACAAAGTCATTATCTTTTACATACACCTTTGATATATAACCCGAAACCCTGGGTATAATTGGGCTCATATTTTTTTCTACCTGTGCGTCATCAGTGGTTTCGTGAGCCAGCGAGTGCATGTATTTATATGTTCCGTATGTTGCTCCTGCAAGTACCAGTACAATAAGTATGATAAGGAACTTTTTATTTGTTTTCTTCTTTTCCATTTTCAGATTAATTAGTTTGAGTAAGGTTAATTGTATTTGCAAGTTTTCCTGAAGCATTGAGCAGTTCATAATACCTTTGGGTTATATCTGCTTTAGAGAATGCTTCATTAAGCTGTGCCTGTAGCTTTTGAACATCTGCTTCAAGCAGGTCGTTCGTGTCGCTAAGGCCATTGTCATATTTGTCTTTTACAATACGGTAGTTTTCTTCTGCCTGTGTTACCGCCTGCGTGTAAACACTGTTTTGCTTTATGGCAAGGTTATAGTGTTCCAGGGCATCTTTAACCTGAACCTTAACACGGTCAGACATCAGCTCTACTGCCTGCCTTGCCTCTTCTGCGCGGCTTTTTTCGGCAGCTACTTTTTTCCTGTTTTTAAATATTGATGAGATATCATATTTAAGCCCTACGCCAAAGTTTACGGCATTATACACCTGTACTACATTCTGTATATCGAGCGCCACATAACCTGCCATAAGTGAAACGGATGGATAGTAATCGGCCTGTGCCACTTTAATGTTGGCTTCTGCGGCTTTCTGCTGCCACCTGAGCGCTTCGAGGTCGTTGCGCTGGGCAACCGCCTCACTTTCGGTTAAAGTCGGTAACAGTGCTTTATTTTCCATAAAATAAGCGTCATCAGGAAGTATTTGTGTGTTCTCAGGTAGTTTCAGTAATACGGCGAGCTGGTAGTTGATAGTTGCCGCCTGCCTTTTGGCATCCTCCAGCGATAGCTCAATGTTGCTTGCCTGCAGTTGTGCCTTTAATAAATCATTTCGCGCCAGCAGGCCGTTTTTTTCCATAGCGGTAAAATCAGTAACCCTTTGGTTGGCACTGCGAAGGTTTTCCTGTATCAGCGTTACAGACTGCTCGGCTTTATACAGGTTTACATACAGCATTACTGCCTGTAATGCAAGTTGCTCTTTTGTACTGGCGGCATTATACTGTTCTGCCTTGTGTAAATCTTCGGTAGCGGCAATGCTGTTTTTAAGCCTGAATCCGGAAAACAAGGGCATTCCCAAACTGGCCTGCCCAAGCATAATCTGGTTTACTTCGGGCGATGATGTGGCTGTTGCGCCCTCTTCTGTTTCGCCTCCGTTGTTTGCTATCGGTAATTTAAAGTTTACGGTAGGGCTTGTAAGCCTTTGGTACTGCCCTGAAATGGTAAACTCCGGGTAATGGTTATTCTTTACATTATCAACAGCCAAAGCTGATGTTTCTACTCTTGTTTCTGCCATTGCAGCGGCTGTGCTGTTGTTTACCGCAAGGTTTATGGCTTCTTCAAGTGTAAGCGGTTTTCGTTCCTGCGCTGTCAGCGGTTGCTGTGTACCACAAAATACCAGCAGTATGCCAAACAGAATTGTTTTAATTTTCATGTAATAGATATGCTTTAATAACTTGTTTGATGTGATTGGTAAGTTCTGTATTTATATAATTCTCATAGGCTTCATCAGTGGTTAACCCTAAAACCTCTTCATAAAAAGGCCTGTTCATCTGGAAATGGAAAAACGTACCGATTATGGTAGGGGGTATGAGAGGCGTATTGATATCTTTCCTGAAAATGCCCTGTTGCTGCCCTTCCTGTATTACCTTATGCAAAAAGTCCATGTTCTTTCTTTTTACTTCGGTATAAGCTTTAATGTCTATAGCGCGCTTTTTAATGGAAAGTTCAAAATGCAGTATTTGGTACATGCATTTGTTTTTGTTAATGCGGGCTATGTACAATTCAGTAAGCTTCATCATTTTTTCCAGAGGGGATATAGCTTCATGGGAAAGATTTTCAAGCTCCATCCGCATTCCTGAAATCCGGTAAATGATTAACGCTTCCAGCAGTTTTTCTTTCGAACCAAAGTAGTACGAAATCATAGCCACATTAACGTTTGCTTCTTTTGCAATATCCCTTACCGAAGCACCGTCAAAACCATCTTCGGCAAACCGTTTTTCGGCAGCCTGAAGTATGTCAATTTGCTTATCGTTAAAATCTGTCATTGCTTATTCTGTAATTACATTACAAAATTAAACAATTGTTTAAATTAAACGTTTGTTTAATTTAATTTTAACAAAGAACGGTTTCGAAAGTAGTTAAGTAAAATCGATAGTGATATATTATGTTACTTATTATGAATATTATAGGTTGAATAACCTAAAGTTATTTTTTAAAACTGAGCCAATTGTGTAGAATTCGTTTGCCATGAGGAGTAAGCACAGATTCAGGATGAAACTGCACACCACGAACATCTAAAAAGCGGTGGCGTAATGACATGATATTGCCGTCTTCATCAATAGAAGTTGCTTCCAGGACATTAGGTAATGTGTAGGTATCGGCACACCACGAGTGATACCTCCCAACAGTTAACGGACTCTTTAACCCTGCATAAAGTGGTTCATCATTTACAGTAAAATCAATTTGTGAAGAAACCCCGTGATGCACCTGCTGAAGGTTAATTAGAGTTCCGCCAAACACCTCTGCTATTGCCTGCTGCCCCAGGCAGATACCCAGTATGCTTTTTGTGTCTGCAAACTTTTTAATTATAGATTTTAATAATCCTGCCTCATCCGGTATACCGGGGCCGGGTGAAAGCAGTATTTTAGAGAAGGGTTCTACATCGGCAAAAGTAATTTCGTTATTGCGTATAACTGTTACATCACAATCCAGGTCTTCAAGGTAGTGCACAAGATTATAGGTAAAACTGTCATAATTATCAATAACAAGAATTTTTGCCATAGTAGTTTAAATTATATGCAAAAGTAAAAAACATTTAAGGCGGATATTAATAAAATTATAAATCTACTAATTTAGTAGAGTAATGTGTCGGCTCAATTAATTTTTTCTTTAAATTTGTTAGGAACTAATAACGTAATAAATGTTTTTAAGCCTTATGAACATGGCCTGCAACTGTTGTCCTCTTCAAACGAGAGGCTTTTGCCGTTATGTAAATGGAGTTTAAAAACCGGTACTTTAACAGCAAAGCTTCTCAGTAACGAGAGGCTTTTTTGTTTTTATAATTACAAATTATGCAACATCCCGTGTACACAGCTAACAAAAAGCAGCAGGCCAATCTTCCTGATAAAGAAGCAATAGCCGTTTGGATAGAAGACTTTTTTGAATGGCTTTTTTGTATTGGCAGTAAATACTGCGATTACAGCTATTTTGAAGCGAAACAGAAAACCCTCGAAGGTATTTTGAGAGAGCAGCTTGAGCTTTCGGGTTATCCTGAAGACAAAGTAAGCACTCTTATCCGTTTACTGAATGAAAAAACCATTGTGCTTCATCTAAAACTTGAAGATGACTTAAAAGCCATTTTTGAGTTTGACCCTGCTGCAAAGAGCAGGACAGAAGTATTGCTTACCTATCCGGGATTTTTTGCCATTGCCGTTTATCGGATAGCGCATGAGCTATGGCTAAATGCTGTGCCTGTGTTGCCACGCATGATGAGCGAGTATGTGCACGGTAAAACAGGGATTGACATACACCCGGGGGCACAAATAGGTGAGCGGTTTTTTATAGACCACGGTACCGGTATTGTTATTGGCGAAACAACCGTTATAGGTAACGATGTAAAAATGTACCAGGGCGTAACACTCGGTGCGCTGAGCGTGAGCAAAGCAGATGCCTCTGTAAAGCGGCATCCTACTATTGGCAATGATGTTACCATCTATGCCAATGCAACCATATTGGGTGGTAATACGAATATAGGCGACGACTCTGTTTTGGGGGGCAATGTATGGATAACCCACTCCGTTCCGCCGCACTCGCTGGTGTATCATAAAAGCGAGGTAGCCATAAAAACCCGTGAAACCTTTCCTGAACCTTTAAATTTTGTAATATAATTATTTGGATATATGAAAGCAAATTCAATTTTAGAAGCCATAGGCAAAACGCCGCATGTAAAGATCAATAAACTTTTTGGCAACCATAATGTATGGATTAAACTGGAACGCAACAACCCCGGCAGTAGTATTAAAGACCGTATTGCGCTGGCAATGATAGAAGATGCAGAGGCCAAAGGTTTGCTTAACCCCGATAGTGTTATAATAGAGCCTACGTCTGGCAATACAGGTATAGGCCTTGCACTCGTAGCCGCTGTTAAAGGCTATAAGCTTATTTTGGTGATGCCCGAATCTATGAGTGTAGAGCGCAGAAAGCTGATGTCTATTTACGGTGCAGAGTTTGAGCTTACACCACGCGAGAAAGGTATGAAAGGTGCGATAGAAAAGGCTGCTGAGCTTACCGCAAATACACCAAATGCATGGTCGCCAAGCCAGTTTGATAACAATGCTAACGTTGAGGTACACAAACGTACAACTGCACAGGAAATTCTCGCCGATTTTCCGGATGGGATAGATTATATGATAACAGGTGTGGGTACCGGGGGGCACATAACAGGTGTTGCTGCTGTATTAAAAGAAAAGTTCCCTAACCTAAAGGTATTTGCGGTTGAGCCGGAAGCATCACCCGTATTGAGCGGAGGTGAGCCTGGCCCGCACCCTTTGCAGGGTATTGGTGCAGGGTTTGTACCTTCAATTTATGAGGGTAAACTAATAGATGGTGTTATAACCGTTAGCAGGGATGAAGCTTTTGACTATGCCCGCCAGCTTGCTGCTAAAGAAGGTATATTGGCCGGTATATCTACAGGGGCATCTTTAGCGGCAGTGAGTAAAAAAATTGCCGACATACCCGAAGGGGCAACTGTGCTTACATTTAATTATGACACGGGTGAGCGTTACCTTTCAGTAGAAGGTCTGTTTTAAAATCAGGTATGTATCTATAACAATAAAGCCCACCGCTTGCGATGGGCTTTATATTTCAACTTAAAAATTCGGAAATTAAAACTGAAGGTTTACTGTCAGTTCAAAGTCATCATAGATAACCCTGTCACCAAGGCCATCAAATATACTTCCTGAGTTATATTCAATACCATACTTAGTCCTGTCAACTTTAAAAGATGTAGTAGCAGAGTTCTTGTTTACAGTAAGGTCAAACGTTACAGGTTTGGTTATGCCTTTAATGGTTAGGTCGGCAGTTACGGTATAAACATTACCGCTTTTAGGCTTTACAGAAGTAAACACAAGGGTAGAAGTGCCATATTTATCAGTACCGAAGAAATCGGCTGCTTTAAGGTGGCCTTCAAGTTTTTCTTTACCTTCATCGGCTTTAAGGTCGGTTACTTCAATAGAGTTCATGTTAACGGTAAAGCTGCCGCCTGTAAGTTTGTTGTTTTTAAACTTAAGTACGCCATCTTTAAAGTCGAGGGTACCACTGTGCTCTCCGGTAACTTTTTTACCTACCCATTCGATTTCGCTTTTGGCAGTGTTGATTTTTTTGTCCTGAGCCGAAGCGGTTATAGTGCCAAGGGCAACTACCAGTGCAAGTGCAATTGATTTTAAGTTTTTCATTGTTTTAACGTGTTAAAATTAATTTAGGTATTGAATTAAATAGTGATAAATAGTTCTTGTTTAGGTTTCCTAACCTTTTTAAGGTTCTGGAAATTATCTTCGCTGTGGCGGTAGCCCACTGCAGCAATTACAGATGTGGTGAGCCCTTTTTCATTCAGGTTAAGGATCTCATCTATCTTCTTACCGTCAAAGCCTTCCATCGGTGTACTGTCTATTTTAAGGACAGCCGCTGCATTAATAAGGTTAGATAGTGCTATATAAGCCTGTTTACCTGCCCATGATTCATTTTCCTTATCATTCCGGCTGTCAATAGAGCCTTTAATCATGCCTTCGAAATCTTTCAGGCTTTCTTTTTCTACGTTACGTGTCTCGCTTATATTGTCCATATAGTCCTCAACATGCTCATCGCCAAGGTTTTTCTCCACAGCAAATATGAACAGGTGAGAAGCATCTGTAAAAACGTTCTTATTATTACCCATGGCACCTTCAGCAAGTTTCTTTTTGGCTTCGTCACTTTCTACCACTATAACCCTGTATGGCTGTAAGCCGGCAGAAGACACACTTAGCTGAACCGCTTCTTTAAGCGTTTCAAGGTCGTTATTACTTACTTTTTTAGAAGCGTCATATTTTTTTGTGGCATAGCGCCAGTTAAGGCTTTCAATAAAATCAGTCATATTTTTTGGTTTTAATTATCCCCTGTATTTTTCAAGGAGGTTATTTAATAAATGTAGTTCGTCAGTTTCAAGATTAGCTGCATAGCTGTTTTCATGCGCTTCAACTTTAGGGTCAAGCTCTTTTAGCAAGGCAAGGCCTTTTTCCGTAATGGTAATATCCATTTTGCGCCTGTTGGCAGAACACACCTCACGTATTACAAGGTCTTTAAGCAACAGCTTGTCAACCAGCCTTGTGGTGTTGCTGGTTTTGGCAATCATACGCTCTTGTATTACACACATATTGGCAGGTTTGCCTTTTTGCCCGCGTAAAATGCGCAATACATTAAATTGCTCAGGCGAAAGGTCATAAGGTTTAAGCAGTTCATTAAAGCTTTCAGACAATATGTTTTGTGTGTATGTTATATTCAACAGCGTCTTCTTGCCTATTGGCATTTCTGTTGTTGATTTTATAGCATCTTCAATCCTCATAATTGTAAATACAAAATTTGTATGTACAAATGTAATATATTTTATAGTTGTATATACAAATGTATTGTTAAAAAATATTTAAAATTTTTTAGCGCTCATTTTTTGGTTATTTTTATCATGTAGAATATAACACATAAAGATGACGCATTATATAAAAATAGCAGCTTTGGTATTGTTGGTACTTGGCTTTGCTGCCTGCAAAGGCGAGGAGGGATCAGCTACTGAAGGACCTGCGCCAAAACCAATGAAGGTTTATAAGAAAAATGGCATAAGCGTAAAATCATACGATTACTCCGGGCTTGAGTATTTCCTGACTAAGGATAATGATACTACCTATGTAGTTAACTTCTGGGCAACATGGTGTGTGCCCTGCGTAGAAGAGCTTCCGCATTTTGAAAAGCTCAACGCAAAGTATAAAGATGATAAAGTAAAGGTAATACTGGTAAGCCTTGATATGCCAAAAATGGTAGAGAATAAGCTGTTGCCTTTTATTAAAGAAAACCAGCTTAAAAGTGAAGTACTGTACCTGCGTGACCCGGACTCCAATTCATGGATACCAAAAATTGATTCAACCTGGAGCGGTGCCATACCTGCCACATTGATTTATAACAGGGACACCCGCAGGTTTTTTGAAAAGTCTTTCAGCTATGAAGAGCTTGAAAAAGAGGTAAGCCTTATTAAATAGTAAATCAGAAACAATTAATCATAAGTATATAAAATGAAAGCAGTAAAATTTTTAGGACTTTTTATAGCAGCAGGCCTGCTTGCAGCTTTTACTATTGCCAAACCTGCCGCAGGTTATAAAGTAGGCGATGTGGCTACCGATTTCAGCCTTAAAAACATTGACGGTAAAAAAGTATCTTTAAAAGATATGAAAGATGCCAAAGGCTACATTGTTATCTTTACCTGTAACCATTGCCCTTATGCCCAGGCGTATGAAGACAGGATTATAGCTCTTGACAAGAAATATAAAAAGCTGGGTTACCCGGTAGTGGCTATAAACCCTAACAACCCGGCTAAGCAAAAAGACGACAGTTTTGAGAAAATGCAGGAGCGTGCCAAAGAAAAGAAGTTTACCTTTCCTTACCTATTGGATGAGGGGCAAAAAATATACCCTCAGTATGGCGCTACTAAAACACCACACGTTTACATTCTGCAAAAAACTACAAAAGGCAACGTGGTTAAATACATAGGCGCTATTGATGACAATTATGAAGATGCATCTGCCGTAAAGGTTAAGTATGCCGAAGATGCTGTTAATGCATTACTTAAAGGCAAAGAAGCCCCTGTAAAGGAAACAAAGGCCATTGGCTGCTCTATTAAAGCATAAACAAGAATTTTAAATGGATTTATCTCAAAATGAATGGTGGGAGCAGGCACAGCAGGATGAAAATGCCGTGATACTGGATGTGCGCACCGAAGACGAATGGAACCGTGGTATTATACCCGGTGCAATTAATATTGATATTTATAAAGGCCAGGGCTTTATTTACCAGGTAGAAGAGCTTGATAAAGACAAGAACTATTATGTGTATTGTGCCGCAGGCGCGCGTAGCGGACAGGCGTGCAACATAATGAACGGGCTTGGCTTTAAAAATACCTACAACCTTGCCGGTGGCATTAGCCGATGGAGCGGGCCTGTAACAATGCCCTGATGTAATAAAAAAGCAACCGTTAAGGTTGCTTTTTTATTAATGGCCTATACAATAGTTTTACAGAACTGGCTCTCAATCAATAATTAACATATTTTTAATCGGAAATTTTACATTTAATATTAAATAAATGTATTTGTTGCTATTTTTGGTAAAAGCATTTTTATGTCAGCCGATTTAAAATTCTGGTACCTGAGAGACCATAAACTTTTCAGGACACTCAGCTTTTCGCAGATAAAGCAGTTATGCATAATAACCGGCTATAAAAAAGCCGGAAAGGGTGATATTATCTATTTTTCCTCTACAGATGTGCCCCGTATCTTTTTCCTGAAAAAAGGAAACATAAAAATTGTTTCGGTGGATAAGTCGGGTAAGGAAATGATTAAGGATATCATCCAGAAAGGCGATCTTTTCGGGGAGCTTACCCTTGAAACAGATAGTGAGACCTATGAATATGCACAGGCGCTTACCGATGAGATAATAATTTGCAGCTTCCTGCTCTCGGATTTTGAGAACCTATTGCTAAAACACCCAGAGCTTGCCCTGTCTTACACAAAATTTGTGGGGTTGCGTATGCTGAAATGGAAAAATAATTACTCTAACCTTATCTCTAAAGATGCTAAGGCAAGGCTGCTGATGTTTATAAAGGACTGGGCAAAAAAAGAGGGCAGGGCCGAAGGGGATAAAGTATATATAGAAAACTACCTTACCCAAAATGATATTGCCCAGATTATATGCACCTCAAGGCAGACAGCCACACAACTGCTTAATGAGCTGGAAGAAAAACAGTTTATTACTTATACCCGCAAGCAAATAATAATCAATGATTTTACCGCTTTTGAAAAAATAGCAGGTTAACGATTGTGTCCATGCATTCTGCTTTACGATACATTAAAATCAATTTTACTGACTTTTTTATACCGGATGTAAAGTAGCCGACAAAATGCTGTTGGCCGATGAAATAGCTTTGTATCATTAAACCGGATGATATGAAAAAAGCTGTTTTTTTATTTGCATGTATATTCACCCTGATATCATGTGAAGAAGAGGGCGAACTAACAAGGTCGCTTCCACCCGTTGCAATAGATGAAACTGCCACTCCGTTGTTTGAAGGCAGCTTTGAGCCTACTTCGGGTATTAATGCAACCGGTAAAGTGAAGATTTATCTTGAAAACGGCGCACATAGGCTTGATTTTGAAGATTTAACCATATCAAATGGCCCGGACCTTAAAGTGTACCTTTCTACCGCTGCTCATCCGCAACAGTTTGTAAACCTCGGCAATTTTAATGCTAATAATGTTTATACCATTCCGCAGGTTGTAAATGTTTCAGATTATTCCCATGTGCTTATACACTGCCAGCAATACAACCACCTGTTTGCTTATGCACCATTACAACGAATACAATAGTTATGAAACATTTATTCCTATTATTTGCCTTTATGGTTTTACAATCGGCAGCGGTTTTTGCTCAGGGTTGTAGTGATGCCGGTATCTGCTCTTTAGACAGTTACTTGCATGATAATGAAGTATTTAAAAATATCATCACGATAAGTCCGGGTTATGGCGTAGGAGATGCAGATGTAACTTATTTAACCGGAGCATTGTCTTACACAAGGATTGTAAACCCGAAATGGACTTTAAACGGCAGGGTTACCTATTCTCAAGCTGATGGCAGCTTTGGTACCCGTGGGCAATTTGGAGATGCTTTTGCAACCGCTGCCTACACATTTAAACAAAAAGGACTAAGCCATTGGATAATAAATTTCGGAGCGAAGTTTCCGTTTACACAGTCTAACTTCAAAATAAACGGATTTTCCTTACCGATGGACTATCAGGCAAGCCTCGGCACTTTTGATGCGCTTGCGGGGCTAAATTATGTATATGCTTCTTTAAGCCTTTCTGCTTCCGTGCAATACCCCATTGTAAACATCAATAAAAACTCCTACATAGCTGAATTTTCAGGAACTGATGACTTCAATACGACCAACCTTTTCGAGCGTAAGCCTGATGCGCTGCTTAAAGCCGAATATAATTACAATAAAGGCAGCTTTAATATAAGGCCATCTGCATTATTTATTTATCATTTGGGTGAAGATACCTATGAAGATATTTTCGGTAACAGACAGGATATAAATGGTTCAGAGGGATTAACAGTAAACGGGGCTTTGGAACTTACATACAGTGCTGATAATAGAAACAGCATAGAGCTTTTGGCGGCTACACCTTTTGTGGTACGCGAAGAACGCCCTGACGGGCTTACAAGGGGTTTAGTACTAACCATTTCTTATAACTATAAATTTTAAAAAACATGAAAAAATTAATTGCACTAATGCTCCTGCTTGCAGCACTGCCGGTTGCAGCCCAACAAAAAGTAAATACCGATAAGCACGGTATAGCGGTTTCAGGTTATGATGTTGTCGCTTATTTTACAGAAAATACAGCCCGCAAAGGCAATAAAGACATTTCTTTTGAACACGAAGGGGCGACCTATCTTTTTGCTACTGAAGCTAACCGCAAGCTGTTTAGAGAGAATCCTGAAAAGTACCTGCCACGTTTTGGCGGCTGGTGTGCCTATGGTATGTCCGAAGGGTATAAAGCATCTGTAGACCCGAAAGCCTTTACAGTATATAATGGCGTACTCTACCTAAATTACAGTCTTGGGGTAAGGGAAGAATGGCAAAAAAATAAAGATGCCCGTATTAAAAAAGCCGAAGTCAACTGGCCAGTGGTATCTAAAGAATAATTCTCACACTTTAAACTATTTATAAAATGAAAAAGTATGTTTTTTTAATCGTGGCATTTTTATGTGCCTGTGCTGCCGAAGCACAAAACAAGGATGTTAAGCATTATAATCTGGAAAACAAATTAGCCATACAGGGCTATGACCCTGTAGCATATTTTACCTCGGGCAAAGCTGTAAAAGGTAAAAAAGAAATTACCGTTACACACAATGGCGTTGTTTACTATTTTTCATCTAAAGCTAATAAAGATGCATTTGTAAAGAACCCTGCTCAATATGAGCCACAATATGGCGGGTGGTGTGCCTATGCTATGGGCAGCAACGGCGAAAAGGTAGAAATAGACCCGGAGACCTTTAAAATAATTGATGGTAAGCTGTACCTTTTTTACAATGCCTACTTTAATAACACACTGAAAAGCTGGAATAAGGACGAGAAGAACCTGAAGAAAAAGGCAGATGCTAACTGGAAAAAATTAACCGATAACTAACCTGTACCATGAAAAATATCTTTATTTGGGTATTAAGGCTTACAGCAGCCATAATACTACTGCAGACACTGTTCTTTAAATTTAGCGGCGCACCCGAAAGTATCTACATTTTCAGTACGCTTGGCGCGGAGCCTTTCGGCAGGATAGCCTCGGGAATTATAGAGCTTGTAGCCGCTGTTTTAATATTGATACCACGTTATACCCTTTTTGGCGCACTTGCCGGGGCAGGAACTATGGCAGGGGCAATAATGGCACATTTATTTATCCTTGGAATATCGGTGCAGGGTGACGGCGGAGAACTGTTTGCGCTTGCACTTATAACTTTCTTTTGCTGTGCTGTGCTGGTTTACGTAAATAAGAATAAATTACTCACTATCTTTAAAATAAAAAAATAAGTATGCTTTTCCAGTCTGTTACACACAATCTCTCGCAACTTTCGGTGCTCCTGCAGCAAATGACCGATGAATTTTATACTATGCCCGTAACAGAATTAGGAGGGGCATCTGTAGGCGAACATATAAGGCATATTATAGAATTATATGAATGCCTGCTGAGCCGCTATGATGAAGGTGTTGTAAATTATGACGACCGTAAACGCGATAAAACTCTGCAAAGTTGTAAAACAGCTGCAACAGAGCGTATTGAGGTTGTATCTGCCGCTTTATTAAAACAGAATAAAAACCTGATACTCCGGCAAATGGTTGGCGGCAGTATTATGGAGTTTGAAAGCAATTATTACAGGGAGCTCCTGTATAATTTTGAGCATACCATACACCATCAGGCATTAATTAAGGTAGCACTGATTAATATTAAAGATATTGCGATATCAGAAGATTTTGGTGTTGCCCCTTCAACTTTAGAATACAGGAAAAATGTGCACGGTTAGTTTTGTAAGGGCGAATAATAAAGTAATCATTACTTCTAACCGTGATGAAAGGCGGGAGCGCCAGCCGTTGTTAACGCCACAAAGCGCAGTTATAAATAACAAAAAAATATTTTTCCCGAAAGACCCTCAGTCAGGAGGCACATGGTATGCAATTGATGAGTTTGCCAATGTAGTGGTGTTGCTCAACGGGGCAGCCGGTAAGCATGAGCAAAAGGCACAGTACCGCAAGAGCAGGGGGCTTATTGTTTTAGAGATTATAAATAAACCCTCGCCATTTACTTATTGGAAAATTTTAAACCTTACAGATATCGAGCCTTTCACCATTGTTTTGTATGAAAAAGGAGATTTATTTCAGCTGCGTTGGAACGGACACATAAAAGAAGTACATGTTTTAAATGCCGATAAAAGCTATATATGGTCATCGGCAACTTTATATACGGATGAGGTGAGGCAGCAACGCGAGACATGGTTTCAGGAATTTCTTGCTTCGGTAAAAGAAATAAGTCCGGCATTAGTAAGGGATTTTCACCGATTCACCAATGCAGAGGATAAACGGAACGGACTTGTTATAAACCGCGCCGAAGGGCCTGTTACGCTCAGTATAACGCAGACTGTTATAGAAGCCAATAAAGTAGATTTTGAATATACAGACCTGATTGAAGATCATAGTTATACCAAAACATTTATATCAGTTTAAAATTTGAGACTCTTTATACATAAAATACGGCATTGGGAGTATTGGCCTTTTTGGGCGCTGTATTTTCCTGTTTTTTTTATCTGGGCCTGGTATTCATTAAAAGCGCGTAACCTGTTTTTCTTTAATGCAGCCAACCCTGCCATGCGCAACGGTGGTTTTATTATGGATAGTAAGATGCAGATATACAACCAAATGCCTGCGGGTTGCTATCCTAAAACAGTACTAATTCCCGCAAATGCTGTTTTTAGCGAAATAAAACAATTGCTGAGTCAGGAAAAAATAGCTTACCCCGTTATTGCAAAGCCCGACATGGGGCTAAGGGGTAGTGCTGTAAAAAAAGCTGACAGTGAAGCGGTATTAGAAGCCTACCACCAAAAAGCAAGGTTTGACTATATTGTACAGGAATTTATACCTTATGCTAATGAGGCAGGGATATTTTTTGTGCGTTTTCCGGGCGAGGACAGGGGAAGGATTACAGGTATTGTTGCTAAAGAGCTGCTTACCGTTACAGGCGATGGTGCATCTACCATTATGCAACTCATAAAAAAAGACCCACGTTTTGAAATGCAGTTGAACACGCTTATGAAAGAAATGGGGTGGAGGCTAAATCAGATTCCACAAACAGGCGAGAAGGTTAACCTTGTACCGCTGGGCAACCATTGCCGTGGCGCAAAATTTACCGATGCAAGCCATCTTATTTCAGATAAGCTGACCGATGTAATTAATGCGATTGCTCTGCAAATGCCCGATTTTTACTTCGGGAGGTTTGATGTAATGTTTAATAGCTGGCAGGAACTTGAACGGGGTACAAACTTTAGTATTGTAGAAGTTAACGGGGCCGCGAGCGAGCCCACTCACATTTACGACCCTGAACATAGTATTTTCTTCGCATGGAAAGAACTCATAAGGCATATTGGTTATATGTTTAAAATAAGCTCACAAAACAATCGTAGGGGCATACCTTACCTTTCCTTTTCTGAAGGGATGGAGCAATACAGGCAGCACAAGAGGCTTGTAAAACAGTATGAAAAGCTATGAAGCCGCAAATTAAAAATACTGTAGCAGGCTTTATAATTAGTTTTATAGGTTCGGTACCCTTAGGGTACCTTAATGTTATTGGCTATGGGATATATAAAGAGTACGGGGCTCTTGCGCTTACAGAATACCTCTGCGGTATCCTTTTGGCTGAAGCCGTTTACCTGTATGGCATACTGTACCTACTTAAAGATTTAGGCTTAAAAAGCGGACTCATTAAAAAGCTTGGTATTGCAAGTATAGCATTCCTTTTGTTACTGGCTTTCTTTTACTGGCCTTCGTCACAAAACTACCAAAATGATGAGTATGCCCCGGCAAAAATAATTGTAATACCTTTTTTGACGGGCTTAGTACTTAACGCTCTCAATTTTGCACAAGTACCGTTTTGGGCAGGATGGAACTTATATCTTTTAAGCAATAAATCGGTAGATTTTACGGCTAAGCTCAAACACTATTTTGTTGCCGGTGCAGTTACGGGTACCTTTTTGGGTATGTTGGCACTGGTTCTTTTACTAAGCGCAATTCCCGAAAAAATTATAAGCTCTTCTGTACTGCAATATATCTATCCGTTTATTTTTATTGCGCTTGCGGCATACCAGTTATTTAAGCTCCTGCGATTGTTTTATAGCGGTAAAAATATTTCTGTATAATAAATAAAGGATTGCCTCAATTTAGATAGGCATGCTAAATAATTGAGGCACCCTTTTTAATTTTTAAAATACCTTTTGTCTTTGGCAACATATGCTGCAAAGCCGAGCAAAGCTCCAAAAACAAGTATGTTCCTGAAGAAATTAACCATTTCGAGTTCCTGTTCTTTTGCAGTATTTCCTGTCATGGCAGTAGTAATGCTTTCCATCCCTGTAGCCCGGGGCAGGTGTACCAGTAATGCCATTAGCAATACATAAAGCGCCATCAATGTATAGGCAAGCTTATCATATTTTGCTGTAACCGCACTTACTATAAATGCAAGGATGCAAACCATCGTAAAGTAGTTCCAAAAGTATGGAAACGGCAGATAATCGGGAACAAAATCAGCACCAACATCCGGTTTGGATATATGCAGGCCTACGTATATCAGGAAGGATAACGGAAATATGTACCTCCCCAGTTTTAAGACACGTTCCATCATACTTTAATTTAAAGGGAATTGTATAAGAGGCCTTATCTCTACGCTGCTTTCGGGATATTTAAGTATCGGGCAGTCTTTAGCCCAGCTTTGGGCTTCTTCTATATTTTCTGCCTTGCATATCAGGTAACCTGAAACTAATACAGTGTTCGCTTCTTTATGGGGTGTGTTGGTAATTTCGCCATTATGATGAATTACTGTTGCATCATACTGTACAGGCGCTGTAGATATTAGTTTGCCCTGCAGGGCAATATTGCCTATCCAGGCTTGCCATTGGGGCATCTCTGCTGCCATGTCTTCGGGCTTTGCCAGATAACCGTTTTCGGCGCTCGCATTTCTGAAAATCAGGATAAATTCTTTCATCGTTACAAGAGTTTAAAGTTTATATAGCAAAATTGCATAAACCTTAAACCAAAAAAGATGACAAAAGTCTACACTTTACAGTTTGGATTTCAGCCTGCTGAAAACATCTTTATTGATACCGAGATAGGAGGCGAGTGTTTTACTTGAAATCCGGTTTAAAAGATAAGGGCGGTTTTGCATCAGCCATTTAAGCCTCTCCAGCGCACTCATTGAAACAAATGTATTTATCCTGTAAACTGAGTTTAAATATGACTGTTCAAGGATCTGCTGATAAGCAACATTAAATTGCGGCACTTTTTGCACTAATAAGGCAAAGTTATCTTTACTGATGCACAATAGCTGGCATGGCTCAATAGCCTTGATATTTTCATTAGCAGGGTTTCCGGTGGTAAAGCTGTGCAGTTCGCTGCACCAGTTGTCTTCTATAATTAAATCCCTGATATTTTCATTCATATCATCATCATGAACAAACACCTGCAGGCAACCGCTAACGATAAAATAGATGTGGTTACATGTTTTGCCGCTTGTAAGTATCAGCTCATTTTTAGCAACAGTTACAGGCTCAAAATGGTCTAATACAAAATCAAGATTCTCCGGATTTTCACCCAGCCGCTTCCGTATGTGTGCCTCAAGAAATTCCTTCATGTTATACCAATTTTATAATCAATGGTTTGGCTGTTGTTGCTTTTGGGAAAGGTAGCTAAAAATCTCGTTAAAATTTAGGTTGTATGCATAAATAAATACAGCAATAGCAGTCGCTATTGCCGTATATTAACTAACTAATTTACACACATATGAAGTTTACTCCTCTAACTTAAAAACATTTACACCAATAGAGTATCCGTATATTTCTTTACCATCTCTGTATATCCTTATTTTGTTGCAGGCAGTGCCCAAATCTATGGGTTTCCATGTTTTGCCGCCATCAAGTGTTTCATATCCGCTTCTCATTGTTCCTACATATCCGTGATTATCGTCTATGAACCCTACGCCAAACTCCCGTGCCCCGGCATCTTCCACAAGGTTTATTTCCTGCCACGTGTTTCCGCCATCTGTAGTTTTAGCAACACGCTGCTGTTTTACATCAGGGTTAGGGTTATAGGATTGTATGGTAACATAACCTGTTTGGGGTGTTGGGAATGATACCTTCCAGGTAGTTTCAAAAGGCCTTTCCGACTGGTACACTTTTTTCCATGTTAACCCACCGTCAGCAGTTTTTAATATAAGCGCGTTAGACTGTGTAATGTCAGCATTGCTGGCAGCACAGGCAATACCGTTATTTTTATCAAACATTTTAATATCGAACAACATTTTACAGTAATCGTCAAGGCTTTTAGATGTCCATGTCTCGCCCCCGTCATGCGATATCATAATGTTGGCAGGGCTGCCCACACGCCCAACAGCATAAATATGGTATTTATAGTCTATTTTACCGTGGTTAATATACTGTTCCTTTACAATATCTATTGCACACAGTCCCTTTACATAGGGGCCTTTATAGGCTACAGGTTCCCATGTTTGGCCGCCGTCAATGGTTTTATATAATGGTATTGTATCGGTAACATTAGGGAAATAATCAGTACCCACTGTTCCTGCAAAACCTGTTTTATTGTCTATAAATGCAATAGTCCTGAAAAAAGAGCCTTTCTGTTCCAGTACTTTCTGCCAGGTTTCGCCACCGTCAGTGGTTTTGAATATTTTGCCGTAACCGTTTACATACCAGCCTTCGTTTTTGTTGATAAAACAAATATCATCCTGCTTTCCGGCATAAGGTTCTGTATCAAGTTTTTTCCATTGCAGTTGCTGTGCAGCCAACAAGTTGAAGAATGCTAAAAATAACAATGTAAATAATTTCTTTATCATGGTTTGTTATAGTTTATTTGAAAAAGTTGAGCAGGGATAAAACAATCAGGGTCATTGCGGTTATAACTTCTAAAAGTAATATAGCCTTTTGCCATAATGGCTTTTCACCCCATACCTGTTTGGTATCAAAAGGATCAAAAGCAGGAGCAATTCCAAAGTAAATGAGGGCATCCTCTTTTTCATCGCTAAATATAAGCTTGTAGCACCCAAAGAGGATAAAAGCAATGTGTAAAAATCTGTTATACATCATAATACATAAATATTATCGATGTAAAAGTACAGATGCCTGAGAGTGTTTATTTGTCAAAAATTGCTAATTTGTTTAAACCGGAAAGTTGGCGCCACGCCATATTGTTTTTTATATGCTTTGCTAAAGCTGGCAATATCGGCAAAGCCTGAAAGGTAGGCAGTATCAGTAACGCTGCTGCCTTCTTTAAGTAACTCGTTGGCAAAAGAAAGCCGCTTTTTAAGGATATACTGGTAAGGCGATAGCCCAAATGTTTTCTTGAACAGCCGAATAAAATGGTAGCTTGAGATATTTGCTTCTCCGGCAAGTGTCTGCAGTGTTATATCTTCAAGAAAATGGCTGTCAATATAATTACGTGCGTCATTTATAAAACTATACAGCCTTAGCCTAGTTTCCTCTTTTACTGCATCAAGTCTGTTAATGCGGGTGTAGATATCCATGCGGTCTTTCAGCATGCATTCTGCAAGCATATAAAACAGCTCTTCCGTCTTTGTCGCAGTATGGTTTAATAATGGCTGCAGGCGGCTGAATGCCATGCCCAGATTAGTACTGGCAGCATTATATTTTGTATAAGCTTCTTTACCCTTTAAAGTAAAGCTGTTTACATCATGATTAAAATGATAACCAGCCACTTCATCTATAAGTTCCGGAGCAAGGTCTATGCATATTCCCTTTACGGGTATATAGCTGTCTATGGTTATAGATGATTCTGTGGCAGCGTTGCCTAAAAGGTACATGTTTCCGGTAACCTCTGTTTTTTTACGTCCTGAATGATATACCTCCTTGCCCGCCATTACAAACTTTGCAGAGAAAGGTGTAAAAGTAGTTGTACCCTCAAACTGTTGTATGTTAGAGAGGCGTATGTCACTATTGCCGTATTTATAAATACTTTTAACTGAAAACATACTATAAATATACTACTGAATAAGTAGCAAACCTGTAAAGTTTGTTACAATAAGTAAAAATTAATACTGCTCGTACCAGTTAAATTTATCGGCTATAATACGTTGGGTATGTTCGTTAAGATATTCAAGGTAGGCAGCAGCGGCAGGCGAATGGTTCTTGCCCTTCATCCATATAAGCGTCCATTGTGTGGTAATGGGTAATCCTTTCACATTAATAATCTGCAGGTCTTTGTTAAGCAATTCGTTACGCAACCCTATAAGCGGCATAACTGAATAACCCATACCTGAGATAATGGCCTGCTTAACAGCTTCATTTGATTTTAGTTCCATCTTTTTAAGGAAGCGTATATTGTTGCGGCTAAGATAATTCATCATGGTTTGCAGCGTGCCTGAGCCATCTTCCCTGAAAATAAGCGGAAGGTCTTTAAAAATAGCAGTAGTGTTCTCTTCAGGAAAAGACCGCTCCGTATTACCCACAAGGTATAGCTTATTTTTAAGGAGTTCCATTTTCTCAATTTCCAGCTTGGGCGGCAATACCGATACCAGTGAAAAATCGACATCGTTACGGCTGAGGCTTTCTACAACATCACGTTTATTGGTAACATCCATTACCAGTTCTACCTCTGGGTGCAGTTTCAGGAAATCCGAAAGGAAATAAGGCATTACATATTTACCGGTTGATACTACAGATATTTTTATACTCCCCGTAAGTAGCCCTTTATAGGCAGCCGTTTTATAGTTAATGGCATAAACCTGTTCTATTATCCTTTCGGCAGAAGCAGCGATTTCTTTCCCGAATTCAGTGATGTAAATTTTTCTTCCTACAACCTCCGTCAGCGGCATATCAAACTGCGCCTGAAAATTTTTTAGCTGTATAGAAACTGCCGGTTGGGTAAGGTGCAGTTCTTCAGCCGCTTTTGTAATGCTAAGTGTTTCAGCTATTTTCAGGAAAATTTGTAACTGATTCAGTGTATAATTCATAAAAATATTTAATGATTACTATATCAAATATAAATAAAAATTTATGAAAATCGCCCTTTAACTTTGTCCCTGTACAAATCAAAAAATTTTCAATAATGAGTAAGAAAAAAATTACTGTAGCAAAAGGAGACGGCATTGGCCCGGAAATTATGGATGCAACTTTAAGCATAATTATGGCCGCCGGAGCCCAGATTGAAATTGAAGAGATTGAAGTAGGAGAAAAAGTTTATTTATCCGGTAATACCGCGGGTATCGCCAAAGAATCCTGGGATGTGATAAGGAGAAACAAAGTTTTCCTTAAAGCGCCTATAACCACGCCACAGGGTGGCGGCTACAAAAGCCTTAACGTTACAACACGTAAATTTTTAGGGCTGTATGCCAACGTTCGCCCATGCATGAGCCTTTCGCCATTTGTAAAGACAAAGCACCCTGACATGGATTTGGTAATTATCCGTGAAAATGAAGAAGACCTTTATGCAGGCATTGAGCACCAGCAGACGGATGAGGTGGTGCAGTGCCTTAAGCTTATAAGCAGGCCCGGCTGCGAAAAAATAGTACGCTACGCCTTTGAATATGCTAAGCAGTACGGCCGCAAAAAAGTTACCTGTTTTACAAAAGACAACATCATGAAGCAGACAGATGGTTTGTTTCACCAGGTTTTTGATGAGATAGCAAAAGAATATCCTGAAATAGAGAATGAGCACTGGATTATAGATATAGGGGCAGCCAAAATGAGCGATACGCCCGAGGCTTTTGATGTAATTGTAATGCCAAACCTGTATGGCGATGTACTGTCTGACATTGCGGCTCAAATTGCAGGTTCTGTTGGTTTGGCGGGTTCTTCAAACATAGGCGAGGAGTGTGCCATGTTCGAGGCAATACACGGCTCTGCACCAAGAAGGGCAGGACAAAACATGGCAAACCCTTCAGGCTTGCTGCAGGGTGCAATTATGATGCTTAACCACATTGGCCAGCCTGAAGTTGCCGAGAAGGTGCAGAACGCTTGGCTTAAAACAATAGAGGAAGGCATACATACTTATGACCTGTATAAAGAAGGGACAAGCACAAAGCTGGTTGGCACAAAAGAGTTTGCCGAAGCTGTAATAGCTAACCTGGGAGGTAAGCCAAATCAGTTAAAGCCTGTGAGCTATAAAGTGGGCGACAGTATAAAACTGCCTAAGTATGTGCGCAGGCAGCCTGCCAAAAAAGACCTTAAGGGAGCCGACCTGTTCGTGCACTGGGGAGGTACTAACCCTGATGAGCTTGCAGCAATGCTAAAGCCGATAGAGAGCGGAGATGTTAAACTGACCATGATAACCAACAGGGGTATTAAAGTTTGGCCGGAAGGTTTTGAAGAAACTTTCTGTACAGACCACTGGCGTTGCCGCTTTAAAAACAAGAACGGCGAGAACATCAGCAAGCAGGACATTATCAGGCTGCTTGGCGAGGCAGATAATAAAAATATAGATGTGGTAAAAACCGAAAACCTGTACCAGTTCGATGGAAAAGATGCTTACTCTCTTGGGCAGGGCCAGTAAACAAATAAAAGTAACAGAAAGTAGGTTGTTAGTTTTGATTTCTTTTTTTATTGGGGCGGCAGCTTTGCTGCTGCCCTCTTTTAACCCGCCGGCAGCAGAGTTAAAGCCCGCTTTGCTGATTCTTGGTTGTTGTTTAATGCTTAAAAATGTAACCGCTAATGGAAAATAATTATAAACTCATAGAAGGAGATTTTTCAGTAAACGATGCCAGGGAGGTGGTATCGAGCCTGCTGGAATATAAAATACAATTTCACAACAGGTTAAGCTTTAGCCACGAAATTAAAAAAGGTACACCCGATGAGCATTCTGTTAAGCGCAGGGAAGAGCTTATGCAGGAAAAAGAAAGGTTTTTGCAACACCTTGCCACCCTTGGCAGCGATGCTACTGTATCGATAAAAGCCGAAATCATTGTTAGCTGATGTTTAGCAACCGCACACTGCTTATTGTAACAAAACACCGTAAAGAACAGGTACTCGCCCCGCTTTTTGAAAAGGCGCTGGGCGTTAAATGCATTGTTGCCGATAAGTATGATACGGATGCATTAGGCACCTTTTCCGGCGAGACAGAGCGTAAAGATGATGCTTATACCACAGCCCGGAAAAAATGCCATGAAGCTATGGATTTATATGGCTGTGACCTTGCCATTGCCAGTGAAGGCTCTTTTGGGCCGCACCCGGCTATATTTATGGCTCCGGCCGATGATGAGCTGGTACTGTTTATTGACAGGAAGAACGGGCTTGAAATTTATGCAAGGGAACTTTCTTTAAATACAAATTTTAATGCTTCAGAAATAAACAACCGGGAAGAGCTTGATGCTTTTTTAAACCGTGTTAAATTCCCCTCTCATGGTGTAATAGTAAAAAAGGAGCAGCACAATACAGAGGGTATGGTAAAGGGCATTACAAGCCCTGATTTGCTTTACCCGCTTTTTGACGGGCTGTTAGGGCAAAACGGCAGTGTTTTTTTAGAAACCGATATGCGTGCCATGCATAACCCAACCCGTATGGAGGTTATTGCTACCGCTGCCAGAAAACTGGCTGCTAAAATAAGCTCGCTGTGCCCCCAATGCAGTACCCCCGGTTTTGATATTACCGCAGCAGAGCCCGGCCTGCCTTGCGGGCAGTGCCGTTACCCTACGGCATCTGTATTAAGATATGTATATTCTTGCAGTAAATGCAGCTATACAAAAGAAGAACTTTATCCACATAACAAAAAATATGAGGATCCTATGTATTGTGATATGTGTAACCCATAACAGGATATGACCACCCAGATAACTAAAGATATAAATATAGCCGCCACAGCGTTACAATCAGGTAAGGTAGTGGCAATACCTACAGAAACCGTTTACGGGCTTGCCGGTATTATTTACAATCAGGAAGCTATTAAAGATATTTACCGGATAAAAGAAAGGCCTTTAGAGAACCCGCTTATTGTGCACACGCATTCTGCAGAAATTTTTCCAGAAATTGCAGTTGATATTCCAGAAGCAGCCTATAAACTTGCAGAGGCGTTCTGGCCCGGCCCGCTTACTATTCTGCTTAAAAAGAATACAGTTATACCCGATAATGTTACTTCAGGGCTTGATACAGTAGCCGTAAGGGTACCATCGCACCCTGTTACCATATCTTTACTACGCGAGCTTAAACAGCCCGTTGCCGCCCCCAGCGCCAATCCTTTTGGCCGTATAAGCCCCACAAGCGCAAGGCATGTACTCGATTATTTTGATGGCAGGATATCCTGCATACTGGATGGCGGAGCATGCAGTATAGGTATAGAGTCTACCATTTTAGGTTTTGAAGAAGGGTTTCCTGTGGTGTACAGGCAGGGTGCTGTTACTGCAGCACAAATAAAGGATGTTACAGGTAATGTTACAGTAAAAACAGCTTCAACCAACACACCTAAGGCACCGGGTATGTACCCGAGGCATTATTCACCCCGAACGCCCCTTGTTGTTACCGATGATATACAAAAGGCTTTGGCAGGTTTTCGCGGATTAAACACAGTAATTATAGGGTACAGCAAGATGTGCAGGGACTTAATAGCCGAAAAAAAAATTGTGTTGCCCGAAAGCGGCAATTTCGAAGAGGCCGCCGCAAAGTTGTATGGAACCCTGCACTATGCCGACAGTATCAATACCGATATCATTATTGCTGAAAAGTTTCCTGAAAAAGGGCTTGGCAGCGCTATAAACGACAGGCTTATCAGAGCCTCAAAAAAATAGAAACATAACTCAACACAACCCAGTATGAACTTATCATTATTAGCAGAAAATCTCACCAACCCCGCTTTGTTGTTTTTCTGCCTTGGCATTATTGCCGTTTATCTTAAAAGTGACCTTGAAATACCGCAAAATTCATCAAAATTTATATCGTTATACTTATTATTTTCTATTGGTTTTAAAGGAGGGCAGGAGCTTTCGCATGAGCATTTCAGCAGCGAGATAGCCCTCTCCATGCTGTTCGGGATACTGCTTGCGCTTATAATTCCGTTCTACACTTTCTTTATCCTAAAAAAGAAATTCAGCATAGCCGACTCCGGTGCTATTGCTGCGGCATATGGCTCTGTAAGCGCGGTAACATTTGTAACGGCGGTAAGCTATCTCGAAATGCACGGGCTTAAGCTTGAGGGCCATATGGTAGCCATTATGGCACTTATGGAATCGCCCGCTATTATAGCCGGCCTTGTACTGATATCATTGTTTGACCGGGAGGGCAGCAGTGTCAGCAAGCGCAATGTTATAACACACTCGTTAACAAACGGCAGCGTGCTGCTTATTATGGGCAGCCTTATAATTGGCTATATGGCAAGCGCTGAGCAGGCGCAGGGCATTAAGCCTTTTACTAACGATATTTTTAAAGGTTTCCTTGCTATTTTCCTTCTGGATATGGGTATTGTAAGCGGGCGCAAGCTAAACACACTTTTCAGGGAAGGATGGTTCCCGTTTGCATTTGGTATTGTATTTCCGCTTGTTAACGGCTGTGCAGCGGCTTATCTGAGCGCTCTTGTTACAGATAATATTTCGAGCAGGTTTGTGTTTGCGGTGCTTGCAGCGAGCGCCTCATATATTGCAGTACCCGCCGCTATGAAAATTGCAGCCCCAAAAGCTAACCCGGGCTTATACCTGCCTATGGCTCTCGGAGTTACCTTTCCGGTAAATATAACCTTAGGCTTCCCGTTATATTACCTGATTGCAGGATTGTAATATAGCTTAATGTATAAATGCTAAAACTCCCTAAAGTAATTAGGGAGTTTTTAGTGAAATCAATTCGTGAAATCAATATGATTATATTAATATTGTAGCATTAAATCCTACTAAAACATACTTAAAAATTTAATTATATAATACATGTATTTTTGGATATTATGCAAATACTATAATTATCTTAAGTTGAAAAATAACTCTGACCCATTATTTAATGCTGTTTGTATTATTTTATCACTCAAGTCATCCATTTCGGTCTAATTGCAATAATCATAAGGAATTTCTTTTATATCAATCTATCTGTTTTAGATACAGATAACTTTAATCATAAATTAGCATTTTTTCCTGTAGGTATAGTTTGGTTAGTATCTGCTTATTTTTATTATAAAAGAAGGATAAATAAACACAAGTTTGAGCATCAGAAAAGTGTACATTTCTTTAAGCCGTTACTTATATTTATGATGACAGCATTAATTCCTCTTTATATTGCTATTAATCTGTCAGGAGGTAAAATTTGGATGTAATTAAAAGTAAATAAAAAATCCCTAAAAAGCTTTAGAGCGAATTAGGGATTTTCGTGACCCCAAATGTACAAAATCCAAACCATTTTATGCAGGATTTAAAGAAATTGGCCTACTTTAACGGGAATTATTAGGGCATTTTTTACGTGTCTTTTAATTAAGCGGTTTATTTTGTCCCGAGTAGTATTTGATAGATTTGTGAGACTTTTTTCATTTTAAAGCCACACAGGAAACGTATCAGGAAATTGGTTTCTTTGGCGCTGTGAAGCCAGGTAAAGAGGACATCTTAATTACTGCAGTGCAAAACAATATTGCCCATTCACGCAGGGAAGTGGGAAACCTCTCTTTCAGCCTATACCAGCCGGATGACGAAGGGTTGGCGCCTATATGGTTTGAACGGTTTACATCCAAAGAAGCACATAACCTGCATATGCGACAGGGTTATTTTAAAAATGCCATAAAGGTGATACTACAATCTTTAGCAGGGAAAGCGCATTCAATAGAACTAACCGAATTGAAAGAGATACCTATAGTCGTTGCCCGGCTTTCGAATACTCCTAAAAAAACGTATACCGTAATTGCGCTTTTAGATGTGCAGCCGGAAAACCGGAAAACCTTTACAACTGCTATAGCCAAGACAGCCCCTAAGTACAGGACAATGGATGGTAATTTAGAATATAACCTTTATCGTTACAAAGATGAGCCGAATAAATTTGTGCTTATTGAAGGCTGGGAAAGCAAGGCATATTATGAGACGCAACTTCAAAAACAGGATATAACGACTGGCATTGAAGGCCTAGCGTCCAGCCAACACAGCCAATGGGCGGTAAAAGATATATCCCAATAACTAAAACCTCAAATCATTAATCCGCAATATATATGGAAAAAATTAAATTGAACAATGGATACAGGCCTTTTTTTAATTTCACACAACTGATATATTACGGACTATCTTTTAACTGCGCAATAATAAGTCCAAACGGACTATGACTGAAAGCAATTAAAGGATGGACTAATGGAGTGATGAAACCCCCCATTTTTTTATTTTTGTTCAAACCCCTGAAGTCTTAAGCTTTTACTCGTAAAATTCTAAAAATAAGTGCTCAGTCCGAAGCTGAAACCTTTCGTCAGGCTGGGAGGATTGCCAATCAGGTCTGTTGCCTCGAGTATCCTGTAGTTCAGGCGGAGCACTGTCCGCGCTGAGGGACGGAAGCTTATTGCCGGCATGATGCTCCATAGCTGGTCACCTATATTGTGGCCGGTTTCATTGAATTTCCCTACATTATAATCCACATATTCAAACCTGCAGGCCAGGTTTACCGATGCGTTTTCCCAATCAAGGATCTTACGCCTGATAATGGGCTGGACAATATCAGCAAAGCCACCCATTTGCCTGCTGCCGTACTGCTGGCCAAAGGTCTCGGGAACATCCACCCGAACCCATGCCCATTCAGCGGTAATGAACGTATCAATCCATGGCAGGGTGTTATTG